>ENA-ORSY01000014-ORSY01000014.1-human-gut-metagenome-genome-assembly--contig:-NODE-14-length-171646-cov-21.544836_pt1 | contig 171646 bp, 155 predicted proteins | sample MGYA00242193_ERZ509160 | MGnify/ENA primary metagenome ERZ509160 (study PRJEB26280, sample SAMEA2338670) | human gut metagenome | biome: human gut; feature: human-associated habitat; material...
TGAAGATGCCGATTACCCGCAACGGGACGAAAAGACCCCGTGAACCTTTACTGCAGCTTTGCATTGTGACCGGGTGTCCGGTGTGTAGGATAGTCAGGAGACAGAGAAGCGGATACGCCAGTATTCGTGGAGTCGACGTTGAAATACTGACCTCCTGACATCTGGTCTCTAACGCGCGATGCGCGGACATTGCATGGCAGGTAGTTTGACTGGGGTGGTCGCCTCCAAAAGAGTAACGGAGGCTTCTAAAGGTGCGCTCAGACCGATTGGTAACCGGTCGCAGAGTGTAATGGCACAAGCGCGCTTGACTGAGAGACAGACACGTCGATCAGGTAGGAAACTAGAGCATAGTGATCCGGTGGTTCCGCATGGAAGGGCCATCGCTCAAAGGATAAAAGGTACTCCGGGGATAACAGGCTGATCCCTCCCAAGAGCTCATATCGACGGAGTGGTTTGGCACCTCGATGTCGGCTCGTCACATCCTGGGGCTGGAGAAGGTCCCAAGGGTTGGGCTGTTCGCCCATTAAAGTGGCACGCGAGCTGGGTTCAGAACGTCGTGAGACAGTTCGGTCTCTATCTGTTGTGGGCGCAGGAGATTTGCGAGGACCCGACACTAGTACGAGAGGACCGTGTTGGACGGAGCACCGGTGTACCGGTTGTGGCGCCAGCCGCACCGCCGGGTAGCCGCCTCCGGCAAGGATAAGTGCTGAAAGCATCTAAGCACGAAGCCCCCCTCAAGATAAGATCTCCATATAAGGGTCGTCAAAGACGATGACGTCGATAGGTTGCAGGTCTACGGGCGGTAACGTCCTGAGCCGAGCAATACTAATCACCCAAACCCTTTCCGGGAGCAATCCCAAGACAAAGCAGAAACAGAAACAAGGAAACAGAAACAGCGACAACGGCCTGACGGCAGCGCCAAAGGCGCGCCGGAGCGCAGGCCACGACCTTCACAGCGCAGGCGACACGCCCGCCGTGGAAACCGTCATAGAAACCCGTTGAGACGAGCAGCGAGAGCAACCGCCAAAGGCGCCAGCCACAGGCGGAACGCACAGGCAACAGAAAGCTTCCGGTATAGTGCTCCTTTTTTAACGAAATTAAGGCGGCCATAGCACGGGGGTTCCACCTCTTCCCATTCCGAACAGAGAAGTTAAACCCCGCCGCGCCGATGGTACTGCGAAAGTGGGAGAGTAGGTAACCGCCCCCTATCAACCGACGCCCGAGGTCAAATCGACCCCGGGCGTCTTTGTTGTATGGGGTATTGTATAATACCTGTCCATCTGGATAGAACAAGCGCTGTGTCAAAATGCCTGACACAGCGCTGTGGGGTAATGGCTTTATTCCTTAATGTCTTTTGTGGATTCGATGTGTGTCAGAGTGGCTGGATCACGATGTCTTTCCAAAGCACTTTTATGTCGCCGCCTTCGTGAATCTGAAGGGCGATGCGGCCTTGGGCTTTGCCTATTTTTTCGTCGTGAATGTCGGTCATCGGTTTGCCGTTGAGCCATGTCTGGACATGGTCGCCGACTACTTTCAGCCGCAGGTCGTTCCATTCTCCTTCTTTAAGGATATCTTCTTTGTCGTCGGGAATCTGATAGAGCCAGCCGCGGCCGTAGCTTTCATATATGCCTCCTGTGTCGTTGCCTTTGGGGGCTACTTCGCATTGCCAGCCATGTATTTTCACGGGTGGCTCGACAAATGAACGGAAGAATACGCCTGAATTGCCGTTGGTGACTTGTTTGAATTTCAATGTCAGGTCGAAGTCTTTATAGTATTGGTTGGTGGCAAAATAGCCGTATTGTTTGTCGGGACCGTTTTCGCAGACGAGTATATCGTTTTCGTTGACATACCATTTCTCAGTGCCATAGTTGGTCCATCCTTTGAGTTCCCGGCCATCTATCAGGTTTCTGGCCTGTTTGTGCTTTTTGGGAAGCTGTTTGATTTTTATATTACGGAATGAAGCGGGGGAGCCATGGTCCTGGAGGCAAATTGCGCCGGTTTCGGCCAATCCGTATTCGGGTGCATTGGTCCATTTTCCGCTGTTTTTGCGTTTGAACCAGTCGTCGGTCCATGCTTCGAATTCCAGGATTTTGTGGCCGTTGAGCCAATGTTCCACATGGCCGTTGTCGAATACGATTCGCGAATTGTTCCACTGCCCGGGAGGGTTTACGAATAGGGAGTCGGGATCGGGAATGTGCATTGCGTAGTCTACGCCAAGGCGTTGCCACGATTCGAGTTTTTCGGGTGCATTTTCTTTTTCCCAGCCGTCGTTGTCGATAAGCTGATATTCGGGGCCGGTGACATAGGGCACTTTGAAATATGGATCCTCCACAACATGATATAAAATGCCGGAATTGCCTCCGTGTGACAGTTTCCAGTCCCAGTCGAGGATAAAATTGTCGAATTGGCGGTCGGTGACAATGTATCCCGAGAGGTCGCTGCCGTCGCCGTGAGCCTGGATGACGCCGTCGACAACGTGCCATGGCTCTGTGAGGGTATCGCCGTTATAGTCCTTCCAGCCTTTCATTGTTTTGCCGTCGAAGAGCAGTTCCCATCCGTCGGCGATTTCCTGTGGTGTGAGTGTGTTGTTTTTTGGGGGTGAGCATGAGGCAATAAGGCCAACGCCAATACCCATGCCGACCAGTAAGAATTTTTTCATGGAATGTATTGAAATTTGGTTATTGGGATATTTATTGCAAAAATAATAAAATTTATTGTAAACATGCTCTTATTGCCGTTATTTTCGTGCCGTAGATGCTCGAATAGTCAAGTGTTTTTAGCATGGGCAAAAAAAACGAGGCTCGCCTCACGGTGCTCCTCGTTAAATAATAAACCAATCATTATCACATTTCTTGCAATGGAAAAAGTAATTTTGCTATGTACTTATTAAACGACAGGCAATAAAAAAAGTTCAGTCTTTGCGATTTTTTTTCGCAAAGACTGAATTTTTTTTTGTTGTTGATCTCTTTTCTGTCTGCCGGGAATGCCCTGAATAAGTGTGTGGAGTGTCGCAGAATGCGTCCCGGGAGGCTTGGCGGGCGGTTTATTCTTCTTCGAGGGTGAAGTCTTCGTCGAGTTCATCATCGAGGTTGACGTCGCTCAGATCATCTTCTTCACCTTCATAGAGAGTGTCGGAAGATTCTTTGGAGGCTGATGCGGCGCTTTTACCTGTGGATGCGGATGAGCTTCCGGCAGAGGATTTGGAGGATTTCTTGGTATTGTGTAGTTCGGGATTGTTAAGAGCTTCCATTATTTTTGCCTCCAGTTCCTCGGCGAGTTCGGGGTTGTCATCGATCACTGCTTTGGCTGCGTCGCGTCCCTGGGCGAGTTTCTGGCCGTTGTAGCTGAACCATGAGCCTGATTTCTGGATGATGTTGTATTCAACTCCGAGATCGATGATTTCTGATGCACGCGATATGCCGGTGCCAAACATTATGTCGAATTCGCAGCGTTTGAACGGAGGTGCCACTTTGTTTTTGACTACTTTGACTTTGGCGTGTTTGCCGAGGACATTGTCGCCATCTTTTATTGCGGTGCCCGGGCGGATGTCTACGCGGACTGATGCGTAGAATTTCAGCGCGTTGCCGCCGGTGGTGGTTTCGGAGGGGCCGAACATTACGCCGATTTTTTCGCGGAGCTGGTTGATGAAGATGCAGACGGTGTTTGTACGGGCGATTGTGCCTGTGAGTTTGCGCATTGCCTGCGACATCAGGCGTGCCTGCAGACCTACATTCTTATCGCCCATGTCTCCTTCGATTTCGCTTTTGGGAGTGAGCGCGGCCACGGAGTCGATCACGAGAATGTCGATGGCTGATGAGCGGATTAGCTGTTCGGCTATTTCGAGCGCCTGCTCGCCGTTGTCGGGCTGGGCAATGAGCAGGTTGGTGACATCTACACCGAGCTTCTCGGCATAGAAGCGGTCGAAGGCATGTTCGGCGTCGATCATGGCTGCGATGCCTCCCATTTTCTGAGCTTCGGCGATAGCGTGGAGAGCCAGTGTGGTCTTGCCGGAAGATTCGGGGCCGAAGATCTCAATGATTCGTCCACGGGGAAAACCACCCACTCCGAGGGCATAGTTGAGGCCGATGGAACCGGAGGGAATCACGTCGACGGGTTCGATGTTTTCGTCGCCGAGTTTCATGATGGCTCCGCGGCCATAATCTTTTTCTATATTGTTGAGTGCCTGGGTAAGGGCGTTGAGTTTGGCCTGTTTGGGGTCAATCTCTTTGCCGGCTTTTTTCACGGCTGCTTTTTTTTCGGTTTTCTTTTCCATGTATGGTGGTTGTTGTTTGTTTTTCGCTGGATATATGTTCTATGATGCAAAGATAGTGCACGGATGTGTGATATTCGTGCCCTGCTGAGTTAAAATGTGTGAAAGGTAAGAGGGTTATCGAGGCAGGGATGTAAGGAGTGCCGATGCCTGGGCGGCGATGCCCTCGGCGCGGCCGGTGAAGCCGAGGTGTTCGGTGGTGGTGGCTTTAACAGAAACGCAGTCGGCGGGCAGGCCGAGGTCGGCTGCTACGTTGGCTATCATCTGCGGGATGAAGGGGAGTAGCTTGGGAGCCTGCGCGATGATAGTGACGTCGACGTTAACGGGAATCAGCGAGCGTTCGCGCCGGATTATGGCGAGCGCCTCGCGCAGCAGCACGCGCGAATCTGCGCCTTTGTAACGGGGGTCGGAGTCGGGGAAGTGGTAACCGATGTCGCGCAGGGCTGCAGCGCCCAGGAGCGCATCTGTGAGGGCGTGGAGGGCAACATCGGCATCGCTGTGCCCGAGGAGTCCTTTCTCAAACGGGATATTGACTCCGCAGAGAATCAGTTGCCGCCCTTCGACAAGGCGGTGCACATCGTAGCCGTTACCGATTCTGAACATGTTGCTGTAGCTTGAATGAATATCGCGGGAAGACCGTGGCGTTTTATTTGCGTCGGCCGAGGAGATCGCGCAGGCCGTCCATGTCGAATGTGAGGGTGAAGCGCAGAGTCTGGTCGAGGGGCGATGACTGGGAGGTGGCGAGCATGTAGGCCGCATCGAGCCTGACAACATTGAGTGAGAATCCTGCGCCGAAACCGAAATACTGGCGGTTGCCTTTGTACTGGCTCTCGTGATAGTAGCCGGCGCGGAGGAAGAATTGCTGATTATAGTTGTATTCGGCGCCGATCGAGTAGTTGATTTCACGCAACTCCTCCTTGAATCCGCCCGGCGCGTCGGTAAATGATTTGAAGATGCCTGAAATCGGCGAGATGTTTTCCCAGTCGTTGACGGCTTTGGAGTAGGCTGCTTCGTCTACTACGCCATCTTCGTCGGTGTAATCGCTGCGGCGGGGACGGGTGGGCACCAGAAGCTTGTTGAGATCGAGGTTGATGGCGAGGTTGTGGTAGTCGGCAAGGGGGAAGGTGAAAGATGTGCCGAGACGCAGGTTGGTGGGGAGGAATGCGGGAGCCATCCCTTCGGGCGAGATCTTGGTACCGATGTTGGAGATGTCCCAGCCCCAGGCAAACTGGCATTCGCTCTGCCCGATAATGGGATATGTGACGAAATAACCTGAAATGTCAGCCGCGAAGGCCGATGCGCCGCTGGGCTGTGCCGATGTGGATGATGAGCCGAACCCGAGGTCGGAATAGATATAGCGCATTACCACGCCCATGGAGAATTTCTCGGAAAGTTTGCGGGAGTAACCGAGGTCAAACGCCAGTTCGTAGGGGTTGATGGTCTCGACCACACCTCCTAAACTCTCGGAGGAGACTTCGCCGAGCGAGAAATAGCGGAGCGATGCCGAAATGGCCTGATTGTCGCCCGAGCCTATCTTCCAGTATCCGGCGAGGTTCGCCAGAAAGATGTCGTTGACGAGTTTGCGCAGCCACGGGGTGTAGCTCAGCGCCACGGCCCCCTGCGAGTAAGCAAAAGCATATTTCGATGGGTTCCAGTACTGCGAGTTGGCATCGGGATCGGTGGCGGCACCGATGTCGCCCATGGAGGCTCCGCGGGCGTCGGGAGCGATGCTGAGCGAGGGGACGCCGGTCTGCACGGGGTTGAAATCGTTTTTGATCTCATCCCCTTTGGCGGCAGCCGTGGAGGGTATGATGAGGGCTGCTGCAACGAGCAGTGCGGCAAGGCCGGAGAGAGTATTTCGGAGGCTGATTTTCATTGATTGAATGATTTCGTATTAAACAAGCTCTTAAAGACGCTGCAGGGGGAGGAAATGGGCGAGAATGCGGTCGCGGTCGAGCGAGCGGGCCGAGTTGAGCTCGCGGACCATTGAGTCGACGGCAGCGGCGACAGTGGGGTTGCGGAGCACGCGTGCGATATAGTCGAATGATCGGCTGCAGACCGATTCGACTTCGGTCTCGGTGAGGCCGCACGAAGCGTCGCCTTCGTCGGTCAGGGCGCTGAACACGAGCGATTTCACATTGTTGGCAAGCTCGGAGTGGCGGCGCGACAGGGAACGCGAGAGCACGTTGCCAATGACCATGGCAGAAAGAATCTGGAAATTGCGGAACGATTCCTTCCACACTGCTTTGACCGAAAGATTGGGATTGGAGGGCGCGAAGAAGTCGGCCGAAAGGGTCAGCCCGAGGTCGGCGGGGGCGTCGATGCTGATGTTGTCGATAAACTGCTCGGCGTCGTAGATGTAGAGTGCGAGCGCCATGCCGCAAAGACCGTAGGCCCGGTCTTCGGCATCGGCATATTTCAGAGAAGCTGAGGGCATATTAGGAATTCGATATGTAAATGACCGTCAGGTGCCTGAGGGTGTATTTACTTTTCAATTGATTACCATGATTTTGGTGACACAGCTGTCGCCGCTCTGATCCGAAGTTCCCGAGGAGGCAAAAACGTAGTAGACCCCGGTCTTGACGCGGTCGCCGGCGGCGTTGCAGCCGTCCCACGTGATGAGACCGCCCTCTGAGCGCCCCTGGAAGAAGACGTTGCCTGCGGCGTCGGCGATTTTTACCAGAGTGTTGTCCATCAGACCGGTGATGGTGATCCAGCCGGTGTAGTCGGGGCGCACGGGGTTGGGATAGGCGTAGACTTCGTCGAGATTGTCGGATGCGGGAGCTGAGGTGGAGCTGTATTCCGAAACACCTTCGAGGCTGGTGAAGAACACGCTCGAGGAGTTACGGTCGCAGGCCACCGAGTTGATTTTGTTGGAGGGAAGGGGAGAGTTCATGCTGGTGAAATTCTCGATGATGCGGGTGCCATCCTCGCTGACGAGGTAGACGCCCGAGTCGTAGGTCGAGATCCACTTGCGGTTGGAGTTGTCGGAGTCGATGCAGCTTACCGACTGCGCGTTGCAGAGATAGTCGGCAAGGTTTGTTCCGTCGTTACGGGGCACTTTGAGGCGGCGCACGGTGGCGGTGGAGGAGGTGACTTTCGAAGGATCGGTGATTTCGAAGAGACCGTTGTTGACGGCAACCCACAGGCGTCCGTCGCGGTCTTCGTGCAGCCACTGGATGTGCTGGAAGTCAAGCTGAATGTTGTCCTGGTCAATGAATTTGTCGACGAGGACAACCTTGTAGCCGGCAGGGTCGCCCGAGGCTCCCTGATGGACGAATGAAAGCTGATTGGTCCATGCGCCGCGGGCTACCACTATGGTGTTGGATTTCCGGAGAGTGAGGGCGCGGGTGGTTCGGTATACGTTAGTCACGGTGACGCTCTTCATTGCGGCGCCGGCATCCGCGGCATCGTTAAGTTTGATGTAGGGGATGACCTTGAGCTGATCAACATCGCTGCCGGGAGTTTCCTGAATGGCGATCAGATTGTTGAAATTATCAAATCCGAGATAAGCTATACGGTATCCCCAGTTATCGTAGAGCGATGAGTTTGACTTGTTGAGCAGCCAGTCTGTTTTTCCGTTTTTGAAACGGTAAATGCCCTGGTTGTCAACTGATACATAGATGACTGATGGATCGATGGGATCCTGCACCACCCATTGTTGCTGGTCGGAGACATTGATGTCGGGAGTGATGTCGGCAAATCCCTCGCCTTTGGAGTAATGCGACAGGTTGAAGCGCGACACCGGAGTGGTGAGTATATATGAACTCAGTAAGCTCTGACGGGCGTTCCAGAAGAATATCGAACCGTCGGGCTGGCGAAGGCTGAATGCGAGGTTAATGGCCGAGAAAGGCTGTTTGCCGAGTTTGTCGGATGTCTGAACGGGATGGGATGCATCGGTGAGGTCGAATGAGCAGACGCCGTCGGAAAAACCTGCCCACACCTGGCCAAGACCCTTTAAAGCGGTTTTCACGGAGCCTTTGAGAGCCGCAGGCGCGGCGAGACGTTCGGGTGCATTGTAGGCACATTCATCATCATATATTGCTATATGCGAGTCGTTGACTACGGCGCATTTGCCGGGACCCATTGGCATGAGCGATGAGTTGGTGATGGCGTTGCCTGAAGCGTCGGTTGCCACCGGCCAGGTGACCTTGCCGTTTTCCCAATCGAAAGTGAGTACATAAGTACTGTTTGTGCCGCTTCTGGATGGGAGCAGAACGCGGTTTTCGCCTAATGGATATACGCCGCCGCGGGGAGCGACATAAATATCCTTGAAGAGTTTGAATTTGTCGAGCGACACAAGGTGGTCGGAAGCTTTGGCTACATAGGGGCGGTCGTTGTAGAAGAGCACCACCTTATCGCCCAGACCGGTGACGCAAGTCAGCGGTTGGTCGGTGTAGAGGGTTTCCACCACCTCGTTCTTGCGGTCGTTGTAGGTTACAAGGCCAAAAGAGGTGACTACATAGAAGCGGTCTTTCCCGAAGCCTATATCCTTGATCGAGGGGCTGCCGATGATGTTGGCGTCGGAGATGTCGGAGAGACTTATCACCGAGCCGTTGTTGTTGATGCGGTCCATGTTGCCGTCGCTGTAGGCCACGATTATGTATTCACCCGACGGGTTGGGGTAAATGCCGCTGACAAGACTGCCGTTGAGGTCGTTGGAAATATTGAGGGTGCGCACCTCGGAAGTGGCTTTGTCGACAGAAAGGAGCGAGGACCCCGATTGGATGAACACCATGTCGGAGGTTTCGGCGAGAGTCGTCACTCCGCTGAAAGGGGTGTGGAGAGTCCAGCTGCCTGTGGCGAGCTGAGCCTTGGCGCCGGCGGCGCAGAGGATGAGTGAGAGGAGTATGGCGATTTTCTTGATCATCGTCGTGTTGACAAAGAGTTATGCTGTAACTTGCAGTGATATTATTTTTTTTACTTTCATCGGGCGTAGGGCTTCCGGTCAGTTCGCTGAACCGGCTTCTTCGAGCACGCGTCGGAGCGCCATGGCGGCGTTGTGGCGGTGCGAGATAGCGTTCTTCTCCGCGGCCGACATCTGGGCGAAAGTGCGCCGGTGACCTTCGGGGATGAACAGCGGATCATATCCGAAGCCGTCGGTGCCGCGAGGCTCTATGGCTATCGAGCCTTCGACAATGCCTTCGACCACAGTGGCCTTGCCGCCGGCAATGAGGGCGATGGCAGTGCGGAAACGGGCGCGGCGGTTGTCGATGCCTGAGAGTCGTTCGAGCAGCAGCGCCGAGTTGGCCTGCGAATCGTGGCTGTTGCCGCGGCCGCATGCCCGGGCAAAGCGAGCCGAGAGCACTCCCGGAGCGCCGTCGAGGGCTTCCACTTCCAGACCGGTGTCGTCGGCGAAGCAGTCGCAGCCATATCGGTCGGCGACCCATCGGGCTTTCTGCAGCGCGTTCCCTTCAAGCGTGGGAGCGGTCTCGGGAATGTCGTCGTGGCAGCCGATGTCGCTGAGAGACAACACACTGTAGCTGCTGCCGAGGATGTCGCGCATCTCCTGCAGTTTGTGCTCGTTGTTGGTTGCGAAAACGATTGAAGCTGGCATATGGCTGTGAAAGTGTGGTTTACCTCAATAGATAAACGTAACGACCTCCGAATTATTATCCGTGCATAAAAAAACAGAGGGCCGGACGCCATCTGCGACGCGCGGCCCTCTGTGGAGGGATGTTGTAATGTCAGAATCAGCGGACAGCTACCTTGGTGGCCTTGTCGCCGTTGCGGGGAGCGACGATGTAGAGGCCGGGCTCGAGGCCTTCGATTGCAGCGGAGGCTTCGACTCCGCTGCGGATAACAACGCCCGATACGGTGTAGACATCGCAGAGGGTGGCTGCGCTGTCGGCGAATGTATCGGCGATGCCCGAGAGCCGCACAGGCTCGGTGATGAGCATGAGGCTGGGATACTGTGCGTTGGTCATAACGCAGGTGACGGGCTCATCGTAGCTGACATGGAAGGTGGAAATGCCGTTCTCGACAGTGACTTCGGGGTCGTCGCCGTCGGACTGCAGTTCCTCACCTGTGACAGTCATTTCGGTAAGGTCGACGGTGATGTCACCATAGTACCATTTGTAGACCGTGGCAGTTTCGCCCACTTTGGCCTCGGCCGAGAGGTCGATTTTGCTGTCGACGAGTTCCACGGGCACCTTGGCCTGGTTGGAGTAGAAGAACACGTTGCCAAGTGCGGGGAGCGATGCCGGGTCGGGCAGAGTGCTGAAGCGGAATGAATTCTGCGAGAGCATCACGGCCTGCAGTGTGGAGGCTACGGGCGACAGGTCGATCTCTTTGAGGGCGTTGTCGGCTATCTGAAGTTGAGAGAGCGCGGGAAGACCGTTGAGATCGATTGACGAAAGATTGTTGGACGAGAGATCCAGACCCCACATTTTGGGATTGTTGAATTTAACAGATTCAAGCGCGTTGCTGCCGAGCGCTGCGGTGAGCAGCGCGGGGCATTTGCTCAGATCGATCGATGTGAGGTCGGTGTGGAGCAGCGCGAGGTTGGTGAGCGAGGGGAATTTGCTCAGGTCGAGAGCTGTGGCCTTTGCCCGGGAGAGAGAGAGTTCGCGCAGGTTGGCGGCATTGGGGAATGCGATATTCGCCACATCGATGTCCGAGTCATAGAGCATGAAAGCATAGCAGCCGGTGAGGGGAGCGCCGTTGAATTCCGACATGCCGATGCCGCTGATCGACACCACGCCGAGATCTTCGGGAGAGTCATAGGTGTAGATGGTGGCGGTGTGCCCTACGGCTTCAGCGGGCACATTGTCGCTCGAAGAGAATTCGGCAGAGGCCGGATAATCGCAGTAGTCGATGCGATCGCCCGTCCAGTCGATGTAGAGATTGGTGACATCCCTGGTGGTGAACCCCACCGAGCTACCGGCCTCGTCGAGACCCGACACCTTGAAAGTTGCGACCACTGTGGTAGGCGCGCCCATAGGCTGCACCTGGGTGGTGGCAAGGATGTTGTCGCCCGAGAAAGCCGGGAACGCGGGGTGAGAAATGTGGCATATGGCAGGACCTTTGTCAATGGTGATGAAACGTGTTTTGCCGTCGGCGATGGTGTAGTCGGTACCGGCAATCATCGGAGTGCCGTCGGCGAATACCCAATGCAGCGAAGTGGTGGCTCCTTTGATGTCCACAATCTGATCGGCCAGCGACACAGAGGGCGCTTTCTTGGCGATGGTGACAGGCTGCTGCGGCGCATATGCATAGTTGCTGCAGGATAGCAGGGGAAGAGTGGGTATGGTGAGGCGGTTGCCGGTGACAATGAAATCGTTGAGCCGGGGCATATCGGTCACATTTTCAAGAATCGTGATGTTGTTGTCGGCCAGGGAGATGTAGTCGGCGTTGCCCATGTAAGCGAGGTTCACCGTCGAGAGCTGGTTGCCTGAAAGATCGAGGTGCTCCATCAGGTCGTAATCTTTCAGTTTGAACTCGGTGAGGCGGTTGTCGGAGAGGTCGAGCCAGAGCAGGCCGCCGGGGTTGACGATGTGGACCGATGTGAGGCGGTTTCGGGGTGCCTCGATGCGTGTGAGCACGTTCTTCTCATATCCGCCACCCTCGATTCCTGCCAGGTCGAGAGAGGAGAGACGGTTGTCGGCGAGGTTGAGCGATGTGAGGCAGCGGTTGTAAGAGAGATCTATTTTTGCAAGATTGCATCGTGTGATAGAGAGCGAGCGCAGCTCGCGGGCGGCGGTCAGGTCGATTGAAACCAGCTGCAGGTTGTCGATGTCGAGGGCTGTGAGCGTCTCGCCTTCGGGCAGATACACGTTCACCTGCCCCAGCATGTCGGCTGAATTGACGGTCCCCGCAATGGTGCTGGCGGCATCGGTGGAGGTGACATTGAACTCTTTAAGTTCGCCGTTGCCGAAATCGACAAGAATTTTACGGGGCGAAGCGGCGGTGGCACCGTCGATACCGACTTTGAGCGAAACATCGTGGCCGCGCAGAGTGCCCAGTGTTACCATTTTCGAGGGCTTGCCGAGGTCGTCAGCGTTCTTGACCATGAAGCGTGATGTGGTGAGGGCATACGACGGCAGGGCGGCGTTGGCGAATTCAACATATACCGAGTCAGAGGGGGTGTCGTTGATCACCAGGTCGCCGGTGGTGCCGTTCCATGTGTAGTTCGCTTCGGCCATTTCCTCGGCATCCTTACCTTCGGGCGCGATCATCACGCGGGCGTAGGTGGCGCCGTCGGTGCGGAGCATTTCGGGAAATTTAAGTGTGGTGCCTTTGGCGATTGCCTTGTTCATGGTCTTGGGCTTCTGCGAATAGAAGTATTCGCCGAAAGTCTCGCGTTCTGCGGGAAGTGTGGAGAATCCGAAACGGTTGCCGGAGAGGTCGAGCGAGTAAAGGTCGGGCAGGGCCGATACGTCGATGTCGCCGAGACAGTTGTTGCGCAGATAGAGATTCTTGATCTTGGGGTTGGCCGAGACATCGATCTTCTCCAGAAGGTTGTCGGAGGCAGCGAGATAGGTGAGTTTGGGGTTCTTGCTCACGTCAAGTTTAGTGAGCTTGCAGTCGGTGTTGATGCTGCCCGAGTTGTGGCTGCACAGAAACTCCTGGAGGTCGGGGGCCTTCGAGAGGTCGATGTCGGTGATGCGGCTCTCTGAGATGTTGAGGTGCCTGAGGGCGGGAACAGGGGTGAGGTCGAGTTTGTCCACGCCGGTGAACTCAACCACGAGGTTGACCAGCTTGGGGCAGCCCGCGAGGTCGAGCGACTTCACCGACATGTTGTGGTAGAGGTCGAGCGACAAAAGGTTGGGGTATTCGGGTTTGAACTGAGGGTCGAAATGCTCTATGATGTCGGCCTCGAGAATCTGAAGGTTGGGTTTCGGAGCACCGATTTTAATGGGGTTGGCAGCCGAGCCGGGGTTGTCCGAGAGGTAGATGGCACGCAGCTTGGTGTTGGCCGACAGGTCGAGCGACTGAAGTTCGTTGTGTTCGAGGCTCACCACGTCGAGGTTGACGCAGCGGCTGAGGTCGATGTCGGAGATGTAGCAGCCGTCGGCGATGAACACGTCGATTTTCGTGGGGTCGCCGTAGATGTTCACCACGCCTTCCTTCGAGACACGGCAGCTGACTGTGGAGCCTTGCCAGGCACCGTCGACCACGGAGGCGTAGCCCACCTCTATTTCGTTGTTGCCGAAGCCCATGTCCACGTCGTAGTATTCGCTTCCGTTGGTCGAGCCGATGAGGAAGTGGAACGAGTTCTCGGCGCCGTACTGGTTGTAGATATTGGTCTTGAACGAGATGGCAGGCACTTCTGCATCCTCTGCGGCGGCAGGCGTGAAGATGCCGGCGGCCACAGTCAGACCGATAAGTAATTTAGATATTGAGCGCATTATTTCACTATGATTTTAGAGGTAAGATTGTTGGCTGCGATGGCGTAGACACCGGGAGTGAGGTCGGCGAGGTCGATGGTAAGCTCGTCGGCGTCGGCCGATGCCGATTTCACCAGGGTGCCCTGCATGGAGTAGACCGAGGCCGTCAGATTGTTTTCGCCGGCGGCGAAGATGGTCCAGCGGTTGTCGCCCGCGGGAGTGATGATCAGGCGTGAGTCGCTGTCGGCCGAAACTGAGGGGAGAGCCGCGCGGCGGAGCACCTCCTTGATGCCGGCGAGAGCGTCGAATTTGCCGGCGCCCCATTTCACGGGGTCGCCTGCACGCACGTCGTCGTCAACAGTGGCTGTCTTGGCTATGATGTCCTGGATGTCGGCGTAGGTGAGAGTGGGGTCAGCTTCGAGCCAGCAGGCCACGGCACCGGCCACAAGTGGGCACGACATGGAGGTGCCCACTTCCTGTTTCCAGTAGTTCAGACGCCCTTCGGGGTCGGTGGCGCAGGCCTGGAAGAGTTGAGCTGCCTGGTCTTTTACATCGTCCAGTTCAGTGAAATACCTGTTGACCGACGAGACGACGGTGGAGCCGGGAGCGCAGACTGTGGGGAGGTTGCGGCCGTCGCTCAGTGTGCCGTAGGAAGAGAAGCCGCTCACGCGTCCGGGTGTGAAATAGTCACCTTCGCCCACATATCGTGATTTAAGACCGTCGAGGCAGAACCATTCATCTGCGGTGTTATATGAGCCTACCACAATTAGTTTGGGGCAGACGGCCATGTCGGAGATGGAGCCGTTATAATCGCCGTTTTCAAAAGCGCTCTGCTTGTAGTCAAACATTTCGGTAGACTGCCCCGAACCGTAGCACTCGATGAGGATGCCCTCTTCGGGCACGTCGGCGTCGTCGGCAATCTTAATCTCGAAACCGGGAATATAGCGCGAAGAGGTGAGCGCGCCGGCCGTTGTGGCGAAATTCAAATCACTGTCCTGAAGGGCGATGTCGACCATGGCATAATAGCGGTTGACTTCCTCGTCGACCATTCCGCCCACACCGATGAAGCCGTGGAACCACTTGGCAAGTATGTCATTGATCTGGTCGCTTTCATCCATCTGAAAATATTCGTCGGTGATATAGTAGGCGCCGTGTCCTTCGCCGATCTGCGGGAATGTGCCGGCTTCGCGATAGCCACGGTCCACATTGTAGAGGTGAGGCGTTACCACCAGACGGGTCAGATCCGGAGAATAGATTGCGAAGTTGTCCTGATATATTGTAGGGGTCTCAGGGGATTCTGCAGTTTTCTGGAAAAGATAGGGCCAGAGGAGAGTCTTGAACGATTCCCCTTTTTTCAGACGCTTTTTCAGCGCTATGCGGCGGTCGCCCTCATTGCCGGCCGACACGCAGAGCACAGGAGGCATCGGGTTGTCGTCGGCTTTGGTGGCGGTAAGGTCGAGAAACCGGTTGAAAATTCCGTTGGTGTCATGGGGACCCACATTCGAGCCGAGCGACAGCGAAATTACGGCGGGCTGCTTGAGTTCGTAGCTGTAGCTGCAGATCTGGTCCACTCCCATGGCAATAAACATCTCGTTGAGCGACGAGCACCCGGCTGCTGCCAGCGTTGCGCCCGGAGCGGCGCCGAGGTAGGGGTTGGGCTGCTCGGTAACAGGTACAGGGATTTTGGCGTCGGAAAATTTTGAAGCGTCGGCCATTTTCACATTGCCCCGGTGATAACCGGCAAGAATGCCGAGAGTGTGGGTGCCGTGATACGATTCTTTGGAGTCGGTGGTGAAATTCTTCACATCCTCGCCGAAATATCCCTTGTGTTCGTAGCCGGTGGTGGTGTTGGCCAGCTTTATGTTGTAGAAATATCCCAGGCGGGTTGTGCCGTCGGGATTGCGGAAGTTAAGATGATTGGGGTCTATGCCTTGGTCGACAACGCCCGCCACAACGCCTCGGCCGGTATAGGCCGCCGGAAGACCGGTGCCGGCGTGGACTTTGTCGAGACCGATAGCGGCTTTTGCGGTGGCGATGGAGGGATGTAGGTCACGGGCGATGCTCATGGTGCGTACGGCTTTGTGGCGCGCCAGGAGGTCGGCAGAATCGATAGGTACCATGCAGAGGGCGATGTCGCCGCGCACGGTGAGCACGCTGAAGCCGGCTTGGCGCAGGTCGTCGGCGGTGCAACCGTCGGCAAGTTCCACAAAGGCGCCTGTCATGGCAGGTGCTTCGGCAGAGGCGACGGAGGAGATGCCGTTGCCATTGAGGGCCGTTGTCACGGCTGTCACCGCAGGCAGTTTTCGGGCTTCGGCTCGCGCTTTACGCAGGCTGGCGCTGCTGAGCAGGTCGAGGCCGTCGCCTGCCGTCGCTGCGATTGCAACAGCCGTGGCTGCGGTCAGGAGTAAAGCTTTTCTCATGAAATTGTGATGATTGGGAGAGGCTTGAGTGACCCGGATGGCCGCTCAAGCCTCTTGTTGTATAGTTTGTCTGGAATGGCGCGGGTGAGTGCATCCCGCGTCGTGGAGCAAATGTTGATTATTTCACGGCCACTTTTTTGCCGTCGATGATGTAGATGCCGGCGGGAAGGCTGTCGGCGTTGACACGGATGCCCTGGAGGTTGTAGACGGTGCGTGTGGCGGCGTCGGCATCCTCGGCCTCAACTGCAATGACGGCGGAGTTTGTGGCGCTGAGCTTCACAGCGGTGTTTCCTTCGACAGTGAACGTGTGGGCGCCTTCGACTGATTCTACCGGTGCTGCATCGTTGAGTTTCACATAGAATTTGGCACCGTTGTTGGAAACGATGTTCACGCCCGAACCGGCGAAGAGACGGTTGGATTCCCACTGGTCTACAGGCATTTTGTCGACTGTGATGGTGAAATCCTCCTTGTTGAGGTCGCCTGCGTCGAAAGTCACGTCGTGACGGTTGGGTTCGGCGGCGAAGAAGCGGTAGAGATCGGTGCCGCGCAGTTTGGTGGATTCGATTGTCACGCTCCCGTAGTTATCAAGGTATGCATCGCCTTCGTTGATGGAAATATACATCGGGTCGCTGTTGGTGCGCTCGAGCGAAAGGGTGCTGTAGCTGTAACCGCCACCGCTGACCAGCGAAGAGATGTCGAGTGTGTTCACGCCGGCAACCGGTTCGTCGCAGCTGGCTTTGGTGGAACCGTAGCCGTCGGTCACTTTGATCTTGGTGATATTGGTAGCCAGAGCGGGATCGAGCCATACATGGAGGATGCCGTCGGTGGTCTGCACGCCGGTGGTGACATTGACGGAGCAGCCCTCATGAAGTTCTACCGGAGTGGCTGATGTCCATTCTGTCTTTTTGTTGTCGGCGTCGGTGAGGGTGATTTTCTTGATGAAGAAACCTGTGGCGGCCTGGATGTAGACAGTGTGATTGTCGGATGATTTCTCGTTGAATGAGAAGGTGGCGTTGTTGTCGTTGAGGTTGAAAGCCGAGCCCCAGTTGCTGGTGCCTTTGTACATCTTCACATGGGTGTAGTCGTCGAAAGTGAAATCGACATCAAAAGATTTGTAGGCATGAGCCTCAACATCGATGGTAGTGTTGTCCATGATCGCAAAGCTGTATGTGCCGCCTGAAATGTATGCGTCGGTGCCGTTGACCTGGAACTTGTCGATGGAGTATGCGTCGGCGTCGAGGACGAGTCGCAGTGGGGTGCCGGCCTTAAGAGTGGCGCCTGCGAGGAAGTCGCCCTCAATGTCTTCATATTCGTAGGTGCTGCCATCCTTCATCTTCTGCATGGCTTTGAACACGCCCTTGCAGTCGTCGGGGACGTTCACCTTGAGGGTGACATCCTTGTCGGGGATGATGGCGGTGATGTCGACTGTGCAGCCGTCGGTGAGGGTGAGAGTGTAATTGCCGTAGAGGGGAGTCTGCACCTCGTCGTTGAGTTTCACTTCATAGAGAGGAACGCTCGAGGTAACGGGGCCGAGCTGCAACTGGTTTGCACCGCTGCTCACGGGGTCGAATTTCAGAACGGTTGTCGGCCCCTCCAGTGTGATGTCTTTGCCGAGTGTGCCTCCGGTGCGGAGTCTGACTTTCGAGGGGTCGTCGACGTTGATGGTGCACGAGGCGGTGTAAAGCTCCTCGATGCTCTTGGTGGTGACTACATAAGTGAAGGTGTCGCCGCTCCATTCATAGATGTTGCAGGTTCTGGTAGGAGCGCTGCTGACCTTTTCCGAGTCGTTGGCGTCCTTTACCGATGTGATGACATAGTCGTCGGTTGCAGCAATGTCGAACTGCACTGTGCCTTCAATCTCGAAAATGTTCATTTCAGTCACCTCGTCGACCAGAGAGACATATTGCTGAGTCCAGGTGGAGTAGTCGTAGACGTTTTTGCCAATCTTTATGGCTGCGGGATTGTCGACATGACGGTGACCTGAGCGGCCGATGCTGTAAACACACCGGCTAATGAAAGCACCATCAAAGATAGTAACGAGTAGAGTTGTTTCATACGTAATGTGATAATACTGAATGAAATCGGTTGGAATTAATGATTGAATTTTAAAGTGCAAATTTAAGTATAATTTTTCAAAATCCAATTGTTTTTAATGTTATTTGTAACACAGCGAGGCTGAGCCGATTGACGGCTCAGCCTCGCTGATATAGTGGAATTATTTTTCCGGAGGGGTTATTTCACTGCTGCTTTTGCGGAGCGGCGCTGGGTGGTCAGATAGGCCACGGGGGTGGCGATGAACATGGTGGCGAGGGTGCCGACAACCACACCGAAGAGCATTGCGAAGATGAACGAACGGATCGAGTCGCCGCCGAGGATGAAGATGCAGAGGAGCACCAGGAAGGTGGAGGCGGAGGTCATGATCGTACGGCCCAGAGTGGAGTTGAGCGACTTGTTGACCAGCGAGCCGAAATCCTGCTTGGGATAGAGGCCGCGGTTTTCGCGGATACGGTCGAATACCACCACGGTGTCGTTGATCTGATAACCGATCATCGTCAGGATGGCCGCGATGAAGCTCTGGTCAATCTCCATGGCGAAGGGGAAGAGACCCCAGAAGATGGAGTAGAAGCCGATGATGGAGAATGCTGTGAAGGCCACGGCGGCAAGGGCGCCCAGCGAGAAGGCCACGTTGCGGAAGCGGAGCAGGATGTAGAGGAACATCGCTGCAAGCGACAGAATCACGGCCACGTAGGCTTTGTTGCGCATGTCGTTTGCCACGGTCGGGCCTACGGTCTGCGACGAGAGGATGCCCTGGGTTTCGTCGGTGGTGGAGAAATCCTCGATGGTCATTCCTTCGGGCAGGAGTCCGTCTTTCTTGAATGTGTCGTAGAGGAGTCCGGTGATTTCCTGCTCGATGTCGGTGGCGTCTTCACTCGATTTGATCTTGTAGTTGGTGGAGATACGCACCTGGTTGGAGTTCTCGATGGTGATAACCGAGAGAGCCACGGGCTCGTTGGTCTGAGCCTTGAACGCATCGGCGAGCGAGCGCTGCACGGCGTCGGTCTTGACGGGCTTCTCGAATTTGACCACATAGTTGCGGCCGCCCGAGAAGTCGATGCCCTGGTTGAGTCCCTTGGTGAAGAGGCTGATCACTACCACTGCCACGAAAGCGGCGATGATGAAGAATGCGGGCTTGCGACCTTTGAGGAAGTTGAAGTTGCTGTTGGCAAACATGTTGCGCGACAGCTTGGTGTCGAATGTGAGTTTCTGGAAGGCTTTTTTCTTGGCGCCGAGGATGAAGATGATTCGTGTGAGATATACGGCGGTGAAGAATGAGCAGATGATACCGATGATCAGGGTGGTGGCGAAGCCCTTGATGGGGCCTGTGCCGAAGAAGAGGAGGATGACACCGGTGATCACCGAGGTGAGGTTGGAGTCGAAGATGGCCGAGAAGGCGTTGGAATAACCGTCGGCGATGGCTGTGCGCACGTTCTTGCCTGCGCGGAGCTCTTCCTTGGCGCGCTCGAAGATGAGCACGTTGGCGTCGACGGCCATACCCAGGGCGAGCACGATACCGGCGATACCCGACAGGGTGAGCACGGCCTGGAACGATGCCAGGATGCCGAAGGTGAAGAAGAGGTTGCAGATCAGACCGAAGTTGGCGACCAGACCGGGGATGAAGCCGTAGATCACGCACATGAACACCATCAGAAGCACGATGGCGAGCACGAACGACCAGATACCTGCCTCAATGGCCTGCTGACCCAGCGAGGGACCGATGACCATGTCAGAGATGATGTCGACCTTGGCGGTCATCTTGCCCGACTTGAGCACGTTGGCAAGGTCCTGCGCTTCCTCTACGGTGAAGTCGCCGGTGATCTGTGAACGGCCACCTTCGATGGCGGTGCGGATGTTGGGGTAGGAGTAAACCTGCTCGTCGAGAACGATGGCGATGGGGTGGCCGATGTTGGCGGCGGTGAGGTTGGCCCACTGGCGTGCGCCCTCTTTGTTCATAGTCATGGAGACTACGTTGCCCTGCAGCTGGTCGTAGTCGCTGGAGGCGTTGATCACGCATGAGCCTTCAAGGGCTGCCTTGCCGTTCTTGGTCTTCAGGGCCACGAGCTGATAGGTGTCGAGCTGGCGTTCCTTGCCGGTGACGGTGTCCTGATAGGTGACGGGAGTGGCTTTTACGCCCCAGCGGAGTTTGAGGTCGGTGGGAAGATACTGACGGGCCTCGGGGGTGTTGAGGATCGAGTCGATCACCTCTTTCTGCTTGGCGGTGGCGATGCCCATGACGGGCGATTCACCCGAGCCTGCCGAAAGGAGGTTCTGGCGGAGTGTGGGCATCCCTTTTGCAGCCAGAGCGTTGTCGAGCTGCATGATGTTGGGGGTGAGCTTGCCTGCGCCGTAGCACTCGTAGAATTCGAGGTTGGCCGAGCGGAGCAGAAGCTCGCGCACGCGCTGATGCTCTTTCACACCGGGGAGTTCGAGAAGAATCTGGCCGTCGTTGTCCTGGAGCACCTGGATGTTGGGCGAAACCACGCCGTAGGCGTCGATACGGTTGCGCAGCACGTTGGTGGCGGAGTTGTTCACGCGATCCTTGACTTCCGACTTGAGGGTGGCGGCTACAGCCTTGCGGTCGTGGCCGATCTTTTCAGGGATAATCGAGCTGAAAACCACGGAGTAGTCGGCATCGGGCACCAGACGGCTGTACTGGTTGACGAATGTGCCCACATAGTCGGTGGCGTGGTTGCCTTTGATTATTGAGTCAGTCAAGTGGAGAGCCTGATCGAAGCTTGCGTCGGGCTCGGCGTTTTTCATGGAGCGAAGCATGTCGGGCATAGAAACCTGGAGGATGACGTTCATACCTCCCTTGAGGTCGAGACCGAGACCTACACCCCATTTCTGCACTTCGTTGTAGTTATAACCCAACCAGACAGGGGTTTTGCTGATTGAGTCGATGTAGGCCTTGTAAGCCTTGTTGTACTGCTCGGAGTTCTTGCCCTGCTGACCGGCCATCATGGTGGCGTATTGCTCGGCCTTGGCCTCCTGCTTGTTGCTTACAAGTGAGAAGGAGAGGTAGAACAGGCACGCGAGCACCAAGAAGATCGCAATCACACCGGCAATGATGCTTCCGAGGGTTCCTTTGCTTTGCATGTGTTAGATGTAAAAAATGTTATGAAGTTATTGTTTATTTTTTACGTAAATGATTGGTTGGTAGAGCGTTGGCTCTACGTGCTTAAGGGCGGATACACCCCGCGGGGCATAATCGCCTAATTTTCAGCCTGCAAATATACGGATAATAACCGGTAGTTGCAAGCAAAAATCGGAAATCTTGCGAAAATTGCCTATTTTGAGGCCTCAGGAGATGGTCAGACGGAAATCCGAGATGAAATCGAGGGCGTGGGGGTTGGTGTCGACGATATGCTGCAGCAGGTCGCGGTCGCTCCAGCCGGCTGGGGAGTTCGGGTCATCGCTGACGGCCACGTCAAGGGTGATGTGATCGTTGCCGAGGGTGTTGTGGAGGAATTCGAGCAGCCGCGGCATCTCCTGGAGCATTATGTCGACCTGCGGCTGGTTGGCCACGGTCATTTTCAACGTGGCGGGAGCGTTTCCCTCCACTCGGAGCGGACGGCTGGCGCGCATGGTGTTGATAAGTACGTGAGCCCGGCGGTTTGATTCCATATATTGCTCCCACGCACGCATCAGATCGTCGTCGGTGAAAGTTTTGTCGCGTAGTGTGCGCTGCGACTGTGCTGCAGCTTTCTCCGCGGATTTCTCCGGAGCGAAAGCATCGCGCATCGACACGTGGGGTCGCGCCCCGTTGCGCTGGACAGCGGGTGCCGAAGCAGGGGCTGGGGGGAGGCCTGTGGAGCGGCGGTTTTTAACCGCCGTTGCCGGCGCAGGAGCTGCCGTGGGGGCTGCGGGCAGGCGGTTTTTAACCGCCGTTGCTTCGACCGGTGCGGGCGCGGGGGGGTTGGCAGGGGTTATAGGTTGCAGGCCGGCGGGTTCCCGGGTCAGCCCCTCCCCGTCGCCGGCTTCAGAGTCGGGGGAGGGGCTTTGTAGTTGGCACAGCTTGATGAGCAGCAGCTCGATGAGGAAGGTTTTTGATGAGGCTGTGCGGTAGTCCATGTCGGCGTCGTTGCAGAGGCTCATGGCCGAGTAGAAGAAGCGGGGCGGGAGCGATGCCGCCTGCGCGGCCATCCGCTGCATGGTCTCCTCGTCGGTGTCGAGAAGCGGAAGAGTCTGCGGGTCGCGCGCCACCATGAGGTTGCGCAGATATGCGGCGAGGCCCCCTAAAAAGAAGTAGGAGTCGAATCCCCGGTCGCGTATCTCTTTATATATAAGGAGTGCGGCGGGGATGTCGGCGTTCTTGAAGGCTTCGACCAGATTGCTGTAATATCTTTCGTCGAGGATGTTGAGGTTCTCGATTGTGGAGTCGTAGGTGATGTCGCCGCGTGACGATGCCGCCACCTGGTCGAAAATCGAGAGAGCGTCGCGCATGGCGCCGTCGGCCTTGCGGGCGATGATTGCCAGTGCCTGTCGCTGGGCTTTGATTCCCTCGCTTTTTGCCACGTACTCCAGATGGTCAGTGATGTCGGCGATGGTGATTCGCTTGAAATCGTAGATCTGGCAGCGCGAGAGAATGGTGGGTATGATTTTGTGCTTCTCGGTGGTGGCGAGGATGAATATGGCGTGGGCCGGCGGCTCCTCAAGGGTTTTGAGGAAAGCGTTGAAAGCTGAAGTCGAGAGCATGTGTACCTCGTCGACGATGAATACGCGGTAACGGCCGTCGACCGGCGGAATCTGCACCTGGTCGGTGAGGTTGCGGATGTCGTCGACCGAATTGTTCGACGCGGCGTCGAGTTCGATGATGTTGAGCGAGCGGTTTTCGTTGAATGCGCGGCACGAGGGGCATTCGTTACAGGGATCTCCCTCGGGGGTTGGGTGGGCGCAGTTGATGGTCTTGGCGAATATGCGGGCGCAGGAAGTCTTGCCTACGCCTCGTGAGCCGCAGAAGAGGTAGGCGTGGGCGAGACGCCCGGCTGCTATGGCATTCTTTAAGGTGGCGGTGAGCGCTTTCTGTCCCACTACCGACGAGAATGTCGATGGGCGGTATTTGCGCGCCGAAACAATGTAGTTTTCTTCCATATCGGCAAATTTAGGGAAAAATGCCGGAATTTCATCGCTGCACCACAAAATTTTTCTGAAAACCGACCCGCCGCCCGATTGTCTCAATTGAACCAATTGGCCTAATTGGCCTAATTGGACTAATTGGACTAATTTGCCTGATCCTCAGAAAAAAAGTGTGAAAAAATTGCGGAAATGTTTGGCAGTCAGCGAAAAAAGTGGTAACTTTGCAACGCTTTTCGGAGCATTGTGCACTTTTTCGAACCGTAACTGTCTGACAGTCAGCGGCGCGAAGTGCGCCCGCCGTGTATGGTCGCGTCGATGTTCTCCGGAGGCTTCGATACTGAAAATTATCACAACGAAGAATAATCAATAGTTAAAAACAGACTAAAAAACTAAGATGCCTACTATTCAGCAATTAGTAAGAAAAGGACGCGAGACTCTTTTTGACAAGAGCAAGTCACCCGCTCTGGACAGCTGCCCTCAGCGTCGTGGCGTGTGTGTGCGCGTTTACACCACCACCCCTAAAAAGCCTAACTCGGCTATGCGTAAGGTCGCACGTGTGCGCCTCACCAACGGCAAGGAGGTCAACTCCTACATCCCCGGTGAAGGACACAACCTGCAGGAGCACTCGATCGTGCTGGTGCGCGGCGGCCGTGTGAAGGACCTCCCCGGTGTACGCTACCACATCGTGCGCGGCTCGCTCGATACCTCCGGTGTCAAGGACCGCACTCAGCGTCGCTCCAAATACGGAGCCAAGCGTCCCAAGGCTGGTGCTGCCAAGAAGTAATCGCGCCCCTGAAAAGGCCCGGTGAAGTTAACTTATAGCACCGCGAGAAATCCAAACCACAGTTTAACAACCCGTTTTTGATTCCTCGAGCTGACATCGGTTGAGTAAGCCCCCGCAGGGATAGCCCCGGGCGCTGAAGAGACAACAGCCACGAAAAAGCAAAAACAAAGCTTACTTAAACAAATGAGAAAAGCAAAACCAAAGAAACGCGTCGTACTGCCCGATCCCGTCTTTCATGACGTAAAGGTGTCGAAATTTGTCAATCACCTGATGTACGACGGTAAGAAAAACACAGCCTACACCATCTTCTACTCCGCACTCGAGACCGTGAAGGCCAAGATGCAGAACGAAGAGAAGACCGCTCTCGAAATCTGGAAAAAAGCCCTCGAGAACGTTACTCCTCAGGTGGAGGTAAAGAGCCGCCGCGTCGGTGGCGCCACCTTCCAGGTGCCTACTGAAATCCGCCCCGACCGCAAGGAATCCATATCAATGAAAAACCTCATCAACTACGCCCGCAAACGTGGCGGCAAGACCATGAGCGACAAACTCGCCGCTGAAATCATGGACGCCTTCAACGACCAGGGCGGTGCCTTCAAGCGCAAGGAAGACATGCACAAGATGGCCGAGGCCAACCGCGCATTCGCCCACTTCCGTTTCTGATCGAGCCTGAAAGCCTGAGCAAATCACTCTCCTATATAATCATTGAACAACAAAGATTCCAATCAGACCAACAATGGCTAACAAAAACGACGAACAACTTAAATATACCCGCAACATCGGCATCATGGCCCACATCGATGCCGGTAAAACCACCACTTCGGAGCGTATCCTCTTCTACACCGGCCTGACCCACAAGATCGGCGAGGTGCACGACGGTGCCGCTACCATGGACTGGATGGAGCAGGAGCAGGAACGTGGTATCACTATCACCTCCGCCGCCACCACCACCTTCTGGAAATATGCGGGCGACAAGTTCAAAATCAACCTCATTGACACCCCGGGACACGTCGATTTCACCGTGGAAGTGGAGCGTTCGCTCCGCGTGCTCGACGGCACTATCGCCACTTTCTGCGCCGTAGGCGGCGTGGAGCCTCAGTCTGAGACCGTGTGGCGCCAGGCCGACAAGTATGGCGTGCCCCGTATCTGCTACGTGAACAAGATGGACCGCTCAGGCGCCAACTTCTTCGAAGTTGTCCGCCAGGTGCATGACGTGCTCGGCGCCAACCCCTGCCCCATTCAGATTCCTATCGGTGCTGAAGAAACCTTCAAGGGTCTCGTTGACCTCGTGCGCATGAAAGCTCTCTACTGGCACGACGAAACCATGGGCGCCGAATATGAGGTTGACGAAATTCCCGACAACCTCCGCGCCGACGCTGAAGAGTGGCGCGACAAGATGCTTGAGAAAATCGCCGAATTCGACGACGCTCTCATGGAGAAATATTTCGACGACCCCTCCACCATCACCGAAGACGAGGTGCGCCGCGCCCTCCGCGCCGCCACCCTCAAGATGGAGATCATGCCCATGCTCTGCGGCTCGTCGTTCAAGAACAAGGGCGTGCAGCCCCTGCTCGACGCCGTCTGCGCTTACCTCCCCTCGCCCGTCGATTCCGGCGCTATCGAAGGTCATGCAGTCGACGATCCCGACAAGATCGAAACCCGCGAGCCTTCGTCGGACGCTCCTATGTGCGCTCTGGCGTTCAAGATCGCTACCGATCCCTATGTGGGCCGTCTCACCTTCTTCCGCGTTTACTCGGGCGAAGTGGTAGCCGGTTCCTATATACTCAACGCGCGTTCTGACAAGAAGGAGCGTGTTTCGCGTCTGTTCCAGATGCACTCCAACAAGCAGAACCCCATGGAGAAGATCGGCTGCGGTGACATCGGCGCAGGCGTAGGCTTCAAGGATATCCGCACCGGCGACACCCTCTGCGACGAGAACCATCCCATCGTGCTCGAAGCTATGGAATTCCCCGATCCCGTGATCGGTATCGCCGTTGAGCCCAAAACCCAGAAAGACCTCGACAAACTCGGCGTGGGTCTGCAGAAACTCGCCGAAGAGGACCCCACTTTCCGCGTGGAGACCAACGAGGAGACCGGCCAGACCGTCATCTCGGGTATGGGCGAGCTTCACCTCGACATCATCATCGACCGTCTCCGCCGCGAGTTCAAGGTAGAGTGCAACCAGGGCCGTCCCCAGGTTACCTACAAAGAGGCCATCACCCAGCCTGTCGAACTCCGCGAAGTGTTCAAGAAGCAGACCGGTGGTCGCGGTAAATTCGCCGACATCATCTGCCGCGTAGAGCCCGTAGACGAAGGTTTCGAAGGCTCGCTGCAGTTTGTCGATGAAGTCAAGGGCGGCAACATCCCCAAGGAATTCATCCCCGCCATCCAGAAGGGCTTCACCAACGCTATGAAGAACGGCGTGCTTGCCGGCTACCCCGTGGAGAAACTCAAGGTGACCGTGATCGACGGTTCGTTCCACCCCGTGGACTCCGACCAGCTCTCCTTCGAGCTTTGCGCCATCCAGGCCTTCAAGAAAGCCTCTGAAAAGGCAGGCCCCGTGCTCATGGAGCCTATCATGAAGATCGAGGTGGTAACCCCCGAAGAGTCGATGGGCGACGTGATCTCCGACCTCAACAAGCGTCGCGGTCAGGTGGAAGGCATGGAAACCGCCCGTTCCGGCGCCCGCATCGTCAAGGCTCAGGCTCCCCTGGCCGAGATGTTCGGCTATGTGACCGCACTGCGTACCATCACTTCGGGCCGCGCAACCTCCACGATGACCTTCAGCCACTATGCCGAAGTGTCCTCGTCGATCGCCAAGCAGGTGCTCACAGAGTGCCAGGGCCGCGTAGACCTCGTGAAATAATCCAAGGCGGGGGAGGCAGCAAATGATTCTTGACTCCCCCGCCCCAATATCCCAATAATCACCAACAATCAACAATTGCTCTCACAATGAGCCAGAAAATCAGAATCAAACTCAAATCCTACGACCACAACCTCGTGGACAAGTCGGCAGAAAAGATCGTCAAGACCGTAAAGGCCACCGGCGCCGTAATTTCGGGTCCCATACCCCTGCCCACCCACAAGCGCATCTTCACTGTCAACCGCTCCACCTTCGTCAACAAGAAGAGCCGCGAGCAGTTCCAGCTGTCGTCGTTCAAGCGTCTCATCGACATCTACAACTCCACAGCAAAAACCGTCGACGCCCTCATGAAGCTCGAGCTCCCCAGCGGTGTGGAAGTGGAAATCAAGGTCTGATGCCGCAGGATTTTATTCACACAACAGAATCTCAATCAAATTAACATAACACTGAAATGCCAGGATTATTAGGAAAGAAAATCGGAATGACATCCGTTTTCAGTGCCGACGGAAAGAACCTTCCGTGCACTGTTATCGAAGTAGGTCCTTGTGTTGTCTGCCAGGTTAAGACTGTTGAGACCGACGGGTACAATGCCCTCCAGCTCGGATTCCAGGAGCAGAAAGAAAAGCACTGCACCAACCCCGAGCTCGGTCACTTCAAGAAAGCCGGCGTGACCCCCAAGCGCCACTTGGCCGAGTTCAAAGGTTTCGAAGGCGAATACAAGATGGGCGACACCATCTCGATCGACATCTTCAGCGAAGACGACTTTGTCGACATCGTAGGCACCTCGAAAGGTAAAGGCTTCCAGGGCGTTGTAAAGCGCCACGGTTTCGGCGGCGTAGGCCAGGCCACCCACGGTCAGGACGACCGTCTGCGTGCCCCCGGTTCAATCGGCGCCTGCTCCTACCCCGCAAAAGTGTTCAAGGGAATGCGCATGGCCGGCCAGACCGGTAACGAGCGTGTAACCGTTCAGAACCTCAAGGTTGTGAAAATCATCCCCGAACACAATGTGATGATCATCAAGGGCTCAATCCCCGGAAGTAAAGGTTCAATCGTACAGATAGAAAAATAAGCAATGGAACTCGCAATATACAACATTAAAGGTGAGGACACCGGCCGCAAAGCCATCCTCAATGACCAGGTGTTCGCTGTCGACATCAACGAACATGCCATCTACCTCGACGTGAAGCAGTTCCTTGCCAACCAGCGTCAGGGTACACACAAGTCCAAGGAACGCAGCGAAGTCAGCGGCTCTACCCGTAAGCTCCACAAGCAGAAGGGCGGCGGCGGCTCGCGTATCGGCGACATCAACTCGCCCGTGCTCGTCGGCGGTGGCCGCGTGTTCGGTCCCCGTCCCCGCGACTATCGTTTCAAACTCAACAAAAAACTCAAGAACCTGGCCCGCCGCTCGGCCCTGACCCTCAAGGCTCAGGAAAACCAGATCACCATCGTGGAGGATTTCACCTTCGACGCCCCCCACACCAAGAGCTTCATCGACGTTGAAAAGAATCTCAAAGTCAACGGCACCAAGGTGCTCTTCATCAACGCCGCTTCCGACAGCAACGTGCATCTGTCGGCCCGCAACATCCCCAACACCCGCGTGATGGCTGCCGCCGACATCAACACCTACGCCGTGATGAACAACAAAGCTATCGTCATCACCGAAGGCGGTCTCGAAATCGTTAACAAACTCTAACCTTCAGGAGAAACAATAATGGAAATCTCTATCAAACCCATTGTGACAGAAGCAGCAACCAAGCTTACCGACAAGCTTAACCGCTACACCTTCCGCGTTTCCCCCGACGCCAACAAGTTCCAGATCAAAGATCTCGTGGAGAAACTCTACGGCGTGAAGGTGGAAGCTGTCAACACAAGCAACGTCCGCGGCAAAAACAAGGCCCGCTACACCAAGAGCGGTCTGCTCCGCGGCAAAACCGACAAATGGAAAAAGGCCTACGTCACCATCGCCGAAGGCCAGACCATCGACTTCTACGCAAACATCTAAATCCCCTGCAGCGGGCGGCGCCTGACCGGCGCGGCCCCTGCCTCACCCGCCGCGAAAAGCGGCCAGCTGCACAGACCTGCCCTCCGCACCTCCCTATGAAAGGAGCGACAACCCGGAGGCTCCGGCAAAAGCAGCCCGGCATGACCTCGCGACAGGCATGAGACAGAGAGCCTATGTCGGCCCGGCGTAAAACCCGGAGTCCTGAAAAGAACAGCCCCCGCGGCTGCCCATCAATAGGACCGCAAAACCCACTCCCGCCCGTTGCACCGAGTAACTTCAATCACTGTAAAAATGGCAGTAAGAAAATTCAAGCCCACCACCCCCGGGCAAAGACACAAAGTAATCTCAGTCTTCAAAGGCGCAATCACCGCCACGAAGCCTGAAAAATCTCTTACAGTCGGCAAACGCAGCTCAGGCGGCCGCAACGCAGAAGGCCACCTCACCAACCGCTACCTCGGTGGCGGCCACAAGCGCAAATACCGCGTCATCGACTTCAAGAGAAACAAAGACGGCGTGCCCGCTGTCGTAAAAAGCATCGAATACGACCCCAACCGTTCGGCCCGTATCGCACTGCTCTACTACGTCGACGGCGCTAAAGCCTACATCATCGCACCCAACGGACTGGAAGTTGGCCAGACAGTAATGTCAGGCGCCGAAGCCGCCCCCGAAGTGGGCAACGCGCTTCCCCTCAACAAAATTCCCGTCGGTACTGTAATCCACAACATCGAGCTTCGCCCCGGACAGGGTGCCTTCATGGCACGTTCGGCCGGCACTTTCGCCCAGCTCGTCAGCCGCGACGGCGACTATGCCATCGTCAAGCTCCCCTCGGGCGAAACCCGCAAGATCCTCGGCACCTGCAAGGCCACCGTCGGCGTTGTAGGTAACTCCGAGCACTCTCTCGAGCGTTCCGGCAAAGCCGGCCGCAGCCGTTGGCTGGGCCGTCGTCCCCGCAACCGCGGCGTTGTCATGAACCCTGTCGACCACCCCATGGGCGGTGGCGAAGGCCGCGCTTCCGGCGGTCATCCCCGTTCGCGCAAGGGTCTCTACAGCAAGGGTCTCAAGACACGTGCCCCGAAGAAGAGCTCCTCGAAGTACATTATCGAACGCAGGAAAAAATAATCCGTCAGCTAACTTCTAACCAGATCTCTAAAGAATGAGTCGTTCACTTAAAAAAGGCCCCTTTATCAGCGTAAAGCTCGAAAAGAAGGTTAACGCAATGGAAGCTTCCGGCAAGAAGTCGGTCATCAAGACCTGGAGCCGCGCTTCGATGATTGCCCCCGAATTCGTCGGCTACACTTTCGCCGTCCACAACGGCAACAAGTTCATCCCGGTCTATGTGACCGAGAACATGGTAGGCCACAAACTCGGCGAATTTGCCCCCACCCGCACCTTCCGCGGCCACGCCGGCAACAAGAAGAAGTAACAGCACCGCAAAGGCACACTGCTTCTCCGCAACCTTCAACCTTCAGCAGCATAGGCCACCGGTCATAGCTGACAAAGAAAAGGCTTAACAAAATTTCCCCACAAAAAAACGAACATCAACAATAAAATGGGTGTAAGAAAAAGAAACTCCGCTCAGGCAATCAAAGATGCCCAGAAGGAAATCGCTTTCGCCAAGCTCACCAACGTGCCCTCCTCGCCCCGCAAGATGCGTCTCGTGGCCGACATGGTCCGCGGCAAGGAAGTGTTCCGCGCTCTGGGTATCCTCAAGTTCTCCAACAAGGAGGCTGCCGCCCGTCTCGAGAAACTTCTGCGCTCGGCCATCGCCAACTGGGAGGCCAAAAACGACCGCAGAGCTGAAAACGGCGAACTCTATATCTCCACAATCTTCGTTAACCCCGCCCCCATGCTCAAGCGCCTGCGCACAGCTCCCCAGGGCCGCGGTTACCGTATCCGCAAACGTGCCAACCACGTCACTCTCGTAGTTGACACCATCGAAAAAGACGTAACCATCAAGGACAAAGACTAACCTATGGGACAGAAAGTAAATCCTATCAGCAACCGCCTCGGCGTAATCCGCGGCTGGGACTCCAACTGGTTCGGCGGCAAAAACTACGGCGATACCCTTCTGGAAGACTCTAAGCTCCGTAAGTATCTCAACGTCCGTCTGGCCAAATCAAGCGTCTCACGCATCGTCATCGAGCGCACCCTCAAGCTCATCACCATCACAGTGTGCACCTCGCGCCCCGGTCTCATCATCGGCAAAGGCGGCTCGGAGGTCGACAAGCTTAAGGAAGAGCTCAAGAAAATAACCGACAAGGATGTTCAGATCAACATCTTCGAAGTAAAGCGCCCCGAACTCGACGCCCAGATCGTGGCTTCCACCATCGCCCGTCAGATCGAAGGCAAAATCGCCTACCGCCGTGCCGTCAAGATGGCTGTCGCAGCCACCATGCGCTCAGGCGCCGAAGGCATCAAGGTGCAGGTCAGCGGCCGTCTCAATGGCGCCGAAATGTCCCGCTCGGAAATGTTCAAGGAAGGACGCACACCCCTGCACACCCTCCGTGCCGACATCGACTACGCTCTGGTCGAGGCCCACACCAAGGTCGGCGTGGTAGGCGTGAAAGTGTGGATCTGCCGCGGTGAAGTCTACGGCAAGCGCGATCTCGCCCCCAACTTCACCTCCGCCCCCAAAGAGGGCGGCCGCCAGCAGGGCGGTGACCGCGGCAACCAGCGCCGCGGCGGCTTCCGCAAGCCCCGCAACGCTTCCTCCAACAACAGCCGCTAATCCTCTCATCCACCAACCCAACCGGTAACCCTCCCGAGGCATTCCGGCCGCCGGTGGTTCACCCCCTTCCTCAAAAGAGCCCCCGGCCCGGCCTCCAGGCCATAAAGCACCGCACCGAGGCTGATCGACAAGCTCCTCGGAGCGGTGTCCAAGGAGAGAAACCAAATCACAACATCCCAAAGAAATGTTACAACCGAAAAAAACTAAATTTCGCAGAGTACAGAAAGGCCGCGCAAAAGGCAACGCGCAGCGCGGCAACCAGCTCGCCTTCGGTTCGTTCGGTATCAAGACACTCGAGACAAAGTGGATTACCGGCCGTCAGATCGAAGCAGCCCGTATCGCTGTGACACGTTATATGCAGCGCCAGGGTCAGCTCTGGATCCGCATCTTCCCCGACAAACCCATCACCAAGAAGCCTCTCGACGTACGTATGGGTAAAGGTAAAGGTAACCCCGAAGGTTTCGTGGCATCCGTCACCCCCGGCCGCATGATCATCGAGATCGACGGCGTGCCCTTCGACGTAGCCAAGGAAGCACTCCGCCTGGGTGCCCAGAAGCTCCCCGTCACCACCAAATTCGTGGTGTCACGCGATTACGATCCCTCGCTCACACTCTAATCATCCATAAGTCAAACAACAAAAGCCCACAAAGAAAGCTATGAAGAAAGAAGAAATCAAAGAGCTCTCTACGGCCGATCTTCGCGAGCGCCTGGCGCAGATGGAGAAGGACTACCTTCAGATGAAGGCCAACCACGCCGTCTCCCCCCTCGACAACCCCGCGAAAATCACTGCTGACCGCAAGATGATCGCACGTGTGAAGACCGAGCTCCGCGCACGCGAACTCGCCGCCAAGTAATCCCCATATTAACCGTAATAACCCCTACACTCTTTTACTCAACCACAATGGAAGAAAAAAGAAACCTGCGCAAAGAGCGCATCGGCGTTGTGACCAGCAACAAGGGCGACAAGTCGATCACCGTTACGGTGAAATGGAAGGAGAAACACCCCATCTACGGCAAGTTCGTCAACAAAACCAAGAAATTCCACGCTCACGACGAGAACAACGAGTGCTCCGTAGGCGACAAAGTGCGCCTCATGGAGACCCGTCCCCTGTCGAAAACAAAGCGCTGGAGATTAGTTGAAATCATCGAAAAAGTCAAGTAAGCCATGATACAGACCGAATCCCGCTTAACCGTTGCCGACAACTCCGGCGCCAAAGAGGCACTGTGCATCCACGTGCTCGGTGGCACCGGCCGTCGCTACGCTTCCGTAGGCGACATCATCGTTGTCTCTGTCAAGAGCGTCATCCCCAGCTCCGACGTCAAGAAAGGCACCGTCAGCAAAGCTGTGGTCGTCCGCACCAAGAAGGAAATCCGTCGCGCCGACGGCTCCTACATCCGCTTCGACGACAACGCCTGTGTGCTCCTCAACAACGCCGGTGAACTTCGTGGCACCCGTATCTTCGGCCCCGTGGCCCGCGAACTCCGCGCCACCAACATGAAGATCGTCTCCCTCGCTCCCGAGGTCCTCTAAACTATATAAAACGTAATCATTAACCGACGAAATCCCCAACAATGAGCAAAATGCATATCAAAAAGGGCGATACCGTTTACGTTCTCTCAGGCGAGGACCGCGGCAAACAGGGTCGCGTGCTTTCTGTCGACGCCACCAAAAACCGCGCCATCGTTGAAGGCGTCAACATCGTGTCGAAAAGCACAAAGCCCACCGCCAAATATCCTCAGGGAGGCATCGTAAAGATGGAAGCCCCCATCAATATCTCTAACCTCAGCCTTATCGACCCCAAGAGCGGCAAGCCCACCCGCATCGGCATCCGCGTCAACGACAAAGGCGAGAAAGTCCGTTACGCTAAAAAATCCGGAGAGGAAATCAAATAATGAGCCAGACTTCACTTCAGAAAAAATACGAAGAGACAATCGCGCCCGCACTGACCAAGGAGTTCAACTACACCACTCCCATGCAAGTGCCCCGCCTCAAGAAAATTGTCATCAACCAGGGTCTTGGCGAAGCCACCCAGGACAAGAAGATCATCGAGACTTCGATCAACGAGCTCACCGCCATCACCGGCCAGAAGGCCGTGGCCACACTCTCGAAGAAAGACATCTCGAACTTCAAGGTACGTAAGAAGATGCCCATCGGCGCCCGCGTAACCCTCCGTCGCGACAAAATGTACGAATTCCTCGAGCGCCTCGTGCGCATCGCCCTCCCCCGTATCCGCGACTTCAAGGGTATCGAAGGCAAGCTCGACGGCCGTGGCAACTACACCCTCGGCATCACCGAGCAGATCATTTTCCCCGAGATCAACATCGACAACATCAACAAACTCATGGGTATGAACATCACCTTCGTGACATCGGCCAACACCGACGAAGAGGGTTTCGCTCTGCTCAAGCAGTTTGGTCTCCCCTTCAAGAAGTAAGCACCCGCGTCGGCAAGGGTGCCTCCACGGCTCACTTGCCTGCCCGGCGTTGCCCGCTTGACAACGGAGGCGACACCGCTATAAAGGGCGGCCGCAGACCATGTGGCCGCTCTTTTTCTGTTATTTAAGAAAGTTTAACATAATTTTCGGCAGTTTTCAGCCGCTTTTGAAGATGCGGATGATGGTGGTTTCGTAAAAAATTGCGAACTTTGCACCTGATTATAAGGCCGATGCTGCTTTCTGCCCGTTGCCCCAAGCTCCGCGATGAGTGTTCGGCAAACGTGGCTACGGCTGCAATAGCCTGTAAATTAAAGACTTCGACGTCACTTGCGGTTCCGAGGTACTTTCCGCCTTCCGGCTAACGGAAGCCTTTGCGGGGAGCAGTGAGGAATCGGAAGTTTTTGCGCTGACCGCGGCGCGGACACCGCCCACGGTCACGCTCACAGAAGCCTTGAAAATGACTGCGTTAAGAGTAACGATCACAGTAAACCATAATATTAACCGTTAACTTCAGGACATGGCAAAAGAATCAATGAAAGCCCGCGAAGTGAAGCGCCAGAAGCTCGTGGCAAAGTATGCCGCCAAGAAAGCAGCCCTCAAGGCCGCCGGCGACTATGAAGCCCTCCAGCTCCTGCCCAAAAACGCCTCGAGCGTGCGCCTGCACAACCGCTGCTCCATCACCGGCCGTCCCAAAGGCTACATCCGTCAGTTTGGCATCTCGCGTATCCAGTTCCGCGAAATGGCATCGGCAGGCCTCATCCCCGGTGTGAAGAAAGCAAGCTGGTAAGCAGACAAGGCACTTCACAGAGTCGGAGCTAATCCTCACGACCGCACCGGGGGAGCGCAAGGCGTGCGCCCGGTGTCAGCAACCAGCCCGGCCGAAGCACGGAGCGGCCAATCCCCCGGGTAAGCCCATCTGCGGGACCCCCCGGCGAGGCAATCACCGCTCTTTACTCCGCCACCAAGGGCCGCGGAAATGATCCCGACCTCATGGAAGGGAGCCGCCCGGGCAGCAGCGTCGCCGACGCCTGCAGCCCACCAGCCCAGTTTCCGCGCTGAAAAGCAAAGGGTATCCGACGATACCCGCAAAAACAATCAATTTTAAATACCTTCGGGCACCAAGGCGCCCGTCGAGTTTAAAACATTTCAAAACAATGACAGATCCAATAGCAGATTATCTGACAAGATTGAGGAATGCCATCAAGGCCCAGCACCGCGTGGTCGAAATCCCCGCATCGAACCTCAAGAAAGAGATCACCAAGATTCTCTTCGAGCAGGGCTACATCCTCAATTACAAATTCATCGAAGGTGAAACTCCTTCGGGCACAATCAAAGTAGCCCTCAAGTACGATCCCGTTGACCGCGTCAACGCCATCAAGGGTCTCAAGCGCGTAAGCCGTCCCGGTCTGCGCCAGTATTGCGGCTACAAGTCGATGCCCCGAGTGCTCAACGGTCTCGGCATCGCCATCCTCTCCACTTCCAAGGGCGTCATGACCAACAAAAAGGCCGCCCAGGAGAAAGTCGGCGGTGAAGTTCTCTGCTACGTTTATTAATCGAAAGGAGGAAATTAGATATGTCACGTATAGGTAAAGCACCCATCGAAATCCCCGCTGGCGTAAAAATCGAAGTCGCCAAGGACAACGTAGTAACCGTCAAAGGCCCCAAAGGCACTCTCACACAGGCTGTCAACCCCGAGTTCAAAATCGAGGAAGCCGACGGTCATCTCCACATCACCCGCCCCTCCGACGACCGCGAGCACCGCGCACAGCACGGCCTGTACCGCGCGCTCATCCACAACATGGTCGTAGGCGTGTCGACCGGCTACCGCAAGGAGCTTGAACTGGTCGGCGTAGGCTATCGTGCCGCCGCCACCGGTCAGGTACTCGAGCTGTCGCTCGGTTACTCCCACGCCATATATCTGAAACTTCCCCCCGAGGTGAAGGTAGAGGCCAAGTCGGAACGCAACAAAAACCCTCTGATCATCCTTGAGAGCGACGACAAGCAGCTCCTCGGCCAGGTATGCGCCAAGATCCGCTCGTTCCGCAAGCCCGAACCCTACAAGGGCAAAGGTATCAAGTTTGTCGGTGAGGTAATCCGTCGCAAGAGCGGCAAGACCGCCGGTGCCAAGTAAACATAGTCTGTGAACCAACATCGACCACAAGAAAATGATTTCAAAGCAACAAAGAAGAAATAAGATCAAGGCCCGCATCCGCGGCCGCATCTCCGGCACCGCAGCGCGTCCCCGCATGACCGTGTTCCGCTCCAACAAGCAGATCTACGTGCAGCTCGTCGACGACCTGCAGGGCAAGACACTCGCCTCCGCCTCTTCAAAGGGAATCCAGGAAGGCACCAAATCCGAAATCGCCGCAAAGGTAGGCAAAGCCATCGCCGAAAAGGCCATCGCCGCAGGCTACCCCGAAGTAGTGTTCGACCGCAACGGCTACCTCTTCCACGGCCGAGTTAAATCACTGGCCGACGCGGCTCGCGAAGGCGGACTTAAATTCTAAACGACAATGGTAAACAAGAACAACCGCGTTAAAACAACCAACGACATAGAACTCAAGGACCGTCTGGTGGCCATCAACCGTGTGACCAAAGTCACCAAGGGCGGCCGCACATTCACCTTCGCCGCAATCGTGGTAGTAGGTAATGAAGACGGCATCATCGGCTGGGGCCTCGGCAAAGCCAACGAAGTTCAGGCAGCCATCGCCAAGGGCGTGGAAGCCGCCAAGAAGAACCTCATCCGTGTGCCCATCCACAAAGGCACCATCCCCCACGAGCAGGCAGCCCGTTTCGGCGGCTCGGAAGTGCTCCTCAAACCCGCAAGCCACGGTACCGGCGTGAAGGCAGGTGGCGCTATGCGCGCTGTGCTCGAGTCAGTCGGCGTCACCGACGTGCTGGCCAAATCGAAAGGCTCTTCCAACCCCCACAACCTGGTGAAAGCCACCATCTCGGCCCTCTCCGAAATGCGTTCGCCCGCCCAGGTAGCCCAGAACCGCGGCATCTCCGTAAACCAGGTATTCAACGGCTAATCCAAAGAGCATCCACAAAATGGCACAGATTAAAATCAAACAGATAAAGAGCCGCATCGGCGCTCCCGCAGTGCAGAAACGCACCCTCGATGCCCTCGGCCTCAAGAAAATGAATCACGTGGTGGTCAAAGAAGACACCCCCAGCGTGATGGGTATGGTAAACCGTGTTCGTCATCTGGTAGAAGTGACAAACGCTTAATTCAATATCACACAACAACACTATGGATTTAAGTAACTTAAAACCCGCCGTAGGATCCACAACCCGCAGCACCCGCATCGGTCGCGGTCCCGGTTCCGGCAAGGGTGGAACATCTACCCGCGGACACAAAGGCGCAAAATCGCGCTCCGGCTACAAACAGAAAATCGGTTTTGAAGGCGGCCAGATGCCCCTCCAGCGCCGTCTCCCCAAATGGGGCTTCAAGAATATCAACCGCGTTGAATACAAGGCCATCAATCTGAGCGTGCTCGAGGCACTCGCTGCCGAGAAGGAGCTTAAGAAAATCGGTCTTGACGAGCTTCGCGCCGCAGGCTACATCAACCGCAAGCAGCTGGTGAAGATTCTTGCCAACGGTACCCTCACCCACGCCATCGCCGTAGAGGCCAACGCCTTCTCGGCAGCCGCTGAAAAAGCCATCACCGAGGCCGGCGGCACGGCAACCAAAGTGAAGTAATCATCTCCCTCCCGCTTTAAGCTCCCCGATTAAATGAAATTCATTCAAACACTCAAAAACATCTGGACAATCCAGGAACTGCGTCAGCGCCTCACAATCACGGTGCTGTTAGTGCTGGTCTACCGTCTGGGATGCTACGTCGTCCTCCCCGGCATCAACCCCGCCGACCTCGAGGCGCTCAGCAATTTCACCAACAAGACCGGCCTGATGCAACTGCTGGACATGTTCTCGGGTGGCGCATTCTCCCAGGCCTCGATCTTCGCGCTGGGCATCATGCCCTACATCACCGCGTCGATCGTCATCCAGCTTGCCGGAATGGTGCTCCCCTCGTTCCAGAAAATGCAGCGTGAAGGAGAGAGCGGCCGTCAGAAACTCAATCAGTACACCCGCTACCTCACCATCCTGGTGCTTCTCGTGCAGGGTCCCGCCTATCTCTACAATCTGAAAGCACAGATTGTCAACGCAGGCGGCAGCTCCGACATGGGATTCTGGATGGTAGTGTTCCTGACAGTGATTCTCACCGCAGGCTCCATGTTCATCATGTGGCTGGGTGAGCGCATCACCGACCGAGGCATCGGCAACGGCATCTCGTTCATCATCCTCGTGGGCATCATCGCCCGCCTCCCCATGGCACTGGTCTATGAGTTCACCTCCCGCATGCCCGGCTCCACCGGCTCGGAAGGCGGCCTGATCATGTTCATTGTGGAAGTGGTGCTGCTGTTTGCCGTCACCGTAGGCGCAGTGCTGCTCGTGCAGGGCACCCGCAAAGTGCCTGTGCAGTATGCCAAGCGCGTGGTCGGCAACCGTCAGGTCGGCGGTGTGCGCCAGTACATCCCCCTGAAGGTCAACGCCGCCGGCGTAATGCCCATTATCTTCGCCCAGGCCATCATGTTCATCCCCCTGACTCTGTCGGGCTTCGGAGCACGTGAAGGCGCCACCGGCTTCTTCGCCACCTTTGCCGACATCAACGGCTTCTGGTATAACTTCGTGTACTTCATCCTCATTGTCGCCTTCACATACTTCTACACCGCCATCACAGTGCGTCCCACCCAGATGGCTGAAGACATGAAGCGCAACAACGGATTCATCCCCGGAGTGAAGCCCGGCAAGAAGACAGCCGAATACCTCGATTCCATCATGTCGCGCATCACCCTGCCCGGCTCCATCTTCCTCGGCATCGTCGCCATTCTTCCCGCCTTTGCCCGTCTGTTCGGCATCAGCCAGAACTTCGCGCAGTTCTTCGGCGGCACCTCCCTGCTCATCATGGTAGGTGTGGTTCTCGACACGCTGCAGCAGATTGAGTCGCACCTGATGATGCACCACTACGACGGCCTGATGAAAGACGGCAAAATCAAAGGCCGCACCACCGGCTCGGCTTATTGATCAGCTATCGGCGCCTGGCGCCCGGCCTGATCCGGCGCCCAGATGCCTAAGGCCCGAAACCCAAATACCCCCGGCGCGGCTTCACTGCGAAGCCGCGCCCCAAAGGGTAAATCCCCTTTGAATGATAACCGATGATATATCTCAAAACACCCGATGAAATAGAAAAAGTGCGCCGCGCATGCATCCTCGCATCGCAGACACTGGGCGAGGTGGCACGCCATATCAAGCCGGGTACACCCACCCATAAGCTCGACACCGTCGCCCGCGAATTCATCGTCAGCCATGGCGGTCGGCCCGCATGTCTCGGCTACGGCGGATTTCCCGCCACAGCCTGCATCGAGGTCAACGAGATCATCGTCCACGGTTTCCCCTCAAACTACACCCTCCGCGAGGGCGACATCGTAGGGGTGGATCTCGTGGCGGAACTCGACGGCTACAACGGCGATATGTGCTACACCTTCGCCGTGGGCGACGTCGACCCCAAGGTGCTCTCGCTTCTGCAGGTCACCAAAGAGTCGCTCTATGCCGGTATCGACGCCTGCTGCGAGGGACATCGCCTCGGCGATGTCAGCAACGCCATCCAGCTCTATATCGAGAAGCATGGATTTTCTATCGTCAGGGAGTTTTGTGGCCACGGAATCGGACGCAAGATGCACGAAGACCCGGAAATACCCAACTACGGGCGCCGGGGCACCGGCCCGCTGCTCAAAAACGGCATGTGCCTCTGCATCGAGCCTATGGTGAACATGGGCAGCCGCAACATCTTCATCGAGGAAGACGGCTGGCAGACCCGCACCCGCGACCGCAAGCCATCGGCTCACTTCGAGCACACCGTCGCCATCCTCGGCGGGGAGACCGAGATTCTGACCTCGTTCGACCCCATAGCCGAAGTGCTCGGCGACCGGTTTATCTGACCTCCACGGTTATCATCCGGCATCAGCCGGCGGAACACAACCGACACCCTGGGGCGGCACCCGCCCGGGCAAATCAAACAGACTGAACAGAAAAATTTATGTCAAAACAATCCGCAATCGAACAGGACGGCGTAATTCTCGAAGCCCTCTCCAACGCAATGTTCCGCGTGGAACTTGAGAACGGTCATGAAATCACGGCCCATATCTCGGGCAAGATGCGCATGCACTACATCAAGATTCTTCCCGGCGACAAAGTGAGAGTGGAGATGTCGCCTTACGACCTCTCGAAAGGACGAATTGCGTTCCGCTACAAATAAGCAACAACGAACCATCAATAATCCCAACCTCATTCACAATGAAAGTAAGAGCTTCCATCAAGAAGCGTTCGGCCGACGACAAAATCGTGCGCCGCAAAGGACGCCTCTATGTGATCAACAAAAAGAATCCCAAGAACAAACAGCGTCAGGGATAACAACCGCAGCGGAAAAACCGCGGCGATTTGTCAGGATATTGACCCCGGCGCACCGCCGGTGCTCCCTCCGAGTCAATGAAACCGCCCGCAGGTTTCCGTAATTCGCTGACTTTTGTTATTTTTGCGTTAAATTTCAAGACTCAACCAACAAACCATTTATGGCAGTAAGAATCGTGGGAGTTGACCTCCCCCAGAACAAACGAGGCGCTATCGCGCTGACCTACATCTACGGCATCGGCCGCTCGGCCGCACTCACCATCCTGGAAAAAGCCGCCGTGGACCCCGACATTCAAGTGAAAGACTGGACCGACGCCCAGGCTGCGAAAGTGCGCGAGGTTATCCAGGAGAACTACAAGGTAGAAGGTGACCTCCGCGCCGAGACACAGCTCAACATCAAGCGACTCATGGACATCGGCTGCTACCGCGGCATCCGTCACCGCAACGGTCTCCCCGTGCGCGGTCAGTCCACCAAAAACAACGCCCGCACCCGCAAGGGCCGCAAGAAAACAGTCGCCAACAAGAAAAAAGCCACTAAATAATAAATACCCCAGAAAAGTATTATGGCAAAAAAAACAGTCGCAGCCAAAAAGCGTAACGTCAAAGTTGACGCCGCAGGCCAGCTTCACGTACATTCCTCTTTCAACAATATCATCGTGTGCTTAGCCAACAGCGAAGGTCAGGTAATCTCCTGGTCGTCGGCTGGCAAGATGGGCTTCCGCGGAAGCAAGAAAAACACCCCCTACGCCGCTCAGATGGCCGCACAGGATTGCGGCAAAGTGGCCTACGACCTGGGTCTCCGCAAAGTGAAGGCTTACGTCAAAGGTCCCGGCAACGGTCGTGAATCAGCAATCCGCACTGTGCACGGCATGGGAATCGAAGTCACCGAAATCATCGACGTGACTCCGCTGCCCCACAACGGCTGCCGTCCTCCCAAGCGCCGTCGCGTATAATCGCTTTCAGGCATAACCCATCTAATCAGCAGGCCTGCACGGCCTCATTCACAACTTACTTTAAAGTAATAAATACACAATGGCTAGATACACAGGTCCCAAGACCAAAATCGCACGCAAATTTGGCGAACCCATATTCGGCGAGGACAAAATCCTGAGCCGTCGCAACTTCCCCCCCGGCCAGCATGGCCAGAACCGTCGTCGCAAAACTTCGGAATACGGCACACAGCTGCGCGAGAAGCAGAAAGCCAAGTACACCTACGGTGTGCTCGAGCGTCAGTTCCGCAACCTTTTCGAGAAAGCATCCTCGATGAAGGGTATCACCGGTGAGATTCTGCTTCAGCTCCTCGAAGGCCGTCTCGACAACGTTGTTTACCGCCTCGGCATTGCCAAGACCCGCGCCGCAGCCCGTCAGCTCGTGCTCCACAAGCATGTGACCGTCAACGGCAAGGTTGTCAACATCCCCTCGTTCGCCGTACAGCCCGGCGACGTGGTCGGTGTCCGCGAGAAATCCAAGTCGCTCGAAGTAATCGCCGACTGTCTCGCAGGCTTCAACCACAGCAAATATCCCTGGCTCGAATGGGATGAGACAACAAAGAGCGGCAAACTGCTTCATGTCCCCACCCGTGAGGACATCCCCGAAAACATCAAGGAGCAGCTCATCGTCGAACTCTATTCTAAGTAATCAGTAAACACCAAAGATCCATGGCTATTTTAGCATTCCAGAAACCTGACAAAGTCGTAATGTTAGAAGCTAACAGCTTCTTCGGCAAGTTCGAGTTCAAGCCTTTGGAACCCGGCTATGGTATCACTGTGGGCAATGCCCTTCGTCGCGTACTTCTTTCATCGCTCGAGGGCTATGCCATCTCCGCTATCAAAATCGACGGAGTAAAACACGAGTTCGATACCATCCCCGGTGTCAAAGAAGATGTCACCAACATCATCCTCAACCTCAAGAAGGTCGACCTCAAACAGATCACCGAAGACGCTGAAACGGAAAAAGCTACCATTCACGTGTCGGGTCAGGAGGTGTTCAAAGCCGGTGACATTGGCAAAGCTCTTTCAAGCTTCGAGGTCCTCAATCCCGAGGAGGTCATCTGTCATCTGGATCCCGACGCAAGCTTCAACATCGAGGTCAACATCAAGAAAGGCCGCGGCTGGACTCCCGCCGACATCAATCAGCAGGATATCACCGATATCAACACCCTGGCCATCGACTCGATCTACACCCCGATCAAGAATGTGAAATACACCGTTGAGAACTTCCGCGTCGACCAACATACCGACTACGAGAAACTCATCATCGAAATCACCACCAACGGTTCCATCCTCCCCAAGGACGCCCTCAAGGAGGCTGCAAAAATCCTGATCTACCATCTGATGCTCTTCTCCGACGACAAGATCACCATCGAGACACAGGATGTCGACACCAACGAGGAATTCGATGAAGACGCCCTCCACATGCGCCAGCTGCTCAAAACCAAGCTGGTCGACATGGACCTTTCAGTGCGCGCTCTCAACTGCCTGAAGTCGGCCGAAGTGGAGACACTCGGCGAACTTGTGGTGTTCAACAAAACCGATCTGCTCAAATTCCGCAACTTCGGTAAGAAATCGCTCACTGAGCTTGACGAACTCCTGGCCAACCTCGGCCTCCAGTTCGGCATGGACATCTCCAAATACAAACTCGACAAAGAGTAACTGACAAAAGAAACACAACGATGAGACATAATAAAAGCTTCAACCATCTGTCGCGCAAGAAGGCGCACCGCGACGCCCTCCTTGCCAACATGACCATCTCTCTTATCAAGCACAAGAGAATCTTCACCACCCTGGCCAAGGCAAAAGCACTCCGCGTTTACGCCGAACCCCTGATCACCCGCTCGAAGGAAGACTCCATGGCCAACCGCCGCCTCGTCTTCTCCTACCTGCAGAACAAGGAGGCCGTCACCGAGCTTTTCCGCGAAATCTCGCAGAAGATCGCCGACCGCCCCGGTGGTTACACCCGCATCCTCAAGACCGGCAACCGTCTGGGCGACAACGCCAAGACCTGCTTCATCGAACTCGTGGACTACAACGAGAACATGCTCAAGGACTCCAAGTCAGCCGCCAAGAAGGGTCGCACCCGCCGCAGCCGCAAGTCGGCCGGTGCCGAGGCTCCCAAGGCCGAGGCTGCTGCTGAAGCTCCCAAGGCCGAAGCCCCCGCAGCTGAGGCTCCTGCAGCAGAGTAATCTCCGCAAAATATGTCACAGGCGGTGTGTCGGCTCCCGGCACACCGCCTGTGTCATCATCATTCAGAGTTGGATTCAGAGTCATTATCATTCATGTCAGCTTAATAAGAGCTGGTTTATTATTCTGTAAAATCATATATCATGGCCAAGGTAGGCGACATAGTCAGATTCCTCAGCTCCACCGGGGGCGGCAGGATAGTTAAAATCGAAGGGCAGATAGCCCATGTGGAGGAAGAGGACGGGTTCGAAACTCCGTTTCTTCTCAAGGAACTTGTTGTAGTGACTCCGGCCGGCGACACGGCGGAGCGTAAAGACCTGTTCGGAGGCACACGACAGGCGCAGCAGAAGCGCCGGGCCGAGCTGCAATCGAAATTCGTGCCTACCAAGGTGCCCGAGCTGACAGGTTATGCCGACGACACCGCAGACTCCGGAACATCGGCGTTCTCCGAAAAACCGATGCCTGTGCAGGAGACCCCGACAGGCGACCGCATCAACCTCGTGCTCGGCTATGTGCCGGTTGAGCCGAAGCATCTCAACACCACTACCTACGAGGCCTATCTGGTCAACGATTCCAATTACTATCTTTATTTCACCTATCTTTCGCGGGCCGACGGCGACGAAGGGTGGACCACCCGCTTCGCCGGCATAGTCGAGCCGAATATACAGCTGTTTTTAGAGGAAATAGACGGAGCACAGACCGGGCGTCTCGACCGCGTGGCGCTGCAGTATGTGGCATTCAAACGCGACCGGCAGTTTGCGCTGAAAGCCCCGGTGGCTGTGGAGCGGCCGCTCGACACCACCAAGTTCTTCAAGCTGCATTGTTTTCGCGAAAACGAGTATTTCGATACACCCGTCATAGCGGTGGAGCTGGTCAAAAACGACATTCCGCAGCGCCCTATGGTGATTGACTCCTCACGGATGGAGGATGCCATGCGAAGCAAGCGCCGCGAGGATATGCGCCCCGACCGCCGTCCTGTGCGCCGTCACGCCGCGGCTGCTGTCGACGGCCCTCTGGTGGTCGATCTCCACGCTTCCGAGCTGTTGGACAACACCCGCGGACTCTCAGCGGCCGACATTCTGAACTACCAGATCGACACCTTCCGCAAGGTGATGGACGAGAATCTGCGCCACGCGGGCAAGAAAATAGTGTTTATCCATGGCAAAGGGGAGGGCGTGCTGCGTCAGGCCCTCATGAAAGAGCTGGCGCACCGCTACCGCCGCTGCGACGTGCAGGATGCCTCGTTCAGAGAATATGGCTACGGTGCCACACAGGTGACTGTGCGGCCTTAGCACGTAATAGTGTGGATAACATGAAAGCGAGCCCCGGACGCGTCTGCTCGCTCCGGAGGTTATTTCCCCGAGAGTATTTCGCGTAGGGTGGATAGCTTGTTGAGAGCCTGGACGGGAGTGAGGTTGTCGATGTCGAGCCCTAAAAGTTCATCGCGTATCTGCGAGAGAACCGGGTCGTCGAGCTGAAAGAAGCTGAGCTGCATGCCGTTCTCGACAACGGGCTGGGCCGGAGCGGCTACTTTCGAAGTGTCGGGAGCGGCACCGGCATTGGCTTCCTCGAGTTGGCCGAGCACTTCGTCGGCGCGGTCGACGATGCTGCGCGGCATGCCCGCCAGACGCGCCACATGTATGCCGAACGAGTGCTCGGAGCCTCCGGGGCGCAGTTTGCGCAGAAACACCACTTTGCCGTCGATTTCCTTGACGCTGACATTGAAGTTTTTCACGCCGGGATAGTTCTTCTCCATCTCGTTGAGCTCGTGATAGTGGGTGGCGAAGAGCGTTTTGGGGCGCTGCGGGCATTTGTTGAGATATTCCACTATGGCCCAGGCGATGGAGATGCCGTCGTAGGTTGAAGTGCCGCGTCCCAGCTCGTCGAAGAGAATCAGCGAGCGCTCGCTCACGTTGTTGAGAATCGAGGCCGCCTCGTTCATCTCTACCATGAATGTCGATTCTCCCAGCGAGATATTGTCCGACGCACCCACGCGTGTGAAAATCTTGTCTACCACACCTATGCGGGCGCTTTCCGCCGCCACGAAGCACCCTATCTGCGCCATGAGCACATTGATGGCTGTCTGGCGCAGCAGCGCCGATTTGCCGGCCATGTTGGGGCCGGTTATCATCATTATCTGCGTGTCGGCGTTGTCGAGTGTGACGGAGTTGGAGATGTAGGGGGTGCCGGGGGGGAGTTCGCGTTCGATCACCGGGTGCCTGCCCTGGGTGATCTCGATTACAAGCGAATCATCGACCACCGGACGGTTGTAGTGGTTTTCGCGGGCCACTCGTGTGAACGACAGCAGGCAGTCGAGTCGGGCTATGGTGTGCGCATTGGCCTGAATCACGGTGACATACTCGGCCAGAGCGCCCACAAGTTCATTGAACAGGCGGTTTTCAAGTGATTCTATGCCATCCTGGGCGGTGAGGATTTTCTCCTCGTATTCCTTCAGTTCTTCGGTGATATAGCGCTCGGCGTTGACCAGTGTCTGCTTGCGGATCCAGTCGTCGGGCACCTTGTCGCGGTGAGTGTTGGTCACCTCGATATAATAGCCGAATACATTGTTGTATCCGATTTTCAGCGAGGAGATGCCGGTGCGCCCGGCTTCGCGCTGCTGTATGCCGGCAAGATAATCCTTTCCCTGATACGCGATAGCACGCAGGCGGTCGAGCTCCTCGTCGACTCCCGGCCGGATCACGTGCCCTTTGGCGAGTAGCGCCGGAGCGTCGGGATCGAGTTCGCGCTCGATGCGGTCGCGAATCAGCTCACACGGATTGAGACTTTCGCCCATAAGCCGCAATCCCTCGAGCGAGGCACCCATGCAGAGTCGCCGCATAGGATCGACGGCGGCGAGAGCGTTCTTCACCTGAAGCACCTCGCGTGGTGTGACACGGCCGGTGGCTACTTTCGACACGAGGCGTTCCAGATCGCCGATCTGCTGAAGAAGTTCGACAAGCGCGTCGCGTCGGTCGGGTTCGCGGAAGAAATACTCCACGATGTCGAGGCGCCGGTTGATTTCCTGAGGCGATTTCAGGGGGAAACACACCCAGCGGCGCATCATGCGGGCACCCATGTTGCTGACCGTGCGGTCGATGACGTCGAGAAGGCTGCGCCCGTCCTCGGCCAGTGGCGAAATAAGTTCGAGATTGCGCACGGTGAACCGGTCGAGGCGCACAAACTGATCCTCCTCCACGCGCGCGATTCTGGCGATATGGCCCGTCTGGGTGTGGCATGTGAGGTCGAGATAGTGCAGGATGGCGCCTGCCGAAATCACGGCCGACGGCATCCGTGCGATGCCGAAACCTTTGAGCGAAGTGGTGCCGAACTGTTTGAGCAGACGGTCGGTGGCCGCCTGCGGGGTGAACACCCAGTCCTCCAGTTCAAACACCGAATATTTCCCGGGAAAACTCTCTTCGAGGCGCTGACGGTTGCCACGCTCCACCAGCACCTCCTTCGGCGCGAAGTTGGTCAGGAGTTTGGAGGCATAGTCGGCCGAGCCTTCGGCAGTGAGAAATTCGCCGGTGGAGATGTCGAGAAACGACACTCCCACGCGCTCCTTGCCGAAATGCACAGCGCCCAGGAAGTTGTTCTCGCGGTTTTCGAGCACATTGTCGCTCAGAGCCACTCCGGGCGTCACCAGTTCGGTAATGTCGCGCTTGACCAGACGGTTTTTCACCGTCTTGGGGTCCTCGAGCTGATCGCAGATGGCCACACGTTTTCCGGCCCTAACCAGTTTCGGGAGATAGGTGTCGAGGGCATGGTGCGGAAATCCGGCCAGTTCCACCGACGAGGCGGAGCCGTTGGCACGGCGGGTGAGGGTTATGCCGAGGATTTCCGACGCCGCTATGGCATCATCGGAGAAAGTTTCGTAGAAGTCGCCCACGCGGAAGAGGAGCACCGCATCGGGGTGCCGCTTCTTCATCTCGAAATATTGTTTCATCAGCGGGGTTTCTACAACATTCTTGGCCATTGCGAAGGGGGGAGTGGGGTGATTGGACGGGGTATTAGAAAAATTTACCGCCCGTAGCATCGGGCGGGCGGTAAATAATGCGGTTGTTATTCAGAGAGTTATTCCTTGCCTGCGAGGGGCGCGGGAGCAGCGTAGGTGCGGGCGGCGAGTTCTTTGTCGAACATGTAGAGACCATAGCCGTTATCGCCGATTTTCTTGAGGGTGTCGATGTAGTCGCGGGCAGTCTCCTCCTCCTCGACCTGCTCTGTGATGAACCACTGGAGCTGAGCCTGGGTGGCGAAATCCTTTTCGTCGACGGCGATGGAGTTGAGGTTGTTGATCAGTGCGGTCACTTTCTGCTCGTGGGCGAGAGTGGCGGCGAAAGCTGCTGCGGGCGATTCCCATTCGGTGTCGACGGCTGCGATGGGCTGGAGTGTCACCTTGCCGTCGCGGGCGAGCAGATAGTTGATGAAGATCTGGGCGTGAGCCTGCTCTTCCTGAAATTGAACGCGGAACCAGTTGGCGATGCCGTTGTAGCCTTCGTGGGCGAAGTGGTTTGACATCGACAGATAAAGATAGGCCGACCAGAATTCAGCATTGATCTGATCGTTGATAGCTTTTTCGAGTGTTTGAGAAATCATGATGTTATAAGTGTTTTTTAGAAGTTTTGCTATATTGGGGCAGCTTCAGAAACGGTAGCTGATACCGGCGGTGATGTTGTGCCCCGAAAAATCCTTGATGAGCGATGCCTCCCATTTCAGCGAGAGTTTCATGGAGCCGTTGACGTTGAACCCCATGCCGCCGCCGAGGTTCAGCCCCAGACGGTTTAGGCGGGTAGAGACATCGTCGGTCTGCCATGCGTTGGCGGGCTGGTGATAGTTCCAGCTGGCAAACTGCATGCCGACAAGCGGAAATGCCTCGAATCTCCCTTCGGCGAAATGGAACACAAATTCGGCGTTGAGATCGATCTGCAAGGCGTCGAGGCCGCTGTGCCTGAAAACATAGTTGGCGGCAGGGGCCAGACGGAGCAGACGGTTGAAACGGTAGGAGAATTCCACGCCGGCCAGAGGGCGTTCGTTCCAGGTGTTGTATCCGGCACGTATGCCGAGGGTTTTCTCGCCGGAAAAAGAGTCGGCGCGGGTCGTAAGCGGGGTCAATGCCCCTGAGAGCATCGCGGCGACCAGAATCCAGATTCGGAGAACCGTTTTCATATTAAACCTTTAGAATTGGCAAAAGTTCATTAAGAAAAAAGAGACTGGAGCAGAGAGGAGGCACTTGGCCTGTTATGGTAGCAAAGTTAGTAAATCCGCTATTGAATTGCAAAAAAAAGTGTCAGTGACTTTTTATTAAATTAATCCTCAGTCGTGCGCTTAGTCGTGGGGAGCCAGTGGCGCCAGCATGGCTTCGATGTCGGCCATGGTCGGAGCGTTGGACGACGAAGATGGGCGCACATTGATAAACGCTCCGGGTGTCGAGCGCTCAAGCGCCAGAGGGAAGAGGGGTTCGGCAAGCTCGGGAGTCACAATGTCCTGACGGATTATGGAGCAGTCGGCCGACGGGAGCACCGATTTGCCTGCTTCTTTCAGCCCGTGGGTGAGGACGAGGCTGCCGACCTTGTCGAGGCGGTAGGCGAGAAAGCCCGAGGGCTGGGAGAAGAAGGTGACCAGATAGTCGTCGCGACGGCCTATATTGACAAAAGTGATGCGGCGGTCGGCCGGGAGTTGAAGCGGAGCGCTCTGGGTGTAGTAGGGGATGGCGCGCATATCCATTCGTACGGTGGTGCCGTCGTCATAGCTGACAATCAGCTGTTGCTTCATCTCAGGTTCGGCCACGGCGAGCGACAGGCGGTATTCGGGATCCTCCTCCACCCACAGATCGCCGCCGGTAAACATCTTGTCGGCAGTGAAATAGAGATAGGTGGCAGGCTCGCAGAAACCGGTCTCGTAGTCGTGGAGCACGTTGCGGCGATGAATACCGGTGCCTGCGGGAGCTTCGTGCGTTGTTTCAGGAGCGGGGGTGTCGAACACTGGAGCGGGTTCGCTGACCGCAGCGGTCGCTGCTTCAGTCGGCCGGGCATCATCCGCAACGTATGTGACGGCTGCCGGTTCGGCAGAAGCGGCAGCCCCGAGCGCGTCGGCACGCCGGCGTTGCAGATAATCGAATTCGCGTTTGCGGCCGGCGAGGAAGTCGGCAAGGTCTTTGTCGAGTTTGGGACGGGTAGATGTGCTCTGGCGCACGAAATAAGTATCACCGAGAATCACAGGGGTTTCCACAGCGTCGATTTCGATTCTGATCACGCCCTTTTTGCTCTCGGAGTCGATGAAGCTGCGCACATGGCCGGTGGCGAATCCGGGCAGATTGTTGTGGACCAGATTGTCGAGATCGACACGGATGGCGTCGAGCGAGTCCTTGCGGTTCTGTCGGGCGAGGTAGCGGCGGTCGTCGTCGAGGCCGGCTTCATAGCCGAAGTCGTTTACACCGAGATATAGGGTGCCCCCGGTGGAGTTCATGAAACCGCAAATCTGTTGCAGGATTTCCAGCCCCTGCGCCTTGGGGTTGGCGCGCATGTGGTCTGATTTTTTGTTGGTGTAGTAGAGCGACGATTTGAATTCCACATACTGGTCCTCGTCGCCGTAATATTTAAGCTTGGTTTCGGCTGAGTTGACGTTGAGGATGTCGGCGATGCGCCCCTTGATGTCGCGGTGCATGTTGTCGTCGGTGCCGTCGACCATGTTGTAGGAGAGCACAAGCGAGGCGAGCTGGCGCTCCACCGTGTCGCCGTTGCAGGCATACTTCCAGAGATCGGGATTGCGCTCTGGATCGTCGAGAGCCGACACGAGCATCAGGCGGTTGTAGAGCTTCTCGAGAATGGGATGCCGGCCGATTTCATCTTTGACCGACTCGAGCGACTCGGGGTTGATGCGGCGGTTGCGGGCGTAGAAGTCGAGCTGCATTATCAGTTCCTGATGCAGCTTCAGAGTGTTGTAGAGCTGCATGTCCTCCATGATTCTGGCAAGAATGGCGGCCAGCCCGAGACTGTTGAACGCATTGAGATATTCCTTTTCGGCGAAGGCGCGGCGCTGGAGCATGCGGATGATCTGATGGAGATGCTCGGCGGGGAGCACTTCGGCCGACTCCTGCACGGTCTGCTCCTGCTGCGTTTCATCCTCATCCTCGGTTTCCACCACACTCTCGGCAAGATTGCGGAAGATGGATTCAAGAGGGCGCTTCTTGGAGTTGCCCCCGTAGAATGGACCCGACGCCGCAACCAGCTCGCCCTCCATATAGAGGTTGAGGGCGTCGACGGCGTGATCCTCCTGGATATATCTCACTGTGACCACGGTGCCGGTGCCGAGCACTTCGCCCCGGGGGTCGAAGGGCACTTTCAGCGAATATCCGTTGTCGGATAGCACCACGTAGACATTCGATTTCCGGTCGATGAAGCGGATGATGCCACGGCTCTCCTCGCCTACGGAGACATTGCGGCGAAGCATGTCGTCGATAAACTGCTTGAGCGATAGCTCGCACACGGGGCCGCCTTTGACCACCCGGGCCTCAAACAGCAGGGGGCGTCCCTGCTCGTCGCGGAAGATTTCCATGCCGCCGTCGTAGTTTCGGGGCACATCTTTCTCTTCGAGCCAGGGTACGAGACGTTCGGGGCATGAGGTTATCCACCCCTCCCCCTTGTAGTATTCGTCGGTGATGGTGGCATGGAACCGCAGCCGGCGCTTTTCGGGTCGCGCGGGGTCGATCTCAAAGCGGTCGATGACAACAAACACGCTGTCGCCCGTCTCGGGGTAGTTGCGGGTCTGTTCATGCACCACCGCCGTCGAAGCCTCGGCGGTGAGGTTGTGTTCAAGGGCGGCCCAGAGCTTGCGGAAAGCGTCGAGATCCTTGCTCTTGAACTTGGCGGCGGGTATCGAGGGAACATCGCCCGACACGAAGATGCGTGGATCCATCCAGCTCACGAGGTTGGGGGGGAGCTTGCTCTCCTGGTCGGTGGCGTTGCGGCGGCGGATTACGAGCGACCGGGGTGCGAGTTCCACTGTCACGTCGGCTGTGGAATAGACCTTGCGGTAGCTGTCGGGGTCGAGAGGCGAGGTGACCGGTGCCGATGCCTTGGCCAGCAGCATGGGGAAGGCGGCTGTGTCCTGCCATCGGAAATCGGTGTTGAAATTATTGCCTAAAAGAGCTTCCACGGCCTTGTAGAGGAGTCGGTCGAGTTCGCTGTCGCCCCCTTGCGCCCCGGGAAAGTAGGTGAGATAGCGATAGAGCATGGCACGGTTGAGGAGCATGTCCACGCGGTCGTTGTTCTTGACCAGAAGCGATTGTATGGCGATGGCCGAAATCACGCGGTTGAGCTGGCGAGAGTCGGCGCGTGTGCCGGTGAGATCGCTGTCGGTGGCGACGGATGAAAACTCCGAGTCGGAGAGATTGTCGACCAGACTGTTGTTCTGTCTGATGAAAATCTCGAGCTGCTCCACCAGGGCCGTGCGGAAAGGCTCTTCGAGCCAGTTTGACATCGGCCATGATTGCAGCGCCTCGAAAAGCTCGGTCATGCGGGGCGAAATCAGCTCGGGGCGCAGGCGCAGAATCGTCATCATGATGCGGAACTGCCGGGCGGGATGGTAGAGGTAGCCGGCGCATTTGAGGCAGGCAAACATTTTGTCGATCGAGGCCTCGTCGGTCTGCTCGGCAATCATGCGGGCGGCTTCGGAATATTGGCTGAAACTCTCCACATATCCCGAGAGCTGTTTCTGGATGGTGGCGCGGCGTTCCGAGCTGGCATTGCCGAGATAGTCGGAACGCTCTATTATATAAAGACAGATGTTGCGGGCGGCCTCCATGCCGCGGAGCACCATCGAAAAGCGTCTCGGATTGTTGCGGTAGCTGATGAGGTAGCGTGTGATTTCGCCGGCGAAAGTTTTCAGCGCCATGAAAATCCAGTCGGCATTGCTTGCTTCGTAGGCGTTGCGGATGCCGGCATAGGCCTCCTCGCTCTTGAGCATGGAGAGGAAAATCCTCTCGAAATGTGGCGCCCGGGCATTTTCCAGCCAATATGACACGGGGCGGAACTCCAGGGGTGACTTGTGTTCGAAATTTCCGGCGTAGCGCAGACGCACTTTGTCGGGTGTGATCAGATCGAAACGGGCGGTGACCTTTTTGCCGAACGACAACCCGGCGGGGGCGCCCCCCATGAGTATAATCAGACCCAGACTGTCCTCTACACCATATAATTCATTTTTCTTTTTAGGAAGCTTTCTTATCGTGAAAGTATAAGTCCTGCCCTTTTCATATTTCTCGGAAATAATATACATAAGGTCCTGCTGCACCACAGGATGCCCGTCGAAACTCTCTTTAATGTAGCAGGCCAGAGTGTCGGGCAATTCCGAGTTGCGCTGGAAAGCGAGTTTTCTGACTGAAAATTCATAACCGTCGTCGGTGGCGACAACAATCTCTTTTAGCTTGCATTTTTCAGGCACCACCTTTAGGAAGCATTTGGTGCCCGGTCTTAAATCTGAAAAATTCATAAGATTATGATATGTAGTGTATTGGTGTTTCGCTGATATTGTAATTTGTGTTATGAGGGTTTTATGAGAGTGTCATATGAGAAGCCTGAAGATGCGGGCTGCACCCCGCATTCCGCGGGCAGTGATTGTCATGGCTCCGCGCAGTGCCGGGCGGCGCCTTCGCGACGGCTCTTTGGCGAGGGTGGCCGACATCAGTCGCCGGGCTTTTTCGGTGGCGCCTTCGCGGGTGTATAGGCCGGCCAGAATGGCGCGACGCAGATTCACCCATCTGACCGCATCGGTCCGGCCTGCCTTGGCGAGGGTGTCTTCTATGGTGTCGAGGGTGTTTTCAAGCAGATCGGAACGCCGGGCAAAGGAGGTGCCGGTGATCGATTGCGGATGCACATTGACAAACACGGTGGGCTTGCCGCCGAGTTTGATCATCCTTGGCGAGAGCAACAGCAGGCGCACGCCGAATTCCATGTCGTTCCATGCGGCGCATGCGGTGTCCCATCCGCCGGCTTTCCGGGCCAGCGCGATCGTAAGGCAGTAGCGCTGTGTAGCCATCGAACCGTGCTGGATGTTGTTCCACAGCGCATTGCGTGTGCTGAACCGCGCTTTGAAAGCGTTGCCGCCGGCTTTGCGACACAGCACATCCCAGCCTGCCACCTCTACGCCGGGGTTGGCTTGAAGAGCTTCCACTGCCCGGGCGCAATGGCCCGGCGCCATGGTGTCGTCGCTGTCGAAAAACATCACGTAGGGTGTGTCGACCTCGCGTAATCCGCGGTTGCGGGCGGCGCAGGCTCCCGGCCGCGATTCTTCAAGCAGAGTGATCTGAAAGTCGGGCGTGGCCGCGCGCTGTTTCCATCGGGCGAGCACCTCCATGGAGCTGTCTGTCGAACCGTTGTCGACCAGCACCACGCGCAGCGGGCGCAGCGTCTGTGCCTCGATGGAGCGTAGGGTGTCCTCTACCATCCCGGCGCGGTTGTACACCGGGATGACTATCGTCAGCAGCGGTCGGTTGTCGGGTTGTGATATTTTGCCGCCGAGATACCGGCGAAGCTTGCGGGAGGTGTATCCCTCGATGCAACCGCGTGCCATTGAGCCGAGAAACGGCAGAAACCTGCCTCCCTGTTGCCTCGAGAGTCTATAGGCGGTGAGCATTATGCGCAAAGGTGCGGTGAGCGGATATTCGACGGCAGCGCACACGCCGCGAGCCATCAGCGATCCCGGCGACAAGCTCATGCCTGTCGAGGCGCCGGGGTGGAAAGCGGTGGTTATGTCGAAAGCGCGGCAATCCATCGAGGCGTTGCGGGCGCGGCGCAACAGCAGTTCCTCCTCGCCGGCGGTATAACGGGGTGCGCCCAGTCCGAAATCTTCGTTGAAACGCAGAGCCGAGGCGGGCGCCGGGGTGCCGTCGGGATTTCGCAGGCGAAGCACCACCTCGACCGATGACTGATAGAACCCACGCGGCAGTCGGTGCAGAGGGGTGCCGTCGGGCGCGGAGGGGGGATACTGCTTCGGCACGTCGGAGTCGAAGCGGAACGACCCGTAGTCGAGCGATGGGATGCGTCGGAAAGTCTCTATAACTTCGGCGAGACCTTCGGGGTTGAGACGCAGGTCGTCGTCGGCAAACATCATCAGCTCACCGCAGGCTTCCCTGAGGCAGTTGTTGCGATTGCGGCTCAGCCCCAACCCTCTGAGAATGACCACCCTCACATCGTCGCGGCTCGTCAGGGAGTCGGGCACCACAGCCGAGGCGATGTCGGTGTCGGAGAGTTGCCAGGACACAAGATAGCCGACGCCCTGAAGCCGTGGCAGCCCCATGGCCGCCACGCGTCCGGCGCCCTCGGGGCCGCAGGTAGCCACAGCCACCTCAAGGATTGTGTTGGAGTGGTTCCCTCTCATCGCGTCGCTTTCGGTTAATTAACCCAAGTGCAAATTTACAAAATTTCCAAAAGAATTACGACTGTGCGGGAGGAAATCTTAAATCAGGGCGCGTTTCTTAAGGACGGGGATTGATGAAGTAGAGGGGGCAGCCGGCAGAGACGGGAGCCACCACGCCCTGGAGGTAAGAGAAGACGAGGGCGTTGTTGTAGAGTGCCACGTGGGCAATGGGGTATGTGTCGACGGTGTAGCGCGTATCGGCTACGTCGGCATAGTCCGATAGCCATTCCAGATATTCGTCGGGCGATTTGCCGGCTCCGGAGGCTATGGCGTCGAGCAGCTGTCGGCGCACTTCGCCGCGATCAGCCGCAGGCACCAGATCGTCGAACGTGAGGGCGCGACCCAGGAGGGTTGAGAATGTGACATAATAACATGCGATGCGCGTGGGGCCTCCGCCGGTGGCCGATTCCTGGAATGAAGAGAAGGTGTAGAGCGTGGAGTCATCGGAGACCCAGCAGGGGCGCAGATCGGTGTTGACGTAGAAGCCGTTGACCACCGACTGTCGCAACTGTGGCAAGATGGTGTCGTTGAATACCTTGCCGTAGTAGTCGATCTGGGCGTTGACATCGGTTGCCGTGCGAGTCTTGTGATTATAGATGATGTCGCCTCCGGCCACGGCTGCGAAATCCTCGCTTATGATGCGTGCCAGACAGGTGTTGACGGGCGACTCGCCTTTGATGGCGAAGACGCGTATGGAGTAGAATACATCGCTATACTGTGTGGGAAAGATGCGGGCAATCTGTAGTGTCGGTACTTCCCTGCCATCGAATTTGAAAGTGGTGTCGGCCGAAAAGGGGGTGCGCACAACTGAGGTAACTTCCTGAAGCACAGAATCGTCGGGGAAATTCCGGAACGGGTCGATGGCGGCGCCGTGCCGTGAGCATGACTGTCCGATGATGGCCGATGCGGCCGCCAGTGCCGTGAATAGTATGTTGGAGAGTTTCATTGCCTGAAAGATTATAAATACCTGCCGGATTGGCGGGTATATCATTCAAACACTGTGTTTCAGGCTAAAGTTGGCGTTATCCGGTTAATTAACACTACGGGCATAAAAAAAGACTCCGCGACCTGAGGTCGGGAGCCTTGTGCTTGTAATTTCTTAAAGCTGTCGGTTGATGTGTAAGCCGAAATTATTCAGCAACAGCAGCAACAACGGTGTCAGCAACAACGGTGTCAGCGGGAGCTACAACGGTGGTGTCAACTACTTCTTCAACAACTTCTACAGCAGCGGAGTCAGCAGCGTTTTCAGCCTGCTCAGCCTTGTTGCCGCAGGAAATCATCGACATACCGGCGATGACAGCGAAAGAAAGAAATAATTTCTTCATTTTCTTTTTAATTAAAATAATAAAACAATTTTTTTTGTGCTTCAAAAACAGTGCAAAGTTAAGACACAATTTTTAATCGTGCAAATATTTTTTAAGAATTTTGTGAAAAAAATATGTTGCAAAACACACTTTTAATTTGTTACGCCGGTTAAACCATATGTAATTTGCTGATATGCAATGAGATGTGCTTTCGCGGCTGAATTGTGCGCCCGGCCTCGGATTTTGCGATATTTAACAATGGAGGGGACACTTGTTGCGTCCCGATCAGAGGGGGAGAGTGCGGGCTGCGTCGCGGTCGCGGTCGAGGCGCGCGGCGAGAGCGTCGAGCGAGGGGAAGCGCTGTTCGGGGCGCAGATGGCGGTGGAAGTGCAGCGTGAGCCGGGTGCCGTAGAGGTCGCCCTCGTAGTCGAGGATATGGGCTTCGATGGTTGCAGAGGCGCCGGGAGTGCAGACAGTGGGGCGTGTGCCTATGTTGAGCATCACGCGGTGATGTTCGCCGCAGATGCTTGTGGTGGCGAGATAGACGCCGTTGGCGGGGATGAATTTGGCGGGATGCGGCACTCTGATGTTGGCGGTAGGGAACCCGATGCAGCGTCCCAACTGTTGCCCTTTGACGACAGTGCCGGTCAGAGTGTAGGGATGTCCGAGCAGCCGCGCGGCGCGGGCCACATCCCCCTCGGCAAGGGCGTTGCGGATCTCCGACGAGCTGATTGATATGACCCTTCCGTCCGATTCTTCCTCCAGACCGGTGGCGTCGACGAGGGTGATGCCGTTTTCGGCGGCGATGCGGCGATAGTCGTCGGGCGTGAGATGGCGCTCGGTGCCGAAACGGTTGTTGAAGCCGCGGAGGATAAACCGCACATTATATATATCGCGGAGCAACTGCATGAAGCGGGCGGCCGTGGCCTCTCGGAGCGTGGGAGTGAAGTTGAGGAAAAGGATGTCGGCAGGCGCAATGCCGTTGGCTGCAAGCAACGAGAGTTTTTCGGCGGGGGTGGAGAGCAGGCGGGGTGCCGAGCCGGGAGCTATCAGCTGCAGCGGATGCGACGGAAAGGTGAACACGGCGGGTCGGAGACCGCGCTGCGCGGCCTCGGTGCGGAGGCATTCGAGCAGAAACCGGTGTCCGCGGTGCACCCCGTCGAACATGCCGGTGACGGCGGCGCGTGGTCGGTTGTCCTCAGCTTTGAAATCCATTCAGAAGTCGGCGAGCAGTTGTGTGAAATCCTGGCCGGGGAGCACGCAGAGAGTCCGGAATCCGAGACGGGCGGCTGCAGCGCAGTTGTCGGCGGAATCGTCGAGGAAAAGCACATCGGAAGCTTCGAGCGAGAATCGCCTGAGAGTGTCGAGGAAAATCTCGGGATCAGGCTTGCAGCAATGGGCTTCAAACGAGGTCTCGCACCCGAGGAAATAGTAGCTGATGTCGTGCCCGTCCTTGCGGAATTCCTCGGCGATGCGCGAATTCCACATTATGGGGTTGGTGTTGGATAGCAGATATATGCGGTAGTCCTTTTGGCGCAGCTGTTCGAGGAAACGGAGCCTGTGGAGGGGAATTCCGGTGAGAAAAGCGTTGAAAGCCTTGTCGATCTGCTCATCGGTGACGCCTGCAGGGAGGTCGCGGCGCAGCTGGTCGCGGAATTGCGCGGGTGTGATCTTTCCCTCTTCGATGAGGCGGAACACGCCGGTCTGCGCGTAGTCGCCGAGATAGTTTTCGGGGTGTGGCATGCCCAATTCCCTGAGCGCGCTGACGCAGTTGTCGCGCTTTATATCCATTATCACTCCTCCGAGGTCGAAGAGCAGCACCGGTTTCTTTTCGTCGTGATTCATTGTTTCAAAATTCAGATCGATGGAGAGATAATCAATAAAGTCAGGTTTTTGACTTTTATTTCAGGGTTTGACCCTAATTAAGGTGAGGCCGTCGCGAAGGGGGAGCATCACCGGTTCCACGCGCGGGTCGGCGGCAACGAAGTCGTTGAACTCCATTATGCCGGCGGTCTGAGGGTCGTGGTTGAGGTCGGGACGAAGCACCTTGCCATCCCAGAGGGTGTTGTCGGCAATGATGAAGCCGCCGGGACGCACACGCGGAAGCACCATGCGGTAGGTCGGCAGATAGGTGCGCTTGTCGGCGTCGATATAGGCCATGTCGAAAGGCGCTTCCAGACCGGGCACCACGCGGGCGGCATCGCCGATGTGGAGTGTCACGCGGGAGCCGAAAGGAGATCGCGAAAGTTGCAGGCGGATGAAATCCTCCATCTCCTCGTCGATCTCCACGGTGTCGAGGGTGGCACCTTCGGGCAGCCCTTCGGCAATGCACAGAGTGGAGTAGGCGGCATAGGTGCCGATCTCAAGCACCCGCCGGGGGGCAATCATGGCTGTGAGCATGCGCAGCAACCGTCCCTGCACATGACCCGAACTCATGCGGGGATAGAGCAGCCGCAGATTTATGTCGCGCGAGAGACGCGCCAGCATGGGCGGCTCGGGCTGGGAGTGGGCTGCGATATATTCTTCGATGGCCTGATCCATTGTTCGGGGTTTGTTCGGGGGGTGTTCAGGGTTTGTTCGGGGCTTGTTTGACAGTAGCTCATAGCAGTGATTCCAGTGCCAGGCGGTAGCTGTCGAGACCGAATCCGGCAATGATGCCGCGGCATGCCGAAGTGAGCAGCGAGCGGTGGCGGATCTCTTCGCGGGCGGCGATATTGGAGATGTGGACCTCCACCACGGGGCGCTCCACGGCGCGGATGGCGTCGGCTATGGCGAGCGATGTGTGGGTGAACGCGCCGGCGTTAAGGATGATGCCGTTGAGGTCGGGGTCGAATCCCACTTCGTGGATGCGGTCGATGATGTCGCCCTCGTGGTTGCTCTGGAAATAATCGATTTCTACCTGCGGATAGTCGCTCTGGAGGGCGGTGAGATACTCCTCCATCGACAGACTGCCGTAGATCGATGGTTCGCGTATGCCGAGCAGGTTGAGGTTGGGCCCGTTGATGATCAGTACTTTTGCCATTGGAAAGTTGTGAGAAAGAGAGTATTTACGGTAAAGATGTTATTTGTGCTTTATATCGACTTTCTCGGTGGCGGGGAGGGTGGCGTTGCGCTCCTCCACGGCATCGGCCACTTCGTGGGCAAGGTGCAGGAACTCATGTCCCATCACCGAGTCGCGCAGGGCAATCGGGTGACCCTTGTCGGCATCCTCGCACACCTTCGCCACAAGCGGAATCTGCGCCAGCATGCGCACGGCCAGCTCCTTGGCGAGTTTCACACCGCCTTCGCGGCCGAAGATGTAGTACCGCTCCTGTGGATGCTCCTCGGGGGTGAACCATGCCATGTTCTCCACGATGCCGAGCACCGGCACATTGATTTTGTCGCCGAGAAACATGTTGACGCCTTTGCGGGCATCGGCCAGCGCCACCTCCTGAGGTGTTGTGACGATGACCACACCGGTGATGCCGAGAGTCTGCACAAGAGTGAGATGTATGTCGCTGGTGCCGGGGGGCATGTCGATGAGGAAATAGTCGAGGTCGCCCCAGTCGGCGTCGGTGATCAGCTGCTTCAGGGCGTTGGAAGCCATGGAGCCGCGCCACAGCACCGGAGCGTTGCGGTCGACAAGGAACCCGATCGACAGGAGTTTGACGCCATATTTCTCCAGAGGGATGATGAGGCTGCGGTCCCCCTCCTTGCGCATATAAAGCTCGGCATCCTCCACATCGAACATCTTGGGCACTGACGGACCGAAGATGTCGGCGTCGAGCAGCCCCACTTTGTAGCCTTCGCGGGCGAGAGCCACTGCCAGATTGGCGGCAACGGTGGATTTTCCGACACCGCCTTTGCCCGACGATATGCCGATGATGTTTTTCACTCCTGCCAGCGGTTTCTCGACCGGCGCCGGAGCGGCGATGCGGGTTTTCACGGCGATGTTGCCGCGGATGTCGACCTCCGGTGAGATGTAGGTGAGGATAGCGGTTTCGGCCGCTTTGACCAGCGACTTGATGAAGGGGTCGGTGGGTCGGTCGAAAATCAGGGAGAATGATACTTTCATGCCGTCGATGCGGATATCGTCCTCCACCATCCCGGCCGAAACGATGTCTTTGCCTGATGCGGGGTAGCGCACATTGCGGAGTGCGTCGAGTATGAGGTTGGGGTAAAGTGTCATAATATATAATAATGTGTCGGGCGTGTCAGATGTTCATGGTCTCGAGGGTGCCGCGCGAGAAACTGCGGTGAGTGTCTAAGGGAATCTCGTCGGCCGGCTCCTGCAGGTCGCCTTCGGCAGGGAGGCCGAACGCCAGATACTTGATGGTGAGACCGCGGGCGAGCCACTGGCGCTCGTAGTAGGTGCGGATTTCACGCAGAGCGGGGTCGGCTTCGGCATCGGCATCCGCTCCGTAAAGGTCGGCGAAGTCGGCAACTACGGGGAAATTGTTGAGCCGCGCCATAAGCGATGTATAGGTGTAGAGAAATGGCGAGTCGGTCTTGAGGTTGATGATTCCGCCGGGGCGAAGCACCTTGCGGTAGATGTCCATGAAGTTGGTGCCGGTGAGACGTTTGCGCACCTTTTTCATCTGCGGGTCGGGAAAGGTGATCCAGATTTCGTCAACCTCGCCGGGCGCGAAAAAGCGGTCGAGCAGCTCAATGTTGGTGCGGAGGAATGCCACATTTTTCAGCCCCGAATCGCGGGCGTCACAGGCGCCGGTCCACATGCGGGCGCCCTTTATGTCCATCCCTATGAAGTTGCGGTCGGGATAGCGGCGGGCAAGCCCCACGGTGTATTCTCCCTTTCCGCACCCCAGCTCGAGCACCACGGGGCCGTCGTTGTGGAAAAATTCATCGCGCCAGCGGCCGCGCATGGGAAACGGCTCGCGCGACAACACGCCGTAGGGATATTGGAAAACACATTCTATGGTTTCCATCTCGCTAAATTTTTTCAGTTTGTTCTTGCCCATGTTGTGGTTTGAGTGTATAATCGCTTTTTCAACGTACAAAATTAGTGATTTTTTCAGAATAATTTGTAACTTTGTGAAGTCATTTGCAGCGACTTATTAGCGCTCCTGTCTTAATTCTCGTTTCCGGCGCGCTTTAGGGTTAGCAAATCATGCCGGAAACCTATATGAACACATATTTAAACCTTGTGACTTCTACTTAATTATGCAACGCGCGGTAAAAAGAGCATTCGACGTCACCTTCTCGCTAAGCGCCATAATAATCCTGTCGCCTTTATGGATTATAGTGGCTGCGGCGGTGCTCGTTTCATCGCCGGGCGGTGTTTTCTTTTCGCAGAAACGCACAGGCTATCACGGACGCACGTTCAAGATGCTTAAATTCCGCTCCATGGTGATCAACTCCGAAGCCAACGAGCGGCAGGCCGATGATGACAACGACCCTCGCACCACAGCTTTCGGACGTTTTCTACGCCGCAGCTCGATCGACGAGCTTCCGCAGCTGTGGAACGTGTTTGTTGGCGACATGTCGCTGATAGGCCCCCGCCCCCACATGCTGGCCCACACCGAATATTATTCGGCTCTTATCCCCGACTATATGCGCCGCCACGATATGCGTCCGGGTCTCACCGGTTACGCACAGATCCTCGGCTACCGCGGAGCCACACCCCATGTCGAGGATATGGAAAAACGCGTCAAGGCCGACCTGGAGTATATCGACAATTACTCTCTGTGGCTCGATATGAAAATTTTCTTTATTACGGTGGCCCGTATCGCCCTTCTAAAGCTCTGATTTCGCGCCATTGGCTGAGGGGAGAGTGAAAAGTTTTTCTGCGGGGTGTTGATTTTTTGGGGAAAATGGTGTAAATTTGTGAAATTGTAACCGGGACGTGTGTTCCGGGGTATCCTGAATTTACATATGAGAACCAAATACAAGAGAGTGCTGCTGAAACTCAGCGGCGAATCGCTTATGGGTCAGCAACATTACGGCATCGACCCCCAGCGGCTTGAAGAATATGCGCGTCAGATCAAGGATGTAGCCGACGGAGGTGTGGAGGTTGCCATCGTCATCGGTGGCGGCAATATATTCCGCGGCATGCAGGGTGCGGCCAAGGGGTTTGACCGAGTGAAAGGCGACCAGATGGGTATGCTCGCCACCGTCATCAACTCGCTGGCGCTCATCTCGGCTCTCGAGGCCATAGGACAGGGCGCGCAGGTGTTCACCGCCATCGCCATGCACCCCATCGGTGACCACTACAGCAAGTGGCGCGCCATCAAAGCCATGACCGAGGGCAAGGTGGCCATTCTGGCCGGAGGCACTGGCAATCCCTTCTTCACCACCGACACAGGCGCCGCGCTGCGCGGCGTGGAGGTCGAGGCCGACGTGATGCTCAAAGGCACGCGTGTCGACGGCGTCTATACCGCCGATCCCGAGAAGGATCCCACTGCCACGAAATTCTCCGAAATCACCTACGACGAAGTGTACACCCGCGGCCTGAAAGTGATGGATCTCACCGCCACAGCCCTGTGCAAGGAGAATCATCTGCCCATAATCGTGTTCGACATGGACACCCCCGGCAACCTCGCAAAGGTGCTTAAGGGCGAACCTATCGGCACTTTAGTGTACTGATCAGTCTAAATCATTAAAACAGCATAAACACCATGACAGACCCCAAAACCTACCTCAATCCCGCTGAGGAGAAGATGGAGATGGCAGTGATCTATCTCGAAGAAACACTCCAGCGTATCCGCGCCGGAAAGGCCAATCCCAAAATCCTCGACGCCATCCGCGTGGACTACTACGGCTCGCAGGCACCCCTGTCGAATGTGGCAAACATCGCCGTGCCCGACGCGCGCACCATCACCATCACCCCCTGGGAAAAGTCGATGTTCAAGGAGATCGAGAAAGCAATCATCAACTCCGACCTCGGCATCACGCCCGAGAACAACGGCGAGGTGATCCGTATCTCCATTCCGCCTCTGACCGAGGAACGCCGCAAGCAGCTGGTGAAGCAGTCGAAAGGCGAAGCGGAAAACGCCAAGGTTTCCGTGCGCAACGCCCGCCGCGATGCCATCGACGGCCTCAAGAAGGCTGTGAAGCAGGGTATGCCCGAGGATGTGGAGAAGGACGCCGAGAACAGCGCCCAGAAAATCCACGACAAATATCTGAAAAAAATCGACGACCTTTTCGCCGCCAAGGAAAAAGAAATCCTCACTGTCTGAGCATCAGATGCAGACCGTACTTTTCCACGATACCATTTTCGGACCGATACATTCCCGTCGTCTGGGCACTTCACTCGGAGTGAATCTCACGCCCGACGACGGGAAAATCTGCTCCTTTGACTGCCTCTACTGCGAGGCGGGTTTCAACGCGCAGGGTGCCGGCACCACCGGTTTCACTCCCCGCGCCGAGGTGGCCCGTCTGCTCGACCGGAAGCTGCAGGCCATGCACGCCGCCGGCGAACCCCTCGATGTCATCACTTTTTCGGGCAACGGCGAACCCACGCTCCATCTCGACTTTCCGGCCATCGTCGACGACACTCTGGCTCTGCGCTCGCGCTATTATCCGGAGGCAAAGGTGAGCGTGCTCACCAATTCCACCCGTATCTTCGATCCCGCGGTGGCCGCCGCGCTCAAAAAGGTCGACAACAACATTCTGAAACTCGACTCGGCTCTCGATGATACCATCCGTGTGCTCGACAGGCCGAATTCGCCCGGTTTTACCGCCGATAAAGTGATAGAGTCGCTGAGGCAGTTCGCGGGCACCGGAATCATCCAGACCATGATGCTCCGCGGTGAGTGGGAAGGCCGGCATATCGACAACACAACCGACGCGGAGGTCGACGCCCTCATTGAGGCATACCGCCGCATCGCTCCGCGCGAGATCATGCTCTACTCCATCGACCGTCCCACGCCTGCGCGCACTTTGGAAAAGATACCCGCCGAAGAGCTTCGCGCCATCGGCCAACGCATCCATGCCGCCACCTGCATTCCCGTGCAGGTCAACTGATAAATATTAAACAAGCTCCATCAAGCTTTAAACAAGTTCCGGATCATGCAGAAACTGAACGAAGGGGACCGGGTAGCCATCCTGTCGCCTGCATCAATCATCCATAAGGAATATGTGGAGGGCGCATGCGAAACGCTGCGCCAATGGGGCTTTGTGCCCCGGGTGATGCCCCACACTCTCGGTGCCTGCGGCTCAATGGCGGGAACTGTGGAGGAGCGGCTCGCCGACTTCACCGACGCTCTGCGCGATCCCGAAGTGAAAGCTATCATCTGTTCGCGCGGAGGCTATGGTGCGGTGCATCTGTTGCCGCAGCTCGACAAGGTTCTTGCCGAACCTCAGGTGCTCGGACATCCCAAATGGCTGGTAGGGTTCAGCGACATTTCGGCCCTGCACGCCCTCTGGGGCAAGCATAAGCTTGAGTCGGTCCACGCCTCCATGACGAAGCATCTGGCCAACGGTCCCGGGATGCCCGAGAACCGCCGCCTGCTGGCGCTGCTCACCGGCGAAACCGATGAAGTGGTGCTCCCGTCGGGATATTCAGGCTCTCCTTACGCCCGCAATATACCCGGCGTGGCCACCGGACGCGTCGTCGGAGGCAATATGGCTGTGATCGGCGGTCTGCTCGGCACTCCCTACAGTCAGATAGCCCCCGGCACCATACTCCTGATAGAAGATATTGCCGAACCTATATATAAGGTGGAGCGTCTGCTGTGGCAACTGCGTCTGAGCGGCATCCTCGACCGCCTCGCGGGGCTGCTCGTGGGGCAGTTCACCGACTACCGCAAGCCGTCGGCCGACTATGCCGACATGTATCAGATGATAATCCGGATGACCGAGGGCGCCCCTTATCCCGTGGCAATGGATCTGCCGGCGGGGCATATCGACGATGACAACCGCCCGGTGCTGCTCGGGCGCGACGCCACGCTCACCGTCACCGATGAAGGTGCCCGTCTTGAATATGTGTAACCTCTAACTCAGAATTATGAACGATCGCGAAAGAGCCGTTAACCCGCTGTTTTCCATCATCACCGTCACCTATAACGCCGAAAAGGAATTGCCGGTGACACTGGCGAGTGTCGACGCGCAGTCGTTCGGCATATATGAGCATCTGATTATCGACGGTGCCTCGCACGACCACACCCTGAAGATTGCGCGCAACCACGCAAACTGTCGCCGCAAGGTGTTTTCCTCGCCCGACAAGGGGCTGTACGACGCCATGAACAAGGGGCTGGCACGCGCCACAGGGGAATATGTGGTGTTTCTCAACGCCGGCGATGCGTTCCACTCCCCCAAGACTCTGCAGTGTGTGGCCGACACCATCATGGACAACGATTTTCCCGGGGTGGTCTATGGTCAGACCGATCTTGTCGACGCCGCCGGGCACCGGCTTGCCGGACGTCATCTTCGGGCGCCCGCGCGGTTGGACTACAACTCGTTCCGCGACGGCATGGTGGTGTGTCATCAGGCATTTTTCGCCCTGCGCCGGATCACAGCCCCGTTTAATCTTCGCTTCCGTTTCTCGGCCGACTACGACTGGTGTATCCGCGTGTTGCAGCATTCGCGCATGAATGTCTATATCGACGGTGTGCTGGTCGATTATCTCATGGAGGGGATGACCACGCGCAACCGGCGCGCGTCGCTGATCGAGCGCTTCCGCATAATGTGCTATTACTACGGCACCCTCCCCACCATAGGGCGTCATCTCAAATTCATACCGCGCTTTCTGCGGCGCCGCCGCTTCGAGAAAAAACTCACCTCATGATTATTCTCAATACCACGTTCATTGTAGAGGATGCCCGGCTGGAGGAATTCTATGCCTGGGCACGACACACCTATCTCCCGGCCATGGACCTTGCGGGTATCTTCACCGACAAGGTGATGGCCCGTGTCACCACCCGTGTTGAGCCGGGTGCCACATCCGTGGCCATTCAGGCACGCACCGCATCCATCGAACAGGGACAGCGATGGCACGACGACACCGCCGCCATTCTTCGCGACGACCTTGTGGCGCGATTCAACGGCCAGGCGCTTTTCTTCACCACCTATATGGAAATCGTAGACTGATCCGGATGGATGCCAGAAACCATATCCCGAGCCGCGACATGGAAGCCGGCTCGCAGATTCATGAAAGCAACTCGGGGCTGTCGGTCAGGCAGTTCCAGAGGGTGATCATGGGGGTTGACCCCGGCACCAATGTCATGGGCTACGGCATCCTCGGCATCGACGGGTGCCGGCCTCGGGCAGTGGCCATGGGAGTGATAAGGCTGTCGAAATATGAGGATCATTATATGCGCCTGCGGCGCATATTCGAGCGTGTGACGTCGCTAATCGATCAGTATGTGCCCGACGAACTGGCCATCGAGGCACCATTTTTCGGTAAAAATGTGCAGTCGATGCTGAAACTGGGCCGCGCCCAGGGGGTGGCGATGGCCGCAGCGCTCGAGCGCGACCTCACTATCACCGAATATGAACCGAGAAAAATCAAGCAGGCCATCACGGGCAACGGCGCGGCATCGAAAGAGCAGGTGCAGGAGCTGTTGAGGCGCATCCTCGACATTCCCGCCGAACAGCTGTTGCCCGAGCTTGACGCCACTGATGCTCTGGCGGCAGCGCTGTGTCATTTTTATGAGACTGCCAAAGCCGCTGCTATGCCGGCGGCTCCGCTGGGGAGTGCGGGCGGCGCTGCGATTCCTAAATCCACCCGCGGCAGTTCGTCGTGGGCGGCTTTTGTGGCCGCCAATCCCTCCCGCGTAAAGAAATAACAGTCAGATCATTTTCTGCCGAAATCAGCCGGTATCTCGCCCCAGAGCGATGTGCTCCAGCGAAGTATGGGGTTGGTGGAAGTGTGGGTGCGGAGCCACACATTGGCGCGCGCTATCATTTCGAAAATGCGACGGTTGCGCTCGGTTGGCTCCAGCTTAGTGCGACATCCGCGGTTGCGGACCCACGCCACGGCTGTGCCCGAGTCGGTGTAGATGGGGGTGGTGCCGTCGTTCTGTTTGAACAGCAATGCGAGCGCATGCACCAGGGCAAGGTATTCCGCTACGTTGTTAGTGCCGTCGGGCAGAGGGCCGACATGAAAGATCTCCTCTCCGGTCGCCACTTTCACGCCGCGGTACTCCATCACGCCGGGATTGCCTGCACAGGCGCCATCGGTGGCGATGGCCGACAGGTTGATTTCGGGGATTCTGGAGTAATCGGGATAAGAGGCCGGCCCGGAAACCGGCTGCGACTTGGCGGAAACCGACACGCCGGGTTGTGCGGCCTCAACCGGACGGGCGGCCTCGCTGGTGTGCAGGGCGATGCGTGTGAGCAGTTCCTCCTCGGCGGCGCCGTCGCCGCGATATGCGCTGACGGCTGCTTCCTGCGACGGGAATGCTTTGTATTTCGCGCCGGGAAAACCGTTGACCTGCTCGAAACAGTCATCCCAATTGTCGAAGACACCGGGCTCACGACCTTCCCACACTACATAGTATTTCTGTTTTGCCATGAGGATCAGCTGAGTGAAAGGAGGATGTTGATGTCGGTGTAGCGGACACCTGCTATGGCGGCTACGCGGGCGTTGACGGCTTTGCCGAGGAATGTGAGCGCCGCCTGCTGTATCCCGTGGGTGAGCTGGATCGCGTTAGAGCAAGTGCCTTTTCCGGCAATGTCGTCGAGCAGGGTGATGAAAGTGTCGCTCAGCGCCATGGCGGCTGTGCGGGGCACCGCCGCGCCCACGTTGCAGTGGCAGCATCGGCGCCCGGCAAGCGGCGATGCGGGTTTGCTGCGCCCGAGGTCGATCAGGGGCATGGCGGGGAATGTGCGGCCAGGCTGTGAGGTGATATCAAACACCAGCACCCCTTTCTTCATTATCTTCTCCCCCTCGGAGTCAACTTCCACGCGACATTGCGACGAGGAGCATATGACCACGTCGGCAGTGTGGAGGGCGTTCTCGAGAGCGTTGGGATGGAGCGACGACCCAACAACGCCCTCGCCTAAGCGGCGCAGGGCGCGACGCAGGCGGTAGACGTCGTCGTCAAACATTTTCACCGTGGCTCCTAAGCCGACGGCGCTTCGGGCGGCCGCGCAGGCGGCAAGGTCGCTTCCCAATACCACTACCTCGCACGGTATCACGCCGGCGATGCCTCCCAACAGGATTCCTTTGCCCCGCTCGGGGTCGGCCAGCATGGATGATGCCATGACCATGGCCGCGCGCCCGTCGATTTCCGAGAGGATGTCGGCAAAGGGGTGATGCCCCTCGTCGTCGGCGATGAGGTCGATGGCGATGTTGATGATATGCCGGTCGAGAAGTCGCCTGATAACTTCGGCTCCGTCATCGCGCCCGAGATTGGCGAGGGTGAGCAGCAGAGCACCGCGTCGCAGGCATGCGATGTCATTTGCCGGCAGGGGTGCCAGATGGATCACGATGTCGGCCTCGAGCGTTTCGGTGCGCGAGGCTATGACCGCTCCGGCGCGCATGTAGGCCGTGTCGGCATAGTGGATGTGGGCGGCGGCGTTCTCCTCGATCACCACTCTGAATCCGCGTCCGGTGAGAGCGCCGACAGCTTCGGGCGTCAGCGGGAAACGCTGTTCCGATGAGTTGACGCATCGCGGCAGACCGATCGAGAGCCGACGGCGTGCCACAGCTGTTTCCACAGCCTGCTCAAGCGGTGTGGGGGCGTTCATGACTCAGGTATGAATTTACGGATGAAGAATCGGCACGACGCCTCGACTTCGGCCGGGCTTTCGAGCAGATCGGAAGGGAATGTGTGGCGCGCCCGGGAGTAGAAGGGTTCGCGGGCGGCGGTCTCCGAGGCGATGTAGGCTTCGAGGTCGGAGTGCGACATGCCGTTGAGCTTCGGGCGGGTGGCCTGCGCCACAATCAGGCGCCGCAGCAGGGTGTCGGGGCGCGCCTGGAGCCACACGGTGATGCCTGCGGCGTTCATCCTGTCCATGTTGTCGAAGAAACAGGGCGTGCCGCCGCCGCACCCGATGATCACATTCTCAAGCGGGAGCACTTCGTCGAGGGCTTCACGTTCCATCTGCCGGAATACCTTCTCTCCATAATTGGCGAAGATGCGGGGAATCGACATGCCGGCCCGGCGCTGGATCTCGTCGTCGAGGTCGAGATAGCGCCAAAGGGGCATACGGGCTTCGAGGGCACGCCCCAAGGTGGTTTTGCCGGTGCCCATAAAGCCCAGGAGGAAAACAGGTGAAGCCATATGCTCTGTGCCGGATCGTGGGGATTATTTTGCGGATTTCTCTTTCAGCAGGTCGCGGATCTCGGTGAGGAGTTCCTGATCCGTCGAGAGGATTTCCAGTTCTTTGGGACCGGCGGGAGCAGCTTCGGCAGCCTCTTCCTCGGCTTTCTTTGTGGCCGATTTGAGTTTGTTCATGAACCGGATGGCCATGAAGATGCAGAGGGCGATGATGATGAAATCGACAATACTCTGCACAAACACGCCCCAGGTGAGTGCCACTTCGGGGCTGACTATATCCTGCCCGTTCATCACGGCTTCGCGGAGTACCAGTTTCTTTTCAGTGAAATTCACGCCTCCGGTGATGAGGGTGACCAGGGGCATGATGACATCGTTGACCAGAGAACTGACGATTTTGCCGAAAGCACCGCCGACGATTACACCGACGGCCATGTCGACCACGTTGCCCTTCATTGCGAATTCCTTGAATTCCTGAATAAATTTACCCATGGAGATGATGTGTTAAAAATGACAGAATGATGATATGACGTCAGAATGTGTCGTAAAAGAGGATGTCGGAGACAGAGTTCAGAGCAATCAGCACGGTCACTATCAGCGGAATAAGCACAAGCGAGATGATTACTCCGGCTATGGCCAGCCCGCGCGGACGCGAGAACAGGCCGATGAACGAGAACACCGCGCCCACAAGCCAGACTATCCAGCCTGCTATGGGAATCCAGCCGCAGAATATGCTCACCAGGGCAAAGATGAATCCTACTGTACCCATCGAATTGGAGCGGCGCTGCTGCTGGCCGTAGGGTTGCCATGGCTGTGGCGCAGGTTGCGGGCCATAACCATAGGGCTGCTGAGGCCCGTAGCCGTAGGGCTGCTGTTGTCCGTAGGATTGCTGCGGTCCGTAGCCGTAAGGCGGCTGACAGTTATGATCCTGCCATGGTTGCCGGGGCTGCTGCTGAGGCTCTCCGGGAGATTGGCGGGGCGGACAGGGAGGAGGGGTGGTGGGTTGATTGCTCATATATAATATAATGCGAATCGGCCGGTATTGTTCCGGTGTATACGATTTTCGAGGTCGGCGCGGATTATTCCACGGTCCAGGTGTCGCCTGCAAGGATCATGTCGCGGAGCGATTTGAAGCCTTTGCGGGAGCGCACTTCCTCGACCTGTGCGGCAACTTCCTGATCATAAGCGGGTGCGTCGACGTCGCGGATCACACCTACAGCCACCGGGAGCGTGGTGCCATCCATCATGGCCAGCTGCTGGTGGAGGAAGTTCTGGGGCGTGTGGGCGTCGTGCACGAGGACGTCGTCGATGGTGTATCCGTCCTTGCCGATTTCAACGGCTTTGAGGAAGAATCCGTCGCGCACCAGACCCTTTTCGTTCTCCTTGCCGAAAAGCATTTTCTGGCCATGGACGATGTGGATTGTGCGGTCGGCGCGGTGCTCCTTGTCGGTGATTGCCGAGTGGATGCCGTTGTTGAAAATCATGCAGTTCTGCAGGATCTCCACCACGGAGCATCCGGTGTGGCGGGCGGCTGCGAGCATCACTTCGCGCGAGCCTGTGAGATCCACGTCGATGGCGCGGGCGAAGAAATTGCCGCGGGCGCCGAACACCAGTTCGGCCGGGATGAAGGGATCCTCGGTGGTGCCGTAGGGCGATGATTTCGACACGAAGCCGCGGGCCGAGGTGGGGGAGTACTGTCCCTTGGTGAGGCCGTAGATGCGGTTGTTGAGCAGCATGATGTTGATGTCGACGTTGCGGCGCACTGCATGGATGAAGTGGTTGCCGCCGATGGCCAGACCGTCGCCGTCGCCCGAAATCTGCCATACGGTCATCGCGGGGTTGGCCACTTTGAAGCCGGTGGCGACTGCCGCGCCGCGACCGTGGATGGTGTGGAAGCCGTAGGTGTTCATGTAGTAGGGGAGTCGCGACGAACATCCGATACCCGAGATTACGGCGGTCATGTGGGGAGCCACGCCATATTCGGCCATGGCCTTGTGGAGAGAGTTGAGGATGGCGTGGTCGCCGCAGCCGGCACACCAGCGCACGGGGCTGGCGTTTTTGTAGTCCGATGCTTTATATGCTTCACAGGGCTGACCCTGCTGCTTTTCGTTACATTCCATAAAGTTCAAAGTCTTGAATGTGAGTGAAAATGAGAAGGATCAGGCCTCTTCTTTGCCTGAAAGGATGGCGATGGTCTGTTCCACCAGTTCGCCTACGAGGAAGGGCTGGCCTTCGACCTTGTTGATGCGCTTGAAGAGGCGCTCGGGGAAGCGGGCCTGCAGATAGTCGGCAAACTGGCCGGTGTTGAGTTCTGCCACGATTAGGTTTTTGTAGCGGCTGAAGATCTCGCCGGTGTTGGAGGGGAGGGGGTTGATGTAGCGGAACTGAGTCAGGGCCACTTTCATGCCGCGGCGGTTGAGTTCCTCGGCGGCATCGTAGAGATGGCCGTAGGTGCCTCCCCAGCCTATGAGCAGTGTGTCGGCCTCGGGTGAGTCGCAGACCACTTCCTGCAGAGGGATGTCGTTGGCGATGCGTGCCACTTTCTCGCGGCGGATTTCGACCATGCGGGCATGGTTGGCGGGCGCTGTGGAGATGGCGCCTGTCTTCTCGTCTTTTTCAAGACCGCCCAGACGGTGTGCGAGTCCCTCGGTGCCTGGCACGGCGCGGTAGCGTGCCAGGGTTTCGGGGTCGCGCATGTAGGGTGTCCAGCATGCGCGAAGCTCCTGAGGCACCTCTTTGGGCTTTATTTCGGGGAATTCATTGTCGTCGGGGATGCGCCATGCCGATGAGCCGTTGCCGATGAAAGCATCGGCCAGAAGGATGACGGGAGTGGTGTGTTCCAGAGCGATGCGCGAGGCCTCGAAAGCCATGTTGAAGCAGTCGGTGGGCGAAACGGGAGCCACCACTGCAAGCGGGCTTTCGCCGTTGCGGCCGTAGAGTGCCTGTGCGAGGTCGGTCTGCTCGGTCTTTGTGGGGAGACCGGTCGAGGGACCGCCGCGCATCACGTCGATTACCACCAACGGAAGTTCGGCCATCACGGCCAGACCGATACCCTCGCTTTTGAGCGCCAGACCGGGACCCGAAGTGGAGGTGGCGGCCAGCGAACCGGCGAAAGAGGCGCCGATGGCCGAGCATACGCCGGCAATCTCGTCCTCCATCTGGCAGGCTTTCACGCCGAGGTCTTTGCGTTTTGCCAGTTCGTGGAGAATGTCGGTGGCGGGGGTGATGGGATATGAACCGAGGAACAGAGGCATGTGGGCTTTCTCGGAAGCCTCGATCAGGCCCCATGCGAGTGCCTGGTTGCCCTTGATGTCGGTGTATGTGCCGGGCACGATCGGCTCGGTCTGCACTTTGTAGGTCGAAACGGAAGCGTGGATGTTGTGGCCGTAGTCAAATCCGGCCAGGATCACTTTGGTGTTGGCTTCTGCGATTTCAGGCTTCTTGGCGAATTTGTCGCGGATCATGTTCACGGCTGCCTCGACGGGGCGGTCGAAGAGCCAGCAGATGAGGCCGAGAGTGAAGATGTTGCGGCATTTGAGCACGCTCTTGATGTCCATGCCCGAATCGGCCAGAGCGGCCTTGGTCATGGAGGTGACGGGAACCTCCACCACCTGGGCGGTGATGCCCAGCTCCTTGATGGGATCGTCGGTGGAGAACTGCGCTTTCTTAAGCCCCTCCTCGCGGAAGGAGTCGACGTCGGTGATGATCACGCCGCCGGGTTTAAGAAACTTATAATTCTGTTTGAGAGCCGCGGGGTTCATGGCCACCAGCACGTCGCATTTGTCGCCGGGGGTGTGTACGCCAGCACCGATGCTCACCTGGAAGCCGGAAACGCCGCCGAGCGAACCTTGCGGGGCGCGGATTTCGGCCGGATAGTCGGGAAAGGTAGAGACGGAGTTGCCCAGCCCGGCGGAGACATTGGTGAAAATGTTTCCGGCCAGCTGCATGCCGTCGCCTGAGTCGCCTGAAAATCTTACGGCGACTTTGTCGAGTTCTGTGACTCTCTGCTTGTTGTTGTCCATAATGTCGAATGCCTTACTGCCTGATGCAGTGTCCGATAAAATGAAAGTTTTTTTAATTGTTCTGTTGTGTATTTCATGGACATGAATTGCCTCTGAGGCAGCGCCCGCGATGCAATCCGACCACAAAGTTAACTTTTTCCCGCGGATTTTAGGGTGTTTTCGGGAACTTTTCGTAATTTTGCGCAAAAATTTCCAGTAGAGTGACCACATTCCAAGCTATCCAACACGCCCTTGCGCCGGAACTCGAGCAGCTCAATAATCTTATCGGAGCTACTCTGAGCTCGCCCAACGCATTGATGAATAAGGTTATAGCAAACTATTTGGAAAGAAAAGGGAAGCAGATACGCCCCATCATGGTGCTTCTCTCGGCCCGGTTGTTAGGAGAGGTGAACGACAAGGTGATAAAAGGCGCCGTGGCAGTGGAATTGCTGCACAATGCCTCGCTTATACACGACGATGTAGTCGACGATACCCGCGTGCGCCGCGACGCCGCAACAATCAACGGCATCTGGGACAACCATCTGGCAGTGCTCATAGGCGACTTCTTCCTCTCGAACTCCCTGCGGCTGGCGGCCGAAACCTCCGACCTGCGTATCGTCGGGTCCATAGCATCTCTCGGGCGTCTGCTATCCATCGGCGAGCTCGACGAAATCTACACTGCCCGGTTCAACAATTTCGACGAAAAAGCCTACTTCGAAATCATTTATCGCAAGACCGCATCACTCTTCGTAAGCTGCGCGGAAGTAGGCGCTTACGCCGCCGGAGCAGAGGATGCTGCAAAAATCGACGCCCTGCGCGAATTTGCCCGCCTGTTAGGACTCTGTTTCCAGATTCGCGACGACATTTTCGACTACTACGACAATGCCGACATCGGCAAACCCACCGGCAACGACCTTCGCGAGGGGAAAATCACCCTGCCGTTGCTCCATGCCCTCCTCACCGGCGAAGGCACGCTCCATAGCGAAATGGTGGAACTGGCTCACCGCGAGCAATTGACTCCCGACGAAATCACACAACTGATCGACTACGCCCACTGCTGCGGCGGCATCGACTATGCACACGCCACAATGCAACGGCTGCGCGACCAGGCATGCGACATCCTGTGCGCCAACTTCCCCGACACACCCGCCCGCACCTCATTCATCGCCCTGCTCGATTTCATCATCGCCCGCACCCGCTGATTCGCACACCGCAGTAGCCCTCCAAAATCCACGTCCTAAATCACCCGCTTTACGTTTCCCCGGCTTCACCGAACCGTGGGAAGTTAAAAACTTGGAGCAAATATGTTCAGTGGTTATTCTCACCAATCATCGTCACGGTCTTCTTCTAAATCGTCTAAGTCATCATAAAGGTCGTCCAGTTCGTCTTGCAGGTCGTTATATGTATCCTGCCGGTTCTCTATATCATCGAGTCGATCCTGTAGACGGTCTATCTCGTCTTGAATGCGATCATAGCGGTCGGACATCACGTCGCAACTGTCGAGTTGCTCTTCAAGCACATCTATGCGCTCTTGTAACTCGTCTACATCTGCGTCATCAATACCATACGTGCTTTCGCTGTCAATGATTCGCTGATATTCGGCAATCTTCGCTTTGGAATGCTCGATTTCCCGCTGCAATTCCTCAATGCGAGTTTCATATTCCGCATCACTGACATGGTCGTGTAGCAGTGTGTATGACTGATGATGCGACTTAGGCTTCCCGGAAAACCAGTCGCAAATCATGTTGAACAGGGCGAACCCGCCAAGATAATTCCAGAAAGACATATCAGCGTATATTATCGGGTTACGTTATACATCAGCTCCGTCTTTGAGAGCCTGACCAATCCATGCAAAAGCGCAGAGAATAACAATGATAAATGTCATACATTATTGAGTTTAGTTGTCCCATGGAAAGCCACTGTGACTTTCACCGACAAAATTAGCATCGGCATGGGCAAAAATATGGCACATCAAAGCTAAATAATATTAAGATATTTTTGGCAGCATAGATGCTACCGGAATAATATGAAATAGAGACATCCGATTGCAATGGAATCTCCAGGCAGTCGGATGTCTTTATTTAGAGTTTGGTGTTGGTCAGGGGATTATTTTTTCAATCGGTTTTCGAGCATCTTTATGTAGTATCCGCCTACGACCGAACGTGTTTTAAATCCGCGGCGTTTAGGACGGTCGGTATATGGCCAGTCGCTCATCGGAACCCTATCCACCGTCTCATTCATGAATTTATATACCGGGGAGATGAATTTCATGAATGTTGCCTTGTCGGGCGCGAGTGTCGCGGTCCACATTATCCAGTCGGTCTTGGTGTAGGTTTCGCGATTGTCGAGCGGGAGGCCGTAGATGTTCTGCTTCGTGAGATAATAAGGGATTTCGGTCGCTATTACTTTATCGGGGAAAATGTTGAGCCCGAGCAGTTTGTCCCATATGAGATTATACTTCTGGCTCCAGGTGCCGGGTTTGTCGAATGTCAGACGGTAGTGGTCGCCGTCGTTTGCCATAACTTCCCATTCGGCGGCCATTTCACGGGCGATTTTGTAGTATTTCTCAGCAGCTTTCTTCTCACCGAGCATATCAGCGAGGTAGGCATAGGATGCGATGCCGAGAATGGCTTTGACCGACAGGTTGGCATTATGGGCGAAATGGCCGGCGAAGTCGTCGGTGCAGAGCTGATTCTCAGGATCGAGCCCTTTTTCCACGAGGTAGTTGGTCCATGTGGTCAGCGCGTCCCAATGTTTTTTGGCATAGTCGGCATTACCCTCCACGGCAGCCAGTGCAGCTGTGAGGCAAAGCATGTTTCCGCCCTCCTCCACGGGCATGTCGCCGCTGTAGGTCTGGCCGTTGGCGAGAGGGTATGTGCCCACGTCGTGTGCGGGGAAAGGTTTTGTCCATCGGCCGCTTTCGCTGTAATCAAATATATGGTTCATCAGACCTTTGACCAGTTCCGGATTGTAGATCAGGAACATCGGGGCCGAGGGATAAGTGACGTCGACAGTTCCTATCGAGCCGTTGCTGTCGTTCTCTTTGGAAAGCCATAGGATTTCACCCTTGGGCGATTCCACCAGTTTGTGTGCGGCCACCGCCTGACGATAGGCGAGGGCGCAGAGTGTGGCATATTCATCGCCGCCGACTTCAGCGGCCTCCTTTAGAAGCTCGGCGTCGAACCGTGCTGACTCTTTCATCAGTTTTTTATAATCGCGGGCAGCGAGAGCAAACTGCTTGAAGATGTCGGAATCATTGTTGCGGTTCCAGTAGGGGCGCAGATTCTGTCCGAAATACTGGATGGAATAGTTGTCGTCATATCCGGCCATGATGTATCCGCCATGGGCTTTGACATTGCCGAGATCAATCACCAGACCGATCTCTTCGCCTGATTTCTCCCCTATTTTTTTACCTGAGATGAACCCGGTGCGTGCCGCTCTTCCGTCGTTCATGAAAGGCTCGCTGTTCTTGTCGGATGCAGCGAGATAGAATGTACCCCAGTCGATGCGGGTATGGTCGCCCGCCTTGCTGAGCGGTTTCTGAATGCGGTTGGAGGTAGAAACAAATGTCAGGCCGTCACGCCGGGTTATCGCGGAGACGCTCGACTGTGATAGATCTTCCACAGCCCACTGGCGTCCGGCCTCGAAATACAACTTCACGTCATGTTTTTTCCCGTCATTGCTCTTCACATCATACGAAATATAGTTGACAGGGCGGGAAAGCAGTTCCAGATCACGGAGGAAAGCAGGTGATGTGAAAGTGAGCTTGAGGTCTACAGCGCCGCATCTGAACCCGTAGACGGTGTTCATGGGCAGCACCTCGGCTTTGGTCTGGACCGCAGTCTCGGTGAAGTAGCGTGATTTGTTTGCCTCATAGTCCAGCCCGAAGTCAATGAAAGCGTAGCCTCCACGGTTATGGCAGAATGCCGCGATCACGTTACCCTCCGGTTTCAGGGTGTCGACAATCTTCTGAGGCAATTCTACAATCACATCTCTGTTAAAAGAGCCGGTGTCGACGAGTTTGATGCCATTGATATAAATCACTGCATCATCGTCGTGCGAATAGTGGAGGTATATCGGTTTCCCCATGACGTAGGACGGGAGAGCAAAATCGCGGCGCACCCAGATCTTCGGGGTGTCCCATTTAGTTCTTGCCAGCCGCTCCTCGGGGATGTCGCCAAACGAACCCACGCCGGTTTTCCACGCCGAGTCATTGAAATCCGGCTTATACCAGTCGGCAGCCGGCTCGTCGGTAGTGTATTTCCCTGTCCAGCCCTTTTCGGCAGCCGTAGGCAGGGCCGTGTCGAGAATCGGAGTCTCAGTGCCCATGAAACGATAATGAGTACCGTCGACAGTGACTACACCTATCAGCGGGTAGGCCGACTCGGTCCAGTGTCTTACCTCCTGGTCATAGAGATTGTCAGACATCGACCAGGCGCTCGTGTAGGGGTCGATAGTTATCAGCGGATAAGCCGGTGCGCGGAATGAGTCGCCGGCAGCATACGCTCCGGTGAGCGAGATCGCCGCTAATGAAAGTGATAACAAAAGTTTTTTATTCATCTGATTGGTTATGAGGTGATGTTTTCCATGAGATATGCAAAGTTACAAAAAATCTGAAACAACGCCCTATATTTTACAAAAAAACGTATATTTGTCGGGAATAATAAACCGACTTGTCATGAAAAGTGTAATCATATCTTTGCTGCTATCCCTCACGTCGCTGATCTCTTTCGCATCGGCCGACGACATTGCCGGGATAGCCCGCCTGCGGGAGGCGGCCGACAGTCTGCACAGCATAGGCCGCACCGATTCGGCGGCCGTTGTCGGCGAGGTCCCGGCCATCTACGCCGACTATCAGGCTCAGCGTGACAAAATCGAAGAATCGGCTCAGAAATCTGAAGCCAGCTACAAAAAAGCATCGTCGCAGATTGATGAGCTTAAAGAGCAATATCGTGCCAGGATCGAAGAAGCCGGCAAGAAACTCGACGGTCAACCAATCGAGATCTCTACCGGCGAGGATTTCAAAGTAGTTAGCCCCGTCAGCCTGTCGTTCAAGGAATTTGCCAACAGCGTGAATTCAATGTATGATGTCAAGGGCGATATCGAGACCGCTAAAGATATCAATCTGGATGTGACTGAATCATGGCTGCGTTCTCACGATGTGCAATATCTGATGCTGCCGCTGATGCTGATCGGCTGCGACGAACAGGGCACCGAAGTGACAAGTGCCAGAATCGGATCCTTCCAAGGATTCAAAGTGGTTGACGGCAAACTTGTCCTCCCGACGGGCACGAAGGCCAAACTTGAGACTGTCCCCTACAGCGACAATGACTATGACAACTATGTCCGCGTAAAGTCAGTCAGACTTGCACTTGACACTAAAAAGTTGTAATAACTGTCAAATACTTGAAACACAATTTCCCCGGGATGGCGTCCTCGTTCAGAGATGATGCCATTCCGGAGAATAATTAAGAGCTTATGAAAACAAAATTTGCAATTCTTCTCGCACTTCTGTCATACGGCTGCCTGTCGCTCTTTGCCCAGAGCCGGTACAGAATGGAATTCCCCATGCCCATCGAGAATATGGAAACGGATAAGGCTTTGGGGCAGAATGCTTTCGGTTATTATAATCTGAGCTTTGAAGATGGTTCGTTTGTGCTCCAGATAGGTTATCAATATGAAAACGCATACCCGTTCAATCCCGAGACCGGTCTTGCGCGGATTGTGACCGGTGGTAAATTCGGCTTCATCGATGTCACCAACTATCCTGTTGTCAAGGCGATATACGACGATGCCAAAGATTACACCGAGAATGGCCATGCAATGGTGTGTCTCAACGGCAAATGGGGATTGATCGACAGCAAAGGCATCGCCACCATTCCATGTGTCTATGACTCCATGTCCGATATGTTCAACGGATGGTATGAGGTTTCAAAAGATGATGTATGGGGCTATGTAAGCAGAACCGGCACTTATGCAGCCTCTTATCAGGAGTATGAGCAAAAAAAGAACGCATCGAAAGAACCCTGATTAACCAAAAGTCGAAAACTGTAGACAGGGGGCTGTCAGAACTAACAGGGTCTTGCGGGCATCTCTATATATGAAGATACGTCTTCAAGGCATCGACATATTCTTCAAATGCTTTTCTTCCTTCCTGAGTGATGGAGCAGGTGGTCCTGGGGCGTTTCCCCGACATACCTTTTTCAACAGAAATATATCCTGCCGATGAAAGTTTGTCGAGTTGAACGCTAAGGTTTCCGGCGGTCGATTCGGTTTTCTCCTTGAGATACACGAAATCTGCTTCCTCCACATTCATCAGAATGGAAATGACGGCAAGCCGGAGTTGCGAGTGCAGAAGCGGATTCAGCTCTTTCATGCTGCTTTTCGTGCTTTATTGTTGAGAATATGTCCCGGCACTATCATCATCGCTACAAATGCGATAATGAAAAAAGGCATAAACCAAGAAGTATATAGCGCAATATCGCCGGCAATGCAAGCCATTGTGAACAGACCGGCCGACAGACCTATCGCGCCGCCAATAATCAGAGATTTTTCCTTGACGACAATTCCTGACACAATTTCGGCGAAAGGAACGATTATCAACGCGATAGCGAACATCATTGACCATGTGTCAACACCTCCGACAAGCGAAAAAGCGAGGCAGATAGCTGTAGCGGCAATTGCGCTGAAACCAACCGTAGACCATATGCGCGACGTCACGATGTCGGAATAGTTCTTGACACTCTTCTCGCGTTGCATTTTTTTGTCCATTATGGGAGTCAGCGTGCCTCCGATAATCCAGAGCAGGTACCACAGCCAGTTCCATACCGGATTATGAGTGAATCCGATAAGAGCCCATATAAGAGCCGAAAGGGCTACTGTCAGATAGCCCCACATAAGCATGATGCGGCCATCCTCTATATAACGTTGTTTGGTGCGGGCGATCATCGAAGTTGTCACTTCGAGACTCTCTTTTTCGGTGAGTTGTCTTTCTTCCATTTTGAAGGAATTTTTGGATTGATATTTGGTTTATTTTATAAACCATTTGACTTGAAAAAAAGAGCGGTCGCGCGATTCCGCTCCTGATTCTGATGCAAAGTTAACATGGTTTACATTATAAACCAAATTTTCTCGCCAAAAATTTAAAAAAAATTTGGACTACCGTTTGACTACCAAAATCAAATCTACTGAAATTCCGGGCTATGTTCTCCGACAGACTTTCGCAAATTATGTTTGCACTACTTTGCTGATTACCTGAGTGTTACATGTCTCAAAAAGGCAATAAAAAATTCCACGCGATTGCATGGAATTTGATATTTGTGACCCCGGAGAAGCCAGGGTGTATCGTTGTAACTAAGTACTATTCAGAATATTGTAATGCCGTCATATCCGTTGTTCACGAATTGCACACGACACTATTTCAATGTTCTTCCCCATTGTTTCCATTGGGGAGTACAAAGATACTACTTTTTCTTCAATCCACAATGCGCCAGGGCGTTAAAATATCATACCGTCAGAGCATGGCGGCAATCTGTTTTTCAACGGCAGTGCGTATGAAAGAGTTGATTGATACTCCTGCTTGTTTGGCAAGATATGCCACGCGGGTGTGGATGTCGGGAGTAAGACGCACGTTAAGTGAGCCGGAATAGCTTTTATGGGGTTCGATGCCTTCCTCGGCACAATAGGCAAGGTAATCGTCAACGGCCTCGTGAAAGGCGTTGGTGAGTTCGGCTACGCTTTCTCCTTCAAAATTCACAAGTCCGGCAATGCCTTCGATTTTACCGAAAAATACTCCGTCGGCCTCGCTAAATGCAACCGAGCCGATAAAATCCTTATATTTCAATGTATTCATATCAGTCCTTCGTTTTTAAGATAGTCATTTACCTGTTTCATAACATACCCTTTGATGATATTTCCCGGATGCGGTTTGTGAAGCATTATCGGCTTCTTGCCTTCTCCCTTGAATATCACGCGAGAACCGGATGTCTTGCCTTTGTTGCCCGGAACATATCCCAAAGCGACAAGCAGACGCCTCATTTCCTCCCATGTGAAGTCATTGGGGAGCGCCGAGAAACGGGCTATCAATTTTTCTTTTGTTCCCATTCATTTATAATCTTGGCACAAAAGTAACTAAATTTTAGTTGCAAAACAAATCTATGAATAGGAAAGTTCATGATGGCGCGGGATAAAGGGCGTTCTTTCGGAATGAGTATTTACAGTACTTACTAATGACTCACTCACAACCTCTGTATTCTGCGCAAATCTGAAATTTTGGCAAATTAAAAAAGCACTGAAAATCAAGTGATTTCAGTGCTTTGCGGCGATTTGCCATTTTGTTCAGTGACCCCGGAGAGGCTCGAACTCTCGACCCACTGATTAAGAGTCAGTTGCTCTACCAACTGAGCTACGGAGTCATGTTGCAATTGATTATCGGATAGCCAAAGGGCGTTTTCCGAATTGCGTTGCAAAGGTACGCAGTTTTTTTATTCCTGCCAAATTTTTTATTATTTATTTTTCGATTTTTTCATTTTTCCCTTTATCCCTACGCCTATTTAATGCCTTTTAATGTGTATTCGGGTGAATTGATGCGATATTTTCTTTAATTATCCCAATCAATTCATTCAACGAATATGGAAAAAGAACAAATCCTCATCAAGGACCTCGCTATCCTTTGGAAAAAGGACAAGCGGCAGTATGTGAAGCAATCCACATACTCAGCCTACGCCCTAATCGTAGAGAATCAAATTATCCCGACATTCGGGAATCTTTACGTTTTGACCGAAGCGGATGTGCAGTCGTTTGTAATCGACCGACTTAACTCCGGTCTGAGTCAGAAGTACGTCAAGGACATACTCATAGCCCTGAACATGATAGTTCGCTTCGGCGAAAAGCACGGCTATCTACAGCACTGCGAGTGGGACATCAAATATCCGACCGCTCCCGAAAAGCATGGCATAGAAGTCCTCACCGCTTCAAATCACCGCAAGATTCTGGACTACATCAGCCAGAACTTTACATTCCGCAATCTTGGCATATACGTCTGCCTTACGACCGGGCTACGCATCGGGGAAGTATGCGGTATGAAATGGAGTGATCTCGACATTGAACGCTCCATGCTGACAGTGCTCTTTGGTCTCTCAAAACTATGCGCCTAAAAATATTTTTTACTCGGGTAGTTTTTAACAATTCAACCGGCTTTTGCCACTGACCCCTTTTGCTACTGCCCCTGTATTGTATGAAATTTTGTATGTGATAAATAAAATCCACCGCAAGTTGTTGGCTTACAGTGGATTGAAAATTGATGTTTTGCGGAAAGACAGGGATTCGAACCCTGGGTACCCGTAAGGGTACAACGGTTTTCGAGACCGTCCCGATCGACCGCTCCGGCATCTTTCCTTTTGTCGATCTTTGGTAGGCAGTTGTCCTGTAGGGTGCCGTTTCCGGCGGCTGCAGGGGTGTGGACTGCTCTGCGGGTTGTTTGCGGGGACAAAGTTACGAAGTTTTTCTTTATTTGAAAAGTTTTCGGGGAGTTTTTTCGGATTTTTTCGCTAATTTTGTGGGCAGCTGCCTTTCTGCGCCGTGCATGTTGCGGTTCCTGATGGTTGTCGGGGCTGGCGGCGTTATTGTTTTGATTCTAATTTTCAGAATATGTTTTCAGGAATTGTTGAAGAGGCTGCCCGCGTGATGGAGATTCGCCGCCAGGGTGGCAACGTGCATCTGACATTGGCGTGTTCGTTTGTCGACGAACTGCGGATTGATCAGTCGGTGGCGCACAATGGTGTGTGTCTGACTGTGGTTTCCATCGGCGACGGCGTCTACACGGTCACGGCTATCGAGGAGACTCTGCGCCGTTCCAATCTCGGTTCGCTCCGGGTGGGCGATCTGGTGAATGTGGAGCGCTGCATGGTTATGAACGGCCGTCTTGACGGTCATATCGTGCAGGGGCATGTTGACTGCACGGCGGTGTGCACCGCTCTGGAGCAGCTCGACGGGTCGTGTTATTTCCGGTTTGACTATGATGTGTCGCCCGAGCTTGTGCGCAAGGGGTATGTGACGGTCGAGAAGGGGTCGGTAACGGTCAATGGCGTGAGCCTCACGGTGTGTGACTCCGAGGTGTCGTCGTTCCGCGTGGCCATCATCCCTTACACCATGGAGCACACCAATTTCTGCCGCATCGCCGTGGGCGACCGCGTGAATCTGGAATTTGACATCATCGGCAAATATATTGCCCGCATCAGCAGCCTCGAGGCCTGATACGTGATTCAGAGATTTTTCTTACATTAATCTACATACCTAATATGACATACCGGATATTGGCGGCTACATTGGCCGCGATGAGTCTTTCGGCTTCGGTTGCAGTTTTAGCAGCCGACACGGCTCCCGCCAACAGTGTGCGGGCCGAAAAAGTGGGTCCCGACGGGCGCACCGTGCAGGTCACGGCTCTTTCGAATTCTATTTACCGCGTCGACAATTTCCTCCCCGGCAAAGAGCCTGCGGCTTCGCGCACGGTGGTGGCCCGCGAGGGGCAGTTCACAGGCAACGTGGCCGACAGCGGTTCGGCTGCCGTGATCACTTCGCCCTCAGGAGTTATAGCCACTCTCGACAAAGCTACCGGAGCGGTGACCCTCACCGCCGGAGGCAAAGCCGGACTCTTTGACAGCGGTGCCCGCACCGTCACTGCCGACGGCAAACAGCAGATAGTGCTCTATCCCGTGGGCGACACTCGCGCTTTCTATGGCGGCGGCGAACGCGGCTACAGCTATAACCTCAAGGGACAGGATCTGGGGATGTACAACACCCAGAACTATGGCTACCAGGCCGGCGAGAAGCGGCTGAACCAGATGAACATCACTATGCCGCTGCTCATTTCGCCCGACGGCTATGGCGTGCTGATGGATGACTATGCGGCTGCCGACATGACTGTCGACAACCCTGTCACCTACACCACCGAGGCTCCCGGAAGTGTATCATATTACTTCTTTGCGTCGGAGGATGGCACTATGCCCGGTCTGGCCGATCAGCTGGGACGCCTCACGGGCCGCCAGGAACTGCCTCCGTTCTGGTCGCTGGGCTATATATCGTCGAAATACGGCTATCATGACCAGCGCGAGACCCTCGGCGTGGCCGACACGCTGAAAACCCGCGGCTATCCCCTCGACGGCATGGTGCTCGACCTCTACTGGTATGGGAAAGAGCAGGATATGGGGCGTCTGGCATGGGATCCCGAGCAGTGGCCCGACCACAAGAAGATGCTTGCCGATCTGAAAAAGAAGGGCGTGAACATGATAATCATCTCCCAGCCTTTCGTGCTCAAGAACGGTCGCGGCATCGACAACTTTAATTTCCTGTCGCAGCGCGGCATGCTGGGCAAAGACTCGGTGGGCGGCACCAAGGATGTGACCATATGGGTAGGCGAAGGGGGCATGCTCGACATGTCGAACCCCGACACCCGCAAATGGCTTCGCGAGCGTTACCGTCAGCTCACCGACGAGGGCGTCACCGGCTGGTGGGGCGACCTGGGCGAACCTGAATGCCACCCCGCCGGGATGCATCACGCCAACGGCCTCACCGGCCGCCTTTATCACAACCTCTACGGCAACGACTGGAGCAGCATCATAAAGAACCTTTTCGAGGAGGAATATCCCGAAACACGTCTGATGACCATGATGCGCGGCGGCACCGCCGGTCTGCAACGCTACTCCGTGTTCCCCTGGTCGACCGACGTGAGCCGTTCGTGGGGCGGTCTGCAGCCCCAGATCAAAATCATGCTCAACGCCGGTCTGTCGGGTCTTGGCTATATGGGACATGACGTGGGCGGTTTCGCCGTGGATCCGGAGCATCCCTACAACCCCGAACTCTATGTGCGCTGGTGCCAGCTGGGCCTGTTCTCGCCGGTGCTGCGCACCCATGCCCAGCAGTTTGCCAATCCCTACGACTATCCCGAGCAGGAGCAGATATTGCTCCCGCTGATCCGCGAACGCTATCGCTGGCTCCCCTACAACTACACCCTCGCATCGGAAAACGCACGTTTCAGCCTCCCGCTGGTACGCCCCCTGGGCTACTACGACGCCGATCCTGCGGCTCTCGACACAATCACTGACCAGTATCTCTGGGGACGCGACGTGATGGTGGCTCCCGTGCTCACCCCCGGCACCACCGAGCGTAGCGTCGTCTTCCCCTCGGGCCGGTGGGTCGACATCAACAATCCCGCCAACGTCTATGCCGGCGGCACCACCGCCATAGTGGCAGCGCCCCTCGAGGTGCTCCCGCTCTTCGCACGCGCCGGCGCCCTGCTCCCCAAAGCCGACTACAAGATGGAGAACACCGGCGACTACAATCCCGCCCGCTACACCATCGACTACTATCCCACACCCGACTGCGGCAAGACCACCTTCACCCTCTACGAGGATGACCGCACCTCGCGCTCCTCGCTCGCGAAGGGCAACTATGCGCTTATCGACATCACCGCCGACAACACCGCCCGGGCCACAACCCTGAAGGTCGCCGCCCCCACCGGCAGCTACGACGGAATGCCCGCCAAGCGCACCATAACCTTTGTGCTCCACAACGTCGACCGTCCCGCCAAAGTGACCGGCACCGCCAAAGTCAAGCAGACCTACGATGCTGCCACCCGCACCCTGACCCTCACCGCCTCCTCGGCGCTCCCCCTCGACATCACCGTCACCAAATAACCCCTCGCCGCCTTACGGCCTGAACATACAAAATACACACGTCACAGAGGATACCGGAGGGTATCGCTCTGTGACGTGTGTGTATTGTGCGGGTAGGTTGTGGAGGGGAGGGAGGGTGCCTTAGAATGTGACTTGGATCATTACGGGGAAGTGGTCGCTGGGGGTGCGGGCGCGGTAGCGGCGGGTTTCGCCGGGGACGGGGGTGGATGTGGAGGAGGCGCTTCGGGCGGCGGAGGGGGTCTCGGCAGTGGTGCGGTATGTGTCGGTGAGAATGCCGTAGCGTTTCACTGTCACCTGCGGCGACACGAATATATGGTCGATGCGGCTGTCGTTGTATCCGTTGGGGTCGTAGTTGTTGAAGGTGCCGTTGTTGGCATAGACGATGTCGGCAAGCTCGTAGGAGTCGGCAAGTACGCCCGAGTTTGCAAGCGCTTTGTATGATTCGTTTGTCTGGTCTACGTTGAAGTCGCCTGAGAGGAATGTGGGCAGTTCGCTGCCGAACTCTTTCATTTTGGCCTGCACAAGTTTCGTGCTCTCCACGCGTGCCTTTTTGCCGATGTGGTCAAGATGGAGATTGAAGTATAGAAACTCGCGTCCCGAGGGTTTGTGACGGAATTTTCCCCAGGTGCAGATGCGGTTGCACGCCGCGTCCCATCCCAGCCCGGGACGGTCGGGATGCTCCGAAAGCCAGAAATCGCCGTGATCCACAACCTCGAAGAGGTCGGTGCGGTAGAAAATGGCCACATACTCGCCGCCCTCCTTGCCGTCGTCGCGACCTACACCTATATAATCGTAGTCGGGAAGATTGGTTTTAAGATCTTCGAGCTGACTTTTGAAGCCTTCCTGAGTGCCGAAAATGTCGAAACCATGAAACCGGATAAGCTGTGCCACGACGGGATAGCGGAGGCCCCAGCCGTCGCCCTGCACTGAGTCGGGATGGTTTTTCTGACGGATATTGTAAGTTGCCAGATTGAAATCGGCATCGGCGGCATATGCGCCGATTGCCATGACTGCGGAGAGCGCCGCCGTCAGTAACGCTTTGGAAACAGAGTGAAACATATTTGAATGAGGTTGGATATGATAATTCCGGTTATGATGATTGTTGAGAATGGTTATGAACGCTCGATTTATTTTCTGAGGATGGGCCATGGGAATGAGCGCAGGCGCGAGCGCAGCTGACTCTCGCGACCGTCGAGATAACTGTCGAGGAGGGCGTGGAAGCGCGCCGAATGGTTCATCTCGGATAGGTGGGCCAGCTCGTGGAGGATGATGTAGTCGCGCAGTTCCTCGGGGAGAAACACCAGTATGTGGCTCAGCGAGATCAGACCGCTTGACGAGCATGAGCCAAGCGTGCGGAATCCCGAAGATATAATCCAGCCTGTGGGCGGCATGCCCACCCCGGCGGCAAGCTGATGGGCACGGGGGAGCAGCAGCTCCGCAGCGGTCTTTTTTGCGACTGCGCAGAGAGCCGACGAGATGAAACGCACCGCTTCGGGAGTGTCGGCGTCAATTCCCGAGCCGATTTCGACAACGCTCTCGGGAATGCCGGCAGTGATTATGATTTTGCGGGGAAGATGATTTTGCCGCTCCAGCCTTATGCGCATGCCCGGCACACTGATTGCCGAGGGAACGGAGTAGGCGAGAGAGGGGCGGCTTTTCAGCAATTTCGGCTCGAAGAAATCGAGCAGCCGGCTGATTTCGCGGGCATCGCTAACGGGAGGGACATTGAGATATACGCAGCCGTTGCGCCAGCGCGCTGTGGCGCGGCGGTTGTTCGGGCGGATGCTCAGAATTACACGACCGAGGGTGGGGTGAGATATTTCGTCGACAACAGGCATGGCGCGTGGCAGGAGAGATCAGTTGCCGAGACCCATCTTGGTGGTGAGGGTGTCGGTGAAGTTATGGCCCGGCAGAGTCACCAGCCGCAGCGGCCATCGGGCTTTGGAAATGGAGAGCAGCGAACCGTCGGGCAGCGACATGCTTTTGCCGTCGAGAGTGAGCCGGAAAGTGGGCGAGCGCAGCTCCACATGCAGGCGTACCACCGATGAATCGTTGATTACCAACGGCCTCACCGTCAGCGAGTGGGCGGCAATCGGCGCAATGATCCATCCGGCCACAGAGGGGTCGAGAATCGGACCGCCGACCGAGAGATTATAGGCCGTTGACCCGGTGGGAGTGGCTATGATCAGGCCGTCGCCCTTGTAGGTGAGCGAGTCGTGGCCGTTGATTTCGGTGCGGATGCTCACCATCGAGGCGTTCTCGCCTCGGGTGATGGCCGCTTCGTTAAGAGCGTGAAAAACGCCGGCGGGGGTCTCCACCTCGAGCATCGTGCGATCCTCGATCACATAGTCGCCTGCGATAAGGTAGCGGTTGATGTCGTCGGGATTGTCGAAGGAGAAAGCCGCCAGAAACCCGAGATGCCCGGTGTTGATGCCGGCCACGGGGATGCCCGAGTCGCCCACCCAGGCGGCGGTTTTGAGGAATGCTCCGTCGCCGCCGATGGCGATGGCGAGGTCGGCCTGCGGTTTGTCGGCCAGACGTACCCGCTCAATGCCGATAGCAAAGCGGCCTCCGATGCGGTCCTCGAGATAGTCGAGAAAGCGGTCGCTCATTATCACCTTGTCGTCGCGCCTGAGAAACGCGTCGACAAGCCGTTCGATGTCTTGGAAATGTGCTTCCTGATGGCGGTTGCCGTTGATTGCGACTATCATGGATGGGGAAGATGAGTTATTGTCAGATTTCGAGCATTTTCAAAATTTCGCGGGCGCGGTCGCGTGCCCGCTGGCGCATCCCCTCGTCGACGGGGCCGCCGAGATAGAAGGGCGTGTAGCCATAGCGGCGCAGCGAGCGCTCGACCGGCGCGGTGTCGGAAGCGCCGACGCGCAGCGCCACCACTGGCAGCCCCTCGCCGTCGCGCATCCCGGTGACGGTGAGCGCCAGCAGCTGCACGTCGCAGTCCTCTACGGCGCGCGCAATGGCCGATGCCGAATAATCCTCAGGACGACACGACATAAGCAACTCGCCGGCACCATCGGGGAGGGGCGGCAGCAGCGCTTCAGCTTTCTCGGCAGGAGAGAGGCAGCCCGAAAGGTATTTCTGAAGTTTATCGTTGTCGGTCATTTCGTTTAATCGGTCAGATCTATTTTAGAGCTTGTTTAATAATAAATGTTACCGACAAAGGGTAATATTTTCAAGAACTTCACATCTACTAAAACTTTTTTTCATGTTTCTGAGAAAAATCGTGTAAGAAAGTTACCTTTGTTTCGCATATCCCGGTCTGCTTTCGCCCTGTTCCTCAGTCGTGTACACATTTACACTCCATCGTCACACGACGAAATCAGTCTCAGGATATGCGACCCTATCGGCAACATTTATTATTAAACAAGCTCTTATTTGCTGGTTAGAAATAAAATTTTTAATTTTGTGGCTACAAAACCGTTCCTGAGAAGTGGGCAGGGCATTTGCCGCTTCCTTTTGCAAAGTTAGCAAAAAATCCGCTGACTTCGGGCGTTTTTAAAAAGTTTATAATTTACAATGCTTACAAATCTCAGTGTAAACATCAACAAGATAGCGACCCTGCGGAATGCCCGCGGCGAGAACAATCCCGACGTGGAGCAGGTGGCAGTGGACTGCGAGAAATTCGGTGCCCAGGGCATCACGGTGCATCCGCGCCCCGACGAGCGCCACATCCGTCACGACGATGTGATCAAACTCCGCGCTCTGGTCACCACGGAATTCAACATCGAGGGCTACCCCTCGCCCGAATTCATTGATCTTGTGCTCAAAGTAAAGCCCGAGCAGGTGACCCTGGTGCCCGACAAGCCCGGCGACCTCACCTCGTCGGCTGGATGGAACGTGCCCGCCAATGCGCCGTTCCTCACTCAGATTGTCGACATCCTGCGCGAGGCCGGCATCCGCTCCTCGATTTTTGTGGACACCGATCCCGACAACATCCGCACCGCCGCCAAAGTGGGCGCCGACCGTGTAGAGCTTTATACCAAACCCTATGCCGACATGTTCCACAAAGACCCCGAGGCCGCCGTGGCTCCTTTTGTCGAGGCATCGAGAGTTGCCCACAAAGCAGGGCTGGGTGTCAACGCCGGTCACGACCTCTCGCTTGTGAATCTGGCCTATTTCCATCGCAACGTACCCTTCCTCAACGAGGTCTCGATCGGCCACGCGCTGGTGTGCGACGCCCTCTACATGGGTCTCCACGAAACCATCTCACGCTATCGCGCCGCTCTGAAATCATAACCCGCCCAAACCGCATATTCACCATTAATCACGACTTATCACCCCTTTCCAATCATGCTACCTCTTGCCGACGCCGCACTCACAGGTGCTCCCGCTGCTGCCGCCACGGCAGCCACACAGACCACAGCTGCCACCGAACTCTCCCTCTGGGATCTCTGCCTCCAGGGCGGACCCCTAATGATAGTGCTGGCAGCGCTGTCGCTCATCTGCATCTACGTGTTCATCCAGCGCGTCATCATCATCCATAAGGCCGACCGCCTCGACGACTCTTTCATGAAACGCATCCGCGACTATATCCATGAAGGGGAGATCGAAAGCGCCTACAATCTCTGCCGCAAGAACGATTCGCCCTACGGCCGGCTTATAGCCAAGGGTATCAGCCGCATCGGGCGTCCCGTCAACGACATCATGACCGCAGTGGAAAACACCGGCAACATCGAGGTGGCCAACCTCTCGCGAGGGCTGCCCTGGCTGGCGACAACCGCCGCAGGCGCCCCCATGCTCGGCTTCTTAGGTACGGTAATCGGCATGGTGCAGGCCTTCTATGCAATCGCCTCGCAGGGCAATTCGGCCAACATTTCCACATTCTCGGGCGGTATCTACACCGCCCTGGTCACCACTGTGGCTGGTCTGATTGTAGGTGTGGTGGCGCTTTTCGCCTACAACTACCTTGTGGCCCGCATCAACTCCGTGATGAACCGCATGGAGTCGCAGACCATGGAATTCATGGATCTTCTCAACGAACCCGCTCATTAACGCCATAGCCCCATGCTGAAACGTCAGAACAACCTGATGGCAGCCTTCTCGATGGCGTCGATGACCGACGTTATCTTTCTGCTGCTCATCTTTTTCATGGTGACCTCGACATTCGTGTTTCCCACCGGCCTGGAGGTCAATCTGCCCCAAAGCACCCAGCAAAGCGCCATAAAACCGGTCACGAAGGTCTATATCGACTCAAACGACTCGATTTTCGCCGCCACGGGGCAGGACCGGCCTCAGCCGGTGTCGCTCGAAGCGCTCCCTGTGTTTCTCAAGATGGCCAACGAGCAGGATTCCACCGGCTTCGTGGCTCTGTATGCCGATGAGGCAGTCAAATATGGCCGCATAGTGCAGGTGCTCAACGTTGGCGCCCAACACAATATGAAGATGGTGCTGGCCACTCAGCCGGTAAGCAATCCCCGGCAGGAGGCTGTAACCGTAAGCCAATCACAACCTACCGACAATGTCCAGAATGCGAAATAGCAACCCGGAAAACCCATCCGAGCGTTCAGCCCGCTGGTGGGCCATGCTCGGTACGGTGCTGATCCACGCGGCGCTGTTGCTGGCGCTGCTCTTCTGCTTCCTGCGCTATCCGCCATCGGGGAGACTGATGCCCCCGCCGGAATCGGAGGAGGCGATCGAGTTCCTGCCCGTGGAGGATCTCTATGCCAGCGGTGAGTTTGTGCAGACCGGCGATGTGTTTGATAACCTGCCTCTCGACGAGGCGGCTCCGTCTGATGTCGACCAGCCCCAGCCCTCACAGCAGGGACCCGACCTCAGCGATGCCGGTAAAGAGGCCGAGCCGAAGCAGACCGTCAGCTCAGAGCGTCCGTCACCCGCGAAAGTCGAGAAGAAACCCAAAGGTCCCACAAAAGAGCAGCTCGAAGCCGAGAAACAGCGTCAGGAAGCCGCCCGCAGGCAGCAGGCCAAGAAAACCATCGACGATAAGGCCAAAAACGCATTCGGCGGCGGAAAGGGGAGCGGAAAAGCCGGTCAGACCGACGGTAATTCCGACACCGGCGCCACATCGGGCACTCCCGGCAACGGTGTCAGGGGTCGCCGACTGCTCGACTACAGCCGCGTCCCCTCGACCAAACTCGGTGAAATTGCCGTGCGCGTGAAAGTCGATGCCTCAGGTAAAGTTATCGAGGCCAGCTACGATCCGTCGCGCTCAAACGGCGCGGCTGCCGCCGACGTTTCGCTCCGCAACCATTGCGTGCAGCGCACCCGCGCCTGCAAATTCTCTCCCGACCCCGACGCGCCCACCGCCACCGGCACCATCACATGGCGCTTCCGCTGACCACCGATGGGAATACGGTCTGTCGGTTTTAGAAAAATTAAGATTAGGCTCACAAACCCCTTCGCGATATTCAATGTTATAGTTGAACCAACCTAAAACATATCAACTATGAACACCGAAAATCTCGAACAGAAGGTTCAGCATGCCGAAGATGTCGCTATTAACGCCGCGAATACCGGTCGCAAAGCAACGGTGCAGGCCGCAAAGGCTGAATCTGAGCTGCTCTGCGCAAAGGCCGCATCGAAATCGGCCGATCTGAAATCGAGAGTAAGCGACGCTGCTTCACAGGCTGCCGACAAGGCAGCAGAACTCAAGGACAAAGCCGCTGACAAAGCCTCCGAACTTAAGGAAAAAGCCGCCGACAAGGCCGCCGAACTGAAAAATAAGGCTGCCCAACTGACCGACAATGCCGCCGACAAGGCTGCCGACCTCAGGGACAAGGCAGTGGAAAAGGGCGCGGAGCTTAAGGAAAAGGCTGCTGAAAAAGGCTCTTCCTTTTTTGAAAAAGCCAAGAATTTTGCGGCTGACGCACTCGAGAAAGGGAGCGATGCCGCCGAACACTTAGCCGATAAAATTCGCTCGAAAGATTAAAAGTACTAATGTAAGATAGCTTCAGCAGGCTACGGATATAATAAGCGCTGTGTCAATCATTTTGACACAGCGCTTATTATATCCGTATGATCCATTATGACACACCCTCTATGACACACCCTCGTTTTTTCAATGGCGGCGAAGCACGGAATTGATGCGTACACGCATCTCGCGCACTGAAAACGGTTTGATAAGGTAGTCGTCGGCTCCGGCCGAAAGCGCGCCGATTATGGTATCGGGTCCCATACGCACCGAGTAGGCTATGACGGCAGTATTTTTGCCGTCGTCGAGTTGTTTTATCTGTTCGAGCAGAGTAAGGCCGCTCTCGGTCTCCTCTGAGAGATTGATGAATACAAGCTTGTATTGTGCGAGATTTATGGAGAAAGAATTATCGTCAGCCGAAACAGCATCGACGATGAAACCGTCGGGTGCCATGTTGTCGCGGATCAGTTCGGCGGTCGACGCATCGTTGTCTACCACCAGAATTTTTCTGATGGAATCGCCTGACACGATATCTTTGTTGTCTTGATGGTGAAAATCCGCCATTGGTGCGTGATTATTGATTGGACTGATAATATTCAGAGATATAAACGTGATATGACTGGTAAATATCGTTCACGTGTTGCAAAGTTAGCCACACGGATCATTGTGGCCTAATCGGTAACTGCATTGTAATTGCTTTGTGCCTACAATTTATCTGATATTACAAATTGTGATATTGCCGACACATGATTGTCAAACCGCGGCTGGAGAGTATTAAAACAGGGAAATATAAATGATCATAGGGAAATATAAATGATCAGGGGTGTATAAATGAAAGGAGGATGCGCGGCCGCGTTGGCGGGGTGCGCATCCTCCTTTGGATGGGTTTACAGGTTTCGGCTTGTTAAGCCTTGCCTGAGAGTTTCTCTTTGAGGGCAGCAAGAGCTTCGATGTCGCCGAGGGTGGTCTTCTCAACGGGGGTGTTGAGCAGGGGAGCTTCCTCCTTGCGGGGACGGTCGGCGCGCTTGCCGGGCTTGCGGATTTCGGTCTTCTCTGCCTTGCCGGCTTCTTCGAAGGTGCGGCTGTGGCTGAGGATGATGCGCTTGCTGTCTTTGTTGAATTCGATTACCTTGAAGTCGAGCTTTTCGTCGACCTTGGCCTGAGAGCCGTCGGCCTTGACGAGGTGCTTGGGAGTGGCGAAGCCTTCAACACCGTAGGGGAGCTGAACCACGGCGCCCTTGTCGAGCATCTCGGTGATGGTGCCCTGGTGTACGCTGCCGGGAGTGAAGACGGTTTCAAATACTTCCCAGGGGTTCTCCTCGAGCTGCTTGTGGCCGAGTGAGAGACGGCGGTTGTCCTTGTCGATTTCGAGAACGACAACGTCGATGTCGGCACCGATCTTGGTGAATTCCGAGGGGTGCTTGACTTTCTTGGTCCAGCTGAGGTCGCTGATGTGGATGAGGCCGTCGACGCCTTCTTCGATTTCGACGAACACGCCGAAGTTGGTGAAGTTGCGCACTTTGGCGGTGTGCTTCGAGCCGACGGGATATTTGATTTCGATGTCTTCCCAGGGATCTTTCTTGAGCTGCTTGAGGCCGAGGCTCATCTTGCGCTCCTCGCGGTCGAGGGTGAGGATGACTGCTTCAACTTCGTCGCCGACTTTAAGGAAGTCCTGAGCGGAGCGGAGGTGCTGGCTCCACGACATTTCGCTGACATGGATAAGACCTTCTACGCCGGGAGCGACTTCGACAAATGCGCCGTAGTCAGCCATGACAACAACTTTGCCCTTGACCTTGTCGCCGACTTTAAGCTCGGCTGCGAGGGCATCCCAGGGATGGGGCTGGAGCTGCTTGAGACCCAGGGCGATACGCTTCTTCTCGTCGTCGAAGTCGAGAATTACCACGTTGAGCTTCTGGTCGAGCTGAACAACCTCTTCGGGGTGGTTTACGCGACCCCAGCTGAGGTCGGTGATGTGGATAAGACCGTCAACGCCGCCCAGGTCGATGAATACGCCGTAGGTGGTGATGTTCTTGACAGTACCCTCGAGTACCTGGCCTTTTTCAAGCTTGGCGATGATTTCACGCTTCTGCTGCTCAAGCTCGGCCTCGATGAGTGCCTTGTGCGAAACAACGACGTTCTTGAATTCGGGGTTGATCTTCACAACCTTGAATTCCATGGTCTTACCTACGAAGATATCGTAGTCACGGATGGGCTTGACGTCGATCTGCGAGCCGGGCAGGAATGCCTCGATGCCGAAGATGTCGACAATCATGCCGCCTTTGGTGCGACATTTGATGAAGCCCTTGATGATTTCGTCGTTTTCGAGGGCCTGGTTCACGCGGTCCCAGCTGCGGGCGGCGCGAGCCTTGCGGTGCGAGAGGATAAGCTGGCCTTTCTTGTCCTCCTGGTTTTCGATGAACACTTCTACCACGTCGCCCACCTTGATGTCGGGGTTGTAGCGGAATTCGTTCATGGGGATGATACCGTCGGATTTGTAGCCGATGTTAACCACAGCCTCGCGTTTGTTCAGGGCGATGATGGTACCTTCGATTACATCTTTGTCTTTGACGGTGTTGAGAGATTCGTCGTAGGTGCGGGTAAGCTCCTCGCGCGACTTCTCGCTCTTGGTATCGCCGTTCTCGTAGGCATCCCAGTCGAAATCAGCGATAGGAGAGTTTTTAACTTCTTCAGTCATTTAATTAAAAGGTTAATAAATAAAATTGATGATGCTTACCGGTCGTGGCGGTTCGTCGGCTCCGGGCTTGTGGCGCGCAATCCGTTGACTGACGATGGGTTACGGCTTTCGCCCGGCGGCGTACCGGCATTTCCGGCGCTAAAAAGCGTTGCAAAGATAATGACTTTTCACGACATGCGCAACTTTCTAAGCCATAATCGCTTAATATTTTTTTTCAGTGCGCACTCGGAGGGCACTCGGAGGGCATTCGGCGCGTGCTCTCAGCGGCGCACGGGGCCGAGGTAGCTGAGAAACACCCGATCGACAAGAGCATGATTGGTGTGAAAATTCATGTTCTCGTTTTCGGGGCGGTACTGCAGGGCGATCACACGGTGCCCCTCGCTGAGATGCACTTCCACGGAGTTGGTCATGCCCCAGTCGTTCCAGTTGCCTGAGCCTCGCTGAGGCATCACCACGGTGCCGGCATCCTTGCCGTCGACCAGCAGGGTGCGGATGGCACATTTGTTCTCGGTGTTGACGGGGCCGTTGCCGTTGGCATATCGCAAGGCGATGGAGTAGTAGCCTGTCTGGGGCACGTCCACACCGATATAGATGGTTTTGGTGGTGTGGTCGATTTCGGCGAAGCCCGAGCCGTAGAATCCTCTCAGCGGGGATGCAGGCACGTTTTGAGCCTCTGCCGAAGTTATTTTCGACTTTTCGACGGGCATCTCGGCAGTCACCCGGATGCGGTTGCTGCGAGGTTCGGATGCAAAGGATTCCACACCCTCGGCGCTCACGCCCACAACCTGATATTCGCCCGGCTCGAGGACATGATACTGTGTCTCACGAGTCTGTGCCACAACTTTTCCGTCGCGTAGAACTTTGTAGTAGGCGATATATTCAATCGGCTGCCACTGGAGCAGGTTCATGTGGGGATCAGTGCCTATGCCGACATGGAAGTCGGGACCGTAGGTGAGCCATGCCACGGGTGTCAGAGGTGCTTTCACATTTGCGGTCTCGTTCACCTTCATTGGGGGTGGCGTGTTGTTGTCCATGCGTATCTCCACATTCTGTTCCCCTTTGAGGTTGGCGGCAATGGAGGGGCTGTGGGGTTTGCCGTTGAGGCGGAACGATGCTATGCGGTTGCCGTAGCCGCTGATGGTGATGTTGAGCACCATGTCGCGATAGCGCAGACCGGTGAGAGTGCGGTTGTCGTCGAGAGCCTTGGGGATGAAGGGGACGAAATCAATGCTCTCTGCCTCGGGCCGTATGCCGAAAAGCATTTTCAGCGTCAGCGCCAGGTTGCCCGAAAGCGACCACAGCATGTTGGAGGAGTTGAGCTCGGTGTAGATGTCGCCGTTGTCAAGGTTGAAATTCTCCTTGTTGGTGGCGAAAAGGGCTGCCGGACGGAACACAGAGCCTAATCCTAAGAGCGCGCCGCGGCTGTTCGATGCCTTGGCGTTGGCCAGAGTCCAGTACGATGCCACGAATGGCCACAAAGCATTGTTGTGGTATGAAGGCATGTCAGAGATCTGAGGGAAGAAGATTGCAGGCCCGAATGGAGTTATGGGATTTTTCTCCGTGATCAGTTTTGAGCGCTGCGCGTCGGCCACATCATAGAGTATTGCAAGCGACTCGCCGAGTGTTTCGGCACGCGGATTGACCACGAGATTGTCGCGGCCATAAAGATACATGGCGTATATGCCCTTTGAGGGGAGCCACAGTCGGGAATTGATAGCCTTGCGGATGGTGCCGGCGCGCTGCTCGTAGATGCCGGCGTCGGCACCGTGTCCTAATCGGCGGGCAATGTCGGCCAAGGTCTGCCATGCCTGGGCATGCACTACCGAGGTGCCCAGTGCCTCGCTCTGATAGATGTCGGCTGTCTGCATCCATCGGGGGTAGCTCTGTTCTCGCCAGTCGATAAATGAGGTTTCACCGCGGACAAGCCCGGTTTCAGGGTCGTAGAGTGTCTTCCAGTCGGTCTCGAGCGATTTGCGGATGACCGGATAGATGCGGCGCAGCCACTGCTCGTCGCCCGTGGTTTTGTATACCTCGTAGGCTGCGACGGCCCAGATTTCGCGGTCGGAACTTACCGGCCATGCGCCGCCCGAACCGGTGTCCTGAATAATGGTGCCCTCGGGTGAGATCTTATGTTCCAGCGAGATGCGCGAGGCCTCGGGCTGGAGGATGGCCATGGAGAGGATTATGGAGTAGCTCACGTCGCGGGTCCACACCCCGGCCCATTCCTTGCCGGTGCGGAGGGTGGTGTCGGGCTCCACGGCATTCACCATCTCGTCGAGGCCCATATTGAAAATGGCATTGGCCAGTTTGTTGGATGAGGAGAGCCGCGGATATTCCGAAAGGTCATTTTTCATGCGCCATTCATGCTCCACAGGCATGAAGTAGCCCGGGCGGGCGTGGTAGTCCGAGATAATCACGGTGTCGCTCGGTGCATAAGCCTTGTAAGGCCCCTGGATAATGGAGTCGGCCACCCAGCGGTAGGCAGGCGTCTCAAGAATCAGACCGCGCATATTGCCGGGCGACTCCACAGCGGGATCGTCGTCGAGAAACACTCTCGGATGCGCTTTGGGGGCACCCCATGCGCCGAAAACAGATGAAAGAGCCACTGTGGCGGCGCCAATAAACCTTATACGTTGTTGTTGAGTAAACAAGTTCAATTCTAAATAGGTAAAGTCAGATGGAATCAGACACCCGGTCCCTCGGGTCAATCGCCCGGAAGACCGACTGCGGCATAATATTTGCCGCAAAGTTAGCATGATTTTCGCATAAAACATTACAATTCTGTCTTTTTTTCGGGACATTGCTCAAAAAAATCGTAAATTTGCAAATGAGTACGGGGACGCGTCAATGCGAATAGATTTTCCGGCGTCCTTTATAATTATTGTTTGTAATCAAGATAAACTGATGCATATTTATTCTAAAACTATTGTTGCCGCCTTTGCGGCTTTTGCAATCTCTGCCGGGATCGATGCAGATGCCTGCACTAACCTCATTGCTGCCAAAGGCGCCACAGCCGACGGGTCGGTGATGGTGACTTATGCCGCCGATTCCCATAATCTCTACGGCGAGTTGTATCGTCAGCCTGCCGCCGACCATGCGCCCGGCGCCATGCGCCCCGTCATCGAGTGGGATACTCACAAACATTTGGGCGATATCCCCGAGGTGCCTCACACATATTCCACTGTCGGAAACATGAACGAGCATGGCCTTGTAATTGCCGAGAGCACATGGGGCGGCCGCGAGGAGCTGGCCGGTTCGGGCCTGATAGATTATGGCTCGCTGATCTATATCACTCTGCAGCGTGCCCGCACTGCCCGCGAGGCCATCAAAGTAATGACCGATCTGGTGAAGGAATATGGCTATGCTTCGGAGGGTGAAAGCTTCTCCATCGCCGATGCCGACGAGGTCTGGATCATGGATATGGTGGGTAAAGGGAAGAAAGACAAGGGAGCCGTGTGGGTGGCGCGCCGTGTCCCCGACGGCTACATCTCGGGTCACGCCAATCATCCCCGTATCCACACTTTCCCTCTCAAAGACAAGAACAAAGAGACCATCTACTCGCCCGACGTGATCAAATTCGCCCGCGAGCAGGGATATTTCGACGGCAAGGATGCCGATTTCGATTTCTGCAAGGCCTACGCCGTCACTGATTTCGGCGCTCTCCGCGGCTGCGAGGCGCGCGTGTGGAGCTATTTCAACAAATTCAGTTCAGGCATGGACCGCTGGCTCCCCTGGGTCGACCGGGCCGAGGGTGAACCGATGCCCGCATGGGTGAAACCTGACAAACCTCTCACCGCCGACGATCTCAAATGGGCCATGCGCGACCATTTTGAAGGCACACCCTACGACATGACGCAGGATGTGGGCGCCGGTCCGTTCGGCGTCCCTTACCGCTGGCGTCCCATGGAGTTTGAGGTGGATTCGGTGAAATATGTACACGAGCGTGCGATCGCCACCCAGCAGACAGGCTGGAGCTTCGTGGCCCAGGTGCGCGGCGATGTGCCTGCCGACCGCCGCGGTCTGCTCTGGTTCGGCACCGACGACGCAAACACCTGCGTCTACCTGCCGGTGTTTTGCTCTGTCACCGAGGTGCCTTCGCAACTCGGCCCCGGCGACATCAACACTTTCGACCGCAATTCCAATTTCTGGATGAACTCCCTGGTGGCCAACCAGGCCTATAACCGCTACAGCCAGATGATTCCCGACATCCGCAAGGTGCAGAACGGACTCGAGAAGTCTATGTCCGACGAAGTGGCGCTGGCATGGAACGCCTCCGATTTCAACGCCAACGACCTCCTGGGCCGCTGGGCGCAAAAGGCCACCGACGACTACCGCGACCTTGCCACTTTCCTTTTTGTGAAATTTATGGACGGCAACATCAAGAAGCAGGCACCCGACGGTTCCTTCCTCCGCACTCCCGAAGGCATTCCGGCCTATCCCGACTTCGGCGGCTATGACGATCCCCGATATTTCGAGAACATAGCCCGCACCACCGGCGACCGCCTGAAGGTCAAGCCCGTGAAATATTGATTTCAACCGGGCAGTCACATAGTTTCACCAGGCAATTACGTTGTTTCAACCAAGCAGTCACGTAGTTTGTTTATTTTCAAAAAGAACTTATGCGTACGGAACATGATCTCGACAGTCTGTCGCTCTTAGGGAGCAATCACACCGAATATCCCACAGACTATGACCCCACGCTGCTCGAGACTTTCGACAACAAGCATCCCGGCCGCCACTATCTGGTGAGCCTCGTGTGCCCCGAATTCACTTCGCTGTGTCCCAAGACCGGTCAGCCCGACTTCGCCAAAATCATCATCAATTACATTCCGCGTGTAAAGATGGTGGAGAGCAAGAGTCTGAAACTATATCTCTTTTCATTCCGCAATCACGGCGATTTCCATGAGGATTGCGTCAACATCATCCTCAACGACCTGCGCAACCTCATGGATCCGCTCTATATCGAGGTGCTCGGAATCTTCACGCCCCGTGGCGGCATAGCCATCCACCCGTTCGCGCAGCACACCGCTCCCGACGCTCCCGAAGCGATCCACACCCTTGCCGCCACCCGTCTGGCCGCAGCTTTCACCCGTTCTGTCCTCACACAATGATCAGACACTTCATAGCCCTGCTCTATTGCTCCCTGCTCTGCATCATGGCCGGTTGCGGCAATACCGCCGCCGACCAGGCGCAGGAAGCCGAGGCACGGCAGATGGCCGCGCTCTATGGCGAGAACCGCGAGCTGCCCGCCGCCGACTCAACGCTCACCTATGCCGTGAAAACCGGTAACGGCTTTTTTGTCGGCAAAATCGACGACGGCGTTGTCTCATACAAGGGCATCCCTTATGCCGAGCCGCCTGTAGGGCCACTGCGCTGGCATCCGCCTGTGGCCGCTGCGGCGAGCAACAGGGTGCGGGAGGCCTACTATTTCGGCTATTCCCCGATCCAGACCCGCGGCGCCACCCAGCGGGCATCATACTATCCGCAAAGCGAGGATTGTCTGACGCTGAATGTGTGGACGGCTCCGGCCGACTCCGCGGGCGCTGCGGGCGCCCGGCCCGTGATGGTCTATATTCATGGCGGCAGCTATGGCTGGGGAGGCACCTCCGACCCGATGTTCGAGGGACACAATCTGGTGAAGAATCATCCCGACATCGTGCTGGTCACCATCAACTATCGCCTCGGCATCTTCGGCTTCCTCGACCTCACAAACCTTAAAGGTGGCGAAAACTACACCGAGAGTGCCAATCTCGGCATTCTCGACCAGATCGAGGCCTTGAAATGGGTGCGGAAGAATATTGCACGATTCGGCGGCGACTCAGCCAATGTCACCATCTTCGGCGAATCGGCCGGAGGGGGCAGCGTGTCGCTCCTTGCGGTTATAGACAGAGCTAAAGGACTGTTCCGCCGGGCTATCGCCGAGAGCGGGTCGGTGGCGCTGTCGAGCAGCAAGGCCGAGGCCCGGGAACTCACCGACATGCTGGTGAAGGAGACCGGCATCGACTCTGTGGGGCAACTGATGCGGCTTACGACCGCACAGCTTGAAAAAATCAACGTAAAACTGAGCGCCCACAACCGTTTCCCCATGCGCGACGGCGTGCTTATACCCCTCGACCCCTACAAGGCCTATCTCGAGGGGAAGGCCCGCGACATCGACTTCCTCTCCGGCACCAACCGCGACGAAGTGCGCTACTGGGTAGGTTCGATGGGTGGCTATGTGCCTTTCAAAGTCGCCATCAATGTCTGGTATGAGAACATTATGGCGCCTCTGCCCCCGGAGCAGCAGAAAATCTACGACACGTTCACCGACGAATATCCCGGAGATCGCACCATGGGGCGTGTGGAGTTCTTCAACGATCTGATGTTCCGCGTGCCATCGACCCTGACTGTCTCCAATCATTCGGAGTCGGGTGGCAGTACCTACAACTATCTATGGACCAAAGCTTCGGCTTTGCCTCACCGGGGCGCATGCCACACTGTGGAGCTGGCCTATGTCTTCGGAAATCTCGACCAGACAATCTACACGGGCGGCCCCGTCGACCCGCAGCTGTCGGCCACTGTGCAGCAGATGTGGACCAATTTCGCCCGCACCGGCAACCCCGGCACAGGCTCGCACCCCTGGCCGCAGTACGACCCCCGCACCCGGCAGACCATGATTCTTGGCGACAGCATCGGCGTCGCCGCCGACATCCTTGGCGAGCAATACCGGCTGATAGAGCCGCTGGCACCACGCTTCATAAGCCCTCTTTACGACACTATCAGTCTCAACGTGCCCTATGTCCGCGGCATTCTGGCGGTGGCTCTTGCGGTAATCGCCGCGGTGATCACAGCTGTCGTACTGTGGCGCCGCAGACACAAAAGGAGACGTCAGGTGCAAAGCCGCCGTTCATGACGTGCGGGAAAGCAATATGCGTTTCATAGGCCGCTCATAGTATTTCCATACGAAATAGGCCAGGATAACTGCGACAATCAACACCAGCGGGATAAAGATGGCCGGAGGCATATCGGGGCTGAACCTGTCGGCCAGACGGTGAGCCGCTTTTATCACCAGCAGATGGATCATGTAGAAACTGAAACTGATGTTGCCGAAGAACACGAGCGGCCTCAGCTGCAGCAGGCGTGTCACTATCCCTCCCTTGTCATTGAAAAGTGCAAACACACTTATGAGCGATATGGAGGCAGGCCACCACAACGACACAAGCCCGTATCTAGGCGACACCACGCCATATATGATCAATGTCAGGGCAAACAGCAACAGTGCCGACAGCTCTATGGCGGATTTGGATAAAGGCCTGAGATTTAATGCGGCTGATGAATCGGCCGCCTGAATCTTCCCGCCGATAATCTGCCAGAGAATAATTCCAAGGATAAAATCGGGCAGCCTCATCAGAGGGTTGATATAGATGATGTTGTTTAACATCCCCGACGGAACGAACTGGAGAGCAATAAAATACACCGCGAACAGAATCGACGAGGCGATATAGAAATTGCGGCGCCACCGGTCGAGAAAGCGTATTATAAAGGGGAACAGCAGGTAACAGAAAAGTATCATCGACAGAAACCAGGAGACGGCATTGGCCGAGAAATGCACTTGCGGGTCGGGCGACCAGCTCTGCAGCAACAGCAGATTCACCAGCCATGTCACCGGATTGTACGCCATCTGATATGTGAGAAGAAATGCGCCGATGAAGCAAAGAAGATGAAGAGGATAAATCCTGGCAAGCCTGCGCTTTAAAAATGAGCCATAGGATATGCTGTTCTGCCGGAATCTGTTCTGATAGCCGTCGCACAATACAAATCCGCTCAGCACGGTAAAGAAACAGACACCGCTGTCGCCGCCGGCCGGGAACACCTCGACATGGTGGAAATAAATCAGAAGGGCAAAAATTCCCCGCAGGGATTGTATTGATTTCAACATATTGCAAAGGTAGCTATAATTTGCGATTAAACAAGCTCTAAGTAACTGGACGAAATTATTATATTGTTTATTCCATCGAAATATATACCTTTGCAGAGTTGAAATATCGCGTTTAATAAAGGATAAGACTTATGACTAAGATTGCTAAAAAGCTGACCGATTTAGTGGGCAACACCCCGCTGCTCGAACTCGACAAGTACTCAAAGGCAAAGGGCCTGGAAACCCCGGTCATTGCCAAAGTGGAGTTTTTCAACCCCGGTGGCAGTGTCAAGGACCGCATTGCGCTTGCCATGATCGAGGATGCCGAGCAGAAAGGGATTCTGAAACCGGGTGCCACGATCATCGAACCCACGAGCGGAAATACCGGCGTGGGTCTGGCGCTGGCAAGCGCTGTCAAGGGTTATCATCTTATCCTTACCATGCCCGAGACCATGAGCGTGGAACGCCGAAACCTTGTTAAGGCCTACGGCGCTGAAGTGCGTCTCACACCGGGCAAGGATGGTATGGCAGGTGCCATACGTGCCGCCGAAGAGCTGCGCGACAGCATCCCCGGCGCCGTAATCCTGCAACAGTTTGAAAACCCTGCCAATCCCGCCCGCCATTATGCCACCACCGGCCCCGAAATATGGCGCGACACCGACGGACAGGTCGACATCTTTGTGGCCGGTGTCGGCACGGGTGGTACAGTCACAGGCGTGGCAAAATATCTTAAAGAGCAGAATCCCGCTGTCCGTGTCGTGGCGGTGGAGCCGAAGTCGAGCGCTGTGCTGAATGGCGGGCAGAGCGGTCCCCATAAGATTCAGGGCATAGGTGCCGGATTCGTGCCCAAGACCTACGATGCTTCTGTCATCGACGAGGTGTTTGATGTTGACAACGATGATGCCATCCGCACAGGCCGCGAGGTGGCGCAGCAGGAGGGTCTGCTGGTGGGCATATCGTCAGGCGCCGCGCTCTATGCGGCAATCGAAGTGGCGAAACGTCATGAAAACAAAGGAAAGAAAATCGTGGTGCTGTTGCCCGATACCGGCGAGCGCTATCTTTCCACCGTGCTATATGCGTTCGAGGAATATCCTTTATGAGGGTGTGTCATAATGGTTCATCTGGGTCGAAGGAACCATTCTGACAGCACCCTCCCATCCGGATATAAAAAGCGCTGTGTCAAGCATTTTGACAAAGCCTCGTCATTTGGCGTCGAACCGGAATTTGTGTAATTGTTCCCCTTTGCGGTTGAAGACCTGCATGTCGAGAGCGTTTTTGTCGACCTTTATTCTTACAGATTCATCATTGGAATTCTGCAAGACAGGAAACCCTATACCTTCATTCCCCTTGGGGCAGTAGGCGTAACAGTGCATGTGGGCGCATAGCATAAGGTCGATTCCCGCATTGTTGAGAAGGGGCAGAAAGCATTCCCGCGCATGAACCTGTCCGTGCCATTCGGCATTGTTCAATGGAATGTGCATCACCACGACTCTGAACGGCGCTTCGCGGCATTCGTCGGATTGCAGTGTCTCCTCGAGCCACTGCACCTGCGCCTTCCGGTAGTCGTCGGAAAAGCATGTGCCTGAATATTCTATGTCGCTGTCGGGTTTGTCCTCCCCGGCGTCGAGCATGATGAAAAAGCAGGGGCCGCGGCGGAACGAGTAATAAGGTTTTCCGGTCGGTGTGGGGAAATACCGCATATAGTCCTTGGCGAGGGCGCCGCGCGACTCGTGATTGCCGCGCGCCATCACAAAAGGCTTTTCTGACGCGAAACGTTTCACCGAGGTGTTGATAAATCCCGTGAAAAGGCCGTCTTCATTGTCCATGAAATTTACCATGTCGCCGTTGTAGAGTACGAAATCGGTACTGTCTTTGCCCACGTTGCCGAGCAGATCTTCAAGCAGATCATTCTGGCCGTGGATGTCGTTGAGCACGAGGAATTCCAAAGTGTCTTTGCCGGAGGAAAGGGTGGTGAACCGCGGTGGCACGCCACGGAAAACATCAGTGGCAGCCTTGTCGCCGTAGACCACATGATAAGGCTGCTGATCCACCACCTCCCGCGAGAATACGCGGTAGCGGTAGGGGGTGCCGGGTTTCAGCCCCTTGAGGGTGACGCGGTGCATGGTGCCCACGAGTGCGCGGCCAAGGTCGGTGGCGTAGGTGCGCGGGCGTTCTTTGTAATAGAAGTGTGTGCCGTCGTCAGGCGCAAGCTCTACCCAGGCGGTCGACGGCTTGTCGGTGCGCCATAAAATGTCGCAGGAAGTCTCGGTAACATTCTGTATGTAGGGGCCGGAGAGGATTTTGAGGGCTGATGCCCATTGAAAGAGCATAGTGAAAGCTATGACCAGAAGTGCTTTTTTCAACATGGTATAAACTTGAATTTTGGAGGGTTTGGATATTCGCAGGGGTTGTATATATGTGCGTCGCACATGACAAAGTTACAGAAAAAAAGTACATTCTTCAAAACTATCGGATCGGTTTTTGATATGTCGCCGAAAATAATTACATTTGCAGTACTAAATGAAACGAATGGATAAGCTAAGGATAATGATGGCAGAAGACGGGAAGGAAATCCGCGGAACATTGCAATATGTAGATCTGTTAAAATAATATAACTTTGAACAGTTACTGAAATATGGATTTATTGTTTTTGGGAATTGTAATATTCCTGTTTCTATTGGCAGTGTTCGACCTCTCGGTGGGTGTGAGCAACGATGCGGTGAACTTTCTGTCGTCGGCGGTAGGGGCGAAAGCCGCATCGTTCAAACGGATAATCATAGTGGCTTCCATCGGCGTGTTTATCGGCGCCGCCATGAGCAACGGCATGATGGATGTAGCGCGGCACGGAATCTTCCGGCCTGAGAATCTGTCATTCTACGATGTGATAGCCATTTTCATGGCGGTGATGGTGACCGACGTTATTCTCCTCGATGTGTTCAACTCGCTGGGGATGCCCACCTCCACCACCGTGTCGCTTGTGTTTGAGCTGTTGGGTGCCACGTTTGTGGTGGCATTGTTCAGAATGGCGGCTCCCGAAAGTACCCTCGGGATGGGCGATTTGCTCAACACCGAGAAAGCGTTGTCGGTGATCATCGGCATTTTCCTGTCGGTAGGCATAGCGTTTGTCTTCGGTGCGGTGGTGCAGTTTCTCACCCGTCTCCTTTTCACCTTTGAATATAAGAGCAGGCTGAAATGGAAGGCCGGTATTTTCGGCGGTGTGGCCTGCACGGCCATAGTCTATTTCATGCTGCTCAAGGGGATTAAAGATCTTACGATAATGACTCCCGATCTGAAAGCATGGATCGGAAGCAACAATCTGTTGATATTGGGAGGCTGCCTCGTGGTTTTCACGATGCTGATGCAGATTTTGCATCTACTGAAAGTGAATGTGTTCAAGGTGGTGGTGCTCCTGGGCACATTCTCGCTGTCGATGGCGTTCGCCGGCAATGACCTTGTAAACTTTGTGGGCGTGCCCCTCACATCTCTGGCGTCATATAATGACTACATCGCCAACGGAGGTGGCGACCTCCACGGATTTATGATGAGCAGCCTCAAAGGCCCCGCCCAGACACCGTTTTATTTCCTCATTGGTGCCGGAGGCATTATGGTGGCGGCTCTGAGCACGTCGAAAAAGGCCCGGCAGGTGACACAGACCACCGTAGGGCTGAGCGCCAAATCGCAGGGCGACGAGATTTTCGGCAGCTCGCGTCTTGGCAGGGCCATTGTGCGTGGCGCGCTCAATACCCACGCCTGGATCAGCGACCACACTCCTGCCAAAGTCAAGGAATGGATTGACCGCCGGATGAACAGTTCCGTGACTCAGGAAGAGGACGGGGCGGCATTCGACCTTGTCCGCGGATCGGTGAATCTGATGCTGGCGGCCATACTGATTGCATTCGGCACCTCGCTCAAACTCCCTCTTTCCACAACATTCGTGACCTTTATGGTGGCTATGGGCACCTCGCTGGCCGACAAGGCCTGGGGGCGCGAAAGCGCCGTGTTCCGCGTCACGGGTGTGGTGTCGGTGATCGGCGGATGGTTCCTGACGGCCGGAGTGGCCTTTATCGGAGCGGGCATTGTGGTGTGCCTGATGCACCTGGGTGGTATACCCGTGATGATTGCGGGAGGCGTCATCGCCATTGCAGTTCTTATCCGCAGCAACATGCGCTTCCGCAGGAAACAGGCCGAGGATAACGGCGACGCGCTGTTCCAGACGATACTCTCGACCGATAACTCCGCGGAAGTGTGGAGCCTGCTCAACCGCTACATCAACGAGAAACAGAAGATGTTCCTGCAGTTTGCCGCCCGTTGTTTCGACGATGTCACCCGCGGTTTCATGGATGATAACACGAAACTGCTGTCGCGTTCCGAAAAAGCCCTTGTCAGTGAAAAAGATGTGCTTAAAACTCAGCGCCGCAAACTCACTCTCTGCCTCCGGCAGGTCAATCCCGAGACGGCAATGGAGAAACGCACCTGGTTTCATCTGAGCAACAACCTGGCCATGTCGATGACCTACAATCTGCGCCATATCAATGAGGTGTGCAAGGAGCATGTCGACAATAACTTCCGACCGTTGCCGCGAGAACTCGGTGAGGCATTGTCGCAGGTCAGCGCCTCGATTATCGGGGTGCTTGACGAGGCTGAGGCAACACTCGATGCAAAAGATCCCGAAATCATCGACGCACTCCGCAACAGGTGCAGTGAAATCAAAGACCGGCTGTCGATGCTCACGCGCGATGTCTACGATCTGCTCCAGAAAGGGGATACAGAGCATCTCACGGTAGCCTATGTCTATCTCAACGTGCTTCAGGAGACGCAGGAGTTTGTGACATCTCTGCGCAAGATGCTCAGGGCCATGGGTAAACTCAATCTCGCCCCCGCCTCCTACCGCAGTTTCTCATTTCATTCCACGCTTGCCCGGTAAAATATGGGCATCACAGAGCGCCTTCGAGGGTTAGAAGTGCGCGCTTGGTGTCCAGACCGCCGCCGTAGCCCCCGAGGGAGTGGTCGCTGCCGATGACACGGTGGCATGGCGCGAAGATCGAGATATAATTGGCTCCGTCGGCGTTGGCGACAGCGCGTACAGCCTTGGGCATTCCGATTCTTCGCGCCATTTCGCCATAAGAGACGGTAGTGCCGTAAGGGATGTTGAGCAGTTCGTTCCATGCCTTTTGCTGGAAATCGGTGCCTGCGAACAATAGCGGCACATCGAACAGGGTTCGCCTGCCTGCAAAGTATTCGTCGAGTTCACTGGCGGCCTGCTCGATGACGGAGGAAGTGCCCTCCGTGAATTCGGCGCCGAGCTGTTGCCGCAGGCGCCGGAACGTTTGCGCATGATGCCGCTCGACCAGCCAGTCGCAGATGCAGAGTCTGTCGCCTGCTGAACCGAGCAATAGGAGGCCGCAAGGCGTTTCGTATCGCATTGTTGTGATAATCGTTTTCATGGCGACAACGTGAGAAAAGGAGACGAAGTTAATGGATCAGGTTAATGACAGCACCCTCCCATCCGGATATAAAAAGCGCTGTGTCAAGCATTTTGACACAGCGTCTTTTTGCGCTTCAAGATGGACTCGAACCAACGACCCTCTGATTAACAGTCAGATGCTCTAACCGACTGAGCTATTGAAGCATGGGGCGCTGCCTGCCGGAGCAGGCAGCTGTATCTGGAAAATTGTCTTATTTGCGCTTCAAGATGGACTCGAACCAACGACCCTCTGATTAACAGTCAGATGCTCTAACCGACTGAGCTATTGAAGCTTAAATAATTCATGAGCCGAAGCTCACGGCGCCCCTCCGGGCTTTTGCGATGCAAAATTAGTTGTTTCTTTCGACATATGCAAGTATTTCCTAAATTATTTTCTTGCGACCGCGACGAAAAGACAATGAAAGACCGATCTGAAATATAATTGCGGCGCGCCGGTGGGGGCGCGCCGCAATCGGTGGGGGAGGTGCCAAGCGGATTCGAACCGCTGTGGAAGGTTTTGCAGACCTTTACCTAACCACTCGGACATGGCACCATGTGGATTGCTTTTGTAGGTGCAAAGTTATGGTTTTATTTTCAATCTGCCAAATTTTTCTGCCACTTTATTTCAGTCTGCTCTCAAACAGGATGCAAACTGTATTATTTTAGATATATAATTGGCGCTTCGGTTCCGGTTTCCGGAAACGGGATTATTTGAGTGTCTGCTTGGAGAACTGGAAAGTGATTTTGGCGTCGGCGAGATTGAGGCGTACCATAGCCGGTTTGCCGATATAGGGGGTGACGGCCGACACGTAGACCGAGTTCTGGTAGCCGTTGGAATTCTGCTCGGTGGTCAGCGACACGGGGGTAAGGCAGAATGTGTATTCCTCGGCGGGAATCTGCGTGGGGTCGGGATATTTGTTGAGCAGCTCCAGAAGATATTCGCGGAGACTGGAGAAGTTGTAGATATGGTCGCCGGCGTTATACTCCGCAAGGAAGGATTTCTTGTTGTCGGGCAGGGAATTGTCGAGGAAGAATGAGTCACGGTCTTTCTCGAGCACCATGAGGAGCGACGACGGAGGCTCGATGCCGTAGTCGTTGGCGATGACTTCGGCGGGAATTTGCATGGCGAGGGTGTTGACCACCGAGATGCTTCCGCGGTTGGCGTTGTAGTAGTCGATCACGTCGGTTATGGGGAATGTGAGCTGTACATCGCGTCCCACGGGGGCGACGATAATCTCTTCGCCGGCGTTGATGCGGGCCTGCAGCTGCGGCGACATTATGAATTTGATGTTGTTGTTTGAGACAACTTCGGGGGTGACGGTGAAATATCGGCCTTCGTAACGCTTGATGGCGGGTTTGCCGTCGGCGTCGGTAATATCGGTGTGGTAATACATCACCATCAGCGTGTTTTCAATCTGGGTCACGCGGCCTGCGCCGTAAGAGTTGCGCACATAGATGCCGGGGAAATATTGCGCGAATGTGGTGGGGAGAGCATATGCCCCGGGGTTGTTCTTGTAGAGCGTGAAGAGGTCGCGTGCGAGCTGCACAGGGAGTTTCACTTCGATTGACCGGAAAGAGAGAGCCTGGATGGAGTCGGTGCGGCCCAGTGCGTTGCCCACATAGACCGTCTTGCCAAGGGGAGCTTCCGACAGGTCGCAATATTCGGCGGGATCGAATGTGGAATAGATGGGTGTGGGCAGGGGGCGGTTGAGGCGGTAGACTTCCAGACCCATCGGGGCGATGGAGTCGCCCACATAGGCACCGTTATGGTAGTTGAGGAGGAGCTTGATGGAGTCGATGTTCTCCTCTGTGACGCCATCGGTGTCGAGTTTCACGGCGGGCATGAACTGGCACACGAAGTCGGAGCTGAAATTGCCGTAGCCTTCGGCGTGGATGTCGCCCAGAAGCTGAGTGATGGTGCGGGATTCGATGCGGCGGTTGAGCTGTGAGTGCCCTGTGACCGAGAAATCATTGCAGATCACCACTTCCGAGTCCTCCTGAACGAGCGAGGAACCGATGTTTTGCGAGGTGTTGTCGCAGGCCGACAGTGTGAGCAGGGCTATTGAGGCGCAGACGGCTGTTAGATGTTTCATGACTGGGAATTTGCGGGGAAGAGCGAACGATAGAAATCCACCACGGAGGTGGCGTCGGTGAGTTCGCCCTGATAGGGGAGGAATGGCTTGCCGGCAGCGGCGGCGTAGTCGAGAAGTTCCTGCGGAATGGATTCCGAGGCCTGGATGATGCCGTCGGCGTAGTCGATGGCGAGTTTGTTGAGGGTGATTGCGTCGACAGGTCCGTCGCCGAGCGTGGCGAGATCCTCGTCTGTAAAACCGTCGAAGCGGAGTTTGTCCTTGAAACGCGGGTCGAGGGTTCCCTCGAACGAGTCGTCGAAGAGCGAATATACCACGGGAGAACCGCCTACGGTGGGGTCGTCGTTATAGATTTTCTTAAGATATAGAGGCACCAGAGCGGTTGCCCATCCCGAGCAGTGGATCATGGCAGGCTCCCAACGGAGTTTCTTTACGGTCTCCATGGTGCCGCTGGTGAAAAATATGATCCGCTCGTCGTTGTCGGCGGGAGTTTCGCGGATCTCGAGGTCGGTGACGGCGTGATCCTGGAAATAGTCGTCGGAATCGATGAAATAGACCTGCATTTTGGCAGGCTGAAGGGTGGCCACCTTGATGATGAGCGGGTGGTCGGTATCGTCGATTACCAGATTGATGCCCGACAGACGTATCACCTCATGGAGCTGGTTGCGGCGCTCGTTGATGCAGCCGTATTTCGGCATGAAGGCGCGGGCCTCGAAGCCGTGCTCCTGTACCATAGAGGGGAGATTGCGTCCCAGAAGGCTCATGGGAGTTTCGCGCAGGTAGGGCGCGATTTCCTGGGAGATGTAGAGGATTTTATGTTTGGTGTTCATTATCTATAAGTTACCGCGCATGGCGGTGTCGTGTTGCCGGAAAACGATTCCGGGCACAATTCGACTGCAAAGTTACGAAAAAAATTTAAACTTTTGCCTGTCATTTCGCAATTTGCTCCGATTTGTTTAACTTTGCACCTAAATAAGAAAAATAACAATTATGCGTAATATAATCTCCCGTATGCGACATGACAAGCCCGCCACACGTGCGGCGGTATTCTTCGCTCTGTTGCTTCTGTCGGTGCTGCAGGCCGCGGCGCAGTTTGGCCTCGGCGGCGGTCACGGCCAGATCCTCGACCCTATAGCCTGGAAAGCCACCGTCACCGACAATGCCGTCGCATCGGCCACAATAAAAATCACTGCCGTAATCGACGACGGCTGGCATCTCTATTCTCTTGATCTTCCCGAAGATGGCCCCAACGCCACAACCATAGATTTCGACCTGCCGCAGGGCGTGACGCTCGACGGCCGTCTCGCCCCTTCGAAAAAACCGACCGAGAAATATGACGAGATGTTTGCCCTGAACCTCTCGTGGTGGGAACACAGCGTCACTTTCACTCAGAAGGTTCGTATCGCCGATGAAAAGACCCACACCGTGGGCATATCCGTGAGCTTCCAGGGATGTGATGACCAGACCTGCATAGCCCCCAAGACTCAGCAGCTTGAGGTTGAGGTGGGCACCGGCCCCGAGGCGGTGAAGGAGGCTATGGCCGACACAGTCGCCGCGGCGCTTCCCGGAGAGAGTGCTCCCGTTGAGGAGGAGAAACCGCAGACCGACTGGTGGGCGCCCGTCACATTCAGCGAGGCCGACATGCCCGCCCGGACCGATGTGAGCGGTTCGCCATGGTGGCTGATATTCATATGGGGTTTCGGCGGCGGTCTGCTGGCGCTGCTCACTCCCTGTGTATGGCCCATGATACCGATGACGGTGAGCTTCTTCCTGAAGAAAAGCGGCAGCCGTGGCAAATCGGTCCGCGACGCCATGATCTACGGCCTGAGCATCATAGTGATTTACCTCACGCTGGGTCTGGTGATCACCGGCATTTTCGGAGCCAGCAAACTCAACGAACTCAGCACCAACGCCATATTCAATCTCTGCTTTTTCGCTCTTCTGGTGCTTTTCGGCGTGTCGTTTCTCGGCGGTTTCGACATCAAGCTCCCCTCGAAATGGAGCAACTCGGCCGACGCCCGCGCCGAAAAGGCTTCGGGGCTGGTGAGCATATTTTTCATGGCCTTCACCCTGGCTCTGGTGTCGTTCTCATGCACCGGCCCGATCATCGGTACTCTGCTTGTGGAGGCCGCCTCGATGGGCGACCTGACAGGTCCGGCAGTGGGAATGGGCGGTTTCGCTCTGGCGCTGGCGCTCCCCTTCACGCTGTTCGCCATGTTCCCTTCGTGGCTTAAGGAGATGCCCCGCTCGGGCGGATGGCTCAACTCTGTTAAGGTGGTGTTAGGCTTCCTTGAGCTGGCGCTTTCGCTCAAATTCCTGTCGGTGGCCGACCTTGCCTACGGCTGGGGAATTCTTGACCGTGAGGTGTTTGTAAGCCTCTGGGTGATTCTTTTCGTGCTGTTGGGCCTCTATCTGCTCGGAAAAATCAAATTCAGCCACGACGCCGACCTCGCCCATGTGTCGCTGCCCCGTTTCTTCTTCTCGCTGGCATCGCTCAGCTTCGCATTGTATCTTCTGCCGGGTCTGTGGGGCGCGCCTCTAAAGGGTGTGAGCGCTTTTGTCCCCCCGCTGTTCACGCAGGATTTCAACCTTTATGAAGGTGGCCGCTTTGAAGAATTCGATGATTTTGAAGAAGGGATGGCCTATGCGCGCGAGAGCGGCCGTCCGGTGCTTATCGACTTCTCGGGCTACGGTTGCGTCAACTGCCGCAAGATGGAGGGCGCTGTGTTCGACACCGGCCGTGTAAGCTCCATCGTCAAGGAGAATTTCGTGCTGATCAAGCTCATGGTCGATGACAAGACTAAACTTCCGTCGCCGATCACAGTCGAAGAGAATGGAAGGAAAGTGACGCTGACCACCGTGGGCGACAAGTGGAGCTATCTCCAGCGCTCGAAGTTCGGTGCCAATTCCCAGCCATACTATATAATACTCGACAATGCCGGCCAGGCTCTCACACTGCCATATTTCTACGACGAGGATGTGGAAAAATTCGTGCAGTGGCTCGAAACCGGCATCAGCAACTATAAGAAATAATCCCGGTATAAGAAATAATCCCGGTATAAGAAATAATCCCGGCTGCCGGATGCTCCGGCTACGCCGTCAAGACCCAAATGATTATGGAGAATAACCGACCTCACACACGTCAGGAGAAGATGGAGGCCTTCGGCCGGCTCATTGATGTACTCGACACTCTGCGCGTGAAATGCCCATGGGACGCCAAGCAGACCAATGAGTCGCTGCGACCCAACACCGTAGAGGAGGTATATGAGCTTTGCGAGGCTTTGATCAATGCCGACGATGCCGAAATCCGCAAGGAACTCGGCGACGTGCTCCTTCATGTTCTGTTCTACAGCAAGATAGCCGAGGAAAAAGGACAATTTGACATAGCCGACGTGTGCGATTCGCTGGTGGCCAAACTCAAATTCCGCCATCCTCACATTTATGGCGACGTCACCGCCGACAATGCGCGTCAGGTGGCCATGAACTGGGAGGATATAAAACTGAAGGAGCGCCCGCAGGAGGAACACCGCTCGGTGCTCGACGGCGTGCCCTCGACCCTGCCGGCGCTCAACAAGGCCTTCCGCATTCAGGAGAAAGCCGCCAACGCCGGTTTTGACTGGCAGAACGCCTGCGAGGTGTGGGCCAAGGTGACCGAGGAAATCGGCGAGTTCTCGACCGAGGCCGAGCGAGTGCGCGTAATGGAGCTTGCCCTTGCCCGTGCCGCCAAGGAGGGACGCGACGAGACCGACGGCGCCACCCCGCAGCTGCGCACCGATGCCTCAACCCTCTCGGACCGCATCGCCGAAAGCCGTCGCAACATGGAGGAGGAAATGGGCGATGTGTTCTTCTCGCTGGTGAATGCCGCGCGGCTCTATCGCGTCATTCCCGAGAATGCGCTTGAAAAGACCAATAAGAAATTCATCTCGCGCTTCTATTACATCGAGAACCGTGTGCGCGAATCGGGCCGCCGGTTGCGCGACGTGTCGCTCGAGGAGATGGACGCGCTCTGGGAAGAGGCCAAGAAGAAAGCCTGACCATCAATAACGATTTTCAACACATCATCAAGCACATAGCAACTATGAAAGCTATCCGTCTGGCTGCCATCCTGCTCCTCGCAGGGGGCGCCGCCGCAACAGTGGCAACTCCCGTGTCGGCTCAGGTTAGCGCCGTCGACGCCGAGTTCAACGTCATCCCCGACAAATCCACCCCCACCGACAGCGGTATTCGTCTGCAGGTGATTCTCATGGGCAACGCCAACACTCCTCACACCGTGGATTCCGTTGACCTGAAGATCGGCGAGAAGGTATATAAGGCCACCGACATCGACGGTCTCGACTTCGGTCGCTCATTCCAGTTCGACGACACCTCGGTGCAGGTGATTGAGCTTGACTTCCCCTTCAGGGGCAAACTTCCCAAGACAGCAACTCTCACTTTCCACACCGCCGAAGGCGAAGTTGTGGCGCCCGCACGTCAGTAATCCCCGAGCCGCAAGTAGCCAGTCAGCCTGATGATCGTCTGTATCACGGAGAAACCGAATGTGGCCAAGGATATAGCCGCCATCCTCGGCGCCGGCAAGAAAGAGGCCGGTTACTATGAGGGTAACGGCTATCAGGTGACATGGACCTACGGACACCTGTGCACACTGAAGGAACCGCACGACTACACCGATCTGTGGAAAAGATGGTCGATGGTGCATCTGCCCATGATTCCGCCTAAATTCGGCATCAAGCTCATACCGTCGCAAAACTACGAACGACAGTTCAATGTGATCCGCACACTCTTCTCCAACGCCGACGAAATCATCAACTGCGGTGATGCCGGCCAGGAGGGTGAGCTGATCCAGCGGTGGGTGATGCAGAAGGCCGGTGTGAAATGCCCGGTGAAACGTCTGTGGATTTCATCGCTGACCGACCAGTCGATCCGCGACGGATTCAAGCATCTGCGCCCCTCGTCCGATTTCGACAATCTCTATTTCGCAGGGTTGTCGCGTGCCATAGGCGACTGGATTTTAGGTATGAACGCCACCCGGCTGTATTCGTTGAAATACAGCCGGCCGGGCGCCGTGCTCTCTATCGGCCGCGTGCAGACCCCCACCCTTGCGCTTGTGGTGCAGCGCCATTTCGAGATCGCCAACTTCCGTCCCGAAGATTTTTGGGAACTGAAGACCCTCTACCGCGGTGCCACGTTCAATGCCACCCGCGGACGTTTCAAGTCGGAGGCCGATGCGTCGGAGTTGCTTGAAGCAATCAGGCAGCAACCGTTCACCGTCATCTCCGTGGAGGAGAAGAAAGGGCGTGAGGCGCCACCTCGTCTTTTCGACCTCACCTCGCTGCAGGTGGAGTGCAACAAACTCTGGGGATGGACAGCCGAGGTCACCCTCCGCCACATCCAGAGTCTCTATGAGAAGAAGGTCACCACATATCCCCGAGTCGACACCACATATCTATCCGACGACATCTATCCCACTGTGCCTGGCATACTGCGCGCCATGACCCCCTACGCACCCCTCACGGCGCCTCTGCTCCAGCTGCCCCGCCTGCCGAAAAGCAAGAAGGTTTTCGACAACACCAAGGTCACCGACCACCATGCAATTATCCCCACCGGTCAGTCGCCGCAGGTGCTCGTAGGCGATGAACGTCAGCTCTATCACCTTATTGCAAAGCGGTTTATCGCTGCCTTTTATCCCGATTGCGAGTTTAACCAGACTAATGTGACGGGCGAGGCCGGGGGCGTGCAGTTCAAGGCTTCGGGCAAGGTCGTGACCAATCCCGGGTGGCGTCAGCTTTACTCACGCCCGGGTGAGATGGCTCAGGAGGCCGATGCCGACAGCATTCTTCCTCATTTCGACAAGGGCGAAAGCGGTCCTCACGAGCCTTCTCTGGCTAAAAAGACCACCCAACCTCCGAAATATTACACCGAAGGCACCCTGCTCCGAGCCATGGAGTCGGCCGGAAAGACCGTGGATGACGAGGCTCTGCGCGAAGCGATGAAGGAGAACGGCATCGGACGCCCGTCGACCCGCGCGGCAATCATCGAGACGCTCTGCAAGCGCAACTACATCTTTAGAAAGAAGAAAAATATTATGGTGACGCAGGCCGGTATCGACCTTATCGCCACCATCAGCGAGGAGTTGCTCAAAAGTGCCAAGCTCACAGGCATATGGGAGAGTCGGTTACGTCGTATCGAACGCGGGGAGTATTCAGCCACGGAGTTTATCGACGAGCTGAAAGTGCAGATCGACCGCATTGTGCGCGATGTTATGAGCGACAATTCGCAGCGCCATATCGAAACCGGAACAGCACCCGCAACCTCTGCTGCATCCACCGCCGACGGTGCCGAGGGAACTGCCGCAGCTTCTGCCGCAAATGCAACTCCCGCCAAACCCAAGGCACCGCGCAAACCCGCCGTGCGGAAGCTCGAGCAGATTATATGCCCGCTTTGCGGCAAAGGTCATCTGCTTAAAGGGCGCACGGCCTATGGCTGTTCGGAATTCCGCGCCGGTTGCGCCCTGCGCCTCCCCTTCGAGCAATACCCCGCCGACCTTACTCCCGGCAAACTCAACGCATTGTTAAAGAAAAATCCTCCCAAGTCATGAGCCTCAACACCTTTGGTCTGTGTGTAGTCACATTCAACGACTGGATTCAATGGATTTGTGTGGCCGTCATCATCGGCCTTGCGCTGTTGAAGTCGGTGAGGGGCGTGGTGCGCTTTATCCGCTGGAGTCGCCGGTGTCGCAGGGGAGGAGATTCGTCGCTCCCTCCCTGTTGCGGTGGCAATGACCGTGGCGAAGGTTGCTCGTCGTGCTGCGGATCGTCTGACACCGCCTCCCGCAATTGCCGTGGCTGCCCCCGTTCCACAAACCGGCGGTAGAGAAATTGCCTCCTCGCAGTTGCCCTGGTCGGCGGATTATTCCACAAAAAAAGAGATGCACCGATTGAAATGCATCTCTTTTTTCGATCGGGTTAAGAAATCATAACCCTGTTATTGTGTTCCGGTTGACGGAAGCTGATTGCCAGTGATGAAATCAGGCGAGGGGCTGGGGGCCGTACTGGTTGTCGCCGGGCTGAGTCTCTTTGCAGAGCCAGATGAGAACGAAGATCCAGCCTACCAGGGGGATGAGGATGAAGAGGTAGTTGGCACCGGATTTGCCCATGTCGTGCAGACGACGCCATGCAACTGCCAGCTGGGGAACGAGGAGAGCGAGAGATACGAGCCAGCCCACGACAGGAATCCAGCCAAGCACGATGCCGCAGATGAACTGGAAGAGGAAGAAGTACCAGTACTCCGAACGGGTTGCGCGACCGTTGAAATCAGCGTACTTGGAGAAGCAAGTTTTCACTGCGGTCATGAAGTCCATGCCGGCGGGAACTGCCTGCTGGGCCTGAGGGGCGAAATTGCCCTGATTTGAATTTTCCATTAAAAAAATGTGAGTGATTTGAGAGATGAATAAAATAGATGATTGGTTTTACACCTAAGAATGTCCGATATTTTGTGCAAAAATATATATATATTCCTATATGAACAAATTTTTGTGAAAAATTATAGTTAAATTTGTGGCTTAGTATAATTCTTCTTATATATGACTTGGAAGAGGATGTTGAGCCGCATTATGGCGGCAGTCACCTTATTTATATATTCCGCAGACGCGTCGGCTGTGACGCCTGAAGCAATGGATAGCACTGAAGTAACGGCAGTCGGGCCGCAGCTGTCGCATACCGGACAGTCTGTCGGTCTGGTGCTTTCGGGCGGAGGCGCCAAGGGAATAGCCCATATCGGTGTGATCAAGGCTCTTGAGGAGCATGATATACCTATCGATTATGTGGCGGGTACGTCGATGGGCGCCATCATCGGCGGTCTCTATGCCGCTGGCTATACTCCCGAGGAGATGACCGATATGATCCTTTCGCCGGGGTTTGCCAACTGGTCGAAGGGACGCATCGACCCCAATCTCACATATTATTTCGTGAAAAAGCCGCAGACGCCGGCACTCGGGTCGGTGGAAATCAACATCCACAAGGATCCTTCGGCGCCGGCCACGTCGCTGATGCCCTCCAGTCTCATTTCCCCCATTCCGATGAATTTCGCCTACATGGAGCTGTTTGCGGCCTATACCGCTCAGTGCCGGGGCAATTTCGACAATCTGTTCGTGCCTTTCAGGTGTGTGACCTCCGATGTGGCGCGGCGCCGCAAACTGGTGCTCGGATCGGGACATCTCTCCGACGCTATCCGCGCGTCGATGACTTTCCCGCCGGTGTTCCAGCCGATTAAGATCGACGGCAACTATGTCTACGACGGCGGCATCTACGACAACTTCCCGGTAGATGTGATGGAGCAGGATTTCGCACCCGATTTCATCATAGGCGTGGATGTGCATGTGCCCGACACGGTGCCTCCGCCCAACGACATCATCAACCAGCTGGAAACCATGATCATACAGCCGCAGGACTACGAGGTGCCCCCCGAAAAGGGTATCCGCGTGCATGTGGATGTGGGGCAGTTCTCGCTTCTTGATTTCGGAAAGTGCAAGGAGATCAGCGAGATAGGCTATCAGACGGCTATGAGCTATATGGATTCGATCTGCGGTCGCGTCACATCGCGCGTGCCGGCCCTGACGCGTCGCACCCGCCGACAAGTGTTTAAATCCACCACGCCGGCAGTGTGTTTCGACTCGGTGCATGTCACCGGAGGCACACATCAGCAGAACGAATATCTCCGTCAGCTGTTCCAGCCTGTCGGAATCGACACTTTCGGCATCGAGCGTGCGCGCCTGTCATATTATTCAGCCATCTCCCCGGGGCGTCTGCGCAATCTTTTTCCGCAGGCCAACTACAATCCGGCCACCGGGATGTTCACCCTCGATCTCGATGCCTCGGTTAAGTCAAACCTGTCGGTGAGTTGCGGAGGGTATCTGTCATCGTCGATCAACTCCATGATTTTCGTGGCGGCCGACTATTCGGCCATGTCGTTCCGTTCGGCCGAGGTGGGCGTAATGGGGTGGATAGGGCAGAACTACATGGCCGCTTCGCTGCGCGGACGGCTTTATGTGCCCACACGCCGTCCCTCGGCGTTTGAGTTCGAAGGCACATATCAGCGTCAGAAGTTTTATGAGAGCGACAAACTGTTTTACGAGGATAATTCCCCTGCGTTTATCACCCGCAATCAGGGATTCGGACGCATCAATTATGCCTGGGCTGTGACCCGCGCCGGGAAGGCTTCGGTAGGCGTGGGCGGCGGCCAGGACCGCAGCAATTTCTATTCGTCGGACCGCGGGGATTTCAGCATGTCGGGCAAGGAGCGCACCACCTTCAATCTCGGGCAGGCTCTGGCGCGTCTTGAATTCGATAATCTCGACAACCAGAGTTACCCTTCCGAGGGTTATGACTGCCACCTCACGGTGATGGGAGTGATGGGGCGCTACCATTATCGCCGGATTTCGGCTGATGGCGCTCAGAACTTCTTCGACGATCATGTGCATTGGCTCCAGGGAGAGTTTTCCGGAGGATGGTATTTCCCGGTGCACAACAATTTCTCCATGGGCACAACATGGGATGTACTGGTGTCGTCGCGCGAACTGCTCAACACCTATTATGCTTCGGTGGTCAACGCACCCGGGTTTACCCCCACCCCCGCCACGGCGGGTGTGTTTAACCAGCGGTTCCACGCCAATTCTTTTGTGGCTGTGGGTCTGGTGCCGATATGGAAACCTATGAGCCGCGCCCAGGTGCGTCTTTCGGCCAATATGTTTCTGCCGTTTCGCCGGATTATGATGGCAGAGGAGAGCGATCTGCCGCGCTATGGCGGCTGGTTCCGAAATCCCGAGTTTGTGGGGCAGCTCGATCTGGTCTACAATCTTCCTTTTGCCTCGATCTGCGGTTATGTGAATTATCTCACGTATCCCGCCCACAACTGGAATTTCGGACTTAGTTTCGGCCTCTTTTTCCATGCCGGACAATTCCTGAGATAAGAGCGAGAATTATGTTGTAAAACATATTTTTAACAATCTTTTATCAAATTATTTGGCTATGTGGGCAAAAGTTGGTACTTTTGTCGCAATGAAAAGAATTTTTATAGCCGCACTGGCGGCAATTGCAGTCTTTTCGGCAAAGGCCGAAGGCTATCAGGTAAACACATTCAGTGCCCGACAGATCGGTATGGGCCAGACAGGCGTAGCTCTCGATTTAGGCGCCGAGAGTCAGATCTTCAATCCCGGCGCGTTGGCGTTTTCTGACAATCTGGTGAATGTGTCGGGCAGTTTCACCGCAATAAAATCCACGGCTACATGCGACTTTGGCGGCACCCGCTACGAAACCTCCAACAAAGTGTCCACGCCGATGAATGTGGCGGCCGCATTCCGCATCTATGACGGCCTGCATGCCGGTGTGGTGTTCTATACCCCCTATGGCAGCTCGATCGACTGGGGCAAGTCATGGCCCGGCGCGGTGCTCAACCAGTCGGTCGACCTCAAGGTCTTCACCCTGCAGCCCACAGTGTCGTGGCGCCCGTTGAAAAATCTGTCGGTCGGTGCCGGCCTGATGATTTCGTGGGGTTCGGTGAATCTCAACAAGGCGCTGGTGTCCTCCTCCTCGATGGATAAACTCATCGACCTGATGAATTTCAGCGCCACCGCCCAGGGGATGGGCGCTCCCTACACGAAATATGGCGATGTGCCCCCGGCGTCGGTCAACCTCACCGGCAAGGCTCAGCTTGTGCTCGGCTACAACATCGGCGTGATGTGGAAACCCACCGACCGCCTTTCGCTCGGTCTCTCGTTCCGTTCGAAGATGGAGATGCATGTCAGCAAGGGGGATGCCCAGGTGACATATGCCAATGAGCAGGCCCGCTTGGTGCTCGGCGAGAAACTCGACAATATTAATTATGCCAATTTCGAGGCGTCGATGCCCTGCCCCTATATCCTCACTTTCGGTGCTGCCTACAAGTTCACCCCGAAACTCACCGTGGCTTTCGATGCTCAGTTTAACGGCTGGAAAGCATACCGCAAACTCGACATCGAATTTGCCGAGGCACCCGTCTTCAATCAGAATCTGCCGAAGAATTACAGCAACGCCTGGACCTGGCACCTCGGAGCGGAATACAATCTCACAAAACGTTTCGACGTCCGTGCCGGCCTTATGATCGATTGCTCTCCCTGTAACAAGGATTTCTATAATCCCGAGACACCCGGCATGACCAAAATAGAGCCTTCGGTAGGTTTCACTTTCCGTCCCGTACCCCGTTTCGGCATCGACCTGGCATTTATGTATGTGGCAGGCTGCGGCCAGACCGGCACCGGCGAGTATGCCGACTTCCTTGCGCCCGTCTACAACGCCTCGCTCGACAAAGCCCATCTCCCCGAATCGGCATTCCAGCGCCTCCCGGCCACCGGCTCCTTTACCGGCAAATACGACACCCACGCCCTGATCCCCGCTATCGCCCTCTCCTACACCTTCTGATTCCACCTCAAGGAACCAGTTACTTAGATGAAATACCTTATAGAAACTGTCTGTTGATCGGTTGAATTAACAATTGCGGACTTGCAAATGTTATACAAATGTATTACTTTTGCATTACTAATAATCTTAACAATGAATCCTGCAACTTCAATCCGAAAACAAACATCTTTCCGACTCAATGAGGAGCTCCTTACAAGATTACAAGCTGAGGCTAAACGACATAACCGTAGCTTGAATAATCTTGTGGAAAGCGTCCTTATGGCATTTGTGTCTGAAAGCCCAAACAAGAAAACTCTCGCCGCAATGAAAGAGGCAGAGACGTCAGATAATCTGGAAACGCTTGACCTTGACAGCTTCCGCAGTTTTGTGGAATCGTTATGAAAATTCTTAAACTTACCTCCCAGTTCAAGAAAGATCTTAAACGGTACAAGCACAAGACCGAAGTCATAAACAAGCTGGAGACAATTCTTAAAATTTTGGCGCAAGGATCTCCTGTGCCCGAAGAAAACCGGCCTCATTTATTGACCGGCAACTATAAAGGTTATATGGAATGCCATGTTGAAAATGACACCTTGTTGATATGGTGGGATAAAGACACTGATATCGTAAAACTTGTGCGTTTCGGAACTCATTCCGAACTGTTCTGAGAATGGATATCAACACCATGTAAAGGAATTGGGAAGTCAGGTAAGATTATCCATAATTTTATCTTTTTGGGGTGGAGGTGTGGAAAAAAGGAAAAAGTTTGCTAAATTTGCGAAAGAAACCAAAAATCGAGTATCTATGAAATATAAAAGATTTGCCGGGGCGGCTGTCGCCGCTTTTTGTCTTACTTTTACGGTCGGCGCCGTCGACCTGAATGGAGGCGCAAACAATGGTATAGGCGCCAACAATGGTAGAAACGCAAACAATATTGTTGCCGAGGACGCGCAGGTTGTACTGGCGCTGATGGAACCGGGAGGTGTGCCTCAGGTTTATGAACTGAAGGAATCGGTCGGAGGGGCGTTGCAGGCCGCCGACGGCACGGAATTGCCTGTGAAGGTGACCCGCACGGTTACCGCGCTGTCCGACAGTGTGGCTGATATTGTCTATGATGTGGTGGCTGCCGATAGATGCTGGTTCAGTATCGCTGAAACAGAACCGTTGCGCGGCGCCAGACATGCCGACTGCGAGTTCTATATGCCCGGTTTCTGGTATCATAAGAATCTGCGGTCGCCCGAAGGCGCGCCTTCGTTTCACACATCGGATTCCTGGGTGGTGCGCGAGGATCGTCTGAGCACCCCTCTGGCGGGTGTCTATAATCCTGCCACCGGCGAGGGGCTCACTGTGCTCCGCAAGGTTGACGACAGTGCCGACTGCATTATCCAGAATCTATCGGGCGATGTGCTGCTGCCGTCGCACACATCCATCGGTTTTACCGGATTCTATAATGACTCGGGTACGCCCGTGCTGGCATTCGGTTATCCCTATGCCGAGGCGCCCCGGCGTTATATCCGCAAACTCTCGCTGATCGATCCGGTGCGCACCTATGAAAAGCTGGAGAAAGGCGACCGCCGTCGTCTGGAATGGCAGCTCCGCCGCACCACCACACCCGATTACAGCGCGTTTGTCACAGACACCTGGAAATATAGCTACGACACAATGCATCCCGAGCCGGTTGAAACCGCTCTGTCGGCCGACGAGGCGAAAAAATATCTGGCCAATTATTTCCGCTGCGGTTATGTGGATCAGTATCCTCTGAAATATTATTCTTCGGGCGACATGCGCGTGGCCGACTGTGCCAACCGTCCGCACTATCAGGTCGGCTTCATAGGGCGTGTTCTGCTCAATGCTTTCAATGCGCAGGAGTATGGACTCCGGCAGAATGACGCCGACATTCTCGGCAAGGCCGAGGCCGTGCTCTCGAGTCATCTCGAACATGGGTTCACGCCCGAAGGGCTGTTGGTGCAGGATGCCAACTTTGAGACAGGCTGGCACACCGACGTGTTCAATATCCGTTGCCAGAGCGAGGGTGCTTTTGCCCTGCTGAGCTATCTCGACGCCGAGCGCCGACGCGGAGTGAAGCATCCCCAGTGGGAGATGCGTGTGCGCAAGCTGCTCGACAAACTGATCACATTGCAGAACCCCGACGGCAGTTTCCCCCGCAAATTTCACGCCGACGGCGAGATCGTCGACAAGTCGGGCGGTGCCACACCGTCGGCCACAGTGCCTCTGGCCATGGCCTACGACTATTTCAAGGATAAACGCTATCTGGAGTGCGCGCGCCGCACCGCCGCCTATCTCGAGCGCGAACTGATCGACAAGGCCGATTATTTCTCTTCGACGCTCGATGCCAACTGCGAGGATAAGGAGGCTTCACTCTATGCCTCGACAGCCATGTATTATCTCACATATGTGACTAAGGGGAAGGAGCGCGAGCACTATATGGATCTCTGCCGCAAAGCGGCTTACGTGGCCCTGACATGGTATTATACCTGGGATGTGCCTTTCTCTCCCGGGCAGATGCTGGGCGAAGTGGGCTTCAAGTCGCGCGGCTGGGGCAATGTGTCGGTCGAGAACAACCATATCGACGTGTATATCTTCGAATTTGCCACAGTGCTCGACCGTCTCGGCGAATATTACGGCGAGCGCCGATTCACCGATTTTGCCAAAGTGATGCAGACATCGATGTTGCAGCTGCTGCCGACGAAAGACAACATGTACAGCATGGGCCGCATGGGCTACTACCCCGAAGTGGTGCAGCACACCACCTGGGACTACGGCCAGAACGGTAAAGGGTTCTTCAACAACATCTTCGCCCCGGGATGGACTGTGGCGTCGCTCTGGCAGATGCTTTCGCCCGAGCGCACCGACACCTTCTTCGCCAAACGCTGAAAGGACAATAGAATTCCAGGTCTATCAAAAAATCAGGGATGTACTCAGAGTGCATCCCTGATTTTTTGATATGTTTGCATAGGGGTTCAGTAACGGATATTGGCCGGGAAGATCACATCTTCGCCGAAGATGCCGCGACGAGTGGCCAGCTCCACCGTGTCGCCGCCGTCGAGTGTGAGGAATTTCTCGAAAGCGAATACCATGCCCCAGGGGTTCTTGCCGTTGGAGCGGAGGAAATCATATCCTGCGTCGTCGGCTTCCTTGAGGCCTGCCGTGAGACGGTTGAGGCGCTTGGTGTACTCGCTGTCGGGGTCGGAAACCTTGTTGTGGGTGTCCATCCAGTCGACCGATTCCTTGGCGTATGCAGCCATCTGTTAGTCGGAGAGGGTGGCGGCTTTGAGGAGTTTGGAACCTGCGTTGACAGCTTTACCGATATTGAACTGTGCCGATGCGTCGGCAGGTGAGAGGAGCATGGCGGCTGCCGCCATGCAGGTAATGATTAATTTCTTCACTTAGAGTTGCAAAATTGGTTCGTGCGGCAAAGGTGGCTAAAATTGCCGAGAAAACCTAAACGGAAAAGGCGGTGTCCACGCTATTTACCCCCGCTCAGATGGTGCGCGCTACCGATGCGATGACGATGATGGCGAGAATGATGGTGAATGTCGCCACCATCACGCCCGTTACTGTGATGTTGAGTGCGGGGGAGTTGCCCGAAATGCCTGCCACGCGCGGAGGGAGCAGGGGAGTGGCCAGCCGTTCATAGCGGTTGCGGCGGGGGAGCGACGACAGGCGCAGATCGAGTTTCGACGCGCCCCAGTAGCAGATGCCGGCAAAGAAGCATCCGATTGTGGCGCCTACCAGCAGGTCGCCGGGATAGTGCACGCCAAGATATAGCCTTGAGTAGGAATTGAGTAGCGCCCAGCCGAAAATGAAAATGGTGAAGCTGCGGCGTTTGACAAAGAGAGTCAGGAACATGGCCAGCGCCATGGAGTTGGCGGCATGGCACGAGGGGAATCCGTAGTTGCCGCCGCGGTAACCGTCGACAATATAGACCAGAGAGGAGATGGGGCTGTCGGGGTTGGACGGACGGAGACGTTCCACCACCGGACGGATGATGGTGGCGCAGGTCTGGTCGGTGAGGAACACGGCTGCGGCCAGGGCTGCAAGATAAAGGATTGCCGTGCGCCAGCGGCACGTGCGGAATAGAATCAACAGCACGATGGCGTACATCGGAATCCAGATGTAGCGTCCGGTGAACATGGTCATGAAACTGTCGAAAAACGGGCTGTGAGCGCCGTTGATCGCCAGAAATGCCGAGGTGTCGAGACTGTTGAGGAATTCTATCATGGATGAGAAAGGCACAATATATTCGAGAAACGCCGATACACCGCAAAATATTGCGGGGAGAATGATTATTTAACATTCAGGCAGCGGCTTGGTGCCCTTAAAGTTTGTGCATGGAGTTGCTGATGTCGCGCATGAAGGCCTTTGCCTGAGGAATGAGGGCTTGGGGGGTGCGTCCCGAAGCTTCGATCACGGTCTCTCCGTCGGGATTGTAGATGAGCGTGTCGGCGGGAGTGACGATGCCGATCATCGACGGTTCGGTGAAGACAGCCACCGGTCGGGTCGCAGGGTCGAGGATGTCGCGTGAATAGGTCAGTGGGCAGCTGACGCCTGCCGCGGCGAGGATGGTCGCGGCCAGGTCGGTCTGCATGGCCGTCTTGTCGATGCGCAGCCCCCGCTGTGCCAGTGCGCCGCCGGTGAGCACCAACGGAATGCGGTGACGGTCGGCCGGGTCGAGCCCCTGAGGCCAGCATCCCCAGTGGTCGGGAACTATCACCACCAGAGTGCGATTCCATGATGGCAGCTGCCGCAGAGAGCCGACAAAAGCGGTGAGACATGAGTCGGTATAAGCGAAAGCATTGGCGCGGGGATTATCGGCGAAGCGGGGATTGGAGTATGGCACCTCGAAAGGCTCGTGTGACGACGAGGTCTGTACCACCGTGAATGAGGGAGTCGTCGAGGAGACGCGCGCGGCGATGTCGAGCAGGGCGCGGTCAAAGAGCACGCCGTCGTGGGCGCCCCACTTCGAGGCACGTTGGCTCAGCGTGAAATCTTTGTCGCTGACCAACTGGCCGAAACCGGCCGACCTGAGGTAGGCGCTCATATTGGTGAAATTGGCGTCGCCGCCATAGAAATATGAATTGGAATATCCGGCACTCTTAAGCGCCGCCGGCATCGAGGGGAGATTCGGAAATTTTCCGGTGAATTTGAGCAGCGAAGTGTTGGTAGTCGCGGGGAATCCGCTCAGTATGGCAGTGAGGGCGCGGTCGGTGCGGAACGATGATGCAAACACGTTGCCGAACAGCACCCCGTCGCGGCCGATGGAGTCGAGCCCAGAGGCCACATCGGCGCCACCGAGCGACGGCATAAGGTGAGACGAGAAACTCTCGAGAATTATCAGCACAATATCGGGTCGCGGAGCTTTCACGAGTTGGGCCGCAGAGGTGAGCGGGCTGCCGTCGGAGAGGGTGATGGGACCTGACGCATCGACAAAGCCGGCCACGGTGACAGAGTCGGCCGCAGCTGCCGGTGAGCTGTCGCGAAGCATCGCGGCGGTGATGCGGCGGGCATCGTCATCGCTCATGAATCGGTACATGCGGTCGAATCCGGCCTGATGTGTGGCGGAGTACAGGAGGTTGAACAGAGGATTTGTTGCTGCGTGGTTGAGGCGCTGATTGTCGGAAAAGCAGGCAAACGAAGGGTTCATGGTCGACACCGTCAGCGAGCCGCGTATCGGAATCACCAGCAGAGCCGAGAGGAGCAGCATGAGCAGCGGCGCACCCACGCGCCATCGGCCCGGCAGGGGTGCTACGGCCACGCGCCGGGCGGTGAAGCGGTAGGCAAACCATATCGCCGAAGCGATGGCCGCCACGCCAAGGATGCCGCAGACCCAGTGCCACCACTCAACGCTCGCCATTGCGGCCGACGGGGAGGTGGTGATGTAGAAAATCGGGGTCATGTCGAGCCGGAATCCCCATGAACCGTAAAGCCCCATATCGAGAGTGTAGAGCACGGCGACGGCCAGCGCCGCTATCGCCATGTAGATGTCGGTGGCAACCGAGGGCCAGCGGCGGCGGGTGATAAGCTGCACCACGGTGAGCAGCGCCGGAATCACGGTCAGATAACCTGCCACCGATCCGTCCATCGACCATCCGTGGCGCACCACGGCCAGCCACTGCGAGGCCGGAGCATGGATCAGCGAGTAGTAGACGGTCATGAAAACCGGCTTCATCAACACGAATACCAACATGAAAATGAAGTAGATGTATACCAGTTTCTGTAACGCTCGGTTCATGCGGATGACGGATTGGAAATTTTTTTGAAAAAATATGCCGGGGCGGTTAAACCTTTCGCCCTGTATATGGTCTTAATAATGTAAAGATAATAAAGCAACAATCACATAGCGCCAAAGGCGTACAATTAAGCTTCAAAAAACAACTGCCGCCGGACACTGCCGAGAGTGCCCGGCGGCAATTAATTTTTATCTTTTCGTTTGCCGGAAATGGCCTGCCTGTCTGGCGGGAAATGGTATCAGCCCGGGAGAAAGAGCCTTATTCGCCGGAGAACTGCATCAGGTAAGCCTTGATGAAACCGTCGAGGTCGCCGTCCATCACGCCGTTGACGTCGGATGTCTGGTAGCCGGTGCGGTGATCCTTTACGCGGCGGTCGTCGAACACATACGAGCGGATCTGCGAGCCCCATTCGATTTTCATTTTCCCGGCCTCAACCTTGGCCTGTTCCTCCATGCGGTGTGCCAGCTCTTTCTCATAAAGGATGGAGCGCAGATGGCGCAGGGCGTTCTCGCGGTTCTTGGGCTGGTCGCGGGTCTCGGTGTTTTCAATGAGAATCTCCTCTTTCTCGCCGGTGTAGGGGTCGGTGTACTGGTAGCGCAGACGCACGCCCGATTCCACCTTGTTTACGTTCTGACCGCCTGCACCGCCGCTTCGGAAAGTGTCCCACGACATCAGCGCCGGTTCCACTTTCACCTCGATTGCGTCGTCGACCAGAGGTGTCACAAACACCGATGCGAAAGAGGTCATGCGCTTGCCCTGGGCATTGTAGGGCGATACTCGCACAAGGCGGTGTACGCCGTTCTCGCTTTTGAGATAGCCGTAGGCGAAATCCCCCTCGACATTGATGGTACATGATTTTATGCCGGCCTCGTCCCCCTCGAGAATGTTGGCTATCGAAGTTTTGTAGCCATGCTTCTCGCAGTAGCGCAGATACATGCGCATGAGCATCGAGGCCCAGTCCTGGCTCTCGGTGCCGCCGGCGCCGGAGTTGATTTTGAGCACCACGCCCATGTGGTCCTCCTCGCGGCGGAGCATGTTGCGCAGCTCGAGCGCCTCGGTCTTTTCGAGTGCGGAAGCATAGAGCTGATCAAGTTCCTGCTCGGTGACGAGTTCCTCCTTATAGAAATCCCATCCGTTCTGCAGCTCTTCGGCGGCGGCAGCCACCTCCTTGTAGCCGTCGACCCAGGCCTGGAGATCTTTGATTTTCTTCATCTGCGCCTGAGCCTCCTTGGGGTGCTCCCAGAAGTCGGGCACATGAGTGCGGAGTTCCTCCTCTTCGATCTGGATTTTCTTGCTGTCGATGTCGAGATATTTCTCGAGTGCGGCGGTGCGCTCGAGAATCTCCTTGAGCTGTTCCTGTGTGATCATCTATATGCTGTTTGAGCTTCGGTTTTACAATTGCAGTGCAAAGTTACGCAAAATCGCACATATAATAACAGCAGGGTGCGAAATAATAACAGCAGGGCGCGAAAAAGCCTGTAAAAAGCGCGAAAAAAGTTGGAAAATCACAAACAAGTCAGTAACTTTGCCCTCAATAACCTAACAAGAGATGGAAGACAGAAGCGACGGTCTGGTAATCATTCCCATGTATAACGAGAAGGAGAATGCCACGGCGATAATCGATGCCGTGATGGCGCTCCCGCACCGTTTCGACGTGCTTGTAATCGATGACAATTCGCCCGACGGCACCGCCGGCCTGGTCCGCGCCCAGATGGAGCGTTATCCCGGGCGCGTGCACATGATCGAGCGCGCGGGCAAACTCGGCCTCGGCACAGCCTATATCACAGGCTTCAGATGGGGTCTCGACCATGGCTATGACTATATCTTCGAGATGGATGCCGACTTCTCGCACAATCCCGCCGACCTGCTGAAACTCTACGACGCCTGTGCCTCAGGGAAGATGGATGTGGCCGTAGGGTCGCGCTATCTCACCGGGGTGAATGTGGTCAACTGGCCCATGGGTCGCGTGCTCATGAGTTATTTCGCCTCGAAGTATGTCAGGGCTGTCACCGGTCTCAAAGTCGCCGACACCACCGCCGGCTTCTGCTGCTACCGCGCCGAGGTGCTCCGCACCATGGAACTCGACAAAATCAAGTTCAAGGGTTATGCCTTCCAGATTGAGATGAAGTTCACAGCGTCGAAATGCGGCTTCCGCGTCGGCGAGATACCCATTATATTTGTCAACAGAGTGTTAGGTACGAGCAAAATGTCGTCGGGCATCTTCTCCGAGGCGTTTTTCGGAGTGATAAAGCTTAAACTGTCGTCGCTGACGCGCAAATATCCCCGGCCCGCCAGGCTCGCCGCCGCGCGGCAATGATCAGTGCACACACTCTCTTCGACCAGTTACGTATCAGAGCCAATGAAACCGATATTATTTGCCAACGGTCTGATATTCAACGATGGCTTCCGCTTTATCGGAAGCGTGACGGTGAATGGCGGATTTATTGAGCGGGTGACCTACGGGCGCATTAACCTGCGCGAAGTCGACCCTGCCAATTACCGGATTGTCGACTGCGAGGGCAAGATGGTGCTCCCGGGCGCCATCGACGAGCATGTGCACTTCCGCGATCCCGGCATGACCGACAAGGCCGACATCGCCACCGAAAGCCGCGCCGCCCTGGCCGGCGGCGTCACCTCGTTTTTCGATATGCCCAACACCCGGCCCGCCACCACCACACTGGAGGCCTGGCAGGCCAAGATGGAGCGTGCCGCAGAGGTCTCGGCCGCCAATTATTCATTTTTCTTAGGCGCAACCAACGACAATCTCGACCAGCTGCTGGAAGCCGATTACACCATTGTGCCCGGTGTGAAGCTGTTCTTAGGATCGTCGACGGGCAATATGCTGGTCGATGACGACAGCTCAATCAACCGCCTCTTCCGCAACATCCGAGGGGTGATCGCCGTCCATGCCGAGAGCGAGCAGGTAATAGCCTCCGAGCGCGCACGGCTTCAAGGCGAATTTCCCGACGGCATCCCCGTGGGGCTGCACCATCTGGTGCGTCCGCGGCAGGCATGTATCGACGCCACAGCCCATGCCGTGGCGCTGGCCCGCAAGTGCAACGCGCGCCTGCATGTGCTCCATGTCACCACTGCCGACGAGTTGCAATATTTCGCTCCCGGAACCATCGCCGACAAGCGTATCACCGCCGAGACATGTCCTCACTACCTGCTGTTCAACAGCGACTCTGTGGGTGAAAACGGCGGTCTCACCAAGTGCAATCCCGCAATAAAGGATGATGACGACCGCAAGGCCCTGATCAAAGCTGTGCGCGACGGCCGCATCGACATCATAGCCACCGACCATGCCCCCCATCTGCTGGAGCAGAAACAGGGCGATGCCCTCACCGCCGTCTCGGGCATGCCCGGCGTGCAGTTTTCGCTGCCTCTGATGATGCAGCTGGCCCGCCGCGGCTATTTCAGCTACGAAAAGGTGGTGGAGCGCATGTGCAACAACCCCGCGCGGCTTTTCGGCATCGACCGCCGCGGCTTCATCAGCCCCGGCTACTGGGCCGACATAACTATCATCAATCCCGGCGACGACTACACTATTGACAATGCCGATGTGGTGAGCCGATGCGGCTGGACTCCCTATGCCGGCATGCGTCTCAACTTCCGTGTGGAGCAGACATGGGTCAACGGTGTCCTTGCCTACGATTACAGGCTGCCCCAACGTTTCACCGGCGAGCAGCAGCCGCTGCCCGTCCGCTTCAATCCCGCCTGACATAAGTAACTGGTCGAAATTATTTTAATGTTTATTCGAGGAAAATTTTTAGAAGATTTTACTCGATGAAGAAGGAGTGTAGCGAGCTACACGACTGATGAAGAGAGAAAAAGATTCAAAAATTTTTCCGAAGAAACATTGAAATAAATTGACCGGTTAGTATAAAATAATTTTGAACAGTTACTTATTATTAAACAAGCTCTTAATCTTCCTGATTTTCCCGCTCCGGTAACCGTTTCCCGGAGCGCTTTGTCGTATGACCGAACGCGCTAAAGTTAAAATGACTTCGGGGGTGAACTATTGAATGAATCATACGTTTCATTTTTAACAATAATTACCATTAATCCCTCAGTTTCATGAAAAACTCCATTTCAGCCTCTTTGCGAGGCATCATGGCGATATTCCTGATTGCAGCGGGCGCTTACACCCTTCAGGCACAGGAAAGTGTGCACAAAGTAAAGGATCACTCCACAAATCCCGATCTGTTTTTCCTCTATGAGGGCGACGCCCCCAACAGTCTTTTCATCCTGCCCGATCCTCCCGACGGCGGCTCCGTGGAATTCCTTAACGACCAGGCCCGCTACAACTGGGGCAAAACCCTGCGCAACACTCCCCGCGGCGCTCAGGCTTCGCGCGACGCCAACGTAGGTGGCGACGGTGTGCCTCAGGCATTCTCTGAAGCATTCGGCGTTGAAATCACCAAGGATGGCACCCCCGAAATCTATAAACTCGTCATCGGCATGCGCGAGGATTGCGGCGACCTGGCCACTCGCGACGCCAAGACGAAGTACAACCGCACGCGTCCGTTCAGTTTCTACGACGAGGACACCTGCAACCCCGCCCAGCAGGCCGAGCTGTCGACCAACGGTTCCTATCCGTCGGGCCACACGTCAATCGGCTGGGGCACCGCGCTGGTGCTCGCTGAAATCAACCCTGCACGCCAGGACGAGATTCTGCGCCGCGGCTATGAGATGGGCGAGAGCCGTGTCATCTGCGGTTACCATTTCCAGAGCGACGTCAATGCAGCCTATCTGACCGGTTCGGCAGCCGTTGCCCGTCTGCACGCCGACCCCGAATTCCTTGCCCAGCTCGACAAGGCAAAGAAGGAATTCATCCGCCTGAACAAGGAGGGCAAGGTGGCAAAGGGGCGTAAACTCGCTTCCCCGACAACTACCGACTGAGCCTCCCCCCCTCCCGGCATTTTTACGGCCGCTCTATACCTCCCCTTAATCTTTAATTTACTTACGGATACACATATGAAACGCTTTATGATAGCCGCGGTCATGCTGGCCGCGATAGCTCCCGCCATACTCGCCGACGATGATGCTGAACCTAAACTGTCGGTGCGCCCCACAGGCCGTATACTTCTCGACGGCGCCTATTATATGGGCGGCAACGGCGACTGGACCGAAGGCTCGGCCGACAAAAAGTTTGTCAGCGGAGTCGCCATCCCCGACGTGCGTATAGGCGTGAAAGCCTCCTACGGAAAGTGGAACGTCAAGATCGACATGGGCTTCGCCTATGGCAAGGTGGGCATGAAGGATATATTCGTGCAATACATGTTCAATTCTTCCAACGCCTTGAAAGCAGGCTATTTCGTGCCGCAGTTCGGTCTCAACTCCGAAACCTCGTCCTCGATGAAGCCGAGCTATGAGGAACCCTCGTCCAATGAGTTCTTCTATGCCAATCCACGTTACCTTGCTCTTCAGTACACCTACGACAAAAACCAGTTCTTCGCGGCTGTGTCGGTGCTGGCCGAAGCCAATGTGATGAAGAAAAACGCCACTGAAATGGGCAAGCAGGGGTGGGGAGCGCAGACCCGACTGGTGTGGCGCCCTCACTTCTCCGACGGCGACGCCATGCAGATCGGATGCTCGTTCAATTACTCCACTCCCACCGAGAATGACCACACGGCTTTCAACTACACCTCCAACTTCCCCACGAGGGTGTCGAAAGTGAATCTGCTCACGGCCTATGTCGACAATGCTCGCGGTTCGTTCAAGATGAGTCCCGAAATGATGTTTATCCGCGGGCGTTTTGCTCTCGAAGCACAGTATTACTACATGAACATCGCCCGCAAGAACGGTCTTCGCCACTACACCGCCCAGGGTGCCTACGGCTTGTTCCGCACGCTGCTCATCGGCACCCGGTATGGCTATTCCCACTCGGCCTGCGGGCTCGACACTCCCGCGCCCCGGTCATTGGAGCTGGTGCTGGGCTATAATTACACCAACGCTTCCGACTCCCGCGCCGACATCTTCGGCGGTATCTCGAACGATGCCTCCTGCACGCTCAACTACTATATCAACAAATATATGATCGCACGTCTGCGCTACAGCTACACCCATGTGCGCGACCGTCATTTTGACACCCTGCTTCCGTCGCGCCATGTGAATATGCTTGAGGCGCGTTTCCAGGTTATTTTCTAAAAGCTTGTTTTTTCTCCTGTTATTGAGCAAAAGCTGCCGCAATGACCGACAGGGCTGATCACCCGGGTCATTGCGGCAACATTGTTAACAGAGGTTAATTGAGGGGGAAAGCCGATGAAATCATGCTGTTTGTCAAATGGGGGTTGCATGGTGTGGAGGTTGTTTGTAATTTTGCAATGCATAAAACAACCCGACAATGTTTCATTCAAAACGTTTAACTATTTTCCTGCCGGCCGCGGCCGCTGCGATAGCTGCCTGGGCCTACACAGTGAGCGGTGTGGTGGCCGACAACACCGGGGAGCCGCTTGCCGACGCCACCGTGCGCATCCTCTCGGCCCGCGATTCCTCGATGGTTACCGGGGGCGTGGCCGATGTCAACGGCGTCTATTCACTACCCGGGGTGAAGCCGGGCAAATATATCATTGAATCATCTTATGTGGGCTATCAGAAGGGATATATGCCGGTCAGGGTGGCCAATGCCAATCTCCGTGCCGACACTCTGCGGCTGAGCGACTCGTCGGTAAGTCTCGGCGAGGTGACCGCCGTGGGAGTAAAGACACCTATAAAGGTGATGACCGACACGGTGGAGTTCAATGCCGACAGCTATAAGACCCAGCCCAACGCCGTGGTCGAGGATCTGCTCAAGCGCCTGCCGGGCGTGGAAGTCGATGCCGACGGCAAGATCACTGCCAACGGCAAGACCGTGACCAAAATTCTGGTGGATGGCAAAGAGTTTTTCTCCGACGACCCGAAGGTAGCGTCGAAAAATCTGCCGGTGAACATGGTCAACAAGCTGCAGGTGGTCGACCGCAAGAGCGATCTGTCGCGTCTCACCGGCGTTGACGACGGCGAGGATGAGACTGTGATCAACCTCACCGTGAAACCGGGCATGAAGAATGGCTGGTTCGGCACCGTGGAGGCCGGTTACGGCACCGACGACCGCTATCAGGCCACTTTCAACATAAACCGCTTCTGGAACAACAATCAGCTGACCTTTATCGGTTCGGCCAACAATACCAACGACCTTGGATTCACCGATGGCAACGGCAACCGCTTCCGTCGCTTCGGCGGCGACCGGGGCATCAACACCTCGCAGAGCTTCGGCGTGAATTTCAATATCGGCAAAGAGGAGATTTTCCGCGTGGGCGGCGATGTGATGTACAGCCACACCGACCGCGACACCCGCACCCGCAGCAACCGCCAGTACCTTTTCCCCGATTCCGCCTCGTGGGAGAACTCGGCAAGAGATGCCAACGACCGCGGCCACAGCGTGCGTGCCGACTTCCGCATCGAGTGGAAGCCCGACTCGTTCAACACTCTCGACTTCCGTCCCACATTCTCGTTCAATCAGAACGATTCGCGGCAGCTGAGCGTCGACACGCTGCTTGCCGGCGATGCCGCGCGGTCGACCGTCAACCGCTCCTACAACTCCTCGAAAGCCTACGGGCGCAGCTGGGAATTCGGAGGCCGCCTGATCTATAACCACAATTTCGCGTCGCGTCGCGGGCGCTCTTTCTCGGTGATGGCCCACTATCGTTTCAGCAATGTTAGGGAGAGCGAGCGCTCTCTGTCGTTCAACCGCTTCTACAAGCTGATGAATCAGTTGGGCAATGACTCCATCGATCTCTATGACCAGCATGCCGCCGACCACACCTGGAGCAACACCGTGGCCTCGCGCGTGAGCTGGACAGAACCTCTGGGCGATGCCGCCAACGGCAATTTCCTGGTGTTCAGCTACCGCATGAACTATCGCTGGAACAATGCCGACAAGGATGTGTGGCGCCGCGTGCCGCTCGATCAGGCATTCTCCTCCGAAAATCCCTACGACATACCCCTGGGTCCGCAGGAGTATTCCGACTCGCTCTCCAATTCGTTCCGCAACAATTTCTTCACGCAGGAGATCCGCGCCGGATATAAAAAGGTGGCATCGAAATATAATCTCGAGGTGGGCATGTCGCTGGTGCCCTCGATGTCGAAATCCGTCAACCTGATCAACGGCGCCAAGAATATCCCCGAACGATGGGTGTGGAATGTGGCGCCCTTCGCGCGGTTCCGCTATAAATTCGACCGTCAGACATCGCTCAATGCATTCTATTACGGACGTTCGTCGCAGCCCTCGATGACACAGTTGCAGCCTGTGGCCGATTATTCCAACCCGCTGAATGTGGTTGTGGGTAATCCGTCGCTGAAACCCACCTTCTCCCATGCGTTGCGCATGCGTTTCCAGAAGTACAGCCCCGAAACGCAAAGCTCCATAATGTCGATGGCCGATGTGGAGATTGATCAGAACTCGATTATCTCCAAGACCACCTACGATCCCCTCTCGGGCGGACGGCTCACCACCTACGAGAATGTGGGCGGAGTGTGGAATTTCCGCGTGATGAACATGTTCTCGCGCCCCTTCGGCTCGCAGAAAACATGGAGTTTCAACAACAACATTTTCGTGATGTTCAACCAGCGGATGGGCTATAACAACGCCGAGCGCAACCGCTCGCGTTCGCTCATGGTGGCCGAAAGCCCCTCGCTGGCGTTCCGCCCGAGCAACCTCGAACTGGAGCTGCGTCCGTTCTACCGCCTGAGCAACACCTGGAACTCGTTGCCCAACGTCAGCACACCCACGGTGCACAACTATGGCGGCGCGTTCAACGGCACCTACTACACGCCTTTCGGGCTGGTGCTTGCCACCGACATCAGCTACACCGCCTCGTCGGGCTATGCGGAAGGTTACAATCAGAACCAGTGGATGTGGAACGCCTCCGTGTCGTATCAGTTCCTGCGCAACCGCCAGGCCACGGTGATGCTCAAAGTATACGACCTGTTGCAGCAGCAGCAGAATGTCAACCGCTCAGTCACCGCCAACTATATCGACGACACAGAGTATAATTCGCTCACACGCTATTTCATGCTCACGTTCACCTACCGCTTCAACACCTTCGGCAAGGGTAACGAACCGGCCGACAACAGCTACCGCAGCTGGGGCGGTCCCGGCGGCCACAGAGGCCCCGGCGGTCCCCCTCCCGGCCGCCGATAATACCTAAAATAAAGTATTCTTCAACAAAATCTTATTCTCTACGCGGGGGTGCGCCGACTCGGCGCACCTCCGTTTATCGCATATAGTAGGTAATATGCTCCGGCGGCTTGTGCGCTAAGGGGTTAATGCCTATCTTTGCAATACCAAATCCAGTTTATAGCGAATAAAACGTAAGTCATAAGACGGCGCCGGCGTGAGTCGGCGCCGCTTATATTTTCCCTACGCTCCAGCCGGAAATCGTGATATTACGGCGGCCAAGTATGGGGCGGCGGCTTTCCTGCCGCCGTTTAATGAATAACAGGTACCGGAATCTTTTATATGCAGGCGGCTGGAAAGCCGCCTCCCCACACATGCCTTATACGTTTGCGGGCAGTAGGCTGGCGGAGGGGGGTTGTGTGGGGCGGCGGCTTTCCGGCCGCCGTTCAATTGAAAAAAGAACATATAGCAGGAAATATATAGGCTGCAGGGATGTTATAGGCGGCAGGAATGCCGCCTCCCCACAAGCCACCGCCCTTATTACCTATTAATGTGATAAAAAAAGGAGATGTGCCGGGGTGGCACATCTCCATGATATTATCAGAGGACTAACTAATTAGCGGAGGATGTATTTGCGGGCGTTGACGATGTAGATGCCGGGAGCCATTTCGGGCAGGCGGGTGATGCCGGCTTCCACGGGGAAGATGGTGCTGCGGCCGTCGACCGAAACAACTGTTACGAAGGTGTTGAGGGGCGAATCAACTACGAAAGCGCAGCCTTCGGTGTAGATTTTCACGCCGGTCTCGCTGGAAACGCGGTCGATGCCCTCGACATCGAAGCCCGAGAATCTGTAGATGCCGTTGTTGACAGCTGCAAAGTTGTCGGTCTTGTTGGAGTCGCTGCCGCCGTTGAAGATGATCTTGGGGGTAACTACCTCGTTGGAAGTCTTGAAAGAAACCTTCCAGAGGTCGCCCTCTTTGGTCATCTCCTTGCCGGGCCATTCGCCGAGATATTCCATGCTGCCGTTGCCTTCGTCCCAGACGTAGGCGTAGACAGTCGACCAGTTCTTGTCGTTGCGGAAGTAGTAGGTGTAGGTCTGCTCAACGGGCACGGGCACGTCGCCGCGGTCAAAGACCACAGCAGTGGTTGTGGCGCCGTTATCGTCGTGTACGAAACCGGCCTTATAAGTGAGATTGCTGGTCTGGTTCGAATTGCCGCCGGTGTTGAAGATGATGCCGGTGGTGCCTTCGGTTACTTTGGCAACCTTGTAGGTCTTGCCGTCGGAGCCGGTGGCAGTCTGCATCTTCACGCCGGGCCACGATGACTGGCCGGCGCCGCCCCAATAGTGGATGTTCTCCTTGTCGCCGCTGTAGGCCAGGTTGTAGTCACCCTTGATGGTGAGAGTGCCGGGGGTGGGAGGAGTGGGCTCGTCGGTCTTGGTGTAGGTGAATGTCTGCACGTTGGAGCCGTTCTCATTCTCCACGAAAGTCTTCAGCGTGGTTGTCTCAGTGAAGTTCAGGGGCTGTGAATAGGTGGCTGAGGAAGCCGAGGGGTTGGTGCCGTCGATGGTGTAGTGGATGGCGACAGCAGGAGTGGCGGTGAGCGTCACGGTGATGTCGTCGGTGAATGTTGTGCCGCTGACGGGGCTGGCGGTTACCTTGGGTTTGACGACAACGGGGCCGGGGGCGTCGATCTTCTTGGCTGTGGAAGCGCCGTCGTATTCATAATATACGTCGCCGTCGATGCCGGTGAGGTTGCCGGTCTGTGCGCCGTTGTTGTTGAGGATGACGTTGAATTTCTCTACATCGTCAAACGATTGGTAGTAGAATGTCTGGCCGCCCACTTCGGTGGTGGCGGTGATCTGCTTGCCGGGCCATTCGCCGAGGAGTTTGCGGGTAGTGGTGCCTTCGGTCCATGCATACATGTTGAAGGGTGCGGGAGCCTTAACGTATACGGTGATGGCGGCGTTGGGGTCAACCTTCTTGTAGGTTACGGAGCCGTTATAGGTCTTGCCGTCGTCGCCGCTCACGCCCCAGTTCACGGTCACGGTCTCGCCGTAGTTCATGCCCTGGCCGATGGTGAAAGAGCGGGTGGCGCCAACCGAGAGGGTCTCGCGGGTGCCGTTGCCGACCTGATACCAGCCGGAGGTGGCGATTTCGTTGAGCGAAACGGTCACGGTGAGAGTTTCGGTCTTGAAAGAACCGCCGTTGGGCGAGAATGAGATGGAGGGTTTGCCGATGATATCGTCGGGGGTGTAGTAGAACGATGCGCCCTTGTCTTCGAAGGTTACATCGCCGCCGTGAGCCACGGGCGAGGAGCTGTAGATGAATTTGCCATCTTCGCCCACTTTGCCGCCTTTCCAGTCTTTCACGAGCACGCGCACCTGACCCTTGGTAGAGGGGGCGTCTACGGTGATGGAGGAGCCGGAGTAGGTCTGGCCGGTGACGATGTCGGTGTAGGTGCCGGCGGGAACGTCGGTGAAGGTTGCGCCGCCGTTGATGGCTACCAGTGCGTAGCTGTCCTTATAGCCGCGCTTGAAAGCCCAGCCGCCGTCGGCCTTGCAGCCGTCGAAAGTGTACTGGCCCTTGCGGAGGGCAGGCACGGCGGCGCGGATGAGGTTGAGGCGACGGATGTGCTGTGCGAGGTCGGCGTTGAGGGTCTTGTCGACATTGCCCGATGCGGTGTACTGACCGAAGTCAGAAGCGGTGACATCGCCTTCGAGGTATTCGCCGAAGTAGGCGCGACCCGACTGCGAGCGGGGAGTCTTGTTGTTTTCGCCACCCACGTCGATGGGCATGCCCTTCTTGAACTCGACTTCCGAGCCGTAGTAGATACAGGGGATGCCGCGGAAAGTGAACATCCAGGAGAGGTTCTCGGCCCACTGCTCGGTGCCGCCGTTGAAGCGGGTGCCGTCGTTGGGGCCGGGGCAGTAGTCATGCGAATCGACATAGACCACGTTGAACGATGCGTCGTTATAGTAGTTGTCCTGACTGAACAGACCCTGAAGGTTACCGACGCTGCCGAAACTGTAATGAACGGGGAAGTCGATGACGTTGAGACCCGAAGCCTGCGAATAGTCGGGCTCGTGCCACTGGCCGTTCTGCAGCCATACGTTGTTGCTGCGGGGCTTGTCCTCGGTGTCGCTCTCGCAGACCGCCATGGGGCCTACGGGAGCGTCGTGGCCTTCGGGGAGGTTCTGTGCCTTCCACCATTCGGCCGATCCGTCGAACTTGTCGAGGAGAGCCTGGTCGGATTTCCAGGTGTAGAAGTAGCTCGAGAGGTTGGGCTGGCTGCGGTAGACCACATTGCCCTGGAAGCGCTGGCAGCACTCGCCGAACATGTAGAAGGGAGCGCCGTTGAGACGTTTGCTCTTATATTTTTCGCCGAGTTCCTGGAAGCGGGGGGTGAACTGCTTGTTGAATGTGAGAGGAGAGATATGGCCTGTGGTGTCGATGCGGAAAGCGTCGACGCCCATTTCGATGAATTTGCCGTAGCACTTCACGATGTAGTCGGCCACATAGTCGTTCTCGGTGTTGAGGTCGACGCAGTCGCCTGCGATCTGACCCCACCAGCGGTTGGGAAGGTCCCAGTTCCAGCCGGTGCCGTAGTGGTGGTAGTAGTTATTGGGCTCGTACTCGGGATTCTTGAAATATTTCCAGCGTTCCTCATACTGAGCTTTGCCACTCTGATCGAAATAGTTGGCGCTGAGGCGTTGCGGGTCGGCGGTGAGCGCACCGGCGGGAGTGGCCTGGTTGCGGATGTTCTGGTCGCGGACGAAGAGGGGGTTGAGGTTGGCTTCGCCGAAGTTGCTGGTGTGCTGGAGCACTACGTCGAGCACAATTTTCATGCCCTTTGCATGAGCGGCGTCGATGAGATCCTGGAATTTGACATCCTTGGCCGAACCCCATTCCTTGCGGCTTTCATAGCGGAGGTCGACAGACGAGAAATCCATTGAGTGATAACCGTGGTAGTCCTCGCCTGAGGCGTTCTGCACCACGGGGGTAATCCAGATGGCAGTGAAGCCGAGTGCCTTGATGTAGTCGAGTTTCTCGATGAGGCCTGCGAAGTCGCCGCGCCAGTCGGGGTCGTCATGGGCTTTCTGCACATCGACCTTGTCCCAACAGCAGACGTTGTTCTTGGGGTCGCCGTCGTAGAAACGTGTGGTCATGGCAAAGTAGATGGTCTCGTCGCGGAAGTCGGTACGATCGCCGACGAATGTCGCAGCCGAGGAAGTGCCGGCGACAAGGCTCATAAGCCCCGCGAGCAGCACTTTGTTAAGCTTTCTCATGATTGGGTAAAAATTGTGATAAGATGAAAAAATAAGAATGTAAGTTGAAGTGAATATAACCGCTACAGACGCCATGGTAGCAACGCCGGCGGTTGGCTTAGATTGAATTCTCGGCAAAGTTACTCAATAATTTCCATTCATGCAACGCTTTATTAAAAAAAAACTTACACGTATGTATCTGCACTCGCAGATCCGCCGGGATGATGAAAAATATTGAAATTTTTTTGGCGTTTTGTTTGCGGATATTAGAAATATTTGTAAATTTGCAACCGAAAACAAAGAAACGCAAACATTATGCACGCATTGAATAATATGTTTTGGTGGTGGCGCTGCTCAAGATTCCAAAAGTCGTGAGGAGCCGTCGGAGCCGTGTGTGTATAACTCAACTTATAGCAGAGGCCTGTCGAACTTACGACAGGTCTCTGTTTTTTTATAGCTTGTTTAATAAAAATGTTGCCGCGTTTGCGGTGCGATTCATCGGAAATCAAAAGAAATCACAACGATATGACAAACTACAGTGTCGACAAAAACGGTTACTACGGAGAGTTTGGAGGCGCCTATGTGCCGGAAATTCTCTACAAGACCGTGGAAAATCTTCGCGAGGCCTATCTGCCGATTATCGAGAGCGAGGAGTTTCAGAAAGAGTTCCACCGTCTGCTCCGCGATTATGTGGGGCGCCCTTCGCCTCTGTTTCATGCCCGCAGGCTCAGCGAGCGCTATGGAGCGAAAATCTATCTCAAACGGGAAGATCTGAACCACACAGGCGCCCATAAAATCAACAATGCCTTGGGGCAGCTGCTGATTGCGCGCGCCATGGGCAAGACCCGCATCATCGCCGAGACGGGCGCCGGTCAGCACGGAGTGGCCACGGCCACGGCATGCGCGCTAATGGGTATGCCCTGCCGGGTGTATATGGGCAAGACCGATGTGGAGCGCCAGCAGCCCAATGTGGAACGCATGCGCATGCTCGGCGCCGAAGTGATGCCTGTCACCAGCGGCAACATGACCCTGAAAGATGCCACTAACGAAGCGATCCGCGACTGGTGCTGCCACCCCGCCGACACATTCTACATCATCGGTTCGACGGTGGGACCGCACCCTTATCCCGACATGGTGGCACGCCTGCAGAGCGTGATCAGTGCCGAAATCCGCCAGCAGCTGATGGAGAAGGAGGGACGCGACTACCCCGACATCCTCATGGCCTGCGTGGGTGGAGGTTCCAACGCCGCCGGCACAATCTATCACTATATCGACGACAGCCGTGTAGACATCTATCTCGGTGAGGCCGGCGGCCACGGCGTGACCTCGGGCGAGACAGCGGCCACCATACAGTGTGGTTCGCTCGGTATCATCCATGGCGCCCGCACGCTGGTGATGCAGGATGAGGACGGGCAGATCACCGAGCCATATTCGCTTTCGGCCGGTCTGGACTATCCAGGTATCGGTCCCATGCACGCCGATCTCGCCAGCCGCCGGCGGGTTACCGTAATGGCCGTCAACGACGACGAGGCTGTGCGCGCCGCCTACGAGCTTACCCGCCTTGAGGGTATAATCCCGGCCCTTGAGTCGGCCCATGCCCTGGGAATGCTCCCCAAAATGAAGTTCAGCCCCGACCAGGTGGTGGTGCTCACTGTCAGCGGTCGCGGCGACAAGGATATGAAAACCTATCTCGACAACCGGCACATGGCCGATAACAAGTTTTGAATCATCCGATTATGGCTAAATATAATTACCACACCGCCACCCGCCGCATACTCGGCGATCTCCACACACCCGTGGAGACTTACATGAAGCTGCGCGACCTCTATGCCGAGAGCGCCCTGATGGAGAGCTCGGACTATCACGACAGCAACAACAGCCGCTCGTTTATCGCCCTTGACCCAATAGCATCAATCTCGGTGGGGCATGGTAGCGCCCTGATGCGTTATCCCGACGGCACTTCGGAGAAAGCCGCGATTGACGGCACTTTCCGTGTGGAGGATGCGTTCCGGCGCTTCCTCGACCGCTTCGCCGTGGAGGGTGAGCGTCGCGAATACTGCGGCCTTTACGGCTACACCACTTTCAATGCCGTGCGCTATTTCGAGAATATCCCCGTGAAGGATTCCACGCAGGAGCGCAACGATGCCCCCGACATCCTTTATATCCTTTACAAATATGTGATTGTCTTCGACCACTTCAACGATACCATAACCCTGGTGGAGATGATCGAGCAGGATGAACCCGACTCGCTCGACGGCATCGAGAACATCATCACCAACCACAATTTCACGGCCTACGATTTCCGGCCGACAGGTCAGGTGGAGAGCACACTCACCGACGACGAGCACCGCGAAAACATCCGTCGCGGCATAGCCCACTGCATGCGTGGCGATGTGTTCCAGATAGTATTGAGCCGACGCTTCATACAGCGTTTCGAGGGTGACGATTTCAAACTCTACCGCGCCCTGCGCAGCATCAACCCCAGCCCGTATCTGTTCTATTTCGATTTCGGCGCATTCCGCATCTTCGGTTCTTCGCCCGAGACGCATTGCCGCATCGAGGGTAGCCGTGCATTCATCGACCCGATCGCCGGTACCACGCGACGCACCGGCGACGCCACCCAGGATGCGCGCAACGCCGAGTATCTGCGCAACGACCCAAAGGAGAACGCCGAGCATGTGATGCTGGTGGATCTCGCCCGCAACGATCTCAGCCGCAACTGCCATGACGTGAAAGTGGATTTTTACAAGGATATGCAGTATTACTCGCATGTGATCCATCTGGTGAGCCGCGTTAGCGGCAAGCTTGACGAGGGCGCCGATCCGGTAAAAGCGTTTATCGACACCTTCCCCGCGGGGACCCTCTCGGGCGCCCCCAAGGTTCGCGCAATGCAGATAATCAGCGAGCTGGAGCCGCACAACCGAGGCGCCTATGGCGGCTGCATCGGGTTCCTCGGTCTCGACGGATCGCTCAATCAGGCCATAACCATCCGCACATTCGTCAGCCGCAACAACGAGCTGTGGTTCCAGGCCGGCGGCGGCATCGTGGCCCACAGCAATGTGGAATATGAGCTGCAGGAGGTAAACAACAAGCTCGGCGCTCTGCGCCGGGCCATCGAAATCGCAGAAAAAATTTAAGAGCTTGCAACCGACATGAAGACTGTAATCATAGACAACTACGACTCGTTTACATATAATCTGCGCCATTTGGTGCGGGAGACCGGCCATGAGGCCGATGTGCTCCGCAACGACCGCTTCTCTCTGCCCGAGCTGGAGAAGTATGACAAAATAATCCTCAGCCCGGGTCCCGGCATCCCCTCGGAGGCGGGATTGCTGTGCGATGTGATCCGCACCTATGGCGGCCGCAAGCCCATACTCGGGGTGTGCCTGGGGCATCAGGCCATCGGCGAGGTGTTTGGCGGCAGGCTTACAAATCTTCAGGAGGTGTTTCACGGCGTGCAGACCCCCTGCCGCCGCATTGCCGACGACTATCTTTTCGATTCTCTGCCCGACGAGTTCCCGGTGGGGCGCTACCACTCGTGGGTGGTCGACGCCGCGGGGCTGCCCCCCTGTCTGGAGGTGACTGCCGTGAGCGACGAAGGGCAGATCATGGCGCTACGTCACCGCGATGCCGACATCCGCGGCATACAGTTCCATCCCGAATCGGTGCTGACACCCGACGGCGCCGCAATCATCACCAACTTCCTGAATCATTGAAAAAATGAAAGAGTTATTATCCAAAATAGCCGACGGCAACGTGCTATCACGCGCCGAGGCGTGTGCGGTGATTCACAGCATCACCGAGGGACGGTTCAACGAAGCGGGCATTGCCGCTCTGCTCATGGGGCTTAAGCTGCGCGGAGTGAAGACCGACGAAATCCTGGGTCTGCGCGACGGCATGATCGAGACGGGTGTCTCCGTGGATTTCTCGCCTTACGAAATACTCGATATAGTGGGCACCGGCGGCGACGGCAAAAACACGTTCAACATATCCACCTGCTCTTGTTTTGTGGTGGCGGGTGCAGGCTTCAAGGTGGCCAAGCATGGCAACTATGCAGCCACCTCCACTTCGGGTGCTTCCAACGTGATCGAGGCGCACGGGGTTAAGTTTACCGCCGATCAGTCGCTGTTGCGCCGCTCCGTCGAGGAATGTGGCTTCGCTTATCTCCACGGGCCGCTGTTTGCACTGGGCATGAAAGCTGTGGCGCCTGTGCGGCGGGCACTCGGCATAGCCACCTGCTTCAATCTGCTCGGCCCGCTGGTCAATCCATGCCGCCCGCAGTATCAGCTGCTCGGCGTGGCCAATCTGAATCAGATGCGTCTCTACAATAGTGTTTACGAGCGGCTCGGCATAGGTTACGGGCTGGTGACCAGCATCGACGGTTACGATGAAATTTCGCTCACGGGCACTTTCAAGGTGAAAACGCCTGCCATGGAGAAAATTTTCACCCCCGCCGATCTGGGGATGGAGAGGGTGGCGCCATCCGACCTCTACGGAGGTGAAACCCCTGCCGAGGCGGCACGCATTTTCGACGATGTTCTGGAGGGACGCTCCTCGCGGGCACGGCGCGATGTGGTGATTGCCAACGCCGCTTTTGCCATAAAGGTGATCCGACCCGACATGGCGGTCGACGACTGCATGGCCATGGCCCGCGAGTCGCTGCTGAGCGGCCGCGCTCTCGCATCTTTCCGTAAATTCGTGACACTAAACAGCTGAGGCCTTATGCAGGATATATTACAACAGATTCTCGCCGACAAGCGGATTGAGGTGGAGGCTGCAAAGCGCGCGCTCCCGTATGAGCTGCTTGACCGGAAGGTTGAGGCGCTTCCCGCGCGCCCTCGGCTGTCGATGCGCGCGGCTCTCGAGGCATCTCAGTCGGGTATTATCGCCGAATTCAAACGCAAATCCCCCTCTAAGGGGTGGATTCACCCCGATGCACTCCCGACAGAGGTGGTGCCCGGATATGCAGCCGCCGGAGCGTCGGCGCTGTCGGTGCTCACCGACAGCAAATATTTCGGAGGATGTCTCGATTTCATCCGCCGGGTGCGTCCGCTGGTGGATATTCCCATTCTCCGCAAGGATTTCATAATAGATGAATATCAGTTGCTCGAGGCTCGCGAGGCGGGTGCCGACGCCGTGCTCGTTATAGCTGCGGCGATGCCGGTAGAGCGGGCTGCTGAACTGGTGGCCGAGGCGCACCGGTTGGGGCTGGAGGTGCTTCTGGAGATTCATTCGGCCGACGAGTTGCCCTATGTAGAGGCAATGCCCGATATGGTGGGAGTGAACAACCGCAATCTCGGGTCGTTTCACACCGATGTGGAGAATTCGTTTCGTATTGCCGGGATGCTCCCCGAGGGGGTAACGCGGGTGTCGGAGAGCGGCATCTCGGATCCCGTTACCGTATGCCGCCTGCGCGACGAGGGGTTCCGCGGATTCCTTATCGGCGAGTCGCTGATGCGCGAGGCCGACCCGGCTGCCGCGCTCGCTGAATTTGTCAATTCCGTTACCCGAAAGTCATGCCGCCCGATATTATAAAAGTGTGCGGAATGCGCGACCGGACTAATATCGCTGCCGTGGAAGCGCTCGGAGTGGATCTCTTAGGGCTGATTTTTGCCCGCAGATCGCCTCGCTTTGTCTGCTCTCCTCTGCCCGCGCCCTCCGATGCGACGCCCCGCGTGGGTGTGTTTGTCGATGCTTCCGAAGATTTCATTCTGAAAATGGTAGGGGAGTATGGACTCGGCAAAGTGCAGCTCCATGGCAGCGAGAGTGCCGCCCGGTGCAGGGCGCTCGCCGCGAGGCTCCCCGATGGTGTGTCGCTGATAAAAGCGTTCAGCGTCGGCGGCGACGCACCGTTGCCCGACACGGCTCCTTACGAAGGAATTTGTGAATATTTTATTTTCGACACCGCCTGTGCGTGCCACGGAGGGAGCGGCAGGCAGTTCGACTGGTCGGTGCTCGACGGCTACCGGGGCACAACTCCCTTTCTGCTCAGCGGAGGCATCGGCCCCGACAGCCTCGCCCCTCTTGCAGAATTCCGTCATCCGCTCTGGGCGGGGGTTGATCTTAACTCCCGTTTCGAGACGGCTCCGGCGCTGAAAGATGTCGGCCTTCTCTCCGATTTTATAAAACAATACCGCAAACAGTTTAAAAGCAATAATTTATGAACCGCATAAATCGACTCTTCAATAATAAAAAGTCAGGCATTCTCTCACTATATTTCTGCGCCGGTGCGCCGACGCTCGATTCCGCGCCCGAAATCATCCGCACTCTTGCCGACGGGGGCATTGACATGATAGAAATCGGCATACCTTTCAGCGACCCTATGGCCGACGGTCCGGTTATTCAGGATGCCGCTACAAAGGCGCTGCGCAACGGCATGTCGCTCCGCGTGCTGTTCCGCCAGCTCGCCGACATCCGCCGCGACGTCGACATCCCCCTGATACTTATGGGTTATCTCAATCCGATCATGCATTTCGGGTTTGAGGAGTTCTGCAGAAAATGTGCCGAGACCGGCATCGACGGCATGATAATCCCCGACCTCCCTTTCAAAGACTATCTCGAGACCTACAAACCGGTAGCTGACCGCTACGGGCTGCGCATCATCATGCTGATAACCCCGGAGACCTCGGAGGAACGCATCCGGTTTATCGACAGCAACACCGACGGCTTTATCTACATGGTCTCGTCGGCTGCGACCACCGGCGCACAGAAGGAATTCGACGCCATAAAACAGGCCTATTTCAATCGGGTTAACTCCATGAATCTGCGCAATCCCCGCATGATAGGCTTCGGCATCTCCAACCGCCAGACCCTCGAGGCAGCCCAAAGCAACGCCGCCGGCGCCATCATCGGCTCCCGTTTCGTCACCCTCCTTGCCGACCACCCCGCCCCCGAAGCCCTCTCGCGCCTCCTCGCCCTCCTCCGCGAATAAATCAAGATAATCATTTTGCATAACCAAACATTTTGATTATCTTTGCTGTTGATGTTTTCCAAATATAATCTACCATGAGTATAGCAACCGCTTCAAAACTTAACCATCTCCTTTCCGAGAGTCTTCCCGGCGGAATTCTGGTTGGCTTGATAGTCTGGCGCGTGGCTTTATGTATCGTCGTTCTGTAATCATGAACTCGACTTTGTGCAGGCCGACGCTCTCGCTGCCTCGATGGACTGGGCCGGCCGATATTGCGACTACGTGGTGCATACCGGCGACTTAATCGACTTCCAGAGCGAGGCCAATTATGATGTGGCGAAAAAGTATTTAGGCGACAACCTGATTATCAGTGTCGGCAACCACGAGTTTTCTCCTGAAATGTGGCTCAGCGAAATCCCGGAAGAACGAACCGAGCTCTATAAATCGTACACCAGGGACGAGATAAACTCGGTGTATGGCATAGACTCCAAATTCCAGTCGAAGACCGTCAACGGGGTCAATTTTGTGGCGATCGACAATGTTTATGGCACTGTGACGCCCAATCAGGTGAAGCGCTTCAATCAAGAGATCAAAAAGGGACTGCCCATAGTGCTGTGTATGCACGTTCCTTTCTTTTCCAATGAAATGTGGCGCGCCAATGAAAGATACTGGACCCGTGGCGGCGCAAAGTTCCGCGATGCTTCAGTTCCCCGGCCAAAAGGCGATTATCTGGCGCAGCAAACTGACAAGACCACGCGCGAGTTTATTGCCGCGCTCAAAAAAGAACCGCTCCTCAAGGCCATTCTCGCCGGCCATATCCATATAGGCTATCAGGAGGAGTTTTCGCCTACGGCAACCCAGTACGTCGCCGGGCCGAACTTCATGTTTAGCGGGCGCGAAATCCTTTTTGACTGATAGCGCGAACCCCCCCAAACCCCTATATCCCAAATTCCAGTTGAGAGAGTGTTTCCATACGCTATTTCATTATATACATCAGTTCCATAGTCTGACATAATAAACTTTTTCGCAAAAACAACGAGAATTTCCGAAACCGCCAATTAAAGTATAATAAATCATACTTTCGGCCTCTATATTATGTTAGCGATTGAAATTGACTGAAAGAAGTATGATATATAGAACTTTTGGCGATATTGGATTGGGAAATTGGAGGGAATTCACAAAAAAGCGTTATCTTTGTGGCAAGATCTGCACACTTTGGCTCTAAAGGGAGTGCTGTCTGATGAGTCTTTATGGCCTCAACAACAGATATAGAACAAGGATTGACGGCAGCGCCCAAGGGCGTTGACGGTGCCGTAGGCTTGCCCGCGGCCAAATGGTTCGTGGCGATTGTAAACTCCCGCCATGAAAAAGCTGTCGGCGAAAAACTCAGCGCCGCCGGTATAGAAAATTATGTCGCCACTCAGAAAGAGATGCGTGTGTGGGCCAATGGCCGCCGCAAAATGGTCGAAAGGGTGGTGATCTCCTCGATGGTATTTGTGAAATGTACTGAACCGGAACGTAGGAGAATTGTGACGTTGCCATATATCAACCGCTTTCTGGTCAACCGCTCCGCCAAGTCGGGAGGTTTGAATAAACCGGTGGCCGTGGTCAACGATACCGAGATCAGAAAGTTGAAGTTTATGCTCGGACAGGCTGATTCGCCTGTGGAATTCGTGCCTACGGAATTTCGTGTCAAGGACACGGTGCGCGTGATCCGCGGTAATCTCCGCGGTCTCGAGGGGGAAATCCGCGAGAACTCCGACGGCACGCACAATCTTGTGGTCAGCCTCGCCCTCTTGGGGGGTGCCACGGTGATCATCAATCCCCACGACGTAGAGAAACTTCCCCTATAGGGGCGGTGACCGACACTCTGCAGCCTCGTCAAGATATGCCTGTCCTGTTTCAGATCAACGCCACAGCCAACCGGGGCGCGATCGGTAAAATCACCGAGATAATAGGGGAGGAGGCGATTTCGCGCGGCTGGGAGAGTTATATCGCTTATGGCCGGGATGCCTGTGATTCGGCTTCTCGCCTGATCAGAATCGGCAGCCGGTTAAATCCCTATCTTCATTATGCCTCACAGAGGGTGCTTGATAATGAGGGGCTTTGCTCCGGACGGGCTACCGCAAGACTGATTGAACGGATCAAAGCCATCAGGCCCGACATAATCCAGCTGCATGACCTTCACGACCATTATCTGAACTACAGGCTGCTGTTTGAATTTCTTAACAGCACCGACATCCCGGTTGTGTGGACGATGCACGATTTCTGGGCTGTGACCGGTCACTGCATGAACTTTGTCAGCCGGAATTGTGACCGTTTCAAGACCGGTTGCCACGATTGCCCGATGCGCGGGGAATATCCCAAGACTTTTTTTAACAGATCCGCGCAAAACTATAAGCTTAAGAAACAGCTGTTTGGCGCCAAGGGGAATCTTCATGTAGTGGCCGTGAGCCGGTGGGTGGCAGATCAGCTACGCGAATCGTTTTTAGGCGACAGACCTATTCATGTCATCGCCAACGGAACCGATACCGAGGCTTTCCGTCCCTGCGATGACCCGCAGATATCTCCCATGTTCCCCGGAAAATTTGTGATTCTCGCCGCCGCCTCGCAGTGGAATGAACGCAAGGGGACGAAGCACTACCTGAGAATGTCGGAGATGCTTGCCGACGACGAGATAATCGTATTGGCCGGCATGAATCCGCGCTTTGCCAAGGGATTGCCCCACAACATCATAGCTGTGCCGCACACCACCGACACCGGGAAGCTGGCGGCTCTCTATTCCCGCGCCGATGTGGTGACGGTAATGTCGGCGGCCGAAACTTTTGGAATGACTATAGTGGAAGCCTATGCCTGCGGCACACCGGTAGTGGTTTTCGACAATTCGGCGCCACCTTCGCTGGTAAACGCTGATCCTCCGTCGGGATATGTTGCCGAAAATCAGAATGTGGAATCGGTTTATGCCGCTGTGAAAAAAATCCGGCATGCCGGCAGCGGGAGCTACGGACCACATTGCCGGGAGCTGGCTCTGCGCAAGTATGACAAAACCATTTGTTCCGGGCGGTATCTCTCGCTTTATGAGAGCCTGCTATGAAAATGCTGAGACTGATGGAATATCTCATTATATTCGCTCTCCTTTTCTGTCTGGAAATGATATACTTCCGCATTGCCCGGAAGTATCAGATCGTAGATAAGCCCGACACCCGGAGCTCGCACACTTCAGTGACGCTCAGCGGAGGAGGCATCATATTCCTGCTTATGGTGTGGATTTATGCCGCCTTCTTCGGTGTGGCCTGGCCATGGTTCCTGCTGGGAGTTACGCTGGTGGGACTCGTAAGCTTTATCGACGATATTCATCCGCTGTCCGATGCGTTGCGGCTGATAGTGCAGTTCGCGTCGGTGTTTCTGATGTTCTGCCAGTTCGGCATTCTCAGCTGGCATGACTGGTGGGCGGTGGCCATAGCGTTGACAGTCAGTGTCGGAATCCTCAATGCCTACAATTTTATGGATGGCATAAACGGTATAACCGGCGGTTATTCGCTCGCCGTGCTTGCTCCGTTGATCTATCTCAACCACACGCTGGGCTTTATGCCGCAGTCGTTCCTGTATGTTGCGGGACTTGGCGTACTGGTGTTCTGCTACTTCAATTTCCGAAAAAAAGCCAGATGCTTTGCGGGAGATGTCGGTTCGATCACCATGGCGTTTATCATAGTGTTTGCGCTCGGCAACCTGATAATCAGGACCGGAGACTTTGCGTATGTTGTGTTCCTTGCTGTATATGGCGCCGATACGGTGCTTACCATCTGCCACCGCATCATGCTGCGTGAAAACCTGCTCGAAGCGCACCGCAAACATGCTTATGAGTTGATGGCCAATGAGCTGCATATGCCGCAGCTGACGGTGGCGCTGATCTACATATCGCTACAGCTTGCCATCTCGTTAGGCATGATATTCCTGCCGGTCAACCATTATTTCTACCTCGGAGGCGTGACCGTGCTCCTTGCCGTGGCCTACATCATCTTTATCCGGCGCAACTACCACCTGCATAAGGAATACCTCCATTCGCATAACAGATAGATGAGATTGAAGGAAATAGTAAAAGAATACATGTCGGTTGTTCCCGTGACCAAATATCAAGGAAAAGGATAAAAACCTCGTCAGGTTCGCATCGGAGTTGGCTTCAAAGATGAAGGAGGCATTACCCGCAGATTCGATCGTCATGGAGTTTAATCCGTGGCTGTCGTTGTCCGACCGTTCGCTGGTAACGGCCTATTTCAATTCTCTGGCAAATGTTGTGTCGGAGAATCTGGATAAAGACTTGTTCTCGCCTATTCAAAAATATGGGGAAGCGATCGCGTCGCTCGACGGTATAGGCGATTGGATGGAGGTGTTGAGGCTGATCCGCAACACTGCCGATTTCCCCGGCATTGTCTATATCGTGGCTTACGACAAAGGTTATGTGGCAGCCCAGCTGACAATTATGCACGCTATTTCACCTTCGCTATCGAACCCGATATACTCCGTAAGGAGTCGTTTGAAGAGTGGCTGAAATGAAGGAGTATACGCCGCAGATTGTCGAAAGCGAGTTTTTTGAATGGTTCGAAACGGACATTGCCAAATACCGTACTGACGAACGGCTATATGTCTCCGCATCAAATCTTTACAACAGATTAAAGCCTACCGGATGTCATGATGTCGCACTTGTCAATGATCTTGAAAGAGAGAATCTGAAACGGTATCTTGCCGAGTTGAAACCCGATGCTCTGGATATCCAGCGCTCCAAAACGGGGCTGCACCAGATCTATGTGAATTCGCTCGCCTGGGAGTCCCATGAATATGGCTATGATGAAACCACCGGAGAACCGGTAGTAGAGAAAATTGGTTCGACAGCGATATTTGATGTCCTTATAGAGCATTATAAGATAAATCCCAGCCCGAACAAAGCGCAGTTCATCGATGAAATGTTCTATTACGACGAGCCGGGCCCATACGATGAAACGATAAGAGTGGCAATGGATGAAAACGAATGTGACTCACAGATAAGATCCTATTTCGGCCAGCGCAAATACTATGACGATTTCGTGGATCCCGCCTTCGTCGGCAATCCGTAACGGCTTGATTATCATTAATAAGTTTTAATTTAAGACCGCTAACTCATTGAGTATTAGCGGTATTTTTTTATGGTGTCACCGATATTGTTTAGATTTATATAGTTGTGTGATTATCAACTGTATATGTTCAATGCGACGATGTATAATATCACTTTTCTTAACTAATTAGCAAATAGCCAAAACATATTAACTCAATTTAACAAAGTGTATTTTATCAAAATCACCAATCAGAATCCATCAAAATCAGAAAATGGCTTGGCAGATTCGGGTAAAATCACTAATTTCGCAATCAACTACTGCTTAAAGGTGACACGCCACGACTGATTGATGAGTGGCAGGTGGCTCCGGTAATATGGGATGCTGTGCGTCATGCCGTAGATGCACGTAGAGAGAAAGGACAGTTTATTTTGACCGGATCTACCGTAATTGACGATGATGAGATAATGCATACCGGAACCGGTCGCATTTCCAAAATGGCAATGTATCCGATGAGTCTGTTCGAATCTCTTGAATCGAATGGCTCTATTTCACTGCGTCGTCTATTTGATGAACCTGATTATGATATTGACGGTGAAATGTCGCAACTCTCCATTGAGCAACTAATATTTGCCGCATGCCGTGGTGGATGGCCAGCCTCGCTTGATGAAATGAGCGCAAAAGCAAAATTGCTCATCGCAAAGGATTACGTTGATGAAATCTGCGATAGGGACATTTCAAGAGTGGACAAGACGCGTAGAAAACCAACACTAGCTCGACTGATTCTTCGCTCTTATGCCAGGAATATCTGTACTTTGGCGAAGAAAACTTCAATGGTTGCAGATGTAGCAGAAGAGATGGAGGGAACATCGATGCCAACATTTGATGACTATGTAGGCGCGTTGGAGAAACTGTTTGTCATAGACGACATTGAGGCATGGTCGCCTGCCATTCGTCCAAAGACGGTAATACGCACATGAAAGAAGCGTTGTTTCGTAGACCCCTCTATCGCCGTTGCTGCTTTGGGCGCATCTCCTGAGAGTCTTGAACTTGATCTTAACACATTCGGATTTATTTTTGAGTGTCTCTGTTTCCGCGACATACGGGTATATTCGCAAGCATTAGGTGGACGGTTGTCATATTATCATGATCGTTATGGTTTAGAGGCTGACGCAGTTTTACACCTTGATGATGGACGATACGCCCTTATCGAATGTAAACTCGGCAGTCGAGAAATTGAGGACGGTGCAAATCATCTCCTTGAAATCAAACGCCTTGTTAAAGAAAAGAGCAGAACGGAACAACAGATAAGACTTCGCGAACCGGATATGCTGATTGTCCTCACAGGTGGAGAAATGGCCTACACCCGAGAGGACGGAGTGAAAATAATCCCAATAGGTTGTTTAAAGGATTAACATTAAATATTTCATCCAACTGCTCATGAGCCAATATTTTCAAGGTGCAAGAATAAAAAAGAGAGCTGTATTTCTACAACTCTCTGATTTTCAGGTGGTGCCAACGGGAATCGAACCAGTGACACAAGGATTTTCAGTCCTTTGCTCTACCAACTGAGCTATGGCACCTTGATGGGTTTGCTTTCTGCGTTTATGCTCTGTCGCTGCGTTGGTTGCGACGGGCTTTTCTGTTTCAGCGTTGCAAAGGTAGGAACTTTTTTTGAATCTGCCAAATGTTTTGCGGCTTTTTTTGCTTTAGAGGAGGTTTTTTGCTTATTTTTTGATTAATACAGGGCGGTTTTTCGATTAAAACGAGGGTGTGTCATAATGGCTCATCTGGGTCGTCGCTTGAAGGATTCTTTGCAGAGCAAAGCGACCAAAGGTCGATAACGGCCTCGGTCACAATCTCCAGATTGCTCCCATCGGCCTCACCTCCAAGCTCCTACCATCTGAACCATTCTGACAGCACCCTCCCATCCGGGTATAATTAGCGCTGTGTCAAAATGCTTGACACAGCGCTGGGGGTATGCGGGTTGGACGGATTTTTCTTTGGAGAGAGGTTGGAGAGGGGAGGAGAGTGAAATGTAGAGAGAAGAGAATTTGGAGAGAGATAAGAGAGGGGAAGGGTGTTATCGGACGAGGTGTTTCTCGGTGTGGGTGCGTCCGTCGGATAGGCGTGTGGTGACGATGTAGATGCCGGGGGTGAGGGCGGAGAGGTCGGGGGCGCCTGAGCCGGCGGTCACGGCGATGCCTGCGAGGGTGTGGATTTCGTAGGAGAGGGGTGCGGCGTCTGCGCAGCAAATTCGGTCTGACCTCGGCCGACTCGCTGGAGGAATTTCTGCGCCGCTACAACTCTACATATAACGCATGATGGTGCGCTGGCGCCGCCGCATGTAGGATGACGGGTGTGCCGGGTCGCGTTTGAGCGGCGATGGGAGGCAGAGCGCTATCAGCGCCGCCCGAGGTTTCGACAGTTCCTTTGCCGTGCATCCGAAATAGTGCTGCGAGGCGGCCTCCACACCGTAGATGCCCGCGCCCATCTCGATGCTGTTGAGATACACCTCCATAATGCGCTCTTTCGACCAGAAAAGCTCTATCAGCACCGTAAAATAGGCTTCAAGCCCCTTGCGCACCCATGAGGGGCCGGGCCATAGAAACACATTCTTGGCGGTCTGCTGCGAAATCGTGGAGGCTCCGCGCTGGCGTTTGCCCGCCTTCCCCTCGTCGATGGCATTCTGAATCTCCTTGAAATCGAATCCGTGGTGCTCATAGAAACGCCCGTCCTCCGATGCCACCACGGCGCGGGGCATCCACGACGAAATCTCGTCGTAGCTCACCCATTGGTGTTGCCAGTGGCGCTCGCGTTCTTTCTGCGTGTCGGTGCCCTGCGCGTTTACGGCACGGATAATCATGAGAGGGGTCACAGGCACCGGCACGAATCTGAAAAGGATTACGGCGCCGATAGAGCTGCCGAAAAACAGGAGCAGCAGCACACGCAGCAGTTTCCACACTTTTTTCATTGTGAATGCGGTTTGATGGGGAATGGGATTTGTGGGGATGGCGGCAGTTATATCGCCAGTCGCAGAATCTGGTTGGGCGTGCCGGCAATCTGGTCGGCATGGTTGGCCAGAAGCTCCTCAAGCGGGCGGAATCCCCAGGTGACGCCCACGGAGTCGACGCACGCGCGGCGGGCGGTCTCCATGTCAACGCCCGAGTCGCCCACATAGAGCACCTCTGATTTTGGGGTGGGCACCAGCGACAGAATCTCGAAGACAATCGACGGGTCGGGTTTGGTGGGAAACCCCTCTTTCTGCCCTTCGACGGCCGCCCAGGGTATGTCGGGGAAGAAATGGCCGATCAGACGGTCCACGGCGCTCTGATATTTGTTGGATGCCACGGCCACCTTGATGTCGCGGCGGGTAAGTTCTGCAAGAAGCTCGGGGATGCCGGGGTAGGGCACGGTGTCGACATGGAGATGCGAGTCGTAATATTCCTTGAAATAGGCGAGAAGTTCGTCGACTTTTTCGGGGGTGCGGAGCCCCTCGGGAAGCACGCGCTCGATGAGTCGGCGCACGCCGTTGCCCACGAAGCGCGGGTAGGCCGTGATGGGGTGAAGGGGCAGCCCGGCACGCTCAAGCGCATGATTGGCGGCATTGCCGAGGTCGGCAATGGTGTTGAGCAGAGTGCCGTCGAGGTCGAAAATCACAAGTTGTTTCATAACAAATTGTTTCAAATGCTGTAAGAATCAGAAGGGGTATCCCACCGAGAAGTGGAAAGTGGCGTCGCGTCCCCAGTCGGGGTGCGCTATGGGCCAGCGTTCCTGTCCGCGGGCGGGGTTGTGGGCCTTGAATCCAAGGTCGAAGCGGAGGAGAAAATAGGTGAAGTCGAGACGCAGACCGACACCGTAGGCCATGGCTATCTCTTTGTAGAAATCCTTGAAGCGGAACAGACCGCCGGCCTGGTTGGGATAGCTTTTGATGGTCCACACGTTGCCGGCGTCGACAAAGAGCGCGCCCTCGAACACCCAGAACAGTTTGCTGCGCAGCTCGAGCGACAGCAGCATGGATATGTCGCCGCACTGGTTGATGAAGTCGGTGACGTTGTTGTGACCGTCGAACGAGCCCGGGCCGAGCGAGCGCACGCTCCAGCCGCGTACCGAGTTGGCGCCGCCGGCATAGAACCGTTTCTCGAAGGGGATCATCGACGCGTTGCCATAGGGGTAGCCGATTCCCAGGCCGGAATGGAACGTGATGGAGCTGCGCGATGAAAAGGCGTGGTTGATGGTGTAGTCGGCCTCCCCTTTGACATACTGGGCGTAGGGGATGCCGAATATCTTGTAGGCACCGTCTTTTTTGTGCTGTCCCACCATTTTCGAGACTGCAAAGAGCAGGTTGCCGGCTGTCTCGATGGCGAAGCGCAGCGTGTAGGTGTTGATCTGAGGCGGCAGGCGGTAGAGCGTGGAGGCTGTGGCGGGAGTGCGGCGGTTGGTCTTGTACCATGTGAAGCCTGTGCGGAGGATGAAGTGATCCTCATAGCTGTAGCGCAGCAACGGGTTGTCGGGGGCGATGTTGTCGATGAAATTCACCGTGGAGCGCGGCAGCGACACAATGTTGAGGTCGATCAGGTCGAATGTGCGGCGGGTGCGGTTGCTGAGCGTGGCCCACTTGAAGCGCCATGCGGCGCCTGCGATCACGCGGGTGTATTCGGGCCTCTCCTGCCACATAAACGTCAGCGCGAACTCGGTGGTGGCCGGGCTGCGCCGCTTGAAGCCGCTGCGCAGGAATGGCGCCTTGAGTTTGGGGAATGTTATGCCCACCTCAGCCGCCAGCTCGGTGTAGCGGTCGTTGATCAGCCCCTCGAGATTTCCCGACAGGCTTTCGTAGGCGCCGCGGAGCTTTGCGGTGAGCACTTCGCCGCCATGGAAGATGTTGCGGTTGTTCCATGTGATGCCTCCGCCGACGCCGAGGTCCCCCTCGGAGTTGGTGCCCTCCAGTTCAAACTGGATTGCCTGCTTTTTGGTGCGCGACAGCAGGATGTAGACGTCGAGATTCTCCTCGCCGCCCGGCGTCTCAGGGTCGGCTGCCTCGTCGGCAGGGCGAGTGACTATGTTGACATATTTCAGAATCTGCAGCCGGTTGAAAGCCTCGTAGGTGCGGTCGACCGCCGATGTGGAGTAGATTTCGCCGGGACGGATGAAGCATTGCTCCGAGAGCACGGTGGGGCGCAGATAGCGGTCGGGGCCGTAAAGAATTTTCAGACCCTCGCATGTGACGGTGTCGGTGCCCTCGAACCGCATGAGGGTGGCATCTTCGTTCTGCGAGAAGTCGGTGACGATGAACACATGGCGGAACCGACACAGACGGCCGGGATCGCGCACGGTCATGTGCAGGTCCACTTCCTTCGAGCCGGCCACGGTGTCGGCCACGAATGTGACCTGCTCCTTGGTGAAACCCAGGTAGCCGCGTTCGTGCATCCCCTCGGCGAATATGGCGCGGACAGCGTCAAGGCTGTTGCGGTTGAGGTTGTCGCCCGACCGTATGGGAAAGCGGGTGGAGTCGTTGTAGTAAATCTCCCGCGCCACGGGGTGCTCGAATTCAGCTGAAAAGGATGACACCGTGCGCGGAGTGCCGGGATAGAGCAGGTAGTTGACCGTCATCTTTTTCTTGCCGGTCACAATGGTGTCGACCTCCACCACTGCATCGTCGTAACCCTGGTTGAGCAGTGCCAGACGCAGCTGGCGGGCGCTCTGGTCGGTGAGCTGCGGATCGTAGATCACCGGCTCCTGCCCCATTTTGCGCACCCATTTGTTGAAGCGTCCGTCGGGGTTTTTGCCCGAAAGGTTATAGACGCCCAACTGCAGTTTCCAGAATCCGAGCACTTTGTGGTTGGGCGACTGCCTGAGGTAGTTGGCCAACCCCGAGGTTGATACCTCGGGAGAGTTCACCACGTCGATGTTCACTTTGTCGAGCAGATACTCCCCGTCGGGCACATGGCGCGTGGAACTGCACCCCGAAAGGAGCAGCGACAGCGCGGCGGCTGCAAAAAGTAATATTCTGACTGTTAGTGATTTCAAGTGCGGGGATCGTTTGTGCGGGCGAGGGCTGTCAGCGGTTGCGGGCGTTGAAGTCGTCGAGGATGAAGCGGGCCACGGAGTCGCTCGCGTTGCTGCCGATGACCGTGGAGGCCATGTCGCGGACTTCGGGGAGTGCGTTCTCCACGGCGACCGCCACATCGGCCACGCGCATCATAGGCAGGTCGTTGAGGTTGTCGCCGAAAACCACAATGCGGCCGCATCCCAGTTCGCGGGCCACATCTTTCACCGCGTTTGCTTTGGAGCAGCTGCCGGCATAGATGTCCATAAACGCTACTTCGGGGTTGAAGATGTCGCGGTACCATGCCGCGGAGCATAGTGTGCGGTCGTTGACCATGCGGCAAAGTATGTCGGCTTTTTCGGGTGTGCCGATTGCGAAATAGAGCACGGTGGCGGCATCCTCGCCCGCTTCCTGCCCGATATGGAATCGTTTCAGGGGGAGATTGCGCCGCTCGCGGTAAAATGCATCCTCGCGGTCGCTGAGCGGGGCTGCATGAAACACCTCCAATACCTCGTTGGCGCCGAGGGTGTAGTTGAACGGGTTTATGCCGGCAGCGCGGAATGCATCGCGGATGATCCGGCTGTCGCGCTCCGACATAAGCGTGATATAGTCGTAGCGCCTGAGCCGACGGTTCCAGTAGGCGGCGCCTGTCATCACGATGGCGGGAATGTCGCGCCCCTCGGGCGTGGTTGCCGCATGCAGCCCGTCGAGCAGCAACTCCACAGTGGCGGGGGTGCGGGCGGTAGCCACTGTGATCATGGCTCCGCGGTCGATGAGGCTGTTGAGGATTTCGCGCGACTCATCGGGCACCCTGCTCGATGGGTCGAGCAGAGTGCCGTCGAGATCCGTGACATATAGGGTGCGGTCTGTCATTGAAGATCAGATGCCGGTGTAGGTGGAGGGGGAGAGCGCTTTGAGCTGGGCACGCACCTCGTCGGTGACGTCGAGCGTGTCGATGAAGGTCTCTATGGATTCCTCGGTCACCTTGGCGTTTGTGCGGGTGAGCTGCTTGAGGGTCTCGTAGGGGTGTGGATAACCTTCGCGGCGCAGAATGGTCTGGATGCCTTCGGCCACCACGGCCCATGCTTTGTCGAGGTCGCGGGCGATGGCGTCGGCATTGAGCAGCAGTTTGCCCAACCCCTTGAGTGTGGAGTGGATGGCGATGACGCTGTGGGCCATGGGCACGCCGATGTTGCGGAGCACGGTGGAGTCGGTGAGGTCGCGCTGCAGACGCGACACGGGGAGCTTCTGCGACAGATGGGCGTAGATGGCGTTGGCGATGCCGATGTTTCCTTCGGAATTCTCGAAATCGATGGGGTTCACCTTGTGCGGCATGGCCGATGAACCGACCTCGCCGGCTTTGATTTTCTGTTTGAAATATTCGGCTGAGACATACATCCAGATGTCGCGGTCGAGGTCGAGGATGATGGTGTTGATGCGGCGCAGGGCATCGAAGAGGGCGGCCAGATTGTCGTAGTTGGAGATCTGGGTGGTCCACTGTTCGCGGCCGATGCCGAGGTTTTCGCTCAGGAAAGCGTTGCCGAACGCGCGCCAGTCAAATTCGGGGTAGGCGGCATGATGGGCGTTGAAATTGCCGGTGGCGCCTCCGAATTTGCCTGTCACGGGGGTGTCGCACAGCAGCTGGCGCTGCTGACGCAGACGGTAGACATATACCTCCAGCTCCTTGCCCAGACGGGTGGGGGAAGCGGGCTGTCCGTGGGTCTTGGCGAGCATGGCCACATCCTTCCACTCCTCTGCGCGGGCTTCGAGAGCATCGGTCAGAGAATCGAGCAGGGGCAGGAACACCTCGTGAATGGCATCCTTCACCGACATGGGCACGGAGGTGTTGTTGATATCCTGCGAAGTCAGACCGAAGTGGATAAACTCCTTCCATGGAGCCAGCCCCAAAGTGTCGAAGCGCTCCTTGAGGAAATATTCCACAGCTTTCACATCGTGGTTGGTCACCGACTCATGCTCCTTGATGCGCATGGCATCGGCCACAGAGAATTCGGTGTATATCTTGGGCAGCACCTTGAGCGTGTCGGCGGGCACATCGGCCAGCTGAGGCAGAGGCAGACGGCACAGCGCCATGAAATATTCCACTTCCACCTTCACGCGATAGCGTATAAGGGCGAATTCCGAAAAATAATTGTCGAGACCCGAAGTTTTCGACCGGTAGCGGCCGTCTACGGGAGAAATAGCTGTGAGAGTCGAAAGTTCCAAAGCTGTTGTTATTGTGGTGGTTTATAATACAAGTTTGAGACTGCAAAGTTACGAAAATTCCATGGAAAAACACCAAACCGGCCACCAACATATTGTCTGTCGATAGTGCCCTTATATCTGATTGGATTAAAGATTTTACAAAATTCGTTCTCGTCATGATTATATAGCCATACTTTATATGCTTTTTCGTAATCTTTATTTTTCTTATCTACGCGTTCTTCCAGTTTGGAAATTGCATCAGAAGAGAATACGGTTTCCTTCAAGAAATCTCCAACTTCAATCAATGTCATGGATGACACGATAATTCTGGATGCTTTATTATTCTTACTCATTGTTTTAATTTGTTAGTAATCAATAAATGACAAATTGTTTTTCTGTATGGGTACCATATTTGTACAAGAAAACCATTACTATGTCTTTTGAAGCAAAATTACTGGGGATTTTACTGACAAACCACTGAGCCAATATTGGGTCATCTTGCGGGCTGTCATGCAGCCATAGCCATTGTCGTGGTTTCGCACGATGACGAGAACTGGATTTGGATGTTGGTGTCGCCTTCTGTGATGTCGATGTAGTTCTCTGACATTATGACTTGGAACATGTCTGATACGAACCCTCTGAACCCATTCTCGTTTAGTTCTTCGTAGGGAAGACCACGAGTGATGATGTCCTGCTTCTTAACTGAGAGGTAGAGGAAGATAGAGTTCTTAACTCTATTGATTTCTTCCACGGTGGTGAGAACCTTTGAATAGTTCTTCACTTCGTGATTGTTCTGATGTTTGATAATGTTCAGTTTCATATTCTTGATGTTTAAGTTTCACAATGCAAAGGTCTCGGATTTTTATGGGATGAACTATTGAGCCAATATTGGCTGGGGATTTGTTGGTCGTCTCGCGGATTTGTTATAACTTTGTGATATATAAACATCTAAACGAGGAAAGGACATGTCAGCCAAAGTATATGTGATAAAAGACCGCACGGCTATTGATTTCATTGAGAACAATGACATTGATGGGTTCAGGGACTATCTCGCAGAAGAAGAATACCTGATGTTTGATGAGCCTGTGGAGTTTGAGACAGAACGTGAGGCTTTGGCCTTCTGTTCTGGTCTTGGTTATGGAACAATGGAGGGAGCACCAGTGGAACAGTTCCCTCTCCGCTCATTCGAGGAATACGACATGCCTTTCATTGAAGCTATCGAGAACTATTGAGTTCCCGACTCTGTTGGAATTTGAGAAGATAATATGACATGGCGGACGTGATGACACCAGAACAAAGGAGCCGCTGCATGGCGGCCATAAAGGGGAAGGATACCAAGCCTGAAATGATTGTGCGGAAGTATCTTTTCTCTCGTGGTCTGCGGTTTCGTGTTCAGGTCAGTAAGCTGCCGGGAAATCCTGACATTGCTCTCCCCAGATACAGGACTGTCATATTTGTCAACGGCTGTTTCTGGCATGGACATGAGGGGTGTAAGTATTTCCGTCTGCCAAAATCCAACATCGAGTTCTGGGAGCAGAAGATAAAGAACAATGTTGCCCGTGATGTCCGCAACGAAAACGAACTGAAATCGCTCGGGTGGAGGGTAATCCGCGTATGGGAATGTGACATAAGAAAAGTTGCGGGAAGGGAGGAATACCTTCAAAGCCTTTATGATACCATAACCAAGCCACAGACCGAAGGGTACGATACGAATTACGAAAACGCTCCTTTGGCGGCTGAGCCAGAAAACATGTATGGTCAGGACAACGACAGCTAATTCAACGGTTTATGGTTTCATTACCAATTAAATAACCTAATAATGAAATAATCAGACAAATAACCCCGCTCTGATGCCCCAAATCTCAGAAATTTTGCGTAAATTTGCACTCTAAACTGCACTCATGCTGACGAAGGCCAAGATATAAGAACAATCAAATTACAGAACTTCCTTGTAGCCGCAGATTTGGCCATCTTGTCAGCACTATCAAGGAGGTTCAAATATGTTTTGGCATGTCAAGACAAAATCTTACATTTATCGACTTGTTCGCAGGTTGTGGAGGATTATCTGAGGGCTTCTATAAACTCGGATACAAAGCTCTTGCTCATGTTGAAATAGACAAGTATTGTTGTGATACTCTACGCGAGAGAATGAGATATTATGGATATTCAGAAAGTGATATTGAAAAATCTGTTATCCATCAAGACATAACTGACGATAATGTCCTCTCTCAACTTAAAGATGCCGTAAGTGATAATAGCGTTGATCTGATAATTGGAGGCCCTCCATGTCAAGCGTATTCAAGTGCTGGCCGTGCTCGTGATTTCAATGGGATGAAAAAAGACCCCAGAAATTTCCTCTTTGAGCATTATGTGAAAATTCTAAACGAGTTTCTCCCCAAGTTTTTTGTTTTTGAAAATGTGGTAGGTATACTCTCCGCTAACGTTAACAATGAACTTATCATTGATAAAGTGTTTGCTGAATTGGGTAAGAACTACAACTTGGCAGACCCAACAATGTTAGAATTTAACACGGCAGAATATGGCGTTCCACAAGTTCGCAGAAGGATTATTATAATGGGTGTTAGAAAAGATATACCTATTTCCCCTGAAACACTGTATAAGAGTATAAAAAAAACTCATTCACTTGAAGCTAAACCCAAGAAATCTTCTCGCTTGAAAAAATTTGTTTCCGTAAGAGAGGCAATTGGAGATTTGCCGAATATCCCACAAGGACATAAAGAAAAGGCTATCCCATTTACATACACCGTAGAGAATGATTTTATCTCATGGGTTATGAGTGATGAACCAGTACTCTATGACCATGTATGCAGAACCCAAAACTCTACGGATACAGAACGTTATAAGGAAATGGCTCGTAATCACTGGACATTTGAAGAGCTATTATCAAATAGGCCTGATTTGAAGCATGAGAAGCAGAGGGTTTTTGGGAATAGTTATGTCGTCCAGTTCTGGGATTTACCCTCTCGAACTATTATAGCTCATTTGTGCAAGGATGGCAATCAATTTATACATCCTGATTACTTACAAGGACGCTCGATTTCAGTGAGAGAAGCAGCAAGATTGCAATCATTCCCAGATGATTTCAGATTTTGCGGGGCGATGACACAACAGTTTAAACAGATAGGCAATGCTGTCCCGCCGCTTTTTGCTTATCACATTGCCAAAGCATTAAAGAAATATCTTTTAAATTTATGATATTCCCTTCTTTAACAACGATAAAAAGCAAAACCGATAAGGAGTTCTTTTTAGAGAAAGTCGAAATATTTATTCGACTTGTGGAATGTTATGCTTTAAAAAATTCCTTTAAGATTAATTCTTCTTGCATTGTGGAAGAGACTACCCAATACATGTTAGATTTAGGTGTTATCACCACTAGCACGGAGATTGAGCTGTTAAAGAAAATAATTGGGACACAGATGTTTTTACGTCTGGTTGACACAATAAATTTTGTTCTTGCTCACAAAGGAATTGAACCGTTATTGGTTAATATCAACAATTCCAAACGGAAGGAGCTTCAATCACGTCAATCGAATAAACCTACCATTGTAGACTTGTTCTGTGGAGCAGGCGGACTAAGCCTTGGATTTATAGAAGCGGGGTTTAAAGTTGTGCTTGCCAATGATATACAAGACGTTTGCTGTGAGACATACAAATATAACCACCCTGAATTGCCATCAGAACGAGTTGTTCTTGGGGATATTAGGCAAGTCCTTGATGATTTTTCCATTCCAGAGGAAGTTGACATGGTGATTGGTGGACCACCTTGTCAGGGATTTAGTTCTGCGAACAAACACCACAAAGTGATTGATGACCCCAGAAATCTCCTATACAAATATTTTATTGAGGCCATAGCTAAATTTGCCCCCAAATTTGTAGTTATGGAGAACGTAAGAGGAATGCTTAAAGTAGCAGAACAGGTCATAACTGACTATGGAGATATTAGAACAGTGGTAAATGAGGAGCAGGTATCGTACATCGCAGATTATAGGCTTTTCAACTCTCAAAACTTTGGGGTAGCTCAAAGTAGAGAGCGATTAATCTATATAGCAATAAGAAGTGATATTGCAAAGAAATACAATATTACACCGCAAACAATATATAATCAAATTGAAAGCAGTAATTCTAAACGTCCAATTAGAACTTTAAGGGAGGCGTTAGAGTATATCAAACCGCTTCAATCACCAAGAGTTAAAGGGGTGACTAACGTAGACGATGAACTTACTGGGAAGAAGATAGATGTCAATGTCTTTAACGGATGTGATAATGAATACCTATCTGATATCAATGGTGGACGAGAGATGCCCTTCTTGTTTAATCATAAGGCAAGATATGCGTCAGATATAAATTATCAGATATTTGAGCGTTTGGAGCAAGGTGATGATGCTACGAACGAGAAAATTCGTGATATAATGCCCTATTCTCACAGGAACCATTGTTTCAAGGATAAGTATTATAAACTTATTGCGGACAAGCCTTGTAGAACAATAACAGCTCATTTAAGGATGGACTGTTTGTCTCACATACATCCCTTTCAAGTAAGGACTATAACCCCAAGAGAAGCCGCGAGAATACAGTCGTTCCCAGATGATTATCTGTTCTTGGGAGCATATCTTAAAACGTATATGCAGATTGGTAACGCGGTTCCTCCACTAATGGCAAAACAAATAGCTACAACAATTAAACAATACCTTCAATGAGCACTTCCAAATTTCTAAAAAAGCTGACTGCTGCGGAGGTTGGTAAAACCAATACTCACGAAGTATATATCAGAATTCCAAACGATTTTGATTATGAAAGCTTCTTTAATAACACCCACCAAGAAAATGGGAGTGTTATTGAGGTAAACTTTGCCGTAAATGCAAAATCAGATATTTACCCAGAAATCCAACCAAAGGTTTATAATCTGAGATTAGTGCATTATATAAATAATGCCAACAAGGAAAAGCGTATTCCTGGTATTAGTCAACTTCTTAGAGACTTTAAAGTCGATGAAGGAGATGTGGTATGTCTGGAACGAATTGAGAAGGACAACACATTATCATTTAACCTCACATTCCTTTCACCTGATACGATAAGGTTATATAACGGTGCATTATTGTTGAATGGAGACATTGACACAACAAAGGTTGAAAATACCAGTATTTATTCAGACCAACCTCTCCAACTGATATATTATGGTGCTCCCGGAACGGGTAAGTCGTTTACGATTGACCAAGTGACCAATGAGAACAATTCAGTAAGAACAACGTTTCATCCGGACAGTGATTACGCCAGCTTTGTTGGTGCTTATAAGCCTACTATGGCTCCCATGCCTATCAATGCTTTCGTGGGTACGACTGTCCATCATGCCAAAAATGCCGAGAACGAAAAGGCCTACGAGAAGAAGATTGTCTACAAGTATGTTCCGCAGGCGTTCCTGAAGGCATACGTGGAAGCATGGAAAAGATATGCCGCTGGCGAGGACAATCCCTACTATCTGGTGATTGAGGAAATCAACCGTGGCAATTGTGCTCAAATCTTTGGCGACCTGTTCCAGCTTCTTGACAGAAACAACACGGGTTGTTCCTCTTACGCCATCAGTGCTGACGAGGACATCGCCCAATTCCTCCGTGAAGATGACAATGGTTTTGGAAAGCTGAACGAAGAACAAAAAGAAGCCATCGGCAAATTCAGGCTCAAAAAAGACAGCGGCGTAGAAGAACAGATTGGACCAGAAATTCTTAACGGCTCTAAGCTGCTTCTACCTCCCAATCTTCGTATCTGGGCCACGATGAACACCTCTGACCAGTCGTTGTTCCCCATCGACAGTGCCTTCAAGCGTCGCTGGAACTGGGAATACATGCCTATTGAATACGACCCCACTGACAAGAACACAGGCGAGCGTCTTGCCTGGAAATTTGAAGTAAGGGGAAAGACGTACTACTGGGGTAAGTTTCTTGACTACATCAATCCCAAAATATTGAAACTTACAATGTCAGAGGACAAGCAGATGGGTTATTTCTTCGCCAAGCCTGACAAGCGTGGAAGTGATGGCAGACTTGATGTCATATCTGAAAAGGTATTTGTCAACAAGGTGCTGTTCTATCTGTGGACTGACGTTTTCAAGGACTACGACCTGACCGAAGACCCCTTCGTGTATAAGGATAAGGAAGGTAAAAATGTCGCATACCGCTTCACTGATTTCTTCCCGGTGGAGAACAATGACATGTTGGCTCGTTTTGTAAATGGTATGGAGCTGACTGTCGTTGGAGAACAATCAGAAGAAATAATTGACGAAGCAACTGACGGCACGAAAGTTTCGTTGGGCAAGTTCAAGGTGAACGGAGGCAGGATTGACACCATCACCTGGTCACTCCATCAGATACTGAAACCTGTTGTGGGCAACATGTCCTACGAACAACTTGCCGCCAAAATAAAAGAGTTCATACCTCGCGAAATAGATGTGATCAAGACCATTGACAATCCTGAGACCTATACAAAGGAGAACGGATGGTTGAAGCACTATCTCACGACCTCTGATGGCGTAAGTTTTGTCATTACAAACCAATGGAAGAAGGAATTCATTCCTATGGTCAAGGCACTTGCCGACAATCTTGGAATTGAGTTCGAGCAAATCTGATGAAGCTGCTGATTGAGGAATACCAGTACAATGCGAAGGATGTTGTTGATGTTCTGGAAGGATTATTTACCTTGCAGGATGTTGACAACAAGATTTCCGTGAGCTATGTGGGGTACTACTACAATCCGTCAGAAAAGATAAGGGACTGCGTTTTTGTTCTTCCCAAAGTTCTTATTGATGAACACGGAATGGTGTTTGGCAAATATGACCCGGCATCACTGATACACCTTGACAGGGACGAGCAGGAGGAAGATGAGGATAAAAGGCTCAAACCGCACGAACGTAAGTTTCTGTATGAGTTTGCGGTGTGGATACACCGTGCGATAGTGGTCTATAACACTGCAAATGATAACAACGGGATTGTTCTGCGTCGTGTGATAGAAAGCGACGGGAATGGAGCCAAGAAGAAAAGCAACACCCTCCTTGATGTTATTCTCGCACTTATCCGCTTCAACAAAGAGAACCGCTCGTTTTTCACTTTTATCCTAAAAAACATTCACTCTGGCTTCAACAAAATCAACTGGGGCAAGACCATATCAGAGACCACCGCTGTCGTGCAGGGAGAAGAACCAATCTACCTGAACCCCGTCAACAAGAAACGTCAGGTCAACTTCGATGAAGAACTGATTGTGATATTCTTCTCGATCCTCAATTATGTGGCCGAGCGTTTTGGTTTCAGAACAGAGATACCGTTTGGGTTCAAACTCATTACGGGCAACCAGTTTGAGAGATATATCAATGGTTTCGGCATGAGAAGGCTCCGCCAGATAAAATACAAATACTACTCTGACATTGCGGTCAGACTGTGGGATTTGTGTTATGCGTTCTTTGACAAGACATATCTGATAAAGATGTCAACCTCGCAGAGCGAGTATCTCCTTGTAAAAAGTTTCCATATTGTGTTCGAGGCCATTATCGATGAACTTATCGGGGACAAGGATGTTCCCGCCGGCTTACAGGAACAGGAAGATGGCAAGCTGGTCGACCATTTCTACACATATAAGGGACTTGTAAGTAACCGTGACGAGGAGAACGACGTCTATTATATTGGTGATTCCAAATACTACAAGATTGGCAGCGACCCCAAAGGAGAGGCTGTTTACAAGCAATATACCTACGCCCGCAACGTCATCCAGTGGAACATGAACCTGTTCCTTCCGGATGAGAAAGGCATCTCCGAGAATGAAAAGAAAGCACTTGATTCTGATAGGAGCAGATTTGAAAAGGTACGTCTTCGTGATAAAGTGACGGAGGGTTACAATGTAATCCCAAATTTCTTTGTGTCGGCCAATATCAATCCTGCGACACTTTCGTACGATGACAAGACGGATGAACACCATCCCCAACCGCCTGTCAGCCGTCAGTTCACAAACCGTCTGTACGACCGCGATACATTGCTGCTCTCGCACTACGACGTGAACTTTCTGTTTGTTCTCTCGCTCTATGCGAGAAACAATGCGGGAGCAAAGGAGGCATACAAGAGTTCTGTAAGAGAGAAGTTCCGCAAGTCAATCCAGAAGATGCTGAACGACCACTTTACGTTCTATGCGATGGAGGCACATCCGGATGTTGACAGTGTGGAGTATATAAGAGAACATTTCAAGGATGTGGTTGGCAAAGTGTTTAATCCCTATCAGAACGAGAACATTTACTCGCTGGCACTTGACATGTCAGATCCCGAAAGTCAGCCGCTTCTTGACAAACTAAAAGAGGATTTCTATGTGGCCAAGTGTGATCTTGGGGAAGAACCATCGAGTGTGATACAGCGTGTAAGAGAACAGTTTGGCGGAGCTGTCAGAAAGGTTGTCTTTGACGGCTGCTTCCTGACATGTTTAGTCCGCAAGAACGAGGAAGGCGAGGATATGGATGAGAAACTTATCAAGCTGTATGATTTGTTCTCCACCCATCAGGCAGAGGGTAAGACATACGTTATGCTCAATATGCCCAGCGGGTCTATCAACGAGGTGAAATACCTGCTGCCGATAGTCAACAACTCCATTGCGGGATATTACGAAATCACGAAAGTGGGATTTGGCACGAGAACCAAGAAAACCAAGGATGGTCAGCAAATCTCTGGATTTCCCACCCTCCGCATAACCATTGGAGAATATCATCCCTTCGACCGCACCTATACCAACGGTGTCGTGCCTAACATGTCCAACCAGATATGGACACCCCAATACCTCAAAGAACACATCTTCGACAAAGCCAACGCCTACACCCCAGACGAAGATGTTCTCCTCGCCCAAGAGCCTGAAACGGTATACGGACAAGCAAAGCAGGACGACTGGGACTATATAGAGGAATAAAACATATAATTTCCTAATGTTATGATATATATAGCATCAAAACGTAGCAAGTTGGAGAATATTCAAAAGAGATTTCCCAATGCAATTAAGTACATGACAAAAATTTGAACACATCGAATTTCGGCTTGTAGAGCGGTCTT
>ENA-ORSY01000016-ORSY01000016.1-human-gut-metagenome-genome-assembly--contig:-NODE-16-length-164599-cov-20.730176_pt1 | contig 164599 bp, 142 predicted proteins | sample MGYA00242193_ERZ509160 | MGnify/ENA primary metagenome ERZ509160 (study PRJEB26280, sample SAMEA2338670) | human gut metagenome | biome: human gut; feature: human-associated habitat; material...
CCCACAGCCGCCCCACAGCCGCCATTCCATTGATCCATACGTTTGCGGGCAGGGCATTAGGCGGGCGGAGTGGGGCTGTGTGGGGCGGCGGCTTTCCTGCCGCCGTTATTATTAACCAAAGATGCCTTAATTAGCGGGTTGGGCGTCGATGTCGCGGAGGAGGATTTCGACGGCGGTGCGGAGCTGGGTGTCCTCGCCGGTGACGATGGTTTCGGGGGCGTTGGCCACTTTCACGTCAGGCTCGAGCTGGGTGTTTTCGAGGTAGTTGCCCTCGGCGGTGCGGTAGCCGATGACGGGGATGCCGTAGACCAGCGAGGGGTCCTGCATGGTCACCCAGTTGACTGATGTCATGGTGCCGGGTACGGGCATGCCCACCACTTTGCCGAGCTTCATGTGCTGATAGACCCAGGGAGTGCCGTGGGCGTTGGAGTAGCATGGCTCGGCCACGAGCATGATGGAGGGTTTGTTCCAGCGGCGCGAGGGCATGTCGCACGCTTCGCGGCCGCGGATCACCTGCGTGAGGTATTTGTGGCCTGAGAAGAGTTGTTCTATGTCCTCGTGCATGCGGCCACCGCCGTTCCAGCGGATGTCGATGACCACACCCTCGCGGTTGTTGTATTTGCCCAGGAGGTCGGCATACATCGGGCGGAACGATTCATCGTCCATCGAGGGGATGTGCACATAGCCCAGACGGCCGTTGGACCAGCGGTCTACGTCGGCGGCGCGCTGCTTCACCCAGCGGCGGTAGAGGATGTCGGAGATGCGCCCCTGACCGCAGGGAGTGACCACTTCTGCTACTTTCTCGCCTGAGGGGAGGGTGAATGCCACCAGCACTTTCTTGCCGGCGATGTTGTTGAAGATGGTGCCGAGATCGGTGCCGACGCCGATGGTGTCACCGTCGACAGCCGTGATGACGGCTCCGGGGGTGATTTTTGACGAAGCGCGGTCAAAGGGGCCGTCGGTGAGCACTTCCTGCACTTTCAGGCCCCGGCCGGTGTAGGTCATGTCGTAGAGGAGACCGAGCGAGGCGGTGCGGTCGCCGTCGGGGTTGCCTCCGTGGTAGCGCCCGCCGGTGTGCGACACGTTGAGCTCGCCGAGCAGCTCGGAGAGCATTTCGGCGTAGTCGTAGTTATTGGTGATATGGGGGAGGAAGCGGCGGTAGTGGGCGGTCATGGCCGGCCAGTCGATGCCGTGCATGTCGGTGTTGTAGAAGCGGGCGCCCACTTCCACGGCCATGTTGTCGAACATGGCCTCGCGCTCGCGGGCATGGTCGATTTCCTGAGTAAAGGAGATCTTCACGGGGGTGAGTTTGTCGCCCTTGCCGAGCTTTTTGACGGAGCCTCCGCCGGCAATGAACACCTCTTTGCCGTCGGCGCTCGCGGTGAACCATGAGGGGGCGGCGCCGAGTTTCGACGCGAGCGAGGGATCGCCGTCGCGCAGGGGCATCTTCCATAGGTCGTAGCCCTTGTCGAATGAGGAAAGGAAGTAGAGATCCTCGCCGTCGGCGGTGATGAATGCGTCGGAGAGGCTTGAACTGAAGGGGGTGAGGCGCATCACGCGGTCCTCGATGCCGTCGAGTTCTACTGTGATCTCTTTCTTCTTTTTATCGGCGGCATCGGCTTTGCCGTCATCCTTGCCGTCATCCTTGCCCGCTTTTTTGCTGTCATCCTTTTTCTTGTTGGATTTTGCTTTCCCGGCATCGGGCTTGTCGGCTTTTGATTTCTTTTCAGCCTCTTTGAGCAGGGCGTAGTCCTCTTTCGAGAGGTTGAAGCGATCGCGGGCCTCGCGGTTGAGGAATACGATCATGATGTCGTCCTGCGAGCCCCACGATGCCTGGGCGCGCAGGCCATACTTCTCTGTGAAATAGATTATAGCATTGCCGTCGAGCACGAAGTGGGGCGACGATTCGGAATAGCCGGTGCGGGTGAGGTTGGTGATCTCGCCGGTGGCGGCATTGACCAGGGCGATGTCGGCATAGGGGTCGCGCATCTCGGGGATGATCTCCATGGTGAGCCAGCGCGAGTCGGGGCTCCACTCAAACGACATGCGGTCGCCGCGGCCCGGGTCGGTCTCGCCGCGGGTGATCTGCCGGTCGGCGCCGGTGGTGAGGTCGCGGATCCAGAGCTGGTTGCGGTCCTTCACGTAGGCCATCTGCTTGCCGTCGGGCGAGATGGCGGGATGTGAATACTCCACAGCCGCGCCCTTGCCGCTCTTTTCGGGGAAGATGGCGGTTTCGGTGAACTCCACGGCGTTGGGGAAATCGGGATCATCCTTGCGGGTGATTGTGGCCTTGTAGATGTTCTTGTGGCCTGAGCGTTCCGACATATAATATAATGTGCGGTTGTCGCTCCCCCACGAGAGATGCCCCTCGGTCTGCGGGGTGCGGGTGACCTGCACGGTGGTGGGATATTCGGCGGAGGTGACAAACACGTCGCCGCGGCTGACGAAGGCGATCATCTTGCCGTCGGGCGAGGCCACGCTCCCTGCGGGACGCACATTGGCGCGTTGCGGGCGCTCCTCGTCGTCGGAGAGGATGGTGATGTCGACCTTGGCGGGTTTGCCGCCGTTGCGCATGGTGTAGATCTCGCCGTCGTAGGTGAAGGCCATGGTGCCGTCGGCGGCGCGGGAGAGGAAGCGCACGGGGTGGGTGTCGAAGAAGGTGATCTGCTCGGCTTTGTCGGGGGCGTCGAGCGGGAAAGTGTAGACGTTGAATGTGCCGCCGTTGCGCTCGGAGAGGAGATAGACGGCGCCCTGGGTGGCGTCGAGCACGGGGTTGCGGTCCTCGCCGGCGCGGTTGGTGAGGTTGGTGTGGCGCCCGGTGGCCGGTTCGTATTTCCAGATGTCGCGGGTGACTGAGGAGGTGTGGTGCTTGCGCCATTCATCCTCGAAGCCTTTCACATCCTGATAGAGCATGGTGGCGCCGTCGGGCGAGAAGGAGAGCATCTGCGCCGGGGTGCCGAGCACCTGACGGGTGCGGCCCGAGGCGATGTCGACGGCATAGAGCTGCGTCATGCGCGAGGAGGGGAACATGGCGGAGGCGGCGGGCGCCTGGATGGCGGCTGAATAATATACCTCCTTGCCGTCGGGCGAGAACGCTTCGGGAATCTCGGCGGCGGAGTTGCCGGTGAGGCGCCGCGGCTGGCCGCCGCGCGCGTCGACGATGTAGATGTCGGTGCTGCCGTTGCGGTCGGAGGCAAAGGCTATCTGCGAGCCGTCGGGGCTCCACAGGGGGGTGGACTCGTAGGAGTCGCGCACGGTGATGCGGCGCGCCTCGCCGCCGGTGACGGGCACGGTGAATATGTCGCCTTTGTAGGTGAAGGCTATGAGGTCGCCTTTGGGTGAGATTTTGACATCGCGGAGCCACAGGGGTGCAGCCGCCTGACCGACGAGGGTGCCCCCGAGGAGGGCTGCCGCAACTGCGCTGGCATTAAATATCTTTGCTTTCGACATGGTTGTTATATAGCGTTAAACAGGCTCTTAAACAAGCGTTAAACATGCTCATTGCAAGCTGTTAAGGTTAATTCACCTCCAAAGTTAGCTATTTTCGGATTAATATTGTTAATTTTGAGGATGAAAATGAAAAATCTGCTGCTGACTATGGCCGTTTTGGCCTCGGCGTTCCTCTTCCCCGCCGCCACGGAGGCGTGCACGTCGGCCATGGCGGGTGCCGCGCGCGGCGCCGGCGGACGCTGGCTGCTGTGGAAGCACCGCGATTCGGGTCACGCCGACAATTATGTGCGCCGCTTTGCCGCCACCGACTCCACGCGTGCCTATGTGGCGCTGTTCAATGCCTCCGACACTGCCGCCCGCGAGGCCTGGATAGGGTTTAACGATGCCGGGTTCGCGGTGATGAACACTGCCACATACAATATACCGGCTCCGGCGCCCGACCGACAGGACCGCGAGGGGTTCGTGATGTCGGCGGCGCTGCGACGCTGCGCCACTCTGGCCGATTTCCAACGGATGCTGCGCGACAACGGCGACCGGCTGGGCGTGCAGGCCAATTTCGGGGCTTTCGATGTTGAGGGGCACGGCGCATATTTCGAGATTTCGGACCGCAGTGCGCTGCGCGTCTTTCCGGTCGATTCCCTTTCGGCGGTGGCGCTCGGTGTGGAGTGGGCCGGCGGCGATGACGAGGGGCTGCTCACGCGCACCAACTATTCCCTCTCGGGCGGCCGCAAAGGGCGTCTTGGCGTGTCGCGCCATTGCGCCGAGACGCATCTGCTCGATTCGGTGACGGCGACCCGACGCCCCTGGGCAAGCCCCGGCGAGGTAGCTGCCGAGGATTTCATCGAGACGCTGTCGCGCTCGTTCTATCTGCCAGAAAAAGGTGTCGATCTGCTCGACGGCACGGCCATCCGCCGGCCCGACAACGGCGATGTGATCCCCCGCTGGAGTTCGTGCGCGTCGGTGGTGGTCGAGGGACCGCTGCCGGGCGAGAATCCCGCCGAGACTATGATTATGTGGAGCGTGGTAGGGTTCCCGCCCCTTTCGGAGGTGCATGCGGTCACCCTCGATTCCGTGCCCGCTGTGATCGCCACGCCCCCTGTGCCGCGGGTGCGCGAACGCGGATTTGTCAACGATCGCAAGGCGCGCTCAAAGCACGCGTTCCGCCTCGACCGTCTGCGCCTCGACGTCCCCGCCATCCGTGCCCGTTCCCTCACGGTCTACCCCGCCGCCCGCCGTCGCATCCGACCCTAAAAAAATATATACAGGCGGCAGTTGTGGGGCGGCGGCTTTCCTGCCGCCGTATATGAATAATAGGTACCTGAATCTTTTATATGCAGGCGGCTGGAAAGCCGCCTCCCCACACAGGCCTTATACGTTTTCGTGCAGTAGGCGGACGGAGGGAGGCTGTATGGGGCGGCGGTTTTCTAACCGCCGTTTAATAAACAGTAGAACCTTAATCATTTATAGTCGGTTATATATAGGCGGCAAGAAAGCCGCCTTTCCACAATCCGCGGTGATATACAGGCGGCAGGAAAGCCGCCTTTCCACAAGTCTATACGTTTGCGGTAGCACCAGTAGGCGGGCGGAGGCTGTGTGGGGCGGCGGTTTTCTAACCGCCGGGATATGAACGATTGAATAATGGTCTATTAAGAATGTATTATCTAAACTTTAAACTTTCAACCCTAAACCTTAAACTTTCAACCCTAAACCTTAAACTTTCAACCCTAAACCTTAAACTTTAACCCCTAAACCTTAAACTTTATGCTACAAGCCCCTAAACCTTAAACAAAACAAAAAGAGCTGCAACCCCACGAAAGGGTGCAGCTCTTTTTATGTCTGAAACGTGGAGGCTTAGGCTTTGCCGTTGGAGCCGAGCACGTTGATGATTTTGTGCTTGTAGAGTTTCTCCATTTCGTCGCGGGCTGGACCGAGGTATTTGCGGGGGTCGAATTCGGCAGGCTTCTCGTCGAAGATGCGACGGACGGTGGCGGTCATGGCCAGACGGGAGTCAGAGTCGATGTTGATCTTGCAGACATCCATCTTGGCAGCCTTGCGGAGTTCCTCTTCGGGGATACCGATTGCGTCGGGGAGTTTGCCGCCATGTTCGTTGATCATGTCGACATATTCCTGGGGCACGGAGGATGAGCCGTGGAGCACGATGGGGAAGTCGGGCAGCTTGGCCTCTACGGCCTCGAGCACATTGAATGCCAGGGGGGGAGGAACGAGGCGGCCGGTCTTCGGGTCGCGGGTGCACTGCTCGGGGGTGAACTTGTAGGCGCCGTGCGATGTGCCGATCGAGATGGCCAGCGAGTCGCAGCCGGTGCGGGTGACGAAGTCGATAACCTCGTTGGGGTCGGTGTAGGTGTGGTGGTCGGAGGAAACTTCGTCCTCTACGCCTGCGAGCACGCCTAACTCACCCTCAACGGTAACGTCGTATTTGTGTGCGTAGTCGACAACTTTCTTGGTCAGAGCCACATTCTCTTCGTAGGGGAGGTGGCTGCCGTCGATCATCACGGATGAGAAGCCGTTGTCAACGCAGTCTTTGCAAAGCTCGAAGCTGTCGCCGTGGTCGAGGTGCAGCACAATCTGGGGAGTCTCCCAGCCAAGTTCCTTGGCGTAGGCCACAGCGCCCTGAGCCATGTAGCGCAGCAGTGTGCTGTTGGCATAGTTGCGGGCACCCTTCGATACCTGAAGGATTACGGGCGATTTCTCCTCGGCAGCGGCCTTGATGATGGCCTGGAGCTGCTCCATGTTGTTGAAGTTGAAGGCGGGGATAGCGTAACCGCCATGGACGGCCTTGGCGAACATCTCGCGGGTGTTGACCAGACCTAAGTCTTTGTAGTTTACCATAATAAATAAACCGGTTTGATTTTGTTGGGGTTTCTGGGGGCAAATTTACGAAAATTTCTTTATCCCGCCTTATAAATTTAGTAAAAAATGCCTAACTTTGCCCTCTCTAAACACAGAATATATGCAGAATAAGCAGAAAGTGATACTTACGGGCGACCGTCCCACCGGCCGCCTCCATTTAGGGCATTATGTGGGTTCGCTGCGCCGTCGCGTGGAGTTGCAGGATTCCGGCGAGTTCGACAAAATTTTCATCATGATCGCCGACGCCCAGGCGCTCACCGACAATGCCGACAACCCCGAGAAGATCCGTCAGAATGTGATTGAGGTTGCCCTGGACTATCTCTCGGCCGGTCTCGACCCCGAAAAATCCACCATCTTCGTGCAGACTCATGTGCCCGAGCTTACCGAGCTGGCATTCTATTATATGAATCTCGTGACGGTGTCGCGCGTGCAGCGCAACCCCACCGTGAAGACCGAGATAAAGATGCGCAACTTCGAGCAGAGCATCCCCGTGGGATTCTTCTGCTACCCTGTGAGTCAGGCATCGGATATCACCGCCTTCAAGGCCACCACGGTGCCTGTGGGCGAGGATCAGGCGCCCATGATTGAGCTGACACGCGAGATTGTGGACCGTTTCAACAACACATACGGCGACACGCTCGTCACCCCCGAAATCCTTCTGCCCGAAATTGCCGCCTGCATGCGTCTGCCGGGCACCGACGGCAAGGCCAAGATGAGCAAGTCGCTGGGCAACTGCATCTATCTGAGCGACACCCCCAAGGAGGTGGCAAAGAAGGTGAAGAGCATGTACACCGATCCCGAGCATCTCACCGTCGATTCCCCGGGACATCTCGAGGGAAACTGCCCCTTCTACTATCTCGACGCCTTCGCCAACGACGGTCATTTCGCCAAATATCTTCCCGATTACAAGAATCTACAGGAACTTAAGGACCACTACACCCGCGGCGGAGTGGGCGACGGCACCGTAAAGAAACTGCTTATCAGCGTGCTCGAGGAATATCTGGCGCCAATCCGCGAACGCCGTCACTACTGGGAGCAGAACATCCCCGCGGTCTACGACATCCTGCGCAAGGGTTCGGAGGCAGCCCGCCTAGAAGCCGCCGACACCCTCGACAAAGTGCGCGCCGCCATGAAAATCAACTATTTCGACGATGCTGCCCTTATCGCAGACCAGGCCCGCCGCTACTCCTCCGGAAAATAACACCATATTTATTATTGGTTTAAGGTTCAATTATTTATTATTGGTTTAAGGTTCAATTATAGAAGGGGTTTCTGCCTTGTTGAAAATCCGTGATATAATATGATAAAGGCGCTGTGTCAAAATGCTTGACACAGCGCCTTATTTTATAATCTGTCTTATGTTTCCGGTGCGAACCGGGTATGTTCTGTGGTGTCGGCGATCGCTTCAGAAGCAGCCGCCGGCCGCCGACAGTGGGTTATTTCTTGTCTTTGGATTTGGCGAGCATGCGCTCGATGGCTTCGTTGCAGAGGTCGATGGCTTCCTCGAAAGAGTCGGCGACCTTGGTGGCCACGAATTCATCGTGTGGCATGTTGATTTTCACCACTGCTTCCTTGTTCATTGCCGTTTCGGGTTTTACGACTGACAGTTTCACGTCGACGGTGGTGATGCCGGCGAAGTGACGCTGGAGGCGTTCGGCTTTCTTGTTGATGAAGGCCACGAGTTTTTCGGTAGCGTCGAAGTGGATTGCCTGAATGCGAACGTCCATAATTATGTTCCTCCTTTTTAGTTTTTGGGGCTTTTCCCTGCATGCGTGCCGCTGCGGGCTGCGCCGCGGGGATGAGCCAGTTGATAATTGTGTTGTAGTTCTCGGTAGGTGATATGTGTATATATCTGTGTTGTTGCTAATGACTCATGCCCCAACAGTTTTTGCACTGCCACAAGGTCGGCGCCGTTGTTGAGCATGTCGGAGGCGAATGAATGGCGCAGCACGTGGGGCGACAGTCGGCCGGCGTGCACCCTGCCTTCCATGGCGGCTTTCACCACCCGCTCCACGAGCATGGGATAGAGCTGCCGTCCGTCGGGCCGCACGAAAAAGTGCTCCGGCGCCTCCCCGCCCACGGTCTGCCGGCGCACCCGGCGATAATGGCCGATGGCCTCGGCAAGTTCGCGGCCGAAAGGGATGAGTCTATCCTTATTACGTTTTCCATGCACTTTTAGTTCGCCCTTTGTGGTGTCTACGTCGCGGTCGAGAAGCCCTATAAGCTCGGCACGACGCATGCCCGTGGTGTATAACATCAGGAATATCAGTGCGTCGCGGACTTCGGTGAATGAGGCTGAATCTGGTGCCTGATTCCTTCTGCCGGAGGCCGCCGTGTCAACGCAACCGAGGGCCGGCAGCTGATCTTCGACGACGGCATTGATCTCCTCGGAGCGCACTGTCACCGGGAGCGGTCGGGGCATTTTAGCCATCTCCACGGTTGCGGCGGGGTTGGCGGAAATCTTGCCGATGCGCAGCAGATAGCGGTAGAACGACGACAGGGCGGTGAGTTTTCGCCGCAGTGTGGCGGGCGAGTCGCCGGCTTCAGCCCGCTCCATGAGCCATGCGCGGATGTCGGTCGGCGCCACGCCCAAAGGGTCGAAACCGTCGTCGGGAATGTCGACAGGCACGCCGTAGGTGTCGCGAAGCCCGGTCAAGGGGTGCCCGGTGATGAATTGGCGGAACTGACCGATGTCGCAGGCATACGACAAAACGGTATGAGCCGAGAGGTTCAGCTCACACCGGATATATGTCAAAAATGATTTGGTCAGCATCTACTTCGCGGCCGCTGATTGCGGAGTGCCGTCGAGCATGATTATATGCTTTTGAGGCATCCTCGGGGTGCGCCTTGCGGCTATCCCGTCGGCTCAGTAGCGAAGTTACATCATTCTTTTGTGAAATGCAAATATTTCACAAAGAAAAAGCGGAGAAATTAATCCTCGGCAAGACGGAGCTTCTGCACGTAAACCGCCTTCATCATCTTCTTGCGGTTTGCTACAGAGGGCTTTTCAAAAGCCTGACGGCTGCGAAGTTCCTTCACGATGCCGGTTTTCTCGTATTTACGTTTGAATTTCTTGAGAGCTTTTTCGATGTTGTCGCCTTCTTTAACTTGTACGATGATCATTTTTTGAGATTCTTATTCTTTAGTTTTTGTTGTTTGCTGTTGAAAACTCGGCCTGGCGAGGCTGTCGGCCAGACCTAACTTGTTTTGCGGGGCAAAATTACACAGTTTTTTCCACATGACAAAATCTTTTGCGCGAAATTTTGTGACCTCAAGGCTGTTTTTCGCCGAATTCAGCCGAGCAGAGGGTGGCGACGTCGGCCTCGAACGTGTCGCGGCGGATGGCGCGGTTGCGCACGGTGGTGCGGTGGTTGAAGATGGTCTGCGGGGAATAAAAGAGCAGCGATGCGATTTTGTTGCTGTCGGTGACGCCCATGCGCACTAATGCATATATACGGAGGTCGGTGTTGAGGCGCCGCGGGTCTTTCTGGGCAATGCGGCAGTCGGGGCGGAGGAGACTGTTGAATTGCTCCACGAAGTCGGGATAGAGCCGCAGGAATGTGGTGTCGAAGTTGAGAAACATCTCCCTGATTTCCGACTCCGTGGGACGGATATAACGCTCGGCGACGGGGTTCAGCTCGGCCATGTTGCGTACTTTCAGTTTGAGAATCAACGGAAAACGGTTGAGTTTGTCGATATATGCGGCGCAAAGGTCCATAAAGAGGCTCACATAGCGCTCGTGCGACCGGTTGGTCTCCTCCATGCGTCGGTTGCTCTGTTCGAGCTGTCGGTTGATATGCTCGAGGCGGGCGTTGAGGCCGCTGACGGCGCTCAACGCCTCATGTTTCTTCCTTACCTGTGCGAATGCGACGTAGATGGCGGCGGCCATCGACAGCAGGGCTATTGCCACCGCGATGATGTAGGATTTCAGTAGCCTGTTCTGCGACTCGATGGTCTGTTGATAGCTTGTGGAGATCTCGGGAATCAGTTCGGCGATTTCGAGCATGCGCAGTCGGTTATTGAAGAAAAGCGCGTCGTCGAGCGACACCTGAAGATAGTGGTTGGCACGTTCGGCGTCGGCGTTGTTGTGCTTAAGGAAAAGCGCGAGTTCCTGGAGGGCAAGATGCTCCTTGGATGCAAGCCGCTGGTCGGCGATGGCCGACTTTACGAGCCATTGCATGTAGCGTTCGGTGTCGTGCCGTCCCCGATAGATCATCGCTATGGAGAAACATATCTGGGCGTGGCGGCGGCTGTCGGGCGGGGTAAGCTGCAGCGCCTGGCTGTAGAGCGACAGTGCTTTATCGGATTCTCCTTTGTTCAGCTTCTGTTCTGCCAGACTGTAATAATAGTCGGCGGTGCCCCGCGGCGTGACCGCAAGCAGCGAGTCGAGGTATTCGCGCTGTTTGCCGTAGAAGTGCGGCGCGAAAGCGTCGGATCGGGAGTATTCGCCCCATGCGCTGTAGGTCCAGCTGAGAGCGTCGAAATATTCCTGTTTCAGTCCCGGGGTGAGCTGTGCCGAATTCATGTGGGTGAGGATCTCGGTGGCCTGGCTGAAATGCCCGGCGGTGGCCAGCGACAGGGCTTTGTGGATTTTTACACGGGCCAGTGCGAGAGAGTCGCCCGAGGCGAGTGCGAGTTTTTCGGCCCGGTCGGCCACGGCGAGTGTGGAGTCGAACCGGAATGTGTGATATTCGTCGAATAGGCTGTTGAGCACCTGCAGTTTCTCGGCTGTTGTCGATGTCCGTTTCATCGAGCTGCGGATGCTGTCGATGCGCAGCTGTTTCTGCTCCATGAATGCGGTGCGTTGCCCGAGCACTTCGTCGAGCTGACGGAGTGCGTCGTCGGTTTTTGCCACTGCTGCGGCAGCGGCAAAAACAATTAGGAACAGAGTGACAAGTTTACGCATCGCGAAATGTGATTTTTCCGGTTGTTTTTGGCTGTTAAAAACTCGGATTGTGCAAAGTTAAACATTATATTTCAATGGCGCAAGCGCTACCTGATTTTTATGGATTATTTTTTCAGATATTTAGTTCCCAGATGTTTGCATTTCTGAACGCTCCCCGCGCACTACCTGCTATTGACACCGCGAAGTTGAAGTGTTAATTTTGCGTCGAAATTAATGATTTTTCACCATGATCAAAACCATTAAATTAGTTTTTGGGGTTGCGGCGCTGATCTTCGTGACAACGCCTGCAACCTCCGCCGCCGAGAGGGTATTGTCGCCCGATGGCCGCATAAATGTAGAATTTTATCTTGACGACAAGGGTACTCCTATATATACTGTCGACTTCCTCGGCGAAAAGATTATACGCCCCTCACACCTCGGTTTTGAACTGATAGATGACGGCATGATCACCGACGGTTTCGAAGTAACCGGCGTGGAACATGACAGATTCGACGAGACATGGAAACCTGTGTGGGGTGAAAACAGCGAAATCCGCAATCACTACAACAGCATGATTGTGTCGATGGAGCAGGGCACTGGCCGCGACAAGGTGAAGATGGATGTGGAGTTTCGCGTGTTTGACGACGGTGTCGGTTTCCGCTATATCTTCCCTGAGCAGAAAAAGAAGGAGTTTGTCATCGCCGACGAGCTAACACAGTTTGCAATGGGTGGCGATTACAAGGCCTGGTGGATTCCCGGCGATTACGATACCCAGGAATATGAATATTTCATTTCCAAACTCCATGAGATTCCGTCGCGTGCCGCCAATCTGCGTTTCGACAACGCCTCCACCACCCGATTCGCCAACACCGGCGTGCAGACCGCGCTGCAGATGAAAACCCCTTCGGGCAAATATGTCAACATCCACGAGGCTGCTTTGATCGACTATCCGGCCATGCATCTCAATCTGGATATCCCCTCGATGACATTCACCTCATGGCTGACCCCTATGCCCGACGGCACCAAGGCCACCGTGAAGACCCCGTTTCCCACTCCATGGCGCGTGGTGATGCTCGGCGACAAGGCCACCGACATCCTCGCCTCGAATATCATCTACAATCTCAACGAGCCGTGTAAGCTCGAGGATACTTCCTGGATCAAACCTGTGAAATTCATGGGTGTTTGGTGGGAGATGATCACCGGCAAAAGCCAGTGGAGCTACACCGATGCCTCCGATTTCGATCTCGCGACTTTCGACTATACAAAAGCCAAACCCCACGGCAAGCATGGCGCCAACAACGAGAATGTACGCCGTTATATCGACTTTGCCGCCGCCAACGGTTTCGACCAGCTGCTTGTGGAGGGTTGGAATGTAGGCTGGGAAGACTGGATCGGAAAAGAGAAAGAATTCGTGTTCGATTTCCTCACCCCTTATCCCGACTTCGATATTAAGGCGCTCAACGACTATGCCCGCTCAAAGGGTATAAAACTGATGATGCACCACGAGACGTCAGGCTCTATCCCCAACTACGAGAAGTATATGGACCGGGCCTATGATCTGATGAAGCAGTATGGCTACGACGCCGTCAAGAGCGGTTATGTGGGCAATATACTCCCCAAGGGTAACTATCACTACAATCAGACATCGGTGCGGCACTATCTCGACGCAGTGAAGAAAGCCGCCGACAAGCAGATTATGGTTGACGCCCACGAGGCTGTGCGTCCCACCGGTCTGGCCCGCACATATCCCAATCTCATCGGCAATGAATCGGCCATGGGGCAGGAATTTCAGGGTATGTCGACACAGCATGTGACGATCCTCCCGTTCACACGTCTCAAGGGAGGCCCTATGGATTTCACTCCCGGTATCTTCCGCATGGACATGAGTTCGTTCGCCCCCGGCAACGGCAACCGCAAGCACGCCACCATCGCAAACCAGCTTGCGCTCTATCTGACGATGTACTCGCCTCTGCAGATGGCTGCCGATATGCCCGAGCACTATGCCGAAAAGATGGATGCCTTCCAGTTCATCAAGGATGTGCCTGTTGACTGGAGCGAGAGCCGCTATATCGACGCCGAGCCGGGTGAGTTCATTATCGTTGCCCGCAAGGATAAGAACAGCGACGACTGGTATGCCGGCGGTGTGGCCAACTATGCGCGTTCTTACAGACTGCCCCTCAGTTTCCTCACACCCGGAATGAAATACCGGGCTACCATTTACGCAGACAGAAACGACTCCGACGGATACTCCAACCCCGAAATCTATCAGATCTCGACTCGCGAGGTCGACAGCACAATGTCGCTAAGCGGGATGATGGCCCGCGGCGGTGGTTTCGCCATCCGTTTCGAGCCGATGACGAAATAAGAGATTATAGAATAGGTAAAGACAAAAGTAAGATAAAGAATACAGAATGTAAATTTTTCGAAGTAAGCAAGACAATCAATTCAAATAAAAGCAAGAAGGATAGATTTTAACCAACCTTGATTCAAGTTGTATAGGCCAGCGCTCCCGTAGTCCGTGATGGATACACGTGAGCGCTGTTTTTTTACAGAGATGCTTGCGGGGGTCGACCCGCGCAATTTCTGTAAAAGAAAAGAGCCGGGCGGATGCTACCCGGCTCTGATTGGGGATGTTGTCTTACCAGGATTCGAACCTGGACAGGCAGAACCAAAAACTGCAGTGCTACCATTACACCATAAGACAATCCTTGGCGCTCAGGGCGTGTGACTCCCTAAAGCGATTGCAAAGTTAGCGAGTTTTTTCGGCTTTTGCAAATTTAAGAGCTTGTTTAATAATATATGTTACCGACACAAGCTCTTATTTTTTCAGGGTCAGGCATGGCGTGTCAGGCATGTCGGAAAAGACGGGTGGAACGCAGACCCGGACGGTTGACAAACGAGAGGGTGGTGAAACTGGTGGTCGGTTCGGAGTTGTAGCGCATGTGATACCGCTCCTGAGCGAGACCGGTAAGGATGAATGTGGCCTTGTTGACAGGTTGCGATTCAGTGCGCAGATAGGGGCGTGCGCCCGGGGTGATGCGCTCCTCGGCGCTGAGGTCGAACCCTTTGCGGGTGATTGAGAGCGCCACGGTGGCGGTACTGTCGATGTCGTCGGGCAGGCCGATGCGGGTGAGTTTCACCGAACCGTCGGGCAGGCATTCAAGCTCCATCCGTGGAGTGAGGTCGGTAAGTTCCGGATCGAAAGTGAGGAATGCTTCCGAGAAGTCGGTCTCAACAGGACCGTGACCCGAAGGCATGGCGATGATGCCTGCTATTATGGCTGCCGCCAGCAATAGCGTGACATAAAACTCAACTGTGCCGATGAACTGCATGTTTCTTTACGCTGCGAATGCCGAAAGGAGCGCCGAGGATATGAGCATGTAGATGAGCATGCCTATAATGTCGTTGGTGATGGATATGAACGGGCCGGTGGCAAGCGCGGGATCGATTTTGAAACGTTCGAGAGTCAGCGGAACAAAAGTGCCGAATATCGACGCGAAGAGCACCACGGCCATCAGCGACAACGACACGGCGATAGTGGTGGGATTGAGCGGGTCGAGTCGGAAGCAGTTGTAAATGAATACGATAAGCGAAATGAGCAGGCCGTTGATGAGTCCTACGCCCACTTCCTTGCCAAGCTGCCGGGCGGTGTCCTTAAGTTCCAGCGAACCGTTGGCAAGACCCTGCACCACGATAGCCGACGACTGGATGCCGACGTTGCCGCCGGTGCCGCCGATCATGGGGATAAAGAGCGCCATGGCGGGATTGGTGGCGAATCCCTGTTCGAAGTTGCCGAGAATCAGTGAATTGCCTATGCCGCCCATGATGCCGATGAGAAGCCAGGGCAGACGGGCGCGGGTCTGCTGCCAGATGGTGTCGTCGGATTCCACATCCTGCGACAGACCTGATGCCAGCTGATAGTCGCGTTCCTGCGATTCGCGCACGCGATCCATGACGTCGTCGACCGTGATATGTCCCACCAGACGTCCGATGGAGTCGATTACCGGCATGGCCACAAGGTCGTATTTCTCGAAGTCGATTGCCACCTCGTCGAGTGGCGTGTCGGTCTTCACGGCTGCGGGGTCGGTCTCCATCACATTCTTGATCTTGGAGACCGAGGGGTGGGTGATTAGTTCTTTCAGCGGCAGGGTGCCGCGCAGGCGGTCGTCATTGTCGACTACATAGACGTAGTAGACCTCGTCCATGTCCTCGGCCTGCATCCTGAGCTGCTTGATGCATTCGGGCATGGACCAGTTCTCGTTCACCACAAGCATCTCGGTGCCCATCAGACCGCCGGCGGTGTCCTCGTCATATTTGAGCAGGTCGATGATGTCGCCGGCCTGATCCACGTTGTCGATGTGAGAGAGCACCTCCTCCTGATCCTCTTTGTCGAGATCCTGGATAAGGTCCACGGCATCGTCGGTGTCGAGGTGGTCGATATATTTCGAGGCGATCTCCTCCGGCTCCAGATCGGAGAGGAGCTTGCGGCGGTCATCCTCGTCGAGTTGCATCAGCACCTCGGCCGCGGTGTCCTCGTCGAGCAGTTTATAGAGATATTCGGCCTGATTGAGGTCAAGGTCCTGATATAGCTCGGCAATGTCGGCGGGGTGCATCTCGTCGAGCTCGCGGCGTGCGGCAGCGTCATCGCGGTTGGCGATGATGCCTTTGATTCTGTCAAGAAATTCCTCGTCAAACTCTTTCATTGCCGTAGGGATGAATTAGAGGGTCTCAGACCTGTTTATTATTAAACAAGCGCTTGTTTTGCGGCTGCCACCAGATTGGTCAGTTCCACGAATTGAGCCACGGAGAGCTGCTCGGGGCGCAGAGCCAGCAGCGGCGAATCGGGCAGCGGCGCTCCCCCCGGGAAAAGGGGCTTCACTGAGTTGCGGATGGTTTTGCGGCGCTGGCCGAATGTGGTTTTAACCACTGTGCGGAACAGCGTCTGGTCGCAGCCGAGGTCGGTGACATCGTTGCGCACCATCTTTATCACTCCCGATTTTACTTTGGGAGGGGGATTGAACACATGCTCGTCGACCGTGAAGAGATATTCCACTGTGTACCATGCCTGAAGCAGCACGCTCAGTATGCCGCGGGCTTTAGTTCCGGCGGGGGCGGCAAGTCGCTCGGCCACTTCCTTCTGAAGCATTCCCGAGCAGCATACGATGCGGTCTTTCCAGTCGAGTGCATGGAAGAAAATCTGCGACGAAATGTTGTAGGGGTAATTGCCTATGAGGCAGAATGGACCGTTGCCGGGAACCAGTTCGTCCAGATCGACCCGCAGAAAATCAGCCTCGACAATCCTCCCTTTAAGGTCTGGAAAATTGGCATTGAGATAGTCCACGCTTTCCGTGTCGAGTTCCACCACTTTCACGTCGTGTCCCTCGTCAAGCAGAAAACGGGTCAGGACGCCCATGCCGGGTCCTACTTCCACCACGGGCAGCCCCTTGTAGTCGTCGAGGGTTGCGGCTATCCGTTGTGCCACCGACAGATCGGTGAGGAAATGTTGTCCGAGCGCTTTCTTAGGTCGTATTCTCATAGAATGCAAAGTTACCTTTTTTCCTGCTTACCGGCAAATTTTTTTATAAGTTGGAGCGGAGATGTGCCCGTGAGACGGCGCATGCCTGAATAAGAGACGATGACCGAAAGCAGCGCCAACGGCACTGCGGCCTCCCAGCCCCACAGGCTGCGGCATAGCGCGGTAGCACCCGCCACGCCGAAAGCGAGCAGCGGCACCGCAATGGCTCCGGTGCTCATCGTTATGGCATATCGCACGCGGCACACAATCCACACCTCGAGCATGTAGATGGCATACCAGGCGATATAAGCCACACCGAGTCCGGCAATACCCAAGGCATCGTAGCAGAGAATGTTCAGACCGATGGCCGCGAGCGCCGAGAGCAGTTCTGTAAAGAGATAGGCCACGCCGTCGCCGCGCGAGAGTATCACGAATCCCAGGCACCACGACCATGCTCGCAGCAGAGTGCCCACGGCTGCCCAGGTGACAAACGGTAGTATGGTCAGAAATGTGTTGTCGTATAGAAGCCTGACAATCAGGGTGTCGGCGCACACAAAGATGGTGACGGCGGGGAAGAGTACCAGCGTGATCAGCAACACTTCGTGTGAAAGAAACAGAGCGGTGCGGTGCGGGTGGGTGCTGACCTGCGACAGGCGTGGCAGATACTCCATTCCGATGGCGGCGAGTATGATGCCGGCATAGCGGTTGACGAGCGTGAACCCCGCCTGATAGTATCCGGCTGTATCCATGCCTGCCTTGCGGTTGAGATACGACATGAATATGTAGCTTACGGCGTTGGTGGCGAATGTTGTGATGGTGATGAAGATGCCCAGCACGGCGAATTCCTTGCCTGTGGTGAATGTGTCGCGCACGGTGAGAGGGGGCTGTGGCTTTTCTACGCGGGCGCGGTAAAGACCCATGAACACCCATCGGACAATGACGAACGCGAGCAGTGCCGGAATGATGCTGTCGAGACCCCAGAGCCAGAACATAGGCGCTGTAACAGCCAGCCCGACCAACGATGCTGCAACGTTGCGCCGGGCCAGCGGCGAGTAGAGCCTGAGTCCCTGAAAAAGGGCACTCTCGGTGTTGCTTATCGTGATCAGCAGCACACCTGCGCTGAGGATGACAAACGGAAGTATATGGGATTCGTCGCTGAAGGTGATGCGGCTGAGCCATGGCGACAGGCACATCATGACTATGGCGGCGGTCATACCGAGAGCCATGCCCCACCGGCGCGATGCGGCCACAAGCCGCGGCAGCAGCCGGCGCGGCGCCCGGGCCACGGCGCGGACCATGCCGGTGCCGGTGCCGAGTTGAGAGATGGAGGAGGCGGTTTCAAGCATCGAGTTATAGATGCCGAACAGTCCTATGCCGGCAGGCCCGAGCCACACAGCCACCAGTTTTGCGCGCGCGATGGAGCACAATATGTTGATTAGCTGCACTCCGCTGAATATGCTCATCACTTTGAGCACACGGCGCGACAGGCTTCCGTGGCGTGGCACCCGGTTCATTTCAGCCATGACTCGGGATTCTCTTTGGCGCGGCCGTTGCGCACTTCGAAGTGCAGCACACTGCGGCCGTCGTCGTTGGGATCGGAGAATACTGTGCCTAAGTTCTGACCGGCCTTAACTTTCTGCCCGGTGGAGACGCTGACATGGTCGAGGTTGGCGTAGACGGTCAGGTATTGGCCGTGGCGGACAACTACCACCGAGTTGTAGCCGTCGGGACGGAACACAGCCGATACTTCGCCGTCGAACACGGCGCGCACCCCGGCATTGCGGGTCGTCTGGATGTCCACGCCGGCATTGTCGGTCTGCACATGGGGGAGCGAGGGGTGGGTCTGACGGCCGAAACGTCGCACGATGGTATACGACCCTGCGACTGGGAACGATAGGCGTCCGCGCATATCGGCGAATTGGGAACCGGTCTCAACCGAGGCCGACGATGTACCGGCCTTCGATGAGGCGGCAGGAGTGTGGAGTGTGCCTGCCGAACCGCTCCCTTCGGATTCTGATGGTGCCGGAGCTGTGGAGGGTTTGCGCTGGCGCTTAACGGCATGGGCTTTCCTGCGGGCTTCCTCGCGTGTTTTGCGCTCTTCGGCTGTTTTCTGCTCCTTGGCGGCTTTCTTTGCCTGGGCTTCAGCCTCTTTGCGTGCTTTTTCAGCCTCGCGTGCGGCTTGCTTGGCAGCCTCGGCCTCGGCCGCTTTTCGTTGGGCTTCTTCGCGTTCGGCCTGTTTCTTAGCTTCCTTGCGTGCTTTTGCTGCCTCTTTCTCTTTCCAGGCGGCTTCGGCAGCCTTCTTTTTGGCGAGCTCCTCGGCCTCCTTGCGGGCCTTCTCGGCGCGTGCGGCTTCCTCGGCTTTGCGTGCGGCTTCCTCAGCCGCTGCCTTCTCGGCGGCAGCGCGTGCAGCCTCTTCCTCGCGAATCCTACGGGCTTCGGCTTCAGCTTCGGCTTTCTTGCGCTCGGCCTCGGCTCGAGCGCGCTGTTCGGCCTCACGGCGGGCGGTCTCCCGGGCGATCACGGCATCAAGCTCGCGCTCCAGAGCCGCGGCGCGTGCTTTCTGGTCGGCCATAATTTGCTGGAGTTCCGAACCTTGCGATTGCAGTTCTGCAACAAGCGCTTTAGTCTGAGCCTGGCGTTTTACCAGACCTGAGCGCTCCTGTGCAAGCTGATTTTTAGATGAAGCGGCCACGGCGCCAAGCTCCTGCAGCCTCTGTTTCTTTTCATCGAGAGCCTTGCGTGCAACCTCTATCTCGCGCGTGCGTTTTTCGCGCCATTTGTTGAACTGGTGCAGATAGCGCGCGCGGCGCCATGCCTGCTGAAATGAATCGGAGGAGAAGATGAATGCCAACGCGCCGGTCTGCTGCCGGCGTCCCTGCTGCCGGCGCACCGCCTTGATGTAGCTTGATGATATGCGTTTGAGATTGCTGTCGAGGGCGTCGATAGAGTCGCTCACATTCTTCATGCGGCCATTGATGGAATCAAGGCGGCTTGAAATCACTGCGATTCGGCCGTTGCATTTGTCTATCTCGCCCTCTACGAGATTGAGCTGATTGAGCTTCTGGTTGGTCTCGCGGGTATTAAGCCTTATTTTCTGTCGGGTCTCCTGAATCTCTTTTTCGGTCTGGCGACGGTCGGTGCGCACGGCTTTTTCCGAGCGGTCGGAGGTCACCTTTTTCCCTTTGGAAGAGGATTGATTTTTAGATGATTTCTTTTTTGTGGATTTTTTCCGGGATGATGTTCCGGATGATTTCTTCGACGACTTTTTCTTCCCCCGGTCGGCTGTCTGCTCGGTGCGTGCCGAACTTTGCCGTTTCTTCTGTGAGACGGCGTCCGAGGGTGATATAAGCAGCAGAAGCGTTGCAAGCAGAATGATGACTATTCTTTGCACGGCAGTGTGATGTCTTGGATTAGAGTTGTTTTAACAGGCCTGACAGAGCGGATGCGGGGATGCGCTCGTAATCGTCGGGGATGCGGCAGCGGCGGTTTAGATTGGTGTTGAACTTGGAATTGTTAAGATCCCACTCGATGGTTGCGGCGATCTTCTTTTTGCCGGAATTCTCCACCGACACCTTGCGTGCGAACCATCCGGCATTACGGCTTTCTGCAATGCCGTCGTAGTAGACCTGTACGGTGGTCTTGGCGTTGACCTCGACCACTGCGCCGCGCAGGCCATTGATGGTCGACGAAGCAAGAAATCCGTAGGAGTAGTCGGCAGGCTGATATTTCGGGAGTATGTACCATCCGTTGTCTGCTTCGGCCAACTCGAAAAGTGAGCTGTTGCCGGGGCGTGCCGTGCCTTTGCCTACAGAAAACGCGCGGCCCAGCAGCAGGTCCTGGATGTCGGTGATGGTGACGCCTGCTCCGTCGAGCAGCGTCGCAGTCGGCTCGCTGATATATTTTTTGTGGAATTTGTCGACGGCAACCACCGAGTCGGCGTCGACCCAGAGCGTCGCTACCTCAAATCCGAGCATGCGGATGGATATTGAAATCCATTCGCCGCGTTTCATATACACTTTGCCGGCGGCATTTAGCTTCTTGGGCGATTTGATGCTAAGCTTCATCGACATTTCCATGTCGTTCCATGCCGTCCATGAGGAGGTGAGCATGTTGTAGCGGGTCGGGAGGTCGGCATAGGTCGGCACGGTGTTTTCGCCGATTACGATGGTGGAGCCGCCTGCGGCGCCCTCAGCGGCTTTTTTCTGCGAACGGCATCCCGACAGAGGCGACAGGAGGAGCAACGCCGCTGCGGCAAGGAGTATGGTGCTGAATGATTTAAACATAGATTACAGTTGATGGACAGGGCAGAGCGTAAGCGTTGAGCCTAAAAAGGCGTTCAGTCGACAAACGGAGTGCGTTGCTTTATTTTTTTAGGTAATAATTCGTTGTCGGGGTCGAGCTTCAGGGCGCGTTGCCAGAATTCCACAGCTTTCTGCACTTCCCTGTTCATGAAATATATGTCGCCGGCATGGTCGAGCACGTCGGCCTGCGGTTTGTCGGCTTCGATTTCGAGAGCGCGGTCGATCCACTGACGCGCTTTCTCGTAATCCTTCTTTTTGTAGTAGATCCACGCGTAGGTGTCGATTGCCGTGTCGTTGGAGGGATTGGCACGCACGCAGATCGCGCTGTACTGTTCGGCTGTGTCGAGGTCTGTCTCCTTTTCAGCCAGGTAGTATGCGAAATTGTTCAGCGCCAGCAGATTGTCGGGGTCGAGCGCCACAGCTTCGCGGTAATAAGTGAAAGCTGAGTCGGGCTGCTCGAGGCGATAGTACACGTCGCCTATCGAGGCGAGAATCTGCGACCGGGCGGTGTGATCCTCCTGGTCGGTGACCCTGAGCGCCTTGCGAAGATAGGGCATGGCCTCGGTAAACTTCTCGGCCTGCATGAGATTCGCACCCATGAGCACATTCACCACCGGATCGTCGGGAATGAATTCCAGTGCGCGCCGGCCTTCGCGGAGCGCCTCGTCGGGCCGGTCGAGCTGCGATGCCACGCTCATGATCGAACGCCAGCGTTCGGGATTGTGCAAGTCGCCGTCCACGGCATATTCCATCTGCTCAAGTGCGCCGCGTAGATCGTTCTTCACCACCAGATACGAGGCGTAGAGGTCGCGTATCTGCGGCTCATGGGGCTGTTGGCTGATAAGGCTCTCGAACATGCCGCGTATCTGCGGCGTCTTGAGCGAGTCGGCGTGAACTTTGTAGACATATTCGCGCATTATAGCCATCTTGGGCTGGATATCGAGATTCTCCATATCGATGGCATGCGAAATCTCGCGGTCGTAGGCGGTGGAGTCGCCCCGGCTGAGATAATATTGGGCGCGTTTATACACCGCCGTACCGTCGTCGGGATCGGTGGCGCACGCCATGTTGAAATATGTCAGAGCCGAATCGGGCTGCCCAAGCAGCTCGAAAATGTCACCGGCAAAGATCTGTGCGGCCACATTTTTCGGCGCGGAACGTAGCAGCGAGTGTACCTCGGCGATGGTGCCGACGGTATCGCGCAGCTGCAACAACGCCCTGATTTTGTGCGATGTGATGCCCAGATCGTTGCCCTCGGCGCGTTCCACGCGGTCGAGCACTCCGAGCGAACGCACCAGCGAGGCGGAATCCCCTTTCTGTTGCAGGGCTTCCACCAGTTTTATGGCCACATCGGGTTTGTCGGGGTTCAGCGAATCGGTGACCGACCACACGCGGATAGCCTCGTCGGTGTTGCCCAGCGTGTTGTTGATCATGCCGTAGAATATGTTGCTGTAATAATCCTCGGGATGGAGGTCGAAATGGCGCTGCATCATCCTGAACCCTTTGAGGGCAATGACGGAATCCTCCTGCGCCAGCGCCATCAGGTAGTAGCCGATGGTCTGGCCCACCGACGATTGCGTGGTGTCGAGGTCGTAGGCGGCACGCAGCAGCTCCAGATATGAGTCGGACTCGTTCAGAGCATTGCGTGCACCGGCTTCCATGAATATGTAGTCGGCTTTGCGCTGTTGCTCGGCCAGCCGGGCCTGAGCCCCCTCCTTGCGCCCGAGGGCGGCTACGGGCAGGCCCGCAATCATGAGTGCCAGCAGCAACACAGGTAATATCAGCCCTTTGCGCGAGGCTCTGTCCTCTTTGGGGGACACCACGTTTCCTCGTCGGGGAGGGTTATGGAAAAATGCATGATTCATTGTCTGTCAAATCGTTTTGTAGAGAGTGACGGATCAGTTGGTGCCTGTATGGCCGAAACCGCCATCGCCGCGGACCGTATCGTCGATTTCCCGGACCTGTTCCCATGCCACGCGGGTATAGCGCGAAATCACCATCTGGCAGATGCGCTCGCCGTCGTTGACGGTGAAAGGCTCTTTTGAGAGGTTGATAAGAATCACGCCGATTTCTCCGCGGTAGTCGCAGTCGACAGTGCCGGGGGTGTTTGCCAGCGAGATGCCCTTTTTCAGAGCCAGACCGCTGCGTGGACGTATCTGACATTCATATCCCCTGGGGAGCTGCATGAACAGCCCGGTGGGAATCAGGGCGCGTTCGAGGCTTCCGAGCACCACAGGTCCGTCGGGCAGATATGCCCTTACATCCATGCCTGCGGCGCCCGGTGTGGCATAGGCAGGCAGGGGGTGGTGCGAGCGATTGATGATTTTCACTTTCACCTCTCGGTCAAGGGCCTCTTTCACAGAGATTTCAAACTCTTCGGCGGCGTGTCGGGAAAACTGGTTTTCTGCGTCCATCGGTTCAGTTACATTATTAACAAGCAAAAATAGTAAAATTCCCGCATATTACTGCCATTAAAACCGATTTTAATGAGAAAGTTTGGTGAAAAATCGGTAATTTTGCTGAAAACAACTATATATGGCAGAGCACAACGACCTTGGTAAATTCGGCGAACAGGAGGTGGTGGACCATCTCGTGGCCGAGGGTTATGACGTGGTGGAGCGCAACTGGCGCATGAACCATCTGGAAATCGACATCATAGCCACACGTGGAGATGAAATAGCATTTGTGGAGGTGAAAACACGCACCGACGACCGCCGGGACCCTCTCGAAGCCATGACTCCGCGCAAAGTGGCGCTTCTGAGCCGTGCCGCCGAGGCTTATATCCGTATAAACCGCATTGCGCTCACACCCCGTTTTGATGTGGTGGCGGTGATTGGCAATGCGCATAACAGGCGGATTGAATATCACAAAAATGCTTTCCTCCCTCCGCTGCGCACCTATTGAGTGCGATTATAGCTTTTTTAATGAATCAGCGCCTGTAGAACTATCCTCAGGCTTTGCCAGCGAGGAGAGTGGTGGTCTCGGTGTCGGGCGCAACAATCCACAGACGGTCGCCGGCGCGGAGCGGGAGCGACCCCGGGCGGTCGATAAACCGGTCGCCGCGGCGCAGGGCCACCACATGGGTGTTGTAGGTGCGCCGCACGTTGGCCGAGGCGAGTGTGCGGCCGACAAGCGGAGAGGTTTCGCTCAACTGTATTGATGTCAGGCGAATGTCGGAGTTGCCCGAATCATGTTCGGTGGTCTGCGGCTCGGCTTCGACCAGAGGGAGGATGGCCTCTATCTGCTCGTCGGTGCCGATCACGCCCACGGTGTCGCCGGGGAACAGGCGGGTGTCGCCCGACGGGATGGTGATGGTTGAGCCGCCGCGCTGGATTGAGACGAGATCCACTCCGTAGTTGCCGCGCAGATTGCTCTCTTTCAGCCTTTCGCCAACAAACGGACAGGCATAGCCCACATGCATGTAGGCAAGGTGCAGGTCGCTGACAATGTTGTTGTTCTTGCCCGAACGGCGCAGTTCCCGTTCGTTGAGGTTGTCAAGAAATTTCGTCTCGATATGGCGTAGCGAGCGGTTGAGGCGGCGGTTGAGCAGAAGTATCAGTAAGATGAACACTCCCAGACCAATGAGGGCGGCGGAGCGCAGCGAATAGCTTGCGGAAATCACATGCACGATGAAGCCCAGCGCAATGATCATGCGGAGCACTGCAAGCACCACCCGGGGCACCCTTGAACGTGTGTTTGCCTTGGATTGGCTATGCCCGTCGGCCGTCGGGGGGAGCAGCAGCGCCAGCAGGAATGGCGACATCACGGTCAATGTGATCACGGTGGTGAGCAGACGGCTCCACGAGGGCATGATTTCCTCGAGCATGGGGCGCAGATAGGTGGAATTTACCAGCGAGATCGCCACTAAAACCACAGAGTAGAGCAATATGCGCCAAAGATAGCGTTTGAGCATTGCAGCCCATTCGCGGCGGTTTTCGTTGCCGGCGCTCTGCGATGCCTCGGTGGTGTAGCGCCGCAGCAGGAAGTGATATTTTGCGGGGAGATGCCGCTCGACCAGGGCATAGGCCGGGTCGGCCATCTTGATGAAGTAGGGAGTTGTGAATGTGGTGATTACCGACACTGCAACAACAATAGGGTAAATCTCGGGATTGAGCACACCCAGGCTCATGCCGAGAGTGGCGATGATGAAGGCGAATTCGCCGATCTGGGTCAGCGAGAAGCCTGATTCCATGGCTGTCTTAAGCGGCTGCCCGGTGACGAGCATGCCGAATGTGCCGAACAGTATCATGCCGGCGATGACCACCACCGAAAGCAGCAGTATCGGCCACCAGTAGCGCACAAGTATGTCGGGCTGCACCATCATGCCCACCGAGATGAAAAACACCGATCCGAAAAGATCTTTTACCGGCATGGTCACCGATTCGATGCGCTCGGCATAGCTTGTGCCGGCGAGTATCGAACCCATAACGAACGCTCCCAGCGCCAGTGAGAATCCGCACATCACCGAGAATACCGCCATGGAGAGGCACAGACCCATCGACACCACCAGCAGGGTTTCGTTATTGAGAAACCGGCGGCAGCGATTGAGAAACGAGGGGAGCACATACACGCCGACAAGAAACCAGATGACAAGGAAGAAGAGCAGCTTGGTCACCGACATGAGCATTTCGCCCCCCTCCACGGTGTTGTTGATGGCTATGGAGCTTAGAATCACCATCATCACCACCGCAAAAAGATCCTCGATGATAAGCACGGCAAACACCAGCGAGGCGAATTTGCGCTGTCGCAGGCCAAGGTCGGTGAATGCCTTGATGATGATTGTGGTGGACGACATCGACAGCATGCCGCCGAGAAAGAGGCAGTTGATGGTGGTGAAACCGAGTAAACGTCCTATAAGATAGCCCGTAAGCATCATGCCTGAGACTATCACCAGGGCTGTGACCACTGCCGAACCGCCCGTGTTGACCAGTTTCTTGAAGCTGAACTCCAGACCTAACGAAAAGAGCAGCACAATGATGCCTATCTGCGCCCAGAACTCGATGTTGACCTCAGTGGTGACCGAGGGCAGCGGTTCGAAATGGGGGCTGGCGAGGAAGCCGGCGACTATGTAGCCGAGCACCACCGGTTGCTTGATCCACTTGAAGAGCAGAGTCACCACTGCGCCCAGGAGCAGGATAAACGCCAGATCGGAAATCAGACTGTCGAAATTGGGGGAGGCGTTGAGTAGCAGCATGATGGTCAGAGTTCTGAATATTTGTGTTTGCCGCGGAGATAGTATGCGGTAAGGATGTCGGGGCGTCCGGCCCGCAGCAGATTTTTTGACGGATGCGAGGTGTAGTTGCGTCTCATCAGGCGGAAATCGCGGTGAGCCTTTAAGATGGCGCGGGCATTGGCGAAATCGCCGGTGACGATGAATCTGGCCCACGCCACAGTGTCGAGCAGCCGGCGGCGCAACAGGGCGGCGCGCAGATCGGCTTCGGGCAGATTCTTATGGAGTAACAACAGATTGTTGCGGAAGTTCAGATAGGTTTTGCGCGGATTATCCGCCGGGAGCGACCCGCCGCCGAGATGATACACGTGGCTTGCGGGCACGCACCAAAGCTGCCACCCGGCAAGCTGCATGCGCCAGCAAAGATCGATCTCCTCCATATGGGCGAAAAAACGCTCGTCGAGGCCCCCGAGCCGATTGTAGAGGTCGGTGCGCACCATCAGCGCCGCGCCCGTGGCCCAGAACACTTCGGCGGGGGTGTCATATTGTCCGCAATCCTCTTCCACGGTGGCAAAAAGACGCCCGCGGCAGTAGGGGTAGCCGTTGCGGTCGATATATCCGCCGGCGGCTCCGGCATATTCAAAACGGCTTTTGTCGGTGTAAGCCAATATCTTGGGCTGGCAGCCTCCGGCCTCGGGATGCGCCTCCATGAAATCGTGGAGCGGCCGCAGCCATCCGGCGGGTGTCTCCACATCGGAGTTGAGCAGCACGGTGTAGCGGTAGCCGGTGTCGCGCAGCGCACGGTTATAGCCCCCCGCGAATCCCAGATTTTCCTTGAACGCGAGCACCTTCACCTGCGGAAATTCGCGTGCAAGGAGAGCCGTCGAGCTGTCGGTCGACCCGTTGTCGGCCACAATTACGTCGGCAATGGCTGCGTCGGTGTTGGCGATGACCGAGGGGAGAAATTCGCGCAGCAGTTTCTCGCCGTTCCAGTTGAGGATAATTACAGCTACAGGTTTCATGTTCGGCTATTTTTTATCAGGCTCTGTGTCTTGGGGAAACGATACCGGATTTTTCCAGCGTTTGTGGCTCCAGAGCCAGAGCGACGGATCGGCGTCGATGTTGCGCTGGAGCATGCGTGCGTAGAGGTCGGTGAGCGGGTAGGGCGATTTGTCGCCGTTTGCGGTAAGCGAGTCCTCTGCATCGGGCGTCATAGGCATCACGTCGATATGGTAATGGCCGCGCGAGGGCTTGGTGGCATACCAGTAGACGGGGAGAGAGTCCATGCGGCGGCATACGGTCTCGGTGCCGGTAATCATGGCTGTGGGGTGGTTGAGAAATTTCACTACGTGCACCGGATCGCCGTGGCTCGGCTTCTGGTCGCTCATGAAGCCTGTGACGGTGGCCACATGCTGTTTGCGGTAGCGCAGCAGATCGAGGAATGCAAGCCGTTTCTGCAGCGACACGGCGCCGAAGCGTCCGCGGATGCGGAGCATGAGCCGGTCGAACCATTCATTTTTCAGCGGGCGGTAAATCTGGCAGAATTCCACCCCCTGATGCGGTTTGAAGCGGCTGTGCAGGATTATCGAAGGTGCATATTCCCAATTGCCGATATGGGCGAAATAGCACACTACGGAGCGCCCTTGGGCAAGGGCGTCGTCGATAATCTCAACGTTGGAGAATGTCATGCGGGCGAGCATCTGCTCGTCGGTGATGTGCAGCAGTTTCAGCGTTTCAACCACATAGTCGCAGAAGTTGTGGTAAAACTTCCGCTCTATGGCTCGCAGCTGACTCTGCGATTTGTCGGGATAGCATGAAGCGAGGTTGCCCCGCACGGTTTTCAGGCGGTAGCGGGCTATGTAGTAAACAATCGGGAAACTGAGATCGGAGAGCAGATACAGCACGCTGAACGGGAGGCGGGCAAGTGCTTTTACCATCCATCCCAGCGGGAGATATTTCCAGTTATCAGTCATTTGTTCAGACTCTTATGTTCGGGGTTGACTATTTCGCCGAGAAACTCCACCTCGGTGTTGGACCGGAAGGGGAGAATCTCGGTAAGACGCACGTCGGCGATATGGTTGTCGAGCGATTGCGGTGCATCGGGAATCCTCACTTTCAGATAGTTGTCGGTGAAACCGGCCATTGGTTGCCCGGCGCGGGTGTGTTCGAGCAATACGGGGCGCACCGTGCCGGTGAATCTCCGGGCAAACTCCAGAAAACGACGGTCCGACACCCCGATCATCTCCTCCACCCGCCGGTGCTTCTCCTCCTGCGGCACCACATGGGCGATTTCAAGGGCGCGGGTGCCGGGACGTTCGGAGTAAGGGAAGATATGGAGGCGCGTAATCGGCAACGACTCAATGAATTGCCGCGAGCGGATGAATTCCTCTGCGGTCTCGCCTCGTGCGCCGCAGATAAGGTCGATGCCTATGAAAGCATCGGGTATCAGGCTGTTTATTTTCAGTATTTTGTCGCGGAAAAGCGCTGTGTCGTAGCGGCGGCGCATAAGCTTGAGCACGGCATCGGAACCGCATTGCAGCGGTATGTGGAAATGCGGCATGAACGCACGCGACCGGGCACAATACTCGATTATCTCGTCGGTGAGCAGGTCGGGTTCGATCGATGAGATGCGGTAACGGGCTATACCCTCCACTGTGTCGAGCGCCTTGATCAGGTCGAGAAACGTTTCGCGGGGGGCGCCGGCGAGGGCGTCGGGCTGCCTGCGGCCGAAGTCGCCTATGTTTACCCCTGTTATCACAATTTCGCGTGCCCCGCTGTCGGCTGCCTGCTGTGCCTGCGCAACCATCTGCGCCACAGTGCCCGAACGGCTGCGGCCGCGGGCTGCGGGGATTGTGCAGTAGGTGCACCAGCAGTCGCATCCGTCCTGCACTTTGAGGAAATAGCGGGTGCGGTCGCCGCGCGAGCATGAGGGGGTGAATGAGCGTATATCCTTGGCCGGCGTCACCTCATGGCGGGTTACATGTGCCGGGTCGGCTAAAAATGAGTCGAGAAACTGCTCGAGACGATCCTTGCGGTCATTGCCCGCCACCACCGCCACTCCGGGCAGCGACGCTGCCTCGCGGCTGCGCAACTGCGCATAGCAGCCGGTGAGCACTATGGCTGCCTGAGGATATTTCCGATGATAGGAACGGACGGCCTGACGGCATTTTTTGTCGGCCTCGCCGGTGACGGAGCAGGTGTTGATGAAAATGATGTCGGGCACCTCGCCGCGGAGGGCGCGCGTCACGCCCCGGCTCTCCCAGCGGGAGGCCACCGAAGATGTTTCTGCGAAATTCAGCTTGCAGCCGAATGTGTGATACAGTGCCTTTGGCATTTATGATTAAACAAGCTCTTATTGTTGAACAGGCTCTTTTTATTAGGCAGGCTCTAAAATCTTTTATTGTGCTGACGACGGCGACGAGCCGATATAGGAGTCCTTGAACCCTAAGAAATAGAGCACGCCGTCGATGCCTATAGTGGAAATAGACTGTTTTGCGGTCTCCTTTACCTTGGGTTTGGCGTGGAAAGCGATGCCTAAACCGGCGGCTGAAAGCATGGGCAGGTCGTTGGCGCCGTCGCCTACGGCAATGGTCTGGGCGAGGTTCACGTTTTCCACCTGCGAAATCAGGCGCAACAGCTCGGCCTTGCGTTTTCCGTCGACAATGTCGCCCACATAGCGGCCTGTGAGACGTCCGTCGGAGTCGACCTCAAGCTCGTTGGCATAAACATAGTCGAATCCGAAGCGCCGTTTGAGATATTCGCCAAAGAATGTGAAACCGCCCGAGAGGATGGCCGTCTTGAATCCGGCGCGTTTCAGCACCTCCATCATGCGCTCCACTCCCTCGGTGATGGGGAGGTTGCGGGCTATATCCTCCATGACGCTGACGTCGAGACCTTTGAGAAGCGCCACCCGCTCGGTGAAACTCTCGCGGAAGTCTATCTCGCCACGCATGGCGCGCTCGGTGATGGCGCGCACCTTGTCGCCGACGCCGGCACGCTCGGCCAGCTGGTCGATGCACTCGGTCTGGATGAGCGTGGAATCCATATCGAAGCAGATCAGACGGCGGCAACGGCGATACATGGTATCCTCCTGAAGCGAGATGTCGAAACCCTCGCGTGAGGAGATTTCGATGATGCGGCTCTGCAGTTCCTGGCGGTTGGCTGGTGTGCCGCGTACAGAAAACTCTATGCAGGCTTTGGTGCGTGGCAACTCGGCTTCGTTAAGGGGCTGACGGCCGGTGAGTCGCTGAATGGCGTCGATGTTGAGTCCCTGGTCGGCGATTACCTCCGATACCAGGGCGATGTGACGGGCTGTGAGCTGGCGGCCGAGGATGGTGATGATCCATCGGTTTTTCCCCTGACGGCTTACCCAGCTTTCATATTCCTCGATCGAGATGGGGCTGAACCGGATCTTGACCCCCATGTCGTAGGCTTTGAACAGCAGATCCTTCATGATGTCGCCCGACATCTGGGGTGTGGTGCGGAACAGGATGCCGAGCGATAGGGTGTGATGGATGTCGGCCTGACCGATGTCAAGCACCATGGCGTTGTAGCGGGCGAGGATCGATGTGAGCGCGGCGGTGACGCCGGGTTTGTCCTGACCCGATATGTTGATGAGAATTAGTTCTATGTCTTTGTGCTCCATTTCGAGATTTGCTTCGATGCGGCGGCCGTGTGTTGGGTTGCTTAGAGCTTGTTTAATGTTAAAAAGCTCATAATGGCGTGACGGAGAGGTGGCGTTATTTCACGCGGAGTTTCTGTCCGGGCTGTATTTTGGGGTTGCGGCCCGAGAGACCGTTGAGTTTCTTGAGCTGAGCCACTGTGGTGCCGTTTTTGCGGGCTATGCGGTCGAGCGAGTCGCCCTTGCGCACGGTCACTGTCTTTTTCGATTTCTTGGCTGATGCCTCTTTGTTTTTCTTGCTTTTAGCGCTCTTTTCAGCTTTTTGTGCGGTTTTTTCAGCTTTTTGTGCATTCTCTTTGCTTTTGCTGAATGCCGAGCTTACATGAGCTGATGTGGCTTCTGACGATGCTTCGGTGGTGACGGTGTCGGCATCGGTGGAGGTCGACGCGGCGGCTGCATCGGAGGCTATAGCCTCCACATCCTTGGTGTCGGCGGCCTCTGTCGCTTCGGATCCGTCGGCACCGGTTGATGCGTCGGCCAGCTGCACATCGTTGGTTTCAGGCATCTGCTGCGGCGTTTCCTCGGGTGTCTCCTCTTTGGGCGCGGGGCGGAACACGCGCTGAGTGGTGACCACCTTGAGTTTCTGTCCGCGTTTGGGCGATCTGATATTTCCGTTGGCTCTCCGCAGGCTGCTGAGCGATACGCCGTAGTGCTTCGCGATTTTCGACATCGACTCGTTGCGTTTCACCTTGTGGTATATCACCTTTTCGGTGGTTACCCATTCACCCTCGGCGTTTTCGGCTGCAGTGGCGGCCGAGGCCGGCTCCACGGTGTAGCGGCGCGCATAGAGGTCGGCGTTGTGGTTGCTGATAGCATCCTCCGAGAGGATGTATGAATAAATCTGATTGGATGGGAGAACGAGCGAATAGGGGCGGATGTCGCCTGGAATGCACCCCTGACGATACTGCGGGTTGAGCACCTTGATCTCCTCGACGGGCATCTGCAGCACGTCGGCAATCTGCTGGAAATAGATGCGGCGATTGACGTGGACCGAATCGGTGATTATAGGGCGTTTGGCCAGGGCGGGCGATATGTTGTGATGCTTGTAGTTGTTCATCACATAGGTGGCTGCGATAAAGCCGGGCAGATAGCCGCGTGTCTCTTTAGGCAGATAGGGGTAGACCGACCAGAAATCCTTTTTGTCGGCGGTGCAGCGTCGCAAGGCTTTGTTCACGTTGCCGGGGCCGCAGTTGTAGGCCGCGATGGCCAGCGACCAGTCGTTGTAGATTTCATAAAGCTGGCGCAGATAGCGGGCGGCTTCGCGCGACGACACCACGGGGTCGCGGCGCTCGTCGACAAGGGTGTTCACCTCCATGCCCAGCCCACGGGCGGTGGGGAGCATCAGTTGCCACAGGCCGGTGGCGCCGGCGCGCGACACGGCGTCGGGGTTCATGGCCGATTCGATGATGGGGAGATATTTAAGTTCCTGAGGCAACCCTTCATTTTCGAGCGCCTGCTCGAAGATGGGCATATAGTAGAGGCTCATGCCGAGCATGTTCTCCACCAGACGGCGGTTGCGTTTGGTGTATGCGTCGATATATGCGCGCACAATCGAGTTGTAAGGCAGCTCGATTGTGGTGGGGATGGCGGCGAGGCGCTGTATGATTTCTTCGTCGGTGGCGTCGGCGTCAGGTGTGCGGTCCACATCGGCGTCGAGCGCCGTGTAGTTCGCCAGATACCAGTTCTCCATCATCTTGCGGGTGTCGGTCTCGAAACTTTCGGGGAGCACGATGGTGGTGTCGCAGTCGGTATGCCGCAGGTCAAGCACGGTGGGCGCTGCGCTGAGCATTGATGCGGAGGCTATGGCGGATGTGATCAGCAGTGATTTCAGGAGGAAAGGGAGCTTCATGTGTCAGATTGTTCGAGTTCAGAAATTCAGGGCCCATGCAAGGCCGAGTGAGGGGTAGCGGGTGCGGCCATCCTGCATCACAGCGGGGCCTACATCCATCGAGAGGTGCGGGGCTATGTCGAAATGCGCCAGAGAGGCATCGACATATGCGTCGACCATGGCCAGCAGATACACGCCCACCATGGATATTATGCAGAGGTCGCGGTTGCGTCGGAAAAAGTTCTTTTTTGAGCGGAGCACATTCTTGAGCCACTCTTTGTCGAGATCCGATTCGTTGACATTGGGCGCGAAAAAGTCCATATAACTGTTTGACGACGGATCGTTGTCGATCAGGTCGGCGTAGGCGCGTGTATAATCCTTGAGCATCTGGTTGTTCCACGATGTGGCATAACCAAGACCGAGGTAGCCGCCGACCACGATGGGGAGTTTCCAGTAGCGGCGGTTGTAGATCTGTCCCAGGCCGGGGAATAGTGCCGACAGCCACACGGCGCGCGTGGGATCGGGGTTGAATTCCTTCTCGGTGGGAATCCATTCCTCTTCGGGAACGCGACTGAGGCGTTTCATCACCGATGCCGAGCGGGCGCGGTTGTTGGCGTCGTTGGCTTCGAGAGCCTCACCGACGGTGAGCACTCCCAGAGTGTCGACGGGCGAGAATATCAGATTACCGTCGCTGCCGGTGGAGAATTCATCCTCGATAACCTCCACTGCATGCCGGTCGGTGTAGTTCCCGACTGGAATTGAGTCGGGGAGCGCAGCCATGGCGGAGTCGGCGGCAGCGGTTGCCACAGCCGGCACGGGTGAGTGGTGCACGGCGTTCTGTGCCGAAGAGGCCGGAGATGCAACAACGACGAAAAGCACCGCCAGAGTAATGACGATGTGCGGCGTCAGCGATGCCACGAACTGAAATACTGATGTATGACGATGCCTGTCGACGGCTGAAATGTCCGTAGGTTGGTTCACAGGCGCAAATTTACTGAAAATAGCCCAACTGAGCAACCCCCAGGGCTACTATAGTGCTTTGCGTTAATGATTTTTTAACATAAGAAATGGTTTCAGCCGTTGGCATGGTGCCGTGGTTTCCGGGGCGTTGTCAGATATGCCACCGAGGCTCCCGCCATTATCGGCAGCAGTGACGACACGGGGATGAGGATGCGCCCCCAGTCGTTGGGTGCCCCCGCCATGGCGCAGAATGTCAGGGTGAAATAGGCGAGGGCTGTAAGGGGAGCCGTGAGATTGCGGCGAAGCGGCTTCGGACTGCGCAGACCCCATAAAATTATGAAAATGGCGCCGAGCGCAAGACCGGCCCATACGGGAAAACGGGCGAATGCGCCGTGAAAGGGATATAGATACCACCCGGGTAATGTCTCGGTCCAGCCGGGATACTCCCGAGGGTCGAGAGGAGTGCCGTCGCGGTCGCACAAAATCTCGAAATGCGGGCTGTGTGCCGCTGTCATGAATTGTCGGAGGTATGCACGGCCTACTTCTCGGGTGCGCCCGGCCGATGCCGAGTCTATCGCGGCACTGATCTGTGCCGGCGTCTGCGCGCTGAGTTCCTGCCACACACCGGTTATGTCAGGGCGCTGTGTCTCGCCCTGCGGGGAGATGATTCCGGCCATGCGGAGTGTGGCGTAGCGGTTTAGAAGCGTGGATTTGGCCAGCATGGTCACGCCGGTTTTCTCTCTCAAGGCCATGGCGTAGACCATGACCGGAAGGGAAGTGGCCGCGACAAGCATTGCAGCAGTGAGAAAGGCTCGCCGACGATGATGTCGCGGAGCTTCTGCGGCAACTGCAGCCCACCATAGAGCCATCACAGGTATCAGGCTCACAAACATCGGTTTGGTGAATATGAGTATGAGCAGCAGTGCGGCTCCGCCCCACAGATATGCCTTGCGGTGCGTTTCGTGGTAGCGGGCACAGCTCCATAGAAGCGCCACAAGCAGGCATTCCGACAGGCTTTCGGGCAGGCACACGTTGTTATAGCACCAGAAGCATGGAAACAGAAAATAGGCGAGAACCACAGCCGATCCGATCATGCGGGACAGACGCAGCGACATGTATATGTCCCACACCAGCAGCATTGTGCCTGCATAGATTGCCCATTGTGTGGCGCAGAGTCCGATGGCGCAGAATGTGTGCCTGAAGATCGCGTACATAATGCCGTAGAACAGCGGATACACAGGTGGACGGATGTCATCGAGCTGAAGATGTCTCAGATGGTCGTAGGCTCCGTAATAGCTGTAGGCGTCGCCCATATTCATGCAGGCCCCTTTGTAAACGGCCAGCTGCCATATACACAGCGCCGCCGACAGAAAGCACACCGTCCACAGCAGCCGGCGTGGGATGCGGGCTGTGCGGACGGCGTTGTGGGGTGTGTGGGCAGAGATGCGGCGCGGCATCGGATGTTATTTGCTGTAGCTGAAATTGGCGGTGTAGGCGTCGCCCTTCGAGGTGTATATCTCCTTGAAATTGAGCGAGTGACTCAGATCGTCGGCAATGGCCGATGATGTGCCTTTCCAGCTTTCGGAATAGTCATGCGAGCCTGAGCCGTCGGCGGGGAGGGCGAGGAAGCTCAGGGTGATGCGGGGATTCTCCTCGTCGGTGATTTCATAGCTCCCCGAAAGTTCGAAGGTCTTGCCATCTTTTTTTACCAGTGTGCCTTCGATGCGGCTGTTGCGGAAGAGAGTTAGACTCAGCGAGGCTTTGCCGCCGGGGTAGATGATGCCGGAATAAGAGAGCACCCGGTCGATAATCTGCGATTCGTCGTAGGCGGCTGCCACATCCGAATCCTCGGCCTCGGAGAGTCCGTCGGTTGCCATGGCTGAGTGTGCCAAGGGCGAACCCTCGCGGTGGATAATGTCAATGCCCTTGGGATTCGATGGTGTGGCGGCGAGAGTCTGTGTCTCTGTTGCGTCGGGAGTTACCTCTTTCTCCTTGTCGGGAGCGTATGTGCTGAAATACCACCATGCGCCGGCTGCTATAAGCAACGCTGCCACGATGCCGACGATAATCCATAGCGCAGCGGCGTTGCTGCGTTTTGCCGGAACATATTCGGGAGAATATAGCGGCGCCGCCTGAGGTTCAGACGGTTGTGGTCGTAGTTGAGGTTGCTGCGGTTGCTGCGGTTGCTGCAAAGGGCGTTCCTGTTGCGGTTGCTGCGATGGTTGCTGCGGGCGGGGCGTTACTATGCCGGGGGCGCCGGGCTGTCCGGGATAGTGGCCTTGTGAGTTATTGTCGAATTTATTATCCATAACTGTCGCTTCAATATTTTGAGGTGCACTTAAAACCGGAATTTTCCCGGTTTTCGCGATGATTATTATTTGCCGATATTTCGGCAAATTTAAACAACTTTCACTAACTTAACAAATTCGTCCCCCTTTTTTGCTTAATGAAAGGGAATTTTTTTTTTCGTCTCGCTGATTTCTTTGGCCGATGCATGACATCCCACAAGGCTGCTCCGGAGGATGCCAGCATTATGGGCAGCAGCATGTTGACGGGAGTGAGAAGCCTTCCCCAGTCGTCAGGCGCGCCGACTATGGAAACTACGTAGCAGCCGATCATGGATGCTCCGACGGAATAGGCCACGGCAGGGAATCGTCCGCTGCGCCACCATCGCCACAGCCATAGCGCCACAAACCACAATCCTATCACCCAGCCGACCCACACCTGCGGGCGTATCTGACGGTAACAGGGGTATATCATCAGCACGGGGTCGCTGCCATCGGTGTCATTCCAGGCATGAAGCCAATGTTGCGGTGCCCCCGGAGGATACAACGGATTGTAGAACAGGTCATAGTCGGCCGAGCGGGGGAAATTTTTGAGATACATCACGGCGGTTTCCCGCGGATGGTGCGCCATGGCGTTGTTGTTGAGCCAATGAAGATCGGGCCAGTTTATACAGCCCATCTCATGCCACAGCGGGTCGGGGATGAATGGATGCCATGTGCCTGGGTCGCGGGCGTAATATCCGGCGATTATTTCCCGCAGATCTTCGCGCTCGATATCCTGAGGACGCATCAGCCCCTCCTCACGCAATTGGATGTATCGGTTATAGTCGGCGGCGATGCATGGCGAAAACACCAGATGGGTGTGCTGCATGGCCATACAATAAAGGCAGATCACGGCTGCCATTCCTGCGGTGAGCGTGGCGGGGAGACGCATTCTCAGTCCATGCTTCCGTGCTGTCGTAAACCATACCACCGGTATCACCGCCACGAGATAGACAAACACGGGCTTCGACATCGTCAGCACCACAATGGTTACCGCACTCCAGAGCATGGCACGGAGGCTGCCGCTGTCAGTCGTGACCATTACGAGCCACATCAGCAGCACCAGCAGGCTGCCGCACATTGATTCGGGCAACACTACATTGTTGAGCACCCAGAACCCAGGCACAAGCAGAAAGAGCGATACAGCCGCACCCGTCAGTCTCACGCCGGCTCCGAGACGGCGGCACAGCTGCCACGCAAGCGGCAGCACGGCCACAAACATGGTCCATTGCACCAACGCCACAATCACCCGCATGGCGGGAACGCCAACAATGTCGCGCGATCCCCCGGCAAAAAACGGGTAGACGGGCGGGCGTGCCTGATGCGAGTGAATGGTTTTGATGTAGTCCCATGCGCGGAAATATGATGGGGTGTCGTAGAATGCCTGCGACGCGCCACCGTACTCCACAAGCTGCCACACGAGTAGCGCTGCGGAAACGGCAGCCAATGCCGCGAAGAATCCCCGCGGCATCGCCTGCGACCCGTCACCTCTCCTACTAAGATATTTCACGATCTGATCTCACTCCCACTCGATGGTGGCTGGCGGTTTGGAGGAGATGTCGTAGGCGACGCGGTTTACGCCGCGAACGTGATTGATGATCTTGTTGGAGACTTCGGCCAGGAAGTCGTAGGGAAGATGCGCCCAGTCGGCGGTCATGGCGTCGGTGGAGGTGACGGCGCGAAGGGCTACGGCGCGTTCATAGGTGCGTTCGTCGCCCATCACGCCCACGCTCTGCACGGGAAGCAGAATCACGCCGGCCTGCCATACTTTGTCGTAAAGACCCCACTGGCGCAATCCGTCGATGAAGATTTTGTCGGCATTCTGGAGAATCTCCACTTTTTCGCGGGTGATGTCGCCGAGGATGCGCACTGCCAGACCCGGGCCGGGGAAGGGATGACGTGTGATCAGGTGTTCGGGCATGCCGAGTTCGCGACCTACGGCACGCACTTCGTCTTTAAAGAGAAGCCGCAGGGGCTCGCACAGCTTCAGGTTCATCTTTTCGGGGAGACCGCCCACGTTGTGGTGGCTCTTGATGGTGGTGCCGGTGATCGACAGCGACTCTATGCAGTCGGGGTATATGGTGCCCTGGGCAAGCCACTTCACATCCTTTAGTTTATGAGCCTCTTCGTCGAAGACGTCAATGAACCCTTTGCCAATGATTTTGCGCTTGCGCTCAGGCTCGGTGACACCGGCCAGCTCGCTGAAGAATTTCTCGGAAGCGTCCACGCCGATGACGTTGAGGCCGAGGCCCTGATAGTCGCGCATCACATCCTCGAATTCGTTTTTGCGGAGCATGCCGTGATCCACGAATATGCAGGTGAGGTTTTTGCCGATGGCTTTGTTGAGGAGGGCGGCTGTTACCGATGAGTCTACGCCCCCCGAGAGGCCGAGCACCACTTTGTCATCGCCGAGCTGCTCCCGGAGCTGAGCCACGGTGGTCTCGATGAACGAGGCGGCGCTCCAGTCCTGATGCGAGCCGCAGACGCCGACCACGAAGTTGCGCAGCAGTTGTGTGCCGTCGAGCGAGTGGTATACTTCGGGGTGGAACTGCACTCCCCAGGTCTGCTCGCCTTCGATGCGATAGGCGGCGATTTTCACCTTGTCGGTGGAGGCGATGGTGCGGAATCCGGCGGGAATCGAGGTGATGGTGTCGCCGTGGCTCATCCACACCTGGCTGCCGGGTCTGATATCTTTGAATATCGGCTCTGATTCGTCGACCTTGGCGAGCAGTGCGCGGCCATATTCACGCGAGCCTGCCGGCTCGACGGTCCCTCCGTCGGTCCATGCCATGAACTGGGCGCCGTAGCAGATGCCGAGCACGGGCAGACGGCGACGGATTTTCGACAGGTCGGCTTTGAAGGCATTCCGGTCGTAGACCGAGAATGGCGAGCCTGAAAGGATGACGCCGATGACCGAGGGATCGTCGTGGGGAAACTTGTTGTAGGGGATAATCTCGCAATAAGTGTTCAGCTCGCGCACACGGCGGCCTATAAGCTGTGTGGTCTGCGAACCGAAGTCGAGGATTATGATTTTTTCCTGCATAATCTTATGTGTGGGATGGTTTTGTTGACGCGTTCCTTGTTGGGCGAGGATCAGTCGGCGGCTCCGGAGTCAGATGAGTCGTCGGAGGCCGATTGGGCGCCTCGGTTGCGTACCTTGGATTTGGATTTCTCTGAAGATGTTTTGTTGAGATCTTTTTCTTCCTTGAGGTCTATTTCGTTGCGTGCCGAGTCGAGAATCCGGTATTGCAGATAGGCCAGCGACTGGTCGGCCACGATTTTGAAGCGTCCGCCAAGTTCGAGCTTCCATCGGCGATAGAGCGACAGGAGGCCTTTCTTGAGATATGCCTCTACAAAGGGGTGCACATAGAGGATGAAGTCGCGCACTTTAAGATCGCCGATGAGATATGAAAGCTTGTCGTGGAGCATGTCGGTGAAGAGCAGCGAGGGCTGCACTTCGCCTTTGCCGAAGCATGAGGGACAGGTCTCGGTAGTGGCTATGTCGAGGGCGGGACGCACTCTCTGCCGGGTGATCTGCATAAGCCCGAATTTGCTGAGAGGCAGGATGTTGTGACGCGCGCGGTCGTTGGCCATCACCTGACGCATATGGTCGTAGAGCGCCTGCCGGTGCTCGGCCTTGTTCATGTCGATGAAGTCGATGACGATGATGCCGCCCATATCGCGCAGGCGCAGTTGACGGGCGATTTCGTCGGCGGCGCGCAGATTCACGTCGAGCGCGTTGGCTTCCTGGTCGTTGCCTGCTTTGGCACGGTTACCCGAGTTGACGTCGATGACGTGCAGGGCTTCGGTGTGTTCGATGATGATGTATGCGCCCGATTTGAAGGAGACGGTTTTGCCGAAGGATGATTTTATCTGCCGGGTGATGTTGAAGTGGTCGAAAATCGGCGTGTCCTTCGTGTAGAGTTGTACTATGTCTTTCTTTTCGGGGGCGATGAGGCTCACATATTTCTGAATCTGGGCGAATGCCTCGGCCTGATTGACATGGATTGCCTCGAAATCAGGAGAGAACACGTCGCGCAGGACGCCTACGATGCGGCTCTCCTCCTCGAAGATCAGCGAGGGGATTTCGGCATGTCGGGCTTTGGCGATGGTTTCCTCCCAGCATTGCAGCAATGTCTGGATCTCGCGGTTGAGCTCGGCCACGGATTTGCCTTCGGCCGAAGTGCGGATGATGACGCCGAAATTTTTAGGCCTGATGCTTTCCACAAGGTGGCGCAGGCGCAACTTTTCGGCAGTGGTTTTGATTTTCTGCGAGATGGAGATTTTGCTCGAGAATGGTATGAGGACCATGTATCGGCCTGTGAAGGCTATCTCGGTGGTAAGTCTGGGGCCTTTGGAAGATATTGGCTCTTTGACGATCTGCACCAGCAGTTCCTGTCCGACGGTGAGTTGGTCGGTGATGGTGCCGTGCTTGTCGATGTCGGGGAGCAGCTTCATTTTCTGGAGCTTTGGCAGCGATCCCGAGGGGGCGGCCAGCAGCTCTTTGATGAAAGTGGAATAGGAAGAGAAATGCGGTCCAAGGTCGAGGTAATGAAGGAAGGCGTCCTTTTCGTAGCCGACGTTGACAAATGCGGCGTTGAGGCCCGGCATGAGCTTCTTCACTTTGGCCGCATAGATGTCACCGACGGCGTAGGCCAGGTTTCTGCTCTCTATCTGGAGCGAGACCAGACGGCCGTCCTCAGTGAGCGCAATTGATGCCTCATGTGGCTGTACGTCGACGATAAGTTCGCTTTTCATTTCATTAATTGTGATTGGATGCTTTTGGGCGGGCCGGGGCAGATGCGTTTTGGCTGTCTGCCAGGCGGCCGCTGGAGAGATTTAAGGGGGGCAAGGCCTTTTCGGGGCCGGGAATTGACCGGTGAGAAAAAACGCGAGAACAAACTTTTTTCTCGGCGCGAGGCCGTCATCGGCATCCGTCGGAGAAAAAGTCTGTTCTGTGTTCTTTATCGCGTTTGATAAAACCAGGTGAAGATTGTCGCCGCGGGTGGCGGCAGAGCCTTGTCGGCTGTCTTCACGTGCCGTAAGAATTTACTTCTTCTTATGACGGTTCTTTCTCAGGCGTTTTTTACGCTTGTGGGTGGCCATCTTGTGGCCTTTTCTTTTCTTTCCGCTGGGCATAGTAAGAAAATTTTAGTGGTTGACTATCGGGTTAATTGTCTGGATTGTGGAATGGGGAGAGAGTTGACCTGTTGCCGAAGCCTGAATTACTTCTTGAGGTCTTCCATGAACACCTTGGCGGGCTTGAAAGCGGGGATCTGGTGCTCGGGGATGATGATGGTGGTGTTCTTGGAAATGTTACGGGCGGTCTTCTGCGAGCGGGTCTTGATGATGAAGCTGCCGAAACCGCGCAGGTAGACGGGTTCGCCGTGGGCGAGTGAATCCTTGACTACTTCCATGAACTTTTCGATGGTTTCGAGAACTGCGGCGCGTTCGATGCCGGTGGTTTTTGAAATCTCGTTTACAATTTCTGCTTTTGTCATAGCGGTGTATAGCTTGATATGTTGTTTTAGATTGTAACAGCGCAAATGATTGAGGCGTAGCACTTTAGCTTAAGCTTGGGTGCCGCGGCTCAAAATTCAAGTGCAAATATCGGCATTTTTTCTGAAACAGCAGCTATTTACCTGAAAAAATTTTGCATAAAATTCACACAATCAGTAGAAATTACGATTTCACCGCTTTGTGGGGGTGGTGGCATCAGATGTCGGTGAGGCGCCACCACGAGTAGTCGGTAGCGGCGGAATCGACCGTGTCGATGCCTTCGACGCGCTTGAGCGCTCTGACCACCCTGATGGTGACCGGCAGGATTATGATCTCATAGGCTGTTTTCAGTAGCATCTGCGCTATAATCAGCTGTAGCACTGTGCTCCACGGCAGCACGCCTCCGAAAGCCACGGGGAAGAAAATGAGCGAATCGACACCCTCGCCGAAGAGTGTCGACAAAATTGCGCGGAGCGAAAACCGGCTCCATGAGTTGACGCTGTCGGCAGGTGCGCTGCGCTTTAGCCGGCTCATCACCCAGGCGTTGACCATCGAACCGCAGATAAACGCGGCGAAGCTGGCGGCCATGATGCGGGGCACGGCGCCATAGACTGTCTCGAGTGCCTCCTGCCCTTGCCAGTCGGCCGAGCCGGGTAGGCTGATGGCCATGTTGAGCAGCAGTGCCACAAGCAGACTCATGCCGAATCCCAGCCATATCACGAAACGGGCGCGGCGGAAGCCGTAGACTTCCACTATGCAGTCGTTGATGATGTAGGAAATCGGAAAAACGGCCAGCCCGGCGGTGACGGTGATGAATCCCAGACTTACGGTTTTGATTTCAATAAGATTGGATACGATAAGACAGACCACAAAGAGCACTGTCAGGCACACAAATGGGAGTGTGAATGTCGGTCGAAAATTACGTTTTTCCATTTTTCTTGTTTTTTACGAGGTTGCAAGCACTCGGTTGCATTAACAGTTTGTCGGCGATACGACACGCTGTTGAACTTGTCTAATATATGCGGCTGTAGTAGAGCGTTGTGGGGCCGTAGCCGGCACGCGGGGGATAGGTGATCTGCATTGCATTGTCGTTGGTGACGTAGATGGTGCAGTTCTCGGTGTAGGAGGGTCCGTTGGCGGGGAACCACTCGAACCAAAGCCGGTTGCCGTCGCAATAGTAGTTGAAAGGGAGGTAGTCGCCTGAGTAGTTGTCGTCCCATTCGCCTGACCCAGAGGTGTAGAAGGTGAGAGTCTCGTCGGGATACTGCATGCACTGCCATGTGCCGCTGAGATACCATCGTGCATCAGGGTCGTCGTAAAAATCGTCGTCGCACGACTGCATCAGCGCACCCATCGAGATAACGCTCAGCAACAGCAGAATATTAAGGTGGAGTCGTTTCATTTTTCAATTGATTAAGCAAAGTTAAATATTTAACGTCTTTCAGCAGTGGTTCGGTTGCGCAATTAACAACAATTAACACCGGATTGCGGCGACATTTCTTAAATGCCCGTCCGGGCGCAATAAAGAAAAAAAGGCGCCGTTAATAAATCAATGAGTGCAAAATCGAAAATATCCCGCATTGTGCGCGCGGCCATCATGACAGCCGCCGCTGCCGTAGCCATGGCTGTGGCTGCTCTCCCCGCGGGCGCCCAGACGCTCAACGACAAGCTGCTCAACAGGCCCTATGCCGACATGCGCCGCTTTCATCTGGGATTCTCGGTGGGCGTCAACACCCTGGGTCTCAGCTTTCACCACAACGGCTTTGTCACCGACGACGGTCAGACATGGTTTATGTCGCAGCCATCCTACAGCCCCGGCTTCTGTGTCAACGGTCTGGCAGAAGTGCGGCTCAACAACTATTTCTCGCTGCGCGCGCAGCCGGGCCTGTGGTTTGGCAACCGCGTGGTTAATTTTCTCGACACTTCCACCGGCACCCGTCATGACCAGAACATCAAATCGGCCTATCTGGTGCTCCCCGTCGAAGTGAAATTCGCGTCGATGCGCATGCGCAATCTGCGACCCTACATAATAGGTGGTGTAATCCCGGCCTATGACGTAGGCAAGAAAAGCAGCGACTTCCTGAAAATCAAGGGCTCGGAGTTCATGGTTTCGATAGGTTTCGGATGCGACTTCTATCTTCCTTATTTCAAACTTATTCCCGAACTCAAATTCTGCTTCGGTCTCACCGACTGCATCCGCCACGACCGTCCCGACCTTGTCGATGACCCGCTCCGCACGGCTGTCAACGCCTCTCTCAAAAGAGCCACGACGCAGATGGTGGTGCTCTCATTCTATTTCGAATAAGAGCATTTTTTATTAAACAAGCTCGAAATGAAATCTATAAACATACTCAGCCGCGGAATGCTGCGGATCATGGCCGTCGCAATGCTTGCCGCTGTGGCTGCTTTGCTGCCGCAGAGAGCTGCCGCGCAATACGACGCCCAGTTCTCGCAATATTTCGAGGTGCCTAACTACTACAACGCCGGAGCCATCGGCAACACCGACCTGCTGAAAATCCGCGGCGGCGCCCGTCTGCAGTGGATGGGCATCCACGGAGCGCCCAACACCTTCCTCGTTACCGCCGACATGCCTTTCAAATTTCTTAAAAAGAAGTTCGGCGCGGGTCTGGTGATGCAGCAGGAAAAAATCGGTCTCTACAGCAATCTCAATATCGGCGCACAGCTTGGCTATAAGATCCGCCTGTTCAAAGGCACGCTCACCGTGGGCGCACAGTTAGGTTTCATGAACCAGGGGTTCAAAGGTTCCGAGGTTTATATCCCCGACAACGACGACTATCACCAGTCGACCGACGAGGCCATCCCCAAGCAGGATCTCAACGGCAATGCGTTTGACATAGGCGCGGGTGTCTTCTATGTTCATCCCAAATTCTGGGCCGGCGTATCGGGCACTCATCTCAACAATCCCGCGGTGAAACTCAACTCAGAATCGGGCGAGAACTCCGAGGAGAAAAATTATGAATTTCAGATCGGCCGCACGCTATATTTCATGGCAGGGAGCAATATAAAGTTAAATAATACGTTATTTGAAGTGTTGCCCTCCGCATTGGTCAAGACCGATTTCACTTTCACTACATGGGAAGCCACGCTGCGCGGCCGCTACAACAAGTTCCTCACCCTTGGTGTGGGCTACCGCTGGAAAGATGCCGTCTACGGCGTCGTGTCGGCCGAAATCAAGGGCTTCTATCTGGGTGCCGCCTACGACTATCCCGTCTCGGCCATCTCAAAAGCATCTTCGGGCAGCCTCGAAATCTTCGCCGGCTACAGCCTGAAGCTTGATTTCTCGGAGAAGAACCGCAACCGCCACCGCGCGGTGCGCATAATGTGACGCCCCGGCGCTTTTGCCCGGCCATAAACCTCGACAGATTACACAGCATACCTTATATAAAGCATACACACTGAAATCCGATATGAAAAGACTTTCGTTATACATCCTCCCGTCACTGCTGATGCTTCTCCTGGCGGCAAGCTGCGCCTCGGGACGCAGAGGCGGCAGCAACGGCGGTGAAGTCACCGGCGTGGGAGGCACATCCTGGGCCGAGCCTACACCCTACGGCATGGTGCTCGTTGACCGCGGCGCCCTGCACATGGGTCCGGCCGAAGCCGACAGCGCGTGGAATCTCGAAGCCGACACCAAGGGTATGTCGGTCGACGCATTCTGGATGGATGAAACCGAGGTTACAAACTCGAAATACAAGCAGTTTGTGTTCTGGGTGCGCGACTCCATCATCCGCGAACGTCTGGCCGATCCCGCCTACGGAGGCAACGAGGCTTATAAAATCGAGGAGGACCGCGAGGGTAATCCCGTGAAACCTCACCTCAACTGGAACAAGCCCATTCCCTGGCGTAACCCCGACGAGGATGCCGAACGCGCTATCGAGAGCCTTTACCGCACAAATCCCATCACCGGCAAGCGAGAGCTCGATCCCACTCAGCTCAACTACCGCTACGAGGTCTACAACCACACCGAGGCCGCCAAGCGCCGCAATCGTCTCGATCCCCGCAAGCGTGTCTACAACACCGATCTGCCCGTGCCGACCGACATGCCCATGATCTCGAAAGACACCGCGTTTATCAACGACGAGGGCGAAATTGTGCGTCAGACCATTTCACGCAATCTCACCGGCGACTACGATTTTCTCAACACCTATATTGTCAATGTATACCCCGACACCACATGTTGGGTCAACGACTTCGAGAATGCCTACAACGAGCCCTACGTGCGCATGTATTTCAGCCACGGAGGCTACAGCGAGTATCCCGTGGTGGGTGTGAGCTGGGAGCAGGCAAATGCCTTCTGCAACTGGCGCACCGACTATCTGAAACGTTCGCTGGGCAAGGAGGGCGTGTATGTGGAGCCGTTCCGTCTGCCCACGGAGGCTGAATGGGAGTATGCCGCCCGCGCCGGCGAGGATGCCAACAAATATCCCTGGGAGGGCGACATCACCATGAGCGAGGACAAGGGCTGTTTCTATGCCAACTTCAAGCCTAACGACGGCAACTATGTGAAGGACGGCCACCTGATCACCTCGCGCGTGGGCACCTATTCACCCAACGATTTCGGCCTCTACGACATGGCAGGCAACGTGAGCGAATGGACCTCGACAGCCTTTAACGAAACCGTGCAGGACCTTACCGCCGACATCAACCCCGAATACCGCTACGATGCGGCAATGGAGGATCCCTACCGCATGAAGCGCAAGATTGTGCGCGGCGGTTCATGGAAGGATGTGGCCCACAATATTCGCTCCGACATCCGCATGTGGGAATTCCAGAACGAGCAGCGCTCCTATATCGGATTCCGTTGCGTCCGCTCCCAGATAGGCTTCGCCAAGGGGCAGAAGACGGGTAAGTAAGTCCACATCAGCCCATTGTCCCCTTCCCTCACTCGATTATCCATTTCTCAGCTAATATTCCATGGGAAAATATAAACAGTACAAGCGCGGCATATCGGCCTGGATATCTTCCGACGCCGGCCAGCGTTTCTTCAACTTCGCCTACTCCATCGGTGCCGCCATCGTCATCTGGGGTGCGCTTTTCAAAATCCTCCATCTTCCCGGCGGCAACTTCCTGCTGTCGCTCGGTATGGGCACCGAGGTGCTGATGTTCACCCTCACCGCCTTCGACCGTCCTCCGCGCTCCTACAAATGGGAGAATGTGTTCCCCAACCTCGACAAGGAGGAGACAGATGAGGAGGGCGCCGAGCCGGCAAGCGCTCCGGTGATTGTCACCGGCGGCACTGTCAGCACCGGTGCCGCGGTTTCCGGCAATCAGATGTCGGCCGATGCGCACGTGGAGAATGGTGGCCGTGGCGCCGTGCCGCAGGGGCCTATCGTGGCTCCGGTGCTTTCGGGCGACTCCACGCCGGCCGAGGTGGTGACCTCGATGGTTTCGGCCACCCAGACCTATCTCGATCAGGTGGCCGGTATGGCCGAGGAGCTGCGTCACCTCCAGGAGACCACCCGTTCGCTCAATTCCGTGAGCGACACTCTGCTTGAATCGTATCGCGCAATCACCGAGAATTCCGAAAACATCACCCGCTCGTCGGGCGGATATGTCGAGCAGATGCAGGCTCTCAACCGCAATATCCAGGGCCTGAACACCATCTATGAGATCCAGCTCAAGAGTGTAAGTTCGCAGCTCGACGCCATCGACCGTGTCAACCACGGCATCAAGGAGATCCGCGACATGTATGAGCGCAGCTCTTCGCAGAGCGCACGCTACTGCGAGGAGACCGAGAAGATGGCTCTCTACATGCACCAGCTCAACCAGGTCTACGAGCGCATGATCCACGCCATGACCGTGAACATGTATGGCGCCAACCCCATGGCCGCCGCTGCCGCCGCGCAAGGTGCCCCCGTGGCTCCTCCGCCCGTACCCGAGCAGCCCGACGCACCCGCCAACAGCGCCTCAACGAATATTTGATTAACCTCTAAAACTCTTTACCATTGGGTACCAGTAATAACAGGCTCTCGCCGCGTCAGAAGATGATCAACCTCATGTACATCGTTCTGACCGCCATGCTGGCTCTGAATGTCTCGAGCGATGTGCTCAACGGCTTCACCCAGGTGGAGGAGGGTCTCACACGCACCAACAACAATGTGGAGCAGCGCAATGGCGCTATCCTCAACACTCTCGACGCTTTCGCACAGCAGAACCCCGGCAAGGGGCGCCAGTGGTATGAGAAAGCGCTCGAGGTGCGCCGCGCCACCGACAGCGTCTACCGCACAATCGATTCTCTGAAGACTCTGATCGTGATCGAGGCCGACGGCAGCGACGGCAAGGTCACCGACATTCAGAACCGCGACAACCTCGAGGCGGCCTCAGTGGTGATGCTCACCGGAAAACGTCCCCGCGGAAAAGGGTTGCGCAACTCGGTTGAGAAATACCGCGACTATGTGGCCTCGCTGATGACTGACCCCGCCAAACGCGACAATATCCTCAAGGCTCTCTCCACCGACCCCGTGACACGAAAAGGCACGCTGGGCAAGCAGAGCTGGGAGGAGTCGAAATTCGACAACCAGCCTGTGGTGGCTGCCGTGACGCTGCTTACTAAGCTCCAGAACGATGTGAAATATGCCGAGGGAGAGGCTCTGCAGGCACTCCTTGCCAATGTCGACGCAGGCGACGTGCGTGTCAACGAGCTAAACGCTTTCGTGATTCCGCAGAGTCGTTTCGTGATGCGAGGCGGCAAATATTCGGCAAATATTGTGCTTGCGGCTGTCGACACCACTGCCCGTCCCGTAGTGTTTGTCAACGGCAAACAGCTCGGCAACGACCGCGGCCTTTATGAATTCTCGCCCGGCGCTACCGGCACCTTCGACTACAAGGGCTACCTGGAAGTGCCTCATGGCGACGGCACTGTCAGCCGCCACCCATTCGAAAGCTCCTACACCGTGATTGAACCCACGGCCACTGTATCGGCCACCATGATGAATGTGCTCTATGCCGGCATCGACAATCCCATCTCGATCTCGGTGCCCGGTGTGGCCATGAACAATGTGTCGGCCACTATGTCGAACGGCACCCTGACCCGTAGCGGCGACCATTGGGTGGCTCACCCCGGTAAGGTCGGCGAGGAAGCTGTGATTTCCGTGACGGCACAGATGGATGGCCGCCCCATGACTGTGGCCTCCACCAAATTCCGTGTGCGCAAGCTCCCCGATCCCACGCCATATATCGCATTCCGCGACGCCAACGGCAACACAAGCCACTACAAGGGGGGCGGACGCGGACTGGCCAAGACCACTCTGCTCAATGCCCCGGGCATCGAGGCCGCCATCGACGACGATCTGCTCAACATCCAGTTCAAGGTGTTAAGCTTCGAGACCGTGTTCTTCGATTCGATGGGCAACGCCATTCCTGAGGTTTCGGCCGGGGCGCAGTTCTCGCAGCGACAGAAAGATTCGTTCCGGCGTCTGTCGCGCGGCAAACGCTTCTACATCACACGCGTGAAGGCAATCGGTCCCGACGGTATCACCCGCGACCTCTCGCCGATCGAAGTGATAGTCAACTGATGCTGATACAAGGCGCATAACCCTATTTTAGAACAGATATACGATACAATATACATGAAAGCATTTGCAAAAATCACCATAGCCGCACTCGTCTTCGCCGCAGGCGTGCTCCCCGCACTGGCGCAGAACGCTGCCGGCAACTCTTCCAGCTCGTCGGTGGTTCGTCGCGGCGGTTCGGCCCGCGATCGCGAGAAGACAGAGACCCCGGGAGTGACCGACCGCATGCAGCAACGCTACGCCACTCAGGAAACGGCCGATGCCGACAAGCAGTGGATGCGCGTGATTTACCGCGACCTCAAGCTCGATAACAACAAGAACATGCCTCTATATTATCCTGAGGAGGTTGTCGACGGGCAGGAGAATCTTTTCCGCATCATCATGCGTCTGGTCGCTGCCAATCAGATTCCTGTCTATGAATATCTCGACGGCAAGGAGGTTTTCACTGATGAATACCGCGTGAAGGTTGCCGACATGCTCAGCCGCTTCCACGTGCTCAACACACCTGCCAAAGGCTCCACCGAGAAGAATCCCAAATTCACGATCGAGGAGAGCGATGTGCCTGCCAACGAGGTGCTTTCATATTATATCATAGAGAAATGGGAGTTTGACTCGCGCAGCAACAAGACCCGCCGCACGGTCGAGGCTATCTGCCCCGTGCTGCACCGCAGCGATGACTTTGGCGGTGAGCCGGTGCGCTACCCCATGTTCTGGGTGCGCATGGATCAGCTCCGTCCCTATCTCGCCCAGCAGTATATTTTCGTCGACGACAACAACAATCTGCCGCGCTACACCTATGCCGATTATTTCTCGCGCAACATGTATGACGGCGACATATACAAGACGCGTAATCTCGCCAACAAGTCGATGATGCAGCTCTATCCCGATCCCGATGACCGCCAGCGCGCCCAGGACAGCATCCAGAACCGTCTGGAGCAGTTCGACAAAGGTCTGTGGGTGCCCTCGCGCGAGGAAATCATAGCAGCCCGTGAGGCTCGTGAAGCCGCCGAAGCCGCCGCCGAGGAGGCCGCCGCAGCCGCAGAGCGTGGCGAGAACATCGCTTCGCGCGACGGCGAGACACAGGAGCAGGTGAAATCCTCACGTTCGCGCAGTTCACGTGCCAAGGCGTCGTCCAAATCATCTACCAAGAAAAAGAAAGCCAAGGCATCGAAACCTAAAGCTGCAAAATCATCTTCGTCAGCCACCAAGTCGGTGCGCCGCCGCAAGTGACTGTTTAAAACCCATTTTCGTTAGTTGAATAACTAATAATTGGCTGAATAACTAATAGTTAGTTGACTGACGAATAGATGTGAATAAAAGAAGCGGGAAACCGGAGCAATTCCGATTTCCCGCTTTCTTTTCAATGTTTTTATCAATGAATTATGCCGTTACAGGCATAGAATTGCATCGCAGGGGAGGGGATCAGGGCTGCAGGGGGTCTGTTTCCTTGATGTTGGCGGTGAGTTCCTCTTCGGAAATCGAGTAGTTCTGGAGGTCGCCGGCGAGATACTTGTCGTAGGAGGCCATGTCGACGAGCCCGTGGCCCGAGAGGTTGAAGAGGATTACCTTCTCCTCGCCGGTCTCCTTGCAGCGGTTAGCCTCGCGGATGGTGGCTGCGATGGCGTGGCACGATTCGGGAGCGGGGATGATGCCTTCGGTGCGGGCAAAGAGGGTACCGGCCTCGAAGCTTTCGAGCTGATCGATGTCGACAGCCTCCATCAGACCGTCTTTTAGAAGTTGCGATACTATCACACCTGCTCCGTGGTAGCGCAGACCGCCTGCGTGGATGTTGGCGGGGGCGAAGTTGTGGCCTAAGGTGTACATGGGGAGGAGGGGAGTGTAGCCGGCTTCGTCACCGAAGTCGTAGCGGAACTGGCCGCGGGTGAGTTTGGGACAGCTGGCGGGTTCGGCTGCTACAAAGCGTGTGTGATTCTTTCCCTCTTCACCCTTGATGCGGTGGCGCATGAAGGGGAAGGCGATGCCGCCGAAATTGCTGCCGCCGCCGAAGCAGGCTATCACTACGTCGGGGTATTCGCCAGCCATCTCCATCTGTTTTTCAGCTTCGAGACCTATCACGGTCTGGTGGAGGGCAACATGGTTGAGCACCGAACCGAGGCAATATTTGCAGTTGGGAGTGGTCTGGGCCAGCTCCACGGCTTCAGAGATGGCGGTGCCGAGCGAACCCTGATGGTTGGGGTGGGCGGTGAGAATGTCTTTGCCGGCGCGGGTCGACATCGAGGGGGAAGGGGTGACCTGTGCGCCGAAAGTCTGCATTATGCTGCGGCGGTAGGGCTTCTGCTCGTATGAGATTTTTACCTGATATACAGCCGACTCGATGCCGAACATGCTTGCGGCGTAGGCCAGCGACGCGCCCCACTGGCCGGCGCCGGTCTCGGTGGTGATGTTGGTCACGCCCTCCTGCTTGCAGTAGTAAGCCTGGGGAATGGCACTGTTGAGTTTGTGAGACCCCATGGGCGAAACGCTCTCGTTCTTGAAATAGATATGGGCGGGAGTGCCGAGTGCCTTTTCAAGGCCGTAGGCGCGCACAAGGGGGGTGGTGCGATAATATTTATATTTTTCGCGGACCTCCTCCGGAATTTCGATCCAGGGGTCAGTGGTGTTGAGTTCCTGCTTTGAGCACTCCTTGGCGAAGATCGGGAAAAGATCTTCGGCTTTAAGGGGTTTCTTTGTGGCGGGATGCAGCGGTGGCTGCGGCTTGTTGGGCATGTCGGCCTGGATGTTATACCATTGGCGGGGGATATCCTCTTCGTCGAGGAAAAAGCGTTTGCGCTGTTCTTTCATTTTGAATTATGTGACTTGATGAATTTTCAGAAATAGCGGGGTGAGGGATGCTGATGCGCTCTCAGGTTTCAAAGCTCGTCAAGCTCGGCTGCCTCGCGTTCGAGAATCGAGGCGGCCAGCGAGTCTCCGGCCTGCACGATCGACACTAAAGGATAGAGTTTGCGGGCGGCATCGTAGCTTTTGCAATCCTCGAGGCTGTGCTGGTTCACGCCCCAGGCTCCCATATGCCAGCGGATGGCCAGCATCTCGGCGTCGCTCAGCTCTATGCCGCTGCAGAGCACCACTACGAGCGATTTCTCGCCGTGACCCATCGGGAAGCCTTTATAGGAGAGGCGGTAGCCCTCGGAGTCTTCCCAAATGCCGAGTGCGTTTTTGCGTTTTTTTGTGGTGCGGCGATAGATGTCGGCCTTGCACACATCATGCAGGAGAGCCGAGATGATTATAGAGTCGCGTGTAACCTCTTTCTCGAGGGTGGGTTCCAGAGGTTTGAGCGCCTCCCAGACGCTCAGGGCGGCCTTGGCCACATTGAGCGAATGCTGTGTGAGACCACCTTCCACATTCAGGTGGTGGTTGGCCGATGCGGGAGCCTCGAAGAAACCGAGCCGCTCTATCTCCTCGATTACATAATCAACACCTTCGCGCCCCGTGGAGCGCAGCATATCAATGAATTCTGCCTTTACGGCATCTTTGTCAATCGTCATTTTTCCTGTAGAGTTTAAGAGCTTGTTTAATAATAAATGTTACCGACAAAAGGTAATATTTTCAAGAACTTCACATCTGCTAAAACTTTTTTTCATGTTGCTTAGAAATATCTTTTATGAAAAGTTACCTTTGTTTCGCATATCCCGGCCTGCTTTCGCCCTGTTCCTCAGTCGTGTACACACGTACACCCCTTCGTCACACGACGAAATCAGGCTCAGGATATGCGACCCTATCGGCAACATTTATTATTAAACAAGCTCTAAATACATTCCGTTGAATAGCAAACTGAGTAATTCACCATTGCAGCGTCACAGCCACCCTGTTCAGCTGCTCGCCGACAGGGGGCGTGGGCTTGGCCACGCACACCGAGCCTGACAGTACCTGGGGAAACCGTTCGATAATGGCATCTTTTATCCTCAGAGCCAGATTCTCGAGCAATGCCGAAGGGATTTCCGACACCTCTTTCACTGTCTCGATAACCGATGCATAGTTCAGCGCGTGCTCCACGCAATCAGTGGAGGCGGCGCACTCCATATCGTAACAGAGAGTTATGGTGAATTCAAAAACATTCCCCACGGTGCGTTCCTGCGGAAACACTCCGTGGTGACCGAAAAGCCTCAGTTTCTCAATTTCAACGTATCCTTTGAGCATATACAATGCACAAAGTTAGCAATTTTATCCCTTATATCCTCTTTCCCCAAAGAAAAATTATCAGTATCGACTCTATTGCATCACCAATTAATATCGAATGTACTTATTCAGGCAATCCCAATTCCTTAATCGCGGAGCGTATAATGGAGACATCAACAGTGGAAAAATCTGCTTTATCCTATATGTCCAGCAAAAACACACTGCCATCGGTCTCAGTTGTCACTATTGTGTAGGTAATCACTCTTGCTCCTCCTGATTTTCCGCGACCTTTGGAGGCGATAGCCATGCGTATTTTACGGATGCCCGGGCTTAATTCGTCTCCTTGAAACGGATTCTCCTGTAATGAGTTGATAAACGCAAGTATGTCTTGTTTAAGGGAGCGATGTCTTTTCGCGAGTGCTTTAAATGACCTCTCAAAAGGAGAGGTGGGAATTACTTTAAAGTTCATTGAGCATATCTTCGATAGTTCTGCATGGTAGTTTACCATCCAAAATCAGCTTTGCTTCATTCAGCCCTTCGCATATGCGGGTGGTAAGAGAGTCCTCTTCGGTTACCGGTGTGATTTTGAACATGCCCACTCGGGAGGAAAGAAGAACCGATTCCCCCTTTTTGGCCTTTTTCAGGATAGCTGTCTGGTTTGCTCTGAATGTTCGTGCGCTTACAATCTCCATATTATTTTGTTTTTATTAACTGTACAAAGATAGTAATTGGAAACCAAATTGGTACACTAATTAACCATATTTAACAATGTATATATCTCAGATGATCTTAAATGAAGCTCGATCGGTTACTTATAGGCGAGGTGTGATGAGCAAAAGTGTGATGGGGTAGGAAAATTCAAAGAAAAGTGTTAACTTTGTTGAGATATTCTGATATTAAGAGTTGAGATATTCTGATATTAAGAAATGTATTTCTCGTTTCACGATATATTGCCTGTGGTGTGGGTGTGCCTTGGTGTGGCACTCGCCGCCATGATTTTTTTGCTGACGTTTTACAGAATGCGTACGCGGGTGCGCGTCACCGCTCCGCAGCCCGAAGTGCCCGATGAGGCGCTGCCTACGGTGTCGGTGGTAGTGTATGCGCGCGACAATGCGGCCGATCTGCGCAAGATGCTCCCCGACATACTCACTCAGGGTTATCCCGCGGACAAGTTCGAGGTGGTGGTGGTCAACGACGGCTGCGCCGAGGAGATCACCGATGTGGTGAATTATTTTAGCAACGAGTTCAAGAATCTTTATATAACTTACGTGCCCGAGGAGGTCCGGAATCTTTCGCGCAAAAAACTCTCCATCTCTCTTGGCATCAAAGCTGCCCGCCACGATGTGGTTTTGCTTACCACGGCGCGTTGTCGCGTGAAGTCGCCACTGTGGGTGCGCCGCATGGCATTCCCCTTCACAGCCGAAGGGGGACACCGGCAAGTGGTGCTCGGATGGGCGCGTATCCACGGGCTTGGCCGCTCATGGAACAGGTTCGACGAGGTGGCGCGTGCCGTCACCTGGCTGCAGCCCGCCATGCACGGGCATCCCTATCGCGGCACCGGTTTCAATCTGGCATACAGGCGCGACCTCTTTTTCAAGGCCAAAGGGTTCTCCCGATCGCTGAATCTGCATCATGGCGACGATGATATATTTGTGAACCAGATCACGAACCGAAGCAACACGGCGGTTGTTTTATCGGACGACGCGCTGGTGAATGTGCGTTTCCAGCATCCCCGCCGGGCTTACAGCGAGCTGCGTCTGCGTCATCGCTTCACCGAGCGTCGTCTGCCGCTTTGGCCCCGTCTGACCATGGGTGCCGGCACATGCGCCATGTGGGTGTGGCTGGCGGCTGTTACCGTCGGATGCGTCTTCTCGCTGCCCAACTGGTGGCCGGCATGTCTTTTCGCCGCCACTATCCCTGCGTTGTGGATACCGCTGACGGTGAACTGGTGCCGCAGCGGCCGTGCACTTGAGGTAAGGCTGGCTCCGGCTCTGCTGTGGTGGCAGATGCTCTGGCGTTGGTACCCGAATCTCAAGAGCCGCTATCGCAGCGGAAGACCCGTCCGGCGAAACTACACATGGCGAGGCGCGCCTGTGAAATAATAACGCTGCCCGCAACCGCAAACCTGACTGTAAATAACCCGATTAGAATTCCTGATGTACCGAAAAATATCCTCCCTTTTAAGAATATGTGTAATAGCCCTGGTGTCGCTCACTGTAGTCCTGCCCGACGGCGTCGGTTTCGAGGCTTATGCCGGGCAAAGCACATCGCAGGCTTCGGCAGGCGCTAAAAAGAAGAAAAAACGTCGTAAAAAATCTTCCGGGAAAAGGAAACGCAACAAGCGCAGCCGCAAAGCGGCCAAAAAGGCATCAGCACCCAAAGAGCCATTAGTGGTGCAAGGCTCCAACGATCCTATCGAAGCGCCTGAATCATTCGTCACTCTCCCCTCGGTGGCCGAGGCACCCGACGGCATGCAGGGACGCACGCTGGCAATTTGGCCCAGCCATGGAAAATATTACGACAACGGCTGGAAATGGCAGCGCCCGCGCCTTTTCGGCACCGTGGAGGATCTGCTTTCCCGCTCGTTTGTCGACCCTTATCTTGTGCCGATGCTTGAAAATGCCGGCGCATATGTGATGCTGCCGCGTGAACGCGATTTCTCGAAAACCGCCACAATCGTTGACTATGACGTAAATCAGGGCGACAAGCGATTCTCCACCACGGCAGGCCGTCATCGCTGGGAACTTGAAAACACGGGCTACGGTCTTCGACGAAACTACATAGAGAATGGCGAGAACCCCTTCACCATGGGGCGCTCCGGCAAGGTGAAAACTGTCAGCGTCGGCGATTCAGCCCATTGCTCCACCGCCAACTGGTATGGCTCCGTGACCGAGGCCGGCCGTCGCGCCGTGTATGTTTCGTATCAGTCATATCCCAACAGTGCCCCCGACGCCACCTACACGGTGAACCACCTCGGCGGTTCTTCGCAGGCGGTTGTGAACCAGCGCATGGGTGGCGGCACATGGGTCTATATCGGCACCTATCCTTTTGCTGCCGGCCTTCAGGAAAAGCCGCTGGTGACACTGACGAATATGTCGGAAGATGATGATGCCGTGGTGTCGGCCGACGCCGTGAAAGTGGGCGGCGGCATGGGTTTTGTGGCCCGCGGCGGTTCGGGCGAATATGCTGTCTCGGGCTACCCCGCCTATCTTGAAGGCTCGCGCTATTATCTGCAGGGAGCCGGATTCCCCACATGGGTCTACGATACCCCCGACGGCGATGACTACAACGACGATTACAAATCACGCGCCCTCTGGGTCAACCACATGGCCGGAGGCTCTGAAATGTTTCCCGACACCATCGGTCTCGGCATCCCGGTCGACATGGCTCTGGCATTCCACACCGACGCCGGCTTCCACACCGATTCCACAACTGTAGGCACACTCGGCCTATATTCCACCGACGACGGCAACCCCCTCGGCAACGGCACATCGCGCTATGCCAACCGCGACCTCACCGACGACATCACCCGTCAGGTAGTGGGTGACATCCGCGCGGCCTATGACCCCGACTGGGCCGACCGAAGCTACCGCGACCGCAAATATTATGAAGTACGCGAGACTAAAGTGCCCGCAATGATACTCGAATTGCTCTCGCATCAGAGCTTCGAGGATATGAAGCGGGCCTGGGATCCCGAGTTCCGGTTTCTGGTAGGACGTGCCGTCTACAAGGGAATAGGCCGGTTCCTGGCCAGGCGCTATGATCTCAATTTCGTGGTGCAGCCCCTGCCGGTGAACACATTCGGCATCCACGCCGACTCCAACGGCTACTACACACTTTCGTGGGAACCCACCATCGATCCGCTTGAAAAGAGTGCCACTCCCACCTTCTACATCGTCTACGAAGCCGTTGACGGGCTTGCGTTCCGTCCCGTGGCCACCACCCCGGTGTCGTCGTGGTCGGTGAAAATCAGTGATGACAAAATCCACTCATATTATATAGTGGCCGCTAACGACGGTGGTGTGTCGTTCCCCTCGGAGGTGCTGAGCCTTTATGACAAGGACAACCGCATGCCGTCGGTGGAAATCGTCAACGGCTATACCCGTGTGGCCGGCCCGGCATGGACCGACGGCCCCACCTATGCCGGATTCGAGTTTGATTCCTCCTACGGCGTGCCCGACGGAGCCGATGTCCATTTCGTGGGCAACCAGTATGACATGGATCCATCGTCCACGCTCATTAGCACTAATCCGTCGTTCGGTTCCTCCGGTTCCGATGAAGAGGGCAACATCCGCACGGGCAACACCCGCGACTACACCTACATTCACGGCGTGGCTCTCCGCAATGCAGGCCGCGGATTCGTGTCGTCATCGTTGGCTGCTTTCGAGAAGAGCACATCGGCTCCGAAGGCTGTCGACCTTATTCTCGGACAGCAGAAAACCACCCGCAAAGCCGCTCATCGCGGCCGTTTCTATCAGACCTTCCCCAAGGCGCTGCGTCAGCGCATCGAGCAGTTCCGCCGCCGCGGAGGTGCGTTGCTTGTCTCAGGTTCCTATCTCAGCAGCGAAATCATTGAAGCCGACTCGCTCACCCGCGATACTATGGCGCTGTTTGCCTCGGATATGCTCGGCTACAAGCCTTATCTGCCCGATGGTGCCAACGATAGCGTAGTGCCCCGGGCCACCCGCACCTTCAGGGTTGAGAACGGCGCCCGCATGAGCGGTGTGCCGGTGCTCGGCAGTTCCGAAATTGCATCGCTGGCCAACGGCAGCTGGGTCGGTGCCGGAAATCCGCAGTCTATCGCTCCGGTCGACAACCGTGGCCTCGTCATCGGTCGCTATTCCGATACCAAATATCCCGCCGCGATAGCCGTGGATGGAAAACGCCGCTCACACCAGGGTCTGGAATATCCCGGCAGGGTTGTAGTGGCCTCTTTCCCCATCGAAAGCATGAAAGATGCCGCCTCGCGAAATATCTTTGTGGCCGACGCCATGCAATATCTCATCGGCGACGATCTTCCGGAGGTGAAAGCCCAGCCGATGCCTGTGTCCACTAAGGATAACGCGGATAAAAACAAGAAGAACAAGAAAAATAAAAAGAAGAAAGCCAAGAAGCAGAAAAAGCAGAAAAAATGATTTGCCGATTCTGCCTTCTGATAAAACATAACACCTTTACCATGTAAATGCCATGGATAATACTCTGACCAATCAGACCGGCACGCGTGCAAGCGCTGCCGCCGGCTCTCCTGCCAATATCCTGAGGGTATCCCCCACAATAGGTACCAGGCAGCTTGTCGACGAACTCACCAGCCGACGCGACTGCGGCGCCGAGTGGCAGCTTGTGGCTCTCGACGGTTATGACATAGAGCTGTCGGAATCGTCAAGGCGACGTCTGTTTCAGCTGGCCGAAGACACCGGTGCCCTGCTCCTCTATTGCGATTACCGTACGTCCGACGGGCCGCACCCCCTTGCGCCATACCAGCCAGGGTCGGTGCGCGACGATTTCGATTTTGGCCCTCTGATGGTGGTGTCGATGCATCTTTTCGGCACCGAGACCGCCCCGGTGGAGTCGCTCCATAGCGGCCTGTATGCGCTGCGCCTCTGGTTTGCCCAGCACAGCCCTGCCGCAATAGTGCATGTGCCGGAATATCTCTACACGGCATCCGTGGCCGACCGCCGCACCTCGGGCGAGCAACAGTTTGACTACGTGGATCCCCGCAACGCTGCCGTGCAGCGCGAGCGCGAGGAGGTGTTCACCGACTATCTGCGCCGCATCGGCGCATGGCTCGACGAGCGCACATTCACCCTCAGCTTCGACGAAGGGGAATTTCCCGTTGAGGCATCGGTGATAATACCGGTGCGCAACCGCGTGGCCACCGTTGCCGACGCCGTGAAATCGGCTCTGAGTCAGACGGCTACATTTTCATTCAACGTCATCGTCGTTGACAACCATTCAACCGATGGCACCACCGAAACGCTTGCCGCGCTTGCCGCCTCCGATTCCCGGGTGGTGCATCTGATCCCTGAGGAGACCACCCTTGGTATCGGCGGCTGCTGGGAATATGGCGTGCGCAATGCCGCCTGCGGCCGGTTTGCAGTGCAGCTCGACAGCGACGACCAATATAAGGACAGCAACGTGCTCAGCCGCATTGTCGATTGCTTCCGCACCACAGGCGCCGGCATGGTCATCGGTTCATACGAGCTTACGGATTTCGACGGCAATCCTCTGCCTCCCGGTCTGATCGACCACAAGGAGTGGACCGACAACAATGGTCACAACAACGCCCTGCGCATCAACGGCCTGGGCGCTCCGCGTGCGTTCTTCACCCCTCTGCTGCGCCAGATAGGGGTGCCCAATGTCAGCTACGGCGAGGATTACGCGCTGGGGCTGCGCATATCGCGGCGCCACCGCATAGGGCGCATTTTCGACTCGCTGTATCTCTGCCGCCGCTGGAGCGGCAATTCCGACGCAGCGCTCCCGCAGGAACGCGTTAACGCCAACAACATCTATAAGGACCTGCTCCGCAGCATTGAGATCGAGGCCCGCAAACGTCTTGCCGCCAAAGAGTATTTCCAGACCTCGCGCAAGGAATCGCGCCGCATCACCGAGTTTGTTGACAACCAGCTCAGGGAGTGGCCGCTGGCCCGCACCAACACCGAGGCGCTCGCCAACGTGGAGACACGCCATATCGAAGCTGACGAATTCGACTTTCGGGCCATCCTTAACCCCGCGCGTGCAGTCTCGTCGGGCGCTAAAGTAGATGCCGCATCCATAGCCGCCCGACGTTGTTTCCTCTGCGCCGACAACCGCCCTGACTCTCAGGAGGTCTATCCGGTGATGGAAGGGTATGAAGGTCTCGTGAATCCTTATCCTGTGTTTCCGCGACATCTCACAATCGCGGCTGTAGCCCACACTCCGCAGTCGCTTTCCGACAGCCCCGGCGATCTGCGCCGCGTGGCCGACATGATGGAGCTGTCGGGACGTCTACCCGGCATGGTGGTGTTCTACAATGGTGCAAAGTGCGGTGCGTCGGCTCCCGACCATATGCATTTCCAGGCGGTGCGCTCTGCCGACCTCCCCATCTTCGAGTCGGCCGCGGCACGCGCTTTCCCTTACCGGCACATCTTCTTCTCGGTTGCCAACCGGGAGCAGCTTATGAGCCGCATGCACGAAATCGTAAATGTGCTGGCCATGCTTCCCGAAAACAAGGGGGAGGCCGAACCACGCATGAACCTCTATATGATGCGCCGTGACGACCGCACCGTTGATGTGTTGGTAATACCCCGCCGGGCACACCGGCCGGCCTGCTACGGCACAGACCCCGGGCAGATGCTTATTTCGCCCGGCGCCATTGACGTGGCGGGATGCTTTATCTGCGCCCGCGAATGCGACTTCCGCACACTCGACAGCGACTCGCTGCTCAAAATCCTCAGTGACACCTGTTACCGTCTGCGCGACCGCGACTAATTAATTGCCACAGTGACTAAATTCATCACGACAGTGACAGAACAACCGGTAATAAAAGTAGGAATTCTGGGCGCGGAGGATGACAGGTACACTCTCCACGGCCCATTTGCGTCGGATGTGATGTCCGATGGTTCGCGGCTGTTCACTCCCGGGCAGCCCGAGGCTTACTTTACCCTGCCGGATGTGAAAATCGGAATCGGATTCCATTGGCAGAGACACATGCCGCAGTCGTTTCGCGGTGCGCTTGTGATTGCTCCCGACAATCTGATCATCAACATAGTGCCTCTGGAGGAGTATCTCGCCAGCGTGATTTCATCGGAGATGAATGCCGATGCGCCGGTTGAATTTCTCAAAGCCCACGCCATAGTGTCGCGTTCGTGGCTTGTGGCCATGCTCCGGCGCGAACAGGCCCTAACCGAAGTTCCTGCCACCGGCTGCCACACCCGGCTTAGGCACGACCCGGAGCACGGATGCCGGGAGATTGTGCGGTGGTACGACCGCGAGGCGCACAACCGTTTCGATGTCTGTGCCGACGATCATTGCCAGCGCTATCAGGGAATTGCCCGCACGGCAGCGCCGGCGGTGCTCGATGCTATAAAAGCCACCCGAGGTCTGGTGCTTGTCACCGCCGACGGCGATGTGTGCGACGCCCGCTTTTCCAAATGCTGCGGCGGCGTCACGGAGGAATTCTCCGCCGCGTGGGAGGATGCCGATGTGCCCTGCCTCCGTTCGGTCAGCGACGCTGCTCCCGACGGACATGTCTACTGCGCCACGACCGATCGCGCGCTGCTCTCCTCCGTGCTCAATGACTACGATCTCTCCTCACCCTCATTTTTTCGCTGGCAGGAGCGACTCGGGCAGCATCTGTTGCGACAGCTGCTTGCAGAAAAAGGGGGCGTGGATCTCGGCTATATCATGAAGCTTGAACCGCTCGCCCGCGGCAAGTCGGGGCGCATAACCCGTCTGCTTATCCGCGGCACCCGCGATTCCATTGTTGTGGGCAAGGAACTTGAGATCCGTCGATTGCTCTCGCCGACGCATCTGAAATCGTCGGCCTTCACCGTCACCGCCGAAGGTGTTATGGTCACTTCCGAAGGGGAGCGGGTGCCAGAGCGTTTCGTCATTGACGGATGCGGCTGGGGCCACGGTGTGGGCATGTGTCAGATCGGCGCGGCCGCCATGGCGGCCGAAGGGCATACCTGTGAATCAATTTTAAAACACTATTTCTCCGATGCAGAAATCACCCGCATCTATAACTGACCGAAGCCGTTCGCCCTGGTGGTGGGTGCCGACGCTCTATTTTGCCGAAGGCTTGCCATACATGGCCGTAATGACAATTACCACAATCATGTACACCCAGTTGGGTATCGACAACACCACTATGGCGTTTTATACGTCGTGGCTCTATCTGCCATGGGTGATCAAACCCTTCTGGAGCCCGTTTGTCGACATCGTGCGCACCAAACGCTGGTGGGTGGTGACAATGCAGCTGACCATAGCGGTGGCAATGGCTCTGATAGCGTTCACCATCCCCGCATCGGCTTTCTTTCAGCTCACCCTTGCAGTGTTCTGGCTCATGGCATTTGCCTCGGCTACGCACGACATAGCCGCCGACGGCTTCTATATGCTTGGCCTGACGGTGCATCAGCAGTCGTTTTTCGTGGGTATCCGTTCACTGTTCTATCGTTGCTCGATGATTGTGGGACAGGGTGCCCTGGTGGTGCTCGCCGGTTATATCAACACCACGCGACACACTGCCACCGGAGGCTGGATATGGATTTTTGCCATCATGTCGGCTTTCTTCCTGATTCTTGGCTGTTACCACGGATTCATTCTTCCCCGCCCCGCAGGCGATGCCAACCGCATGCCCCGCAATGCCGGCTCGGTGATGAATGAGTTTATCGAAACATTTGTGGATTTCTTCCGCAAGCCGGGTGTGATTCTGGCCATACTGTTCATGCTTCTCTACCGTCTTCCCGAGGCTCTCCTTGTGAAGATGATAAATCCGTTCCTGCTCGCCGACCGCGGGGTCGGAGGCCTTGGGCTGAGCACCGAAAGCGTCGGCATGGTCTACGGCACCGTAGGAGTCGCCGGACTGGTTATCGGCGGCATCCTCGGCGGCATAGTCGCTTCGGTAGGAGGACTGAGAAAATGGCTGTACCCGATGGCATGGTCGATGTCGCTCACATGTCTCACATTCGTGTATCTGGCATGGGCGATGCCCGAATCGCTGTGGCAGATAGGTCTGTGCGTGTTTGTGGAGCAGTTTGGCTACGGCTTCGGTTTCACAGCCTATATGCTCTATCTGATATATTTCTCGATAGGCCGCTACAAAACGGCGCATTATTCCTTATGTACCGGTTTCATGGCCCTGGGCATGATGTTGCCCGGCATGATTGCCGGATGGCTGGCCGACCAGATGGGCTACCTCGGATTCTTCCTGCTGACAATCGCCTGCTGCGTCTGCACCGTGGGTGTGTGCTGTCTGGTGAAGGTGTCGCCTGAATTCGGCCGTAAAACAAAAGAAAAACAAGAATGAAACTCAAAAGTATACTGGGATCCGTGGCGATTGCTTCGGCATTGGTGGCGCAGGCCGTGACTCCGGTGGTGAAACCGGGTGTGGAGGTGCTACGCGACGGCGGTTTCGAGGCTCTGCGCGGCAAGCGCGTGGGACTGATAACCAACCCTACCGGAGTCGACAACGCACTCCGGGCCACTGTGGATATCCTAAATGACGCTCCCGATGTGAAACTTGTGGCGCTTTTCGCTCCCGAGCATGGAGTGCGCGGCGATGTCACCGCCGGCGCAAAGGTCGCCGACACCACCGATCCCGTGACCGGTGTGAAGGTGTATTCGCTTTATGGCGCCACACGCCGGCCCACCGCCGCCATGCTGCGCGATGTCGATGCTGTTGTCTACGACATTCAGGACAACGGCTGTCGCTCTTACACTTTCATCTCCACAATGGCCAACGCTATGGAGGCATGCGCCGCCCAAGGCAAGGAATTTGTGGTTCTTGACCGTCCCGACCCGTTGGGAGGCACGAAAGTGGAGGGCAACAAGGTGGACCCCGGATGCGAATCATTTGTTGGCGCTCTCCCCATTCCTTATATTTATGGACTTACCCCGGGCGAGCTTGCACGGATGATTGTGGGCGAGAAAATGATAAAAGGTGCCGAGAAGCTGAAACTCACGGTGATACCTATGGAAGGGTGGCGCCGCGAAATGCTCTTTGCCGATACAGGCATGCCATGGGTGCTCCCCTCGCCCCATATGCCCACGCCTGAGACGGCGCTGTACTATCCCGCCACTGGTATCGTCGGCGAACTCGACTATGTGTCGATAGGAGTGGGCTACACCATGCCGTTCCGCACGTTCGCCGCTCCGTGGATCAATGCGGGCAAACTCGCCGCCCGGCTCAACGCCATGAAGATTCCCGGGGTGCGGTTCCGTCCGATCAACTACAAACCCTACTACGGCTTCGGCAAAGGGGTGCAGATGGGTGGTGTGGAACTCTATGTCACTGATTTTGAACAGGCGCCGCTGACGCTTGTGCAGTTTTACGTGATGGAGGCGCTGGCCGATATGTATCCGGCGCACAAGGCGTTTGCCGCGGCACCTGCGGCACGGCAGAAGATGTTCGACAAGGTGACAGGCTCGCCACAGGTTCGTCAGTTGTTCTCCCGCTGCTATCGCACCGCCGACCTGCTGCCGCTCTGGAACCGTGATGCCGCGTCGTTCTCAAAAGATAAAGCCAAGTATCACTTATATAAGTAACTAAGCAACCAAGCGATCATGCTCACACTCATAGCCGACTGCGGCTCAACTAAAGTGCAATGGGTGCTCCTCGACGATGAGTCGGGCGATATATATGCCGATTTCACCACAACCGGTTTCAATGCCGTTTTGACTCCTCCGGGTGAAATCGCCGCGACACTTGCCTCGGAGGTAGCGCCGAAGCTTGCTCCGTACAATATCTACAGTCTGAGATTCTATGGTGCGGGATGTATAGGCGGCGACACCGACCGCCGGCTCCAGCAGTTGCTTCGCGACAATATCCCTCACGACCGATGCGAGATCTCCTCCGATCTGGTCGGTGCCGCACGTGCGTTGTTGGGCAACTCCGAAGGAATTGCGTGCATATTGGGTACAGGTTCCAACACCGGGCTGTGGGACGGCCACAGCATCGTGGCCAACACACCTCCGTTGGGCTTCATTCTCGGCGATGAAGGGTCGGGCGCAGCGCTCGGCGCGCGCCTTGTGAGCGATGTCTACAAAGGATTGATGGCCGAGGAGATTGTAGCCGAGTTTGACCGTGTCTACGGCCTGTCGAAAGCCGATATCATCGAGAATGTGTATCGCCGACCGGCTGCCAACCGCTTTCTGGCATCGTTCTGCCCATTCCTGTCGGCTCATCTCGACCATCCCGATATAGCGGCACTGGTGATAGGTGAGTTCACCCGGTTCATCTCGCGCAACCTGATGCAGTATAACCCGCTGAACGAAGAGGGAACTCCGTTGCCTCTCGGGTTTGTGGGGAGTGTGGCCCACTATTTCTCGGCGGCACTGACACTATGCTGCACGCGCATGGGATTCGACGCCCCGCGCATAGTGCGTGTGCCGATGGAGGGGCTGGTAGCATATCACACCGACGGCGCGTGATTCCCAGACCCCTGCGTTGGCATTTTTTGTGGGATGGGGCCTCAAGGCAAAATCTGTATCTCCTTGATCTGGAGCTGGATGGCGTTTTGGGCGGAATGGTGTTTATTGTCCTCGATGGTGTAGCATATGTTCATGCGTTTCCCGGCATGGATGGCGGGAAACAGCTCGGCTTTGTTGAAAGCGATGCCGTTGAACACTTTGCCTGATGTGTCGTCGACAAGTTCGAGTTTGATATGCTCAAGCTGGCGCCCCACAAGTTTGGAGGTGCCGAAATCGATCACATTGCGGGTGCAGAACACCGGTTTGTTGTTGCCCGGCCCGAAAGGATTGAAACGCCTGAGAGTGGCGATCAGTTCGGGAGTGATTTCACTGAAAGTGAGATAGGCGTCGATTTCGTAGGTGGGTTTGAGCTGCGAGGGGAGGATGTTGGCCGACACATATTCTTCAAAGCGGCGTGTGAATTCGGGGATATTTTCCTCTTTGAGCGACAGCCCCACGGCATAGGTGTGACCGCCGAAATTCTCGAGCAGATCGCGTGTGGAATCAACGGCGGCATAGATGTCGAAGCCCTGCACCGATCGCGACGAGCCGGTGGCAAGTCCGTTGGAAAGTGTCAGCACCACCGACGGCTTATAATAAAGCTCGGTAAGGCGCGATGCCACGATGCCTATGATGCCTTTGTGCCAGTCTTTGTTGAAGATTACAATCGACTTCTTGTTGCTGCCGGCCTCGATCCGCTGCGAGAGGATTGCGTTGGCCTCCTCGGTGATGCGCCGGTCAAGCTCCTTGCGGTCCTTGTTATACTGGTCGATGTTGCGGGCTTTCTGATATGCGTCGGTGATGTCGCGGCTTACCAGCAGATCCACAGCCTCGCGGCCGCTCTGCATGCGGCCCGAAGCGTTGATGCGCGGGCCGATTTTGAATATTACGTCGGATATGGTGATCTCTTTGCCAGTGAGGCCGCAGATGCGGATTATGGCTCTCAGACCCATGTTGGGATTGGAGTTGAGACGCCGCAGCCCGTAGAAAGTCATAACGCGGTTTTCATCGACCATCGGAACGATGTCAGCTGCGATCGACACGGCCACCAGGTCGAGCATCCCTTCGAGGTCGGCCTGCGGGATGCCGTTGCTGATGGAGAACGCCTGCATCAGTTTATATCCCACGCCACACCCCGACAGGTGCGGGCAAGGATAGGTTGAGCCGGGCATCTTCGGATTGAGGATAGCCACAGCCTGCGGCAGCTCGTCGTCGGGGACGTGATGATCGCAGATGATGAAGTCGATTCCATGCTCGCGCGCATGGGCGATTTCGACGTTGGCCTTTATGCCACAGTCGAGAATGATGACGAGTTTAACACCCTGACGTGCGAAATCGTCGATGGTTTCCGACGAAATGCCATATCCCTCCTCGTAGCGGGTGGGGATGAAATAGTCGATGTTGGAGTAGAAATTCTGGAGATACTTGTAGACAAGCGCGACGGCAGTGGTGCCGTCGACGTCGTAGTCGCCGTATACCATTATCTTCTCCTTGGACCCCATGGCTCTGTTGAGCCTTTCGACAGCCTTGTCCATGTCGGGCAAAAGGAACGGGTTGTGGAGGTTCTTCAGCTGAGGATGGAGGAAGCGGTCAGCTTCTTCCACTGAAGTAACCCCTCGCTCCACCAGCAATTGGCTCACAGGGGGGACCGAGGCGAAGCGCTTTGCCAGCTCCGTCTCGATCAGCTGTTCTTTTTGTGTCAGGGGTAAATAATTCCATTTACCTGTCATTTATGTTGTTTTTTTATTAGCATGGTGCTAATGAAGCCGCAGTGCGGCTCCTGCAGGGAAACAGCGCTCATGCATGGCTGCGCCCGGACGTTTGCTCTTACGGCGCGGCCTACCCCTCTTACAGGGTGAGTATCATGGTGTTGTGTCAGCCTGGTTAACTTATCGGCTGCATTTCCCTGTTGTTTGACAGGAGAGGGAGAGTGAAAGCAACGCTCTCGACTGCTGAGGCACTACTGCTCCACACTGCAAATTTACGCAATATAAATGAGAAAACCGCATGAAAAATGGCCGCCAGAAAGTTCTGAAACGGCCATATTATAAGTTTTATATTTTATTAACAATCTTTAACCCTCGGCGCATTGCGAGAATTCACGGTGAAGAGCCTGGAACCGGGCATAGGATTCGGGACCGAACCGGGCCATCTGCACCATCACTTTGGGAAGCGGTTTTTCGTCGAGCGAGCCTGATTTGGAGTAGAATTTGTCGGCATAGCAGATCAGCCGTTCGAGGAGTGTTTCGGGTGTGAATGTGCGGTCGAGAGGCAGCGGCATGCCGTCGGCAATGATCTCTTCGCGTGTGATGCCGGCGCCGGTGTGGCGTTCGGCCACGCGGGCCAACTCTTCGGGCGCGCCTTCGCGACGCAACAGGTCGGCGCCCAGAAATCCGTGGCACATATAGTGCTCTGTGCCGTGGCAGTGGATCGACGGTGCATTGCAGAGAAAGATGCCGATGTCATGGAGCATGGCAGCGGCTTCCACGTCTCCACGGTCGACGGGAAGGCGGCAGCTGTCGGCAATGGCGAGTGCCTTGTCGGCCACAGACCGGCAATGGGTCAAATATATATCCCGAAGGGGAGAACCTTCGGGATAATATTTATCTATGATACGTTGATAGTCGTACATGAGGATCATGATGCCGGCGAAGTGCCGGGCGATGAATCAGATGTCAAGCACGAGATTCCATCCGTGGGGGTCTTCGGCCTCGCCGAGACGGATAGCCTCGAGTGTGTCGTAAAAGCGGGTGGTGATCGGTCCGGGTTTGCCATCCTTGGCGATGACATATTTCTTGCCTGTGTCGAGGTCGTCGATCTCGCCTACGGGCGATGTCACGGCGGCGGTGCCGCAGGCGGCTGCTTCCTGGAAATCGGGAATCTCGTCGACGGTGATGTGGCGCTGCTCCACTTCCATGCCGAAATCGCGGGCAAGCTGCATCAGGGTGTCGTTGGTGATCGACGGGAGGATAGAGTCGCTCTTGGGAGTGATATATTTGCCATCTTTTATGGCATAGAAATTGGCGGGGCCGCATTCGTCGAGATATTTCTTCTCTTTGGGGTCGAGGTAGAGCACTGCGGAGTAGCCGAGTTCGTGGGCGTGTTCGCCGGCGGTGAGCGATGCGGCATAGTTGCCGCCGACTTTCCAACGGCCTGTGCCGCAGGGAGCCACGCGGTCATACTGGCGCATGATGCAGATGTTGGTGGGTTTGAAACCACCCTTGAAGTAGGGCCCTACGGGTGTGACGAGCACCATAAAGCAATATTCGTCGGCGGGTTTCACGCCCACGCGTGCGCTCATGCCGATTTCGAGGGGGCGGATATAGAGCGAGGCGCCGGAGCCGTAGGGGGGCACAAAGCGTTCGTTCAGCTCGACCACCTTAGTGACCATTTCGATGAATTTATCTTCGGGAATCTCAGCCATGAGGATGCCGCGTGCCGATTCGCGGATGCGGCGTGCGTTTTCCCAGGGGCGAAAGATACGTATTTTGCCATCTTTCCCGCGGAAAGCCTTGAGGCCTTCGAAAATTTCCTGACCGTAGTGAAGTGCGGTGGCGGCGATGTGCATTTCGATTTTGTCGGAGGTTGACACTTCAATGTCACCCCATTTGCCGTCGCGGTAGTAGCAGCGGACATTGTAGTCGGTGGGCATATAGCCGAAGCCGATGTTTGACCAGTCGATAGCGGTGTCAGTCATTATGCGGTAGAATTTGAGTTCGGTTTTTAATTTTTGGCAAATATACTAATAATTCTGCAAAAATGCGTCGTGGAGTCGCTTTTTTGTGCCGTTGAGCGCGTTTTTGCTTTTGTTATTATACAGGGAGTTATGTTTTTAACGTATTTAACTTGCTGAGGCAGTGTACGGTTTTGCGGAATGGGTGAATATGAGTAATTTTGTATCCCCATTCTTTTATCTCCATTCTTTTATCTCCATTCAGACAGGATATTTATGCACGGAACTTTACTGAGCAAATTCTATCCCGGACTCCTCTCGGCCATCTGCCTGCTGGCGATACTGTGGCTTACGCTGGCGCCCAGGCCTGTGCCGGTGACAGCCGACATGTTCATCCCTTATGCCGACAAGGTCGCGCACTTCCTTATGTTCGGCGGCCTGATGCTCTGCCTGGTCATTGACCGCGACTTGTGGTATCAGCGCCGTTATGAACAGACCGGGCGCCTGCCGCGTTGCCGTAATATGGTGCTGGTGCTCGGCGCCGTGGCCGTGGCGCTGACAGGTGCCCTTACCGAGGTGCTTCAGGATTTGATGGATTCAGGCCGGGGAGGCGACACCTTCGATTTCCTTGCCGATGTGGCAGGTACGGTGGTTGCTGCGCTCGTGTCGCCGCATCTGTCAGTGCTGTTGCTGCACCGCAAATCCCGCTGAATAATCTGTCAGAGAAGCGTAAGGCTTGTTCTTATTTCGAGCTGACGCTTTGAAACAGTTCGTCGATGCGCTCCTGCGGCACGCCTAACGAGCGGGCTTTATCGGCATCGGCTTGGGCGTCGGCGTCCTGATATTGCAGCAATTTGAGATTGGCGCGGCAGAAATACAGCTCACCCGACTCCGGGTCGAGTTCCAGACCGCGGGCAATGTCGGCCGACGCTTCAGTCATATCTTCCTTTACCAGACGCACCATGGCGCGTGCTGTGTAATATTTCGCACGTTTTTCGGCGGGAATTTTAGTGTCGGGAGTGTCGGTTGTCTTGATCAGTCGGTTGTAGCAGGTCAGGGCGTCGTCGAGGCGGCCGGTGTTGGCGTAGAGCACGCCGAGCGACATGAGTGTGTTGGGATCATCGGGGCGCAGACGCTCCATGACGGCGAAATCCGAAGCGGCAGCCACGGTGTCGCCCGATAGCAGCAGCATGGAACCGCGGTCGAAGTATGTGTCGTAGTTTGTCGAGTCCATCTTCACCAGCAGGTCGTAATCCTTGAGAGCGTCGGCAATGCGACCCATGTGGCGGAGCACTTTTGCGCGGTTGCGCAGAATCACAGGTGACGTCGGGGCGATTGCACGCGCTTCGGAGAGGGTGTGGAGGGCAAGAGAATCCTCGCCGCGATAAAATTGAAACATGCCGCAGTTGGAGAGCAGAGTGACATTGGCGGGGTTTGACGGCTCGGTCTGCATGGCTTCGCGGAGATATTTTTCGGCCTCGGTCCAGTCCTGACGGGCTACGGCCCGGTCGGCCCGGTCGAGCAGTTCCACGTAAAGGCGCTCGTCGGCGACGGCGGCCAATGTGATGATGACGGTGGCAAATGCCATTAGTAACTTTTTCATAGTTAAATAATTGGAGGTAAGTCAGTGAATATTTTGATTATTTTCAGTCGATTTTTTTGCCTCGGAGGAAACAGAGCACCTCGCGCTGTATCACCGAACCGAAGATTGTGTTGATGGCTGTGTAAGCTCCGAGCGCCGTAAGTGCCTGCACTATGAGGAGCAGGAGCACATCGGCGACAAACAGGCTTTCGAGCCAAAGCAGCGCCATGATTGCCACTGTCTCCGCAAGATAGGGTGCCGAGTCGCGCAGAAAATCTACGACACGACGGCCACACACCGGGGCGGTTTTGATTACCATTACAAGCCAGGCGATGAACGATGCGGCAATCTGTCCCCATAGCAGCAGACGTATGCCCCAGACAGGATCGCCGGGACGGGTGTCGGCTACGAACGGGAGTGCGCAGAGGAGAAAGAGCAGGGCGGCGCCGTCGCGCAGGGTCTCCATGGCCACTACCAGACGGGTACGGGCAAGCGCTATCACATAGTTGTTATACAGCGACGTGAGCACTGTGAATACTCCCCTGAGGAGCAGCAGCTGGAAAAGAATAATGGATGGATCCCATTTCGTCCCGAAAAGGAAATGAAATATCGGTTCGGCCATAATGGTCAGGAATCCCATGGCCGGAAAGAGCAGATAGGAGGTGAAGCGGTTCATCTTGGAGGTGACGCGAGCGAAGCGCTCCGGATCGTCCTGCACTTGGGAGAGCGCGGGCAGAAATGAGGATGTGAGTACCTGCGAAATCGACGATATGCCCATCTTGCTCCATTTGTCGCCCTGGGTGTAATATCCTAATTGCCTGAGCCCCGCGCGGTTTCCGATGAAGAATGAATAGATGTTCTGAAACAGCACGTTGAGAAACGACGAAAACATCATGCCGCTGCCCACACTGAAAAAGCTGCGGAGCGATTGCATGGAGAACCGCCACAGCGGTGTCCAGCCCGAGGTGAGCCAGAGCACCAGACTCTTGGTGAAGTTGAGTGTGAGTGTCTGCCACACGATGGCCCAGGCTCCGTAGCCTGCCACGGCAAGGTATATGCCGACTATTGCTCCGGCAAAGAGACCCGCCGAATTCGATACTGCCACCATCTTCACTTTCATCTGCTTCATCAGGCGGTTGGTCTGCACTATGGCCGACGCGTTGAGGATGAAGCTGACAAACATAACCCGACTGATGGGGATGATGCGTTGGTCGCCCTGGAAGCAGTCGGCGATGAGTGGTGCCCCGAAAAACAGCACCACATAGAGCGCTCCCGACATTATCAGATTGAACCACAGCACTGTGGAATAGTCAAGATGCGTGGGATGCTTGCGCTGGATCAGGGCATAGGAGAATCCGCTGTCGACAAAGAGCGAGGCAAATGCCTGAAACACGGCCACGGCGCCCACCAGTCCGAAATCTTCCTGCGAGAGCAGGCGCGCAAGGACAATGCCGGTCACAGCATAGAGTAGCTGCGACGACACTTTGTCGATGAGGTTCCACTTTATGGAACCTGCGGTGAGCGATTTTAGACCCTGACTCAATGCTGATCGGTTTGGAGAGTTAGTCGGCGTCTGTGTGATTGTCGGCGTCTTCGTGATCGGCGGATTCCTTCAGGTTGTCTGCGTCCTCAGCTTCTTCGGGATGATCGATGGAGTAGATTTTCACTCCCATGCTGTAGTTTTTCATTTTGGCAGGTTTTCCGCGGTAATAGAGTTTGCCTGGAAACATCCCCTTGATCACCAGCTGCTCGGTGGCATTCACGCCGGTGGTGCCGGTGCCGAAGAAGCGGCACGAAGCGTTGCGGGCCGTGAGGTTGTCGGCCTGAATATTGCCAACGCCGGTGTTGCTGAGGGTGGCGCGGTCGCATCGTCCGTTCACCACAAGATTTCCGTTGCCGGTCTTGATGGCGCCGTCGAACTTGGTGCATTCCAGCCCTTTGATCACAAGGCGGCCGTTGCCTATTACCGTTGCCTTGAATTCGTCGGTTGGTGCCACGGTCATCACGCGCACCGTGGAGTCGCCGCTGTTTTGCACGCGGGAGAGGAATCGGGAATAGACTTTCACTGTCGGGAGATTGTGCGACAGCTCGTCTTTTCCGTGAAATGCTTTTTGAATCAGTAGCTTGCCTTCTTTGGATGAATCGAAGATGATGTGGTCTGCGATGGCTTTCGGGGCGTCGAACAGTGCCATGCCGGCCGAATCAGGGCTGCAATAGTATTCGACATTGATGCCGTCCTCCACCGATAGGTGGCTGAAATCGCCCACTTTCAGTTCGTAATGCTTGATTTCGGCGGCGTAGCTTGCAAACGCTGCGATAGCAGCGAGCACACAGGCGAGAGATGCAATCTGTTTTTTCACTGACTTCATAAGGTAAAGAATGGGTCTTCAGTTGAGTAAGTTCTCTACATAGTCGAGAATGGATGCCAGTTCGGCCCGGGTGTCGGCCCGGAGCATGCGTATGCGCGTTTCCCGGAAGTTGGGTATCGACTTGAACAGGCGGCACACGGCCAGGTGGCGGCGGATGTGGAGGATTCCGCGGTATTCGTCGATGCGGCTGATGCTCTCGTCGATCTGGCGGCGCAGGATGGCGAATTTTTCGGCCAGAGTGAGCGGCCGCACCACGCTGCCATGCAGCAGCGTCTGCTTCATGTCGTTGAAAATCCACGGGTTGCCGATGGCGGCACGGCCCACCATCACGCCGTCGACGCCGTAGCGGTCAAACGCCTCCACCAGTTTTTCGGGGGAGGTGATGTCGCCGTTGCCGATTACGGGAATTGTGAGCCGCGGGTTTTCTTTCACCCGGGCTATCATGGTCCAGTCGGCCTCGCCGGTATACATCTGCGAGCGGGTGCGGCCATGCACGGTGAGAGCGCTGATGCCGCAGTCCTGCAATCGCTCTGCAAGGTCGACGATGATGCGCGATTCGTGGTCCCATCCCAGCCGGGTTTTCACCGTGACAGGTATTTTCACGGCCTTTACCACTTCGCTTGTTATTTCAAGCATCTTGGGGATATCGCGCAGCATGCCCGCGCCGGCACCTTTCCCCGCCACTTTTTTCACGGGGCAGCCGAAATTTATGTCGAGAATGTCGGGTCGGGCTTCCTCTACGATGCGGGCGGCCTCGACCATCGGCCCTACTTCGCGGCCATATATCTGGATGGCTGTGGGGCGTTCACCTTCATGGATGGTGAGTTTGCGGGTGGTGGCGGCGATGTTGCGCACCAGTGCGTCGGCCGAGACGAATTCGGAATATGTCATATCGGCGCCCAATTCTTTGCAAATCAGGCGGAAAGACTCATCGGTGACATCCTCCATGGGAGCGAGCATCACCGGGCGGTCACCTAAATCGACATTTCCAATCTTCATAGTAGAATGTAAAGTTACGATTTTAAATTTTAACAACCAAAAGTGGATGCCTTTGAAACCAGTAAATTACCTTTTTAGGCCAATGAGAAAGCCGGTCGAAGGCATGTCAGCCGATAGAAAGCACCGAGCAAAGCTCCGGGCGGAGCATGGCCGCAACTTCCAGAAGGTCGTCGGCTGTGATGGACGCTATTGAATCCCTGACCTCCCGCGGGGTGCGTACATCGCCTTTAAGCAGCAGCCGGCGCCCCATCGACAGAGCCGTCTGCTCAAGCGATTCCGAGGCCACGATCAGCTGACCGAGCAATTGCTTGCGTGCGGCAGTCAGGGCGCGAGGGGTGAGGGGATGGTCTGCCATCTGCGACAGCTCGCGGAAAACCAGCTCCAGACAGCGGTCACGGTCACACGGATCGCAGCCGAAATATATATTGAATTCCCCGCAATCGCTGAAAAATGTGGTGGAGGCCTCCACGGAATAGACCAGCCCGCGCCGCTCGCGGAGCGCCACGTTAAGCCGCGAATTCATTCCGGGTCCTCCCAGAATGTTGGTCAGCAGAGCTATCGCATCGAGTTTGTCGTAGTCAAGACCGGGCAGCCGAGCGCCGGCCACAGTGTGCGACTGATGGGTGTCGGTGGCGCGGCGGAGTGTGAACGGAGCATTGACAGGGGGCAGGAATCGCCGCAGAGGTTCACCTTTGGCTCTGATTTCTGCAAATCCGCGCTCCACTTTGGCACAGACTTTTTCGGGGGCTTCGGTGCCGAGGTAGTAGGCGACCATACGGTCGGCGCAGAAACTATCCTCGAGGTATCGGCGGCACACCTCCGAAGTGAAGCCGTCGAGCGCGCTGTCGGTGCCCAATATGTTGTGTCCCAGCTGGCTGTCCTTGAAAAACAGATCCTCGAAATCATCAAAAACGGCTTCCGATGGTATGTCGAGATAACTGTCGATTTCATCGCGCACCACCTCGCGCTCGCGGTCGAGTTCGGCATCAGGGAAACGCGAATTCATCACGAGGTCGGCTATGAGATCGATGGCGCGGGTGAGATTTCCGCGGGGAAAAACGGAATAGACGTTGGTCTCCTCTTTGGACGTGAACGCGTTGAGGTCGCCGCCAACAGCCTCCATGCGGTTGATGATGTGGCAGGCCCGGCGGCGGCCGGTGCCTTTGAATATGGTGTGTTCCACAAAGTGTGCCAGCCCGAAGCGGCCGGGAGCCTCGTCGCGGCTGCCGGCATTGACAGCGACGCCGAAATATTCAGCTGCGACCGCTGCGCGACAGCATACCAGACGCATGCCCGACGAGAGGGTGAACACCCGAGGAGTGTTTTTGTCGTTTTTACTGATCATGATGTCGAGAGGTCAGCTGATGCGGCCGTCGGCTTTCATCAGGGCAATCAGACGTTCCACGGCCTCGTCCGACGGTATGTTTTTCTCCATGAGCTGTTTGCCCCGGTAGAGGCTCACGCGGCCCACGCCGGCACCCACATATCCGTAGTCGGCATCGGCCATTTCGCCGGGACCGTTGACAATGCATCCCATCACGGCGATTTTCAGCCCCGGATAGCATGCTGTGGCGCTTTTGACGCGCGCCACAGTCTCCTGAAGATCAAACATGGTGCGTCCGCAGCCTGGACACGACACAAATTCTGTAGCCGTGATGCGGGTGCGGGTGGCCTGGAGGATGCCTAATGCCAGCCGGTTCCGCTCGTCGGCATTGAGCGTGGCGGATTTTATTTCAATGCCGTCGGCGATGCGGTCGAGCAGCAGGGCGCCAAAGTCGGCCGATGCTCTGATGACTGTTGTTTCGGCGGGTGTGTCGCCATAGTCGAGCGAAACCACCACCGGATTTTCGAGTCCACGGCTCCAGAGTTTGTGGATGGCGCTGCGGAGGTCGGCCACCGGGTTCGAGTGGTGCGAGGTCAGCACTATGAACCGGCCATCGAGACGGTTGTATTCGCGGGGATCGTCGAGAAGCCTGCGCAGCGAGTTGGCGCTGATGCGGAATTCACGGCTGCTGTCTATGGCGTCGTAGCCGATCACAACCGGCACTTGCCCTCCACCGACAGCTCCGACAGTCACGGTGGGGCGCCGTTGTGGTTCAACGGGATTGAATTCGGGCGCGTATTCCCCTTCGACGGCGGGCGCGGCGGCTCTTGACGCACAATAATCGGCAAGCTCGCGGGCCACCGGCACTTCATCCTCGGGAGGCTCGCTGAGCGACACGCGGATGGTATCGCCTATCCCCTCGGCAAGCAGGGTGCCTATGCCCACGGCCGAACGGATGCGTCCATCCTCGCCGTCGCCTGCCTCGGTGACGCCGAGATGGAGCGGGAAGTGCATATCCTCGGCATCCATGGCGCGCACAAGCCGACGCACCGTTTCCACCATTATCACGGTGTTGGATGCTTTGATGGAGATGACGATGTCGGTGAAGTGCTCTTTGACTGCCACTCGCAGAAACTCCATGGCGCTCTCAACCATGCCGGCGGGCGTATCGCCGTAGCGGCTCATGATGCGGTCGGAGAGCGAGCCATGGTTCACGCCGATGCGCACGGCGGTGCCATGTTCGCGGCACAGACGCAGAAACGGCACGAATGTGTCGGCGATTTTCTGCAGTTCACGTGCATATTCCTCGTCGGTAAATTCAATTTTGCGGAATGTGCGGCCGGGGTCGACGAAGTTGCCGGGATTGATGCGCACCTTCTCAACCTGTGTGGCGGCCTCGAAGGCTGCTTTGGGGTTGAAATGGATGTCGGCTACAAGGGGCATGTCGCACCCGGCTTCGCGCAGTGCGCGACGAATCTCTCCGAGGTTGGCGGCCTCGCGAACGCCCTGGGCTGTGAGACGGTCGATGTCGGCGCCCGCCGCGGCAATTTTCAGAGCCTGCGCCACCGAACCGGTGGTGTCCATGGTGGAGGTGTTGTTCATCGACTGCAGGCGCACCGGGTTGTCGCCTCCGATGAGCACCCGGCCGACGCGTGTCACCGACGTGGGACGGCGGCGATAGTCAAATACACTCATTCAATCAGCAATTTTTTTTGAAATCGCGAGTGCGATCAGTTGGTTTTGAAATCGTAGGAGATCTCTTTCAGCTCGTTGTTGGCTTTGACGATTTTTGCGCTAAGCTCCGATGTCCATGCGTTGTAGCGGGCTGCCAGCTCCTTGTCGCCGAGGGCGAGGATGCGCACGGCCAGCACAGCGGCGTTCATGGCGCCGTCGATGCCTACAGTGGCTACTGGAATCGACGGGGGCATCTGCACGATGGAATAGAGGGCGTCGGTGCCTTGCAGCGTCGCCGACAGGGGCACGCCGATTACGGGTACCTGCGTGATGGCTGCGATGACGCCGGGGAGTGCTGCCGCCATGCCGGCGCCTGCTATGATGACTTCCACTCCGCGGTTCTGGGCGTTACGGGCGAAATCGGCCACCTCCTCGGGTGTGCGGTGAGCCGACAGGGCGAGCATCTCGAAGGGCACCTGCATGGAGTTGAGGAAATCGGCTGCTTTTTTCATTACGGGAAGGTCTGATGTGCTTCCCATTATAATACTGACTTTGGGTGTCATGGTTTATATTGCAAAAAATGTTTATAATCAATTACGCAGCGGATGATACCACAGGCGTGCTCTGGAAAATGATGGCGGGAATGAAAACGCACACAAACCCGTTGAGACAGCCTGCGGCCACCTGACCGAGGGTGTGCCGGCCGAGGATGAGACGCGAGGAGCAAACCGCCCCGGCCACCAGCACGGCAATAAGAAAGCACCACTCGAGGTTATAGATGCTGTTGCCGCTGAGCATGAGGTAGAATATCATGGCGCAGAGACCTCCGACGCCTGTGGCATGACCCGAAATTTTCCACCAGCGGTTGACGACGGTGAGCACTATCAGCGCCATGGCGCCCCCGATGAGGAAGAGCGACAGCCATGTAGGGGCGTTGATCATATACAGGTAGGCCGATTCGCCGATGAAGCAGGCGGTGGCGATTATGTAGGGCCAGGTGCGGTCGGTGCGGTTGTTGAGCTTTGGATCGGTGATAACCTTAACTTTATAGAGCACGAAAATGCCGATGACCGGGATTGCCACGGTGGCAAGCAATGTCTCGAAAATCACGGTCAGTTTCGTTGCCGTGGGGATGAAACAGAGAAATGAGAGCACCATGGCGAGTGCGACGCCATAGGTGGCCATCAGCAATGGCGAAAAGATTGCTGAGAGAACGGTAGCGGCGCGACTGAGAAATTTCATTGCGGTTTATGGTTAAAAATATTAGGAGTACGAGCAGTTTTGTTACATTGATTTGCGTAGCCGACCCACGGGGTATCCGAGCTTCTCGCGGTATTTTGCCACGGTGCGGCGGGCGATGTCAAACCCATCTTCCCTAAGCCGGGCGGTGATCTGCTCGTCGCTCAGAGGGTGGCGTTTGTCTTCGGCCGCAATCACACTGCGGATTGCCGCCGAAATGCGCGGAGCAGTGTTGCTGTCGTCGGTCTGAGAGTCGTCGGCGGGGCGCCGACGTTCGTTGAAAAACATTTTCAGCGGATAGACACCGTGGCGCGTCATCACATATTTGCCTTGCGCGGCACGCGACACCACTGAAAGGTCAAGACCGGTGACTTCGGCCAGTTCGCGGAGCACCATCGGACGGATCTGCGATTCCTCCTCAGTGAGAAAAAATGGTCGCTGGATGCGTAATATAGCCGACATCACGGTGAACAGAGTGCGCTGGCGCATGCCCACGATGCGGATGAAGTCGGTGGCCTCGTCGCGTTTCTGACGCAGAAACACGCGGGCGTCGGCCATGGATTTTTCCGACGAGCCACTCAATGGGGCCTCGGAGGCAAACGTCTGCTCGATGGAGAGTTCGGGGATGCGGTTGAGCAGTTTCAGCTGCAGGTTGCCTTCGTCGTCGCAATCTACGAAGAAGTCGGGAATCACGGGGCGTGCCGCGGTGGCGGAGCTGTGGTCTATGGCACCGGCCGGTTTGGGGTTGAGGCGCGACACCACGGCTATGGCATCCTGCAAGGCCGTCACGGATATGCCCATCGACGAGGCTATGCGGTCGAAATGTTTCTTGGCGAAAAGATCGAAGTAATCGCGTATCATCTCGGTGGCGGTGATGGTCGGCACCGTGCGAGGCAGATGGCGCAACTGCAGCAGCAGGCAGTCGCGCAGATCCACGGCTCCTATGCCGGCCGGCTCGAGGTCGCGCACGCGCTTCCACACCGAGCGGAGGAATTCACCGGAGAATTCGCGCCCCTCCTTGAATGCGATGTCATCGGCTATCTGCGGCAGATCGCGCACCAGATAGCCGTTGTCGTCGAGATTTCCTATGATATATTGTGCGGCCAGTCGCTCGTCGGGTGTGACCGACTGCTGGTCGAGCTGCTGCATGAGCGCATCGATGAGCGATTCGCCCGCCGAAGGGGCAACCGGCTCGACATAATCGGCCGGCGAGCCTTGCGAGGTGGCATACATGTGGCGGGAAAGGTAGTCGGGCACGTCATCGTCCGAAGCGTAGTCGGCGCGCTGGAGATCTGCTGCCGATTCCGAGAAATGTTCGTCGTGTGTGTTGTCGGGGTAATCGGTGTTTTCGATACTTCCGGCACTCTCGGCGTCGCTATCGGTCGATGTGGCCTCAAGAGCAGGCATTTCGTCGACGGCTTTGCGGATTTCATCTTCGAATTCGGGCCCTGACATCTCAAGCATTCTTACATAGCGCACCTGCATCGGCGTGAGCCGTTGCTGCAGCTTTGTCTGCTGTTGAAGACTGAGACCTTTATCCACAGGTTTCAAGAGATTATTCTGTCATTTTCCCGGGCTACCCGATGGCTGAATGTGACCGGGGTCAGCCCTTGCGGTTGCGGCGGCGCGATTTAGGCGCTTCCTTCTTCGATGCCCCCTGTCGGGCGGCTTTACGGCGCCGGGCGGCGCGGGCGGCAGCGGTGGCTTTTTCTCCACGGGTCATGGCTTTACCATGTTTCTTACCCGAAGGCTCACCCTCGGTATGTGGAATGGCGCGGGCGGCTTTCTTTGCGGCAGAGTTGGCAAGAGCCTGACGCACTGTGACAGTGCAGCCGAGATCATCCTGGCCGGGAGTGCAGAGGCGCGGATCGACAAGAAGGAAATCGAGCTGCTTTTTCTCGAGGTTGGCGTTTGCCACACGCACCCTCACCTGATCGCCGAGACGATAGACGGTGCCTCGACGGCGGCCGCGGATGCAATAGTTCTTTTCGTCGTAGTCGTAATAGTCGTCGGCGAGGTCGCGCATGGGCACCAGTCCCTCGCAATGGTTCTCTTCAAGTTCCACATAGATGCCCCACTCGGTGACGCCCGAGATCATGCCGTCGAATTCCTCGCCGATGTGATCCATCATGTATTCCACCTGCTTGTACTTGATGGAGGCGCGCTCGGCGTTGACGGCGAGTTGCTCCATGTCGGACGAGTGTTTGCATTCATCCTCGAGTTTGACGGCATCGACACTGCGGCCTCCGTGGAGATAGCGCTCGAGCAGGCGGTGCACCATCATGTCGGGATAGCGGCGGATGGGCGATGTGAAGTGGGTGTAATATTCGAAACCGAGACCATAATGACCTACGTTTTCAGTGGAATATACCGCTTTGGCCATGGTGCGGATGGCAAGGACCGAGAGGAAGTTTTCTTCCCCTTTGCCTTTGACATCGGCGAGCATCTTGTTGAGCGAGCGGTTGATTTCGGCTGAGGAGCCGGAGGTTTTGATTTTATATCCGAATGTGGCGGCTACCAGTGCCAGATCGTGCAGGCGGGTCTCGTCGGGAACGTCGTGGATGCGGTATACAAAGGGTTTGGCCTTGCGGCGCCCTGCGGGACGGCCGATGGTGGCTGCCACGGTGCGGTTGGCGAGGAGCATGAATTCCTCGACAAGTTTGTTGGCATCCTTCGACACCTTGAAGTATACGCCAGTGGGGTGTCCCTCCTCGTCGATGTCGAATTTCACCTCCTCGCGGTCAAAGTCGACCGAGCCGTTTTCGAAACGGCGGGCGCGGAGTTTCTTGGCAAGCTTGTCGAGGGCGTTGATCTCCTTCTGGAGGTCACCCTCGCCTGTTTCTATGCGTTCCTGAGCCTCTTCGTAGGTGAAACGGCGGTCCGACTCGATGACAGTGCGGGCAATGCGGGCAGCTTTGATTTCGGCTTCGTCGTCAAGTTCGAAGATGCATGAGAATGTCAGTTTTTCCTCGTTGGGCCGTAGCGAGCAGATGCCGTTGCAGAGGTGCTCGGGGAGCATTGGGATGGTGCGGTCGACCAGATAGACCGATGTGGCGCGTTGCTTGGCCTCGCGGTCGATTATCGAGTTGGGAGTCACGTAGTGGGTTACGTCGGCAATATGCACTCCCACCTCGGTATTGCCATTGGGAAGCCGGCGGATGGAGAGTGCGTCGTCAAAGTCTTTGGCATCCTTGGGGTCGATGGTGAAAGTGGTGACACCGCGGAAATCTTCGCGACGGCCTATCTCTTCAGGTGTGATGCCCGCGCCGATTTTGTCGGCGGCATCCTCCACATTCTTGGGATATTTGTAGGGGAGGCCAAACTCGGCGAGGATGGCGTGCATCTCGGTGGTGTTGTCGCCGTTCTTGCCGAGAATGTCGATCACCTCACCGCGGGGATTCTTGGAATCCTCGGGCCATTCGGTGATTTTCACAATGGCTTTGTCGCCTGTTTTGCCACCTTTGAGTTTCGATCTTGGAATGAAGATGTCGCAGGCAAGGAATTTTGAGTCGGTTTTGAGGAAAGCCACATTGCGCTCCACCTCGAGCACTCCGATAAATGTCTGCTCTTTCTTCTCGATGATTTCGATCACTTCGGCCTCAGGCTCCTGCCCGCGGCGACGGGCGGCCACATGTACCTTCACGCGGTCGCCGTTGAGGGCGTGCAGCGAGTTGCGCTCGGCCACAAAGATGGCTTCGGAATCCTCGTCGGTGATTACAGAGTTTTTGCCGTTTGAGCGACGCACGAATGTGCCGGTGGCGATTGCGGTGCGTTCGGGCGCTTTATACTTTCCGGTTTCCACCTCCAGGATGTCACCGTCGAAGGCGAGTTCGGCCAGGAGCAGCGCCACGGAGCGCTGTGCCGCAGGAGTTTTAGCGCCTACGGCAGCCGAGACTATTTTGTAGTTGAACGTGTTTTTGTCCTGCTTCCAGATGAAGTCTTCCACCTTTTTGCGAAGCTCATGGATAGCTGAGTTGGAACCTTTTCGGGGCATGTTTTCCCTTTTATTAATGTATATTTCTTATACAACAGCCTGTAAGGCCGGAAAGTTGAAGCCTCCGGCGCCGGTGCTTTCGTGCAGCCGGCGTCAGAGGTGTTAGTCTGAGAGTGTCAGGCGTCAATGTTGGCGTAGTTGGCGTTGGCTTCGATGAAGTCGCGGCGCGGGCCTACATCCTCGCCCATGAGCATGGAGAAAATGTGGTCGGCCTCGGCGGCATCGGAGATCTGCACCTGTTTGAGCATGCGGTGCTCGGGCGACATGGTGGTGTCGCGCAGCTCCTTGTCGCTCATCTCGCCGAGACCTTTATAGCGCTGCACGCGTGTCTGCGGGCCATATTTCTCGATAAAGGCCTGGCGCTGCTGCTCGGTCCAGCAATATTCCTCAACCTTTCCCTTTACGCACTTGTAGAGCGGGGGAGTGGCCAGATAGAGATAGCCGTTTTCGATGATGGGGCGCATGCGACGGAAGAAGAGGGTCATCAACAGGGTGGCGATGTGCGAGCCGTCGACGTCGGCATCGGTCATGATGATCACCTTGTGATAGGCGAGTTTCGAGAGGTTTACCTCCTTCTCGTCGTTCTCGGTGCCGATGGTGACGCGCAGAGCGCGGAAGATGTTGGTGATCTGCTCGGAGTCAAACACCTTGTGCTCCATGGCTTTCTCCACGTTGAGCACTTTGCCTCGCAGCGGCAGGATGGCCTGGTAACGGCGGTCGCGGCCGCTCTTGGCAGTGCCGCCGGCCGAGTCACCCTCGACAAGGAATATCTCGCAATCCTCGGCGGTGCGGCTTGAGCAGTCGGCGAGTTTGCCGGGGAGTCCGCCGCCGCACAGTGGCGACTTGCGCTGGATTTTGGTGCGGGCGTCGTAAGCGGCTTTTCGTGCCTGGGCGGCCACAATCACCTTGCTTACAATAGTCTTGGCTTCGGCGGGATGTTCCTCGAGGTAGTTGCGGAGGGTTTCGGAAACGGCGGTCTGCACGGCGCCGATCACCTCGGTGTTGCCCAGTTTGGTTTTTGTCTGTCCTTCGAACTGAGGCTCCATCACTTTCACGGAAACCACGGCTGTGAGGCCTTCGCGGAAGTCCTCGGCCGAAATCTCAACTTTGCTCTTTTCGAGGAGCTTGTTGTCGTCGGCGTATTTCTTGAGGGTCTGGGTGAGGCCGCGGCGGAAGCCGGTGAGGTGTGTGCCTCCCTCTATGGTGTTGATGTTGTTGACGTAGGAATAGACATTCTCGTTGAAAGTGGTGTTGTAGGTCATGGCCACTTCCACGGGGATGCCCTGCCGCTCGGTGTTGAGGTGAATTACGTGGGGGATGAGCGGTTCCTTGGAGGAGTCGATGTAGCGCACGAACTCGCTGAGGCCGTCGTCGGAGTGGAACACCTCGCGGCGGGGGTTGCCTTCGGCGTCGAGTTCGCGGCGGTCGGTCAGAGTCAGCGTGATGCCGGCGTTGAGGAATGCCAGATCGCGAAGACGCTTGGCCAGGGTGTTGTAGTCGTAGACGCTGACGGTGAAGATTGAGTCGTCGGGGAGGAAGGTGACGGCTGTGCCGTGTTCGTCGGTTTCGCCTACAATGGTAAGTTCTGTGGTGGGTTTGCCAAAGGCATATTCCTGCCGGTAGATCTTGCCCTGGCGGCGCACTTCGGCGCGGAGATATTTCGACAGGGCGTTGACGCAGCTAACGCCTACGCCGTGCAGACCGCCCGATACCTTGTAGGAGCCTTTGTCGAACTTGCCGCCGGCATGAAGCACCGTGAGCACCACTTCAAGAGCGCTTTTGTGCTCTTTCTCATGCATGTCCACGGGTATGCCGCGGCCATTGTCGACCACGGTGATTGAATTGTCCTCATTGACGGTGACTTCGATATGGGTGCAGAAGCCGGCAAGGGCTTCGTCGATGGAGTTGTCGACAACTTCGTAGACGAGGTGGTGGAGACCTTTTTCACTGATGTCGCCGATGTACATGGCCGGGCGCTTGCGCACAGCTTCGAGGCCTTCCAGTACCTGGATGTTGCTGGCTGAATACTCGCGCTCGGTCTGAGTATTCACGGTGTCGTCAGTGGAATTGGGGTCAAAAATATTATCTGACATAAAGTTGGTTTAATCAATTGCGTTACAACGCGTTATGGCGAAGTGGCGCCTCATGGGCGGCCTTTTGGTTTTCGATACAAAATTACGAAAAAAAACTGATTGCCGCAAACTTTTCACATCCTTTTTTGCGCGCACGTCTACGCGCCCGCGCGTGCGCGAGGCCAACGGAGCGGATATATCCGATCCGGGTTTATTTCAGAAAATCAGACAGGGCTGTTGAAAGCCTCCAGGTTTACTGCGGTGTATCCGGTTTACTGCGGTGTATTCCGGTTTACTTCGGTGTGTCGGTCGAGGGGAAAAGGTCGGCAAAGATGCGGTCGGTGGCGCCGAGGTTGGCGCGGATGTAGGCACCGGCGCTTTCGCCGGCATTTTTCAGGAGAACCGGCGACAGCAGCAGGGAATCGAGCGTCTGCGAGAGGCTGCCGGCATCGGTGACCGAGAAGCCGCCACCGCACTGGATGAGGTCGCCGGCTTCCTTGAATTTCTGATGGTTGGGGCCGAAAACCACAGGTATGCCATATACTGCGGCTTCGTTGAGATTATGGATTCCGGCTCCGAACCCGCCGCCGATATAGGCGATGTCGGCGAAGCGGTAGAGCGACGACAGTTTGCCGAACGAATCGACGATGATGCCGCGTATGTCTTTCATCCACACGGGCACGGGAGTGCCGGCGGCGCGTGACTTTTTGATTACGTTGATCCATTCCGACAGAAGCATTACTTTGCTGATGAACCGGTTGCGTAGCGCCTCCAGACGAGTCTCGTTGAATTCGTGGGGGGCGATGATGAAAGCCACTTCGGGATGGAGGTTGAGCCAGGGCACATAGATGTCTTCATCTGCCTCCCACGACGAGCCGACTATGAGTCGCATGCGGGCGTCGGGGGCGAAACCGGGGAAGCCGGGGATGTCGACTGTGGAACGCATCACGTCGGTCACACGGTCGAAGCGGGTGTCGCCCGCCACGGTCACGTTTTCTATTCCGATGATTTTCAGCAGGCGACGCGAGCGTTCGTCCTGCACGTAAAGGTGAGTGAAGCAGTGAAGCATGCGGCGAAACATCTCGCCGCCGCGTCGGAAAAAGCGCTGTCCGGGGCGGAAAATCGTGGATATGATATATGTGGGGATGCCACGGCGGTGCAGTTCCTCGAGATAATTGCCCCAGAATTCATATTTTATGAAGATGGCCATGGAGGGGCGGGCCAGCTCGATGAATTTATGTACGCGGTGGGGCGCATCGAAGGGGAGATAGACCACGCAGTCGGCCAGATGGTAGTTTTTCCTCACCTCATAGCCCGAGGGGGAGAAGAACGACAGTAGCACGGGCTTTTCGGGATGTTCGCGTTTGAGACGCTCTATGAGCGGACGTCCCTGTTCGAATTCGCCAAGCGACGAGGCATGGAACCAGATGGCTCCGGGCTTGTCGGCGAGTTTGCGGCGCAGTGTGTCGTTGGTGTGATGCTGTCCGCGAAGCATTTTTCTGACCTTCTTGCTCCGGAGCGACACCACCTGTGCGGCGGCTCCGTAAAGCCTGATGGCCGTGTTGTAGAGAAAATTCACTGCTCGGCGATTAATTTTGATGCTTGAAAATCCGGGGAAATTATGCCTCGGGCAACTTTATGCCGTCTATTGCACGGCGCAGACGCCTGATGGTTTCGGGGCGACCGATCAGCTCGGTGATGTCGAACATGTGGGGACCGGTGCAGCGACCCACCACGGCAAGACGGAAAGCGTTCATCACATTTCCCATGTGATAGCCGTTGTCGGTGATCCATCCGAGTACTACAGGCTCCGCTGCGGCGCTTGAGAAATCCTCGAGGCTCTCGAGCACGCCTATGAGCTGCTCCATGATCTGCGGGGTGTCCTCTTTCCAGCGCTTGCGCACATCCTTTTCGGCGTATGATTCAGGAGCTTTGAAAAAGAAGTCGGCCTGCGTCCAGAGGTCGGGCAGCAGTTCGGCACGGCCTTTCACAAGGTCGAGGGCGCGTGCGGTATAGTCAATGCGGAAATCGGCGGGATTTACGCCATTCTGCTTCATATAGGGGGCGAACATTTCGGCGAGTTTCTCGCCGGGGGTGTTCATCAGGTATTCGTGGTTGAACCAGCGACCTTTCTCGAAGGCGAATCGTGCGCCCGATTTCGAGCAATGGGAGAATGAGAACTTCTGAATCAGCTGATCGATGTCCATTACCTCGGTGTCGTCGCCGGGGTTCCATCCCAGGAGCGCAAGGAAGTTGACAAGGGCTTCAGGCAGATAGCCTTTCTCGCGGAAACCGGCCGACACGGCGCCGCTGACGGGGTCGTGCCATTCCAGCGGGAACACGGGGAAGCCGAGGCGATCGCCGTCGCGCTTTGATAGTTTGCCTTTGCCGTCGGGTTTGAGCAGCAGGGGCAGATGCACGAATCGGGGTGCTGTATCGCTCCAACCGAAAGCGTCGTAAAGAAGCACATGCAGGGGAGCCGAGGGGAGCCATTCCTCGCCGCGGATCACGTGGGTGATCTCCATGAGATGATCGTCGACGATGTTGGCCAGATGGTATGTGGGAAGGTCGTCGGCGCTCTTGTAGAGCACTTTGTCGTCGAGAATCGATGAGTTGATGGTCACTTTGCCGCGGATGAGGTCGTCGACGGTGACGTCGATGCCGGGCTGAATGAGGAAGCGCACCACGTAGGGTGTGCCGTCGGCCACAAGACGATCCACCTCTTCTTTGGGCATTGACAGGGAATTGCGCATCGACATGCGGGTTGATGCGTCGTACTGGAAGTTGGGTTTTTCCGAGCGCGCTTTTTCAAGTTCCTCCGGAGTGTCGAAAGCGATGTATGCCTTGCCGTTGTCGAGGAGCTGCTTCACATAGTGGCGGTAGATGTCGCGGCGCTCGCTCTGCTTATAGGGGCCGTAATTGCCGCCTTCGCGCACGCCTTCATCGATGCCGATGCCGAGCCAGCTGAGCGACTCGTTGATATATTCCTCGGCTCCGGGCACGAAGCGGTGGGAGTCGGTGTCCTCGATGCGGAGAATCATGTCGCCGCCGTTCTGGCGGGCGAAGAGGTAGTTATAGAGGGCTGTACGCACGCCTCCGATATGGAGGGGGCCTGTGGGAGAGGGGGCAAAACGTACTCTAACTTTTCTGTCAGTCATTTTGGGCGAAATTTGAAGCGGAAAGCGGCATGGCGCAAATCCGGCACAAAATTAATGAATATTTCTCAAATCACCTAAAAATTCTATATTTCCGCTACCTCCGCATGGAATATGACAAGCTGCGGGCGCAGGCGGCCGTTGGCTCCTGCCGTCTGATTCCCGACCGGTGTGTCACTTGTAGATGAAGCGGCGGATGGAATGCTTGGGTGTGTGCTCGAATTCGTCGGGTTTTATCTCGATTTCCGATACGCGGGAGTAGCCGGGCAGTTTCTGGTTGAGGACGGGGAGCAGCTGACGCACCTTCCGGTCGGTCTGGGCTTCGTCGAACCCCTGACGGCGGGCAGTATCGTAGTCGGGGTGCACGATTGCCACGAGTTTCCCCTTGCGGTCCACCACGATACTCTCGCTCACCAGCGGCAGGTCGTTGAGAATCACCTCGATTTCCTCGGGGTATATGTTCTGGCCCGAGGATCCGAGAATCATGCTCTTTTCGCGGCCGCGGATGTAGAGATAGCCCTCGGAGTCGATGGTGCAGATGTCGCCGGTGTTGAGCCAGCCGTCGTCGGTGAGGGCGTCGCGTGTGGCCTGCTCGTTTTTGAAATATCCTTTCATCACATTGGGTCCCTTGATATAGAGCACGCCGGGCACCCTCCGCGGGTCGGGAGAGTCGATGCGGGCCTCCATACCGTCGACCAGACGGCCCACCGAACGGGGCTTCTGTGTGCGCCACCATTCATAAGTGATGAGGGGCGCGCATTCGGTCATGCCGTAGCCGATGGTGAAGGGGAATTTGATAAGCCGTAGGAAATCCTCAACCTCGGCGGGGAGGGCGGCGCCTCCCATCACCAACTCTTTAAGCTCGCCGCCGAATGCCTGGAGCAGCTGTTTGCGCACCTTGCCGAATATGATATGGCGAATGCCGGGGAGGCCGGTCAGCACACGTATGCCCGGTTTCCTGATTTCGGGGAACACGCGTGTCTTTACTATCTTCTCGATGACCAGCGGCACGGTGATCACAAGCTGCGGACGCACCTGCGCGAAAGCTTCAAGCACTACTTTAGGCGAGGGTACTCGTCCTAAGAAAGTGATATGACACCCCTTGCAGAAGGGGAATAGGAACTCAAACGCCAGCCCGTACATATGGGCAAGAGGCAGCATGGAGAGCATGCCGTCGCCGTGGCGCAGGAATGGTATCTGCCTGAGGGCGAAATCGATGTTGGCCCACAGGTTGCCGTAGGTGAGGATCACGCCCTTGGAGTATCCGGCCGAACCTGACGTGTAGTTGATCAGAGCGGTCTGATCCTGCGCGGGTGTGATATAGTGCAGGTCGGCGGATGTGAATTCTTTAGGATAACGCTGCTGGAACAGGCAGTCGAGCGAAGCGGCAGCTTCGTCGATGGCCTTGTCGTTGGAGTGCACCGTCTTGAAGTTGTCGAGTGTGATCACGGCTTTCACCAGAGGCATCTTTTCCATGTCGAGATTTACGGCAATCTGCTGGTCGGTGAAAAGGAGGCGGGCCTCGCTGTGGGTGACAAGGTGTGCCACATTGTCGACGTGGAACTCATGCAGCAGGGGCACCACGATGGCCCCGAATGTGATGCCTGCCAGAAATGTGCATGCCCATTCGGCGGAATTCTTAGCGCAGAGAGCCACTTTGTCGCCCGGTTTCACTCCGGCGGCTTCGAAAAGGAGATGGATGTGGGCGATGCGCCGTGCCACCTCTCCGTAGGTGAAAGATTTACCGTTGTAGTCGGCCAGCGAGGGTATGTCCCAGTTCGATTTTATACTGTTGCCGATGGCTGCGATGAGGTTCTCTGACATCTTTTTGCTTTGTTTTTCGTTATCTATATAGTTATCTATATATAAGTGTCTGCTCAAAATATTTCAGACCGGATACAATAGTAACAATTTTTTTGCCTATTTTTGTGGCTTGAAAGAGATTTTTTCTACAAAAAACAAAATTAATGGTTTTCAATATAATCTCCAAATTTATGAAACTCAAATATCTTCCACTTATAGGCGTGGTGCTGATGGCCGCCTGCTCGGCTGCCTCGGCCGACGACGCCTACACTGTCACCGTGCCTATGCCTCCCAAGGCCAACGGCCAGCAGGCATTTCTGGTAAACTACGACAATGGCGACAAAATCGACTCTGTGAAAGTGGAGTCGGGTAAAGCTGTGTTCAAAGGAGCTGTGCCGGCGCCTGTGATGGCACGCATCATGGTCGGCGGCGACCGTTTCGGCTCACTGATTCTTGAGAATGCCCCCATCGTGGTCAACCGTGGAGGCGCTGTCGACGGCGGCAAACTCAATGCCGAGCTTGCCAACTGCATGCGCGGCATCCAGGCCCTTCAGGCCGAGGCTGCCAAACTGCCGCAGGACTCCACTTTCGTGCAGCGCATGGCTCCCATCAAGGCTCGCTACGACGCCTATATGGATTCGGTCATCACCGCCAATGTGGAGAATCCCATCGGTTACCTCTTTTTCGTAGAGGAGGCTTACGGACTTGATCTGCCCACTCTGCGCCAGCAGCTCGACCGCCGTCCGCAGATGAAGCGATATGCCCGCACCACCAAACTTCTCCAGGCGCTCGAACAGAAGCAGAAAACCATGCCGGGAAACAAATTCATCGACTTCGAGGTGAAAAACGATTCCACCGTGCAGCGCTTCTCCGACTATGTGGGCCGTGGCAAATACACTCTCGTTGACTTCTGGGCAAGCTGGTGCGGGCCTTGTATCCGCGAAACCAAAGTGATCAAGGAGATACTCGAGGAGAACAAAGACAAGAATTTCGAGGTGCTCGGCGTGGCTGTGTGGGATGAACCGGAAAAGACTCTCCGCGCCATCAAGGCTCATCAGCTCCCCTGGCCTCAGATCATCAACGCACAGTCAGTCCCCACCGACCTCTACGGCATCTCGGGAATTCCGTGTATAATGCTCATCGGCCCCGACGGCACCATTCTCACCCGTGACCTCCAGGGCGAGGAACTCAAGGCTGCGGTTCGTGCGGCCCTTGACCCCTCTGCTCCCAAATAAACCGTTTTTTACAGTCTCATTTAACAACAAAAGGAAATGCGTCGCGGCGCATTTCCTTTTGTTGTTCTGTGGAGTCGCTCTTTGTCAGCCGAATTTGTGGAAACGGTAGAGGATTGTCTGGAAAAGACCCCGGGCGCCGAGATAGAGGACGAAAGCGAGCCAAAGAGCGTGGTTCCCGAGGGATGGGTAGAGAAAGTGGAGGGTGATGAAGAAGACGGCCATGGCTCCGGCCATCGAGATCAGCAGCTGGCGGGTGAGGGTGGCGCCGATGTAGACGCCGTCCCATGCGAAAGCGGCGAAGCTGACCAGAGGGATGCTCACAGCCCACAGATAGTATTCGCCTGAGGCGCGGACCACCGCAGGGTCGTCGCTGAGCAGGCTCAGAAACGATTCGCCGCAAAGCAGATATACAAGTGTGAATACCGAGGCCCAGGCGGCTCCCCACATAAACAGCCGATGCACGCACAGGCGCATTTGCTGCCAGTCGCGGGCACCGACGAATCGGCCCACCAGCGCCTCGCCCGCAAAGGCGAAGCCATCCATCATATAGGAGAAGAGCAGAAACAGCTGCATCAGCAGTGTGTTGACCGCCAGAATCACGGCTCCCTGCTGTGCGCCGGTGCGGGTGAACCACACGGTGACGGCTACGAGGCATATGGTGCGGAGCATCACTTCCAGATTAACTTTGAAAAAGCGCTTCAGCTCGCTCCAGCGCATCACTTCGCGGAGGGTGGTGGAGGGTATGCGGTAGCCGTGCATAAACAGGAATCCGGCGCCGAATCCCACCCATTGGGCCACAAGGGTGCCGGTGGCCACACCGGTCAGTCCCATGTGGAAGATGTAGACAAGTATCAGGCTCAGGGCTATGTTGGTGATGTTGATGATCAGCGACACCCACAGCAGCATGCGCGAATTCTGCATGCCCAGAAACCAGCCCGACATGGCATAGTTGCCGAGCACCGCCGGCGCGCCCCAGATCAGGATGGTGAAGTAGAGTGACGCAAGCGACAGCACCGCCGGGTCGTCGGGATCGAGGAATTGCCCCATGACGGTGAGCAGCGGTCTCTGCAGCAGTATCATCACCGCTCCGGCGGCCAGCGCCACGGTGAGCGAGCGCTTGAGCACCAGCGCCACGGCGCGCATGTCGCCGGCGCCGTAGGCCTGCGACGAAAGCCCCGAGGTGCCTCCGCGGAGAAATGAAAAGATCCAGTAAAGCATGTTGAACATCACCCCGCCGAGGGCTATCGCGGCCAGGAAACGGGCACTCCCCATGTGGCCGGTGATCGCGGTGTCGACCAGGGCCAGCAGGGGAGTGGTGATGTTGGCGGCGATTGACGGTATCGCCAGCCTGAGTATCTTGCGGTTCAAATGGTCAGGATTTCAGTTTCTTTACGCTCACCGAGTCGATCCAGAGATATGCGATGATGAGCGCATAGGCCACGATGCCGAGTATCTGCAGGGTGCCTGCATCAAGCGGACAGCTGTACTCGAAGCCGCAGAAGCGGGTGAGGGCTGCGAAGACACCGAAGAGCGCGCCGCCGGCGATGAGACCCGAGGCGATGAGGGTGCCGCGGTCGCGGCGGACGTCGTTGAGGCGTGAGTCTTTCGAGCTGTGGCTGACGAAGTGTGCCACTGCGCCGCCGATGAGGAGCGGGGTGTTGAGCGAAAGGGGTATGAACATGCCCAGGCAGAAGGCCAGCACTGGCACGCCCAGCCAGTTGAGCAGCAGTGCCAGTGTCACGCCTGTCATGTATAGAATCCAGGGGGTGTCGCCGCCCATCATGAGCGGTTCGATGACTTTGGCCATAGCGTTGGCCTGGGGTGCCACAAGCGATCCGGGGGCGTCGGGGTCGAAGCCGTAGACCTGATTGAGCACGAGGATCACACCGCCGACAGTGGCTGCCGACACAAGGGTGCCGAGAAATTTCCACTGTTCCTGTTTCTTGGGTGTGGTGCCGAGCCAGTAGCCTACCTTGAGGTCGGTGACGAAGCCGCCGGCCATGGAGAGGGCAGTGCAGACCACGCCGCCGATTACCATTGAGGCAACGATGCCCGAGGTGCCGCTCAGACCGATGGCCACGAAGATTGCCGAAGCGATGATAAGGGTCATCAACGTCATGCCCGACACGGGGTTGGACCCCACGATGGCTATGGCATTGGCGGCTACGGTGGTGAAGAGGAATGCGATGACGGTGACAACTATCCATGCCACCAGTGCCTGCCACCAGTTGTGGATCACGCCGAACCAGAAGAAGATGAGCACGGCCACAAGGGCGATGGCGATGAAGAACACGATATGCTTCATGGAGATGTCGGTCTGCCAGCGCACAGGCCTTTCGCCGCGGGCGGCGCCTCCGCGGAATTCACGTCCGGCCAGCCCTACGGCCTGGCGGATGATGGGCCACGATTTGATGATGCCGATGACGCCGGCCATGGCTATGCCGCCGATGCCGATCATGCGCACGTAGTTGCCGAAAATGGCGTCGGGAGTCATTGCGGCGATTTCGGCGTTGCCGTATGTGCCGAGCAGAGGCACGATCACCCACCATGCCAGCAGCGAGCCGGCGGTGATGATAAATGCGTATTTCAGACCGATTATGTAGCCCAGACCGAGCACGGCGGCTCCGGTGTTGCAGGTGAGCACAAGTTTGGTCTTGGCCGCGATTGTCTCGCCCCAGTGGGCCACAGTGGTGTTGAGCGTGCCTGCCCAGAAGCCGAAGGTCTCGACCACATAGTCGTAGATGCCGCCGATGAGCGAGGCTATAACCAGCGTGCGGGCCTGTTTGCTCCCGTCGGTGCCGGCTGTCTGCCCCGAGGCGAGTACCTGGGTTGTTGCGGTGGCTTCAGGGAAGGGGTATTTGCCGTGCATGTCCTTCACGAAATATTTGCGGAAGGGGATGAAGAAGAGTATGCCGAGTATGCCTCCCAACAACGAGCTGCAGAAAATCTGGAAGAAGTTTACAGAGATTTCGGGATACTTGGCCTGCAGGATGTAGAGCGCCGGAAGGGTGAAAATTGCGCCGGCCACTATCACACCCGAGCAGGCGCCGATCGACTGGATGATGACATTCTGCCCCAGTGCATTCTTCTTGCCGAGCGCCCCCGACAGGCCTACGGCGATGATGGCGATGGGGATGGCGGCCTCGAACACCTGGCCTACTTTCAGACCAAGATATGCGGCGGCGGCACTGAAGACGATGCAGAGCACAAGGCCCATGATTACGGAGTAGGCCGTCACCTCGGGATATGCGCGGCCGGGGTGCATCAGCGGCCGGTAGTTCTCGTCGGCTGCAAGCTCGCGGAACGCGTTCTCGGGAAGTTCTACGGGGTCGGCCTCGGGCGACAGCTCAGGGTCGGCGGGTGGAGTATAATCTTTTTTCATTGGAAAAGTGAGGGATGGTTATTCGGTTGAGGTGGGACGGGAGAGGATGTCGAAGGTGTCGACGTAGATTTCGGTGGTTCGCCGCGCTATGGCGTTACGGTCCTGCCAGTCGCGTGTGCGCAACTTCCCTTCAATATAAAGTTTGGTGCCTCTGGTGATATACCTTTCGGCAGCTTCGGCGTTGCGGTCCCACATCACGATGTTGTGCCACTCCGTCCGTTCGGGCACATCGGTGCCGGCTGCCGAGCGGTAAGCGCGCTCGGTGGTGGCCAGCGAGAATGTGGCGCAGGGACGGTCGCCTATATATCTGATTTCGGGATTCTTGCCCACATTGCCCACAAGTATGACTCTGTTTACCGACATGATTGGTTTAAATAAGGGGGTATTCTCCGTCGGGGTCGATGTCGTCGACGTAATCCTCGGGGAATTCATCCTCAGGGTCTTCATCGTCATATTCCCAGTCGTCGACCATATGACCGCCGGCGTCGGGTGCATCTCCATCTTCGTCGTCGGTGTCGTGGTTGGGCGAGAAAATGAAGTCGTCCTCCTCCGACACGCGATGGTTGCCGTCGAGCGGCCGGTGGGTGATTGGAATTGCCTCGATGAGGTTGGCGCTGTCGTTGATGGCGCGCCAGAGCATATCCTTAAGTTGGATGATTCCTTCGCCGGTGACCGACGAAATGAACACATGAGGGATGTCGGCGGGGAGGGTAGGCTCGATGGCATCTTTCAGCTCCTGGTCAAGCATGTCGCTCTTGGAGATGGCGAGCACACGCTGTTTGTCGATCAGCTGAGGGTTGAACCGGCGCAGTTCTTCGAGCAGGATGTTGTATTCGCGGGTGATGTCGATGGCGTCGGCCGGAACCATGAACAGGAGCACGGCGTTACGCTCGATATGACGCAGAAATCTCAGCCCCAGACCTTTGCCTTCGCTGGCGCCTTCGATGATGCCCGGAATGTCGGCCATGACAAAGGAGCGGTTGCCGCGATACTCCACGATGCCGAGCTGCGGCTCCATGGTGGTGAAGGGGTAATCCGCGATTTTGGGGCGGGCGGCCGAAACTGCCGACAGCAGTGTGGATTTGCCTGCGTTGGGGAAACCCACGAGACCTACGTCGGCCAGCAGTTTAAGCTCGAGGATGATTGATTTCTCTATGGCCGGTTCGCCGGGCTGGGCATAGCGGGGAGTGCGGTTGGTGGCTGATTTGAAGTGCCAGTTGCCCAGACCGCCGCGACCGCCGCGCAGCAGCTTTACCTCCTGGCCGTCGTCGGTGACCTCGCAGAGAAATTCGCCGGTGTCGGCGTCGAAGACCACGGTGCCGCAGGGCACCTCGATGATCTGATCCTCGCCATCCTTGCCGAAACTGCGGCCGGCCGAACCGCTGCCGCCGTTGCCTGCAAACACATGGCGGCGGTATTTCAGCGGGAGCAGGGTCCACATGTTGCGGTTGCCGCGGAGAATCACATGACCGCCACGGCCGCCGTCGCCGCCGTCGGGTCCCCCTTTGGGGACATATTTGGCACGGTGGAAGTGGCGCGAGCCGGCGCCTCCCCGGCCGCTGCGGCAGAGGATTTTTACATAGTCTATAAAGTTGCTTTCGGCCATAATCGGGTGGTTTTCAGAGTTGTTTTAGTGCGCGGTGATGGCGCAGCAGTTCTTTGGCATGAGCGAAGTCGGCGGGCGAGCCGATGTCGATCCATGTGCCGTTGATAGGGAAGCAGACCGCTTTGCCTCCGTCGGCTATGCAGCGTTCCACCAGCTCGGGGGCGTCGAGATGCTCGCCGCGGCTCATGGTGGAGAGGAGCTGGTTGGAGAAGATGTAGATGCCCGCGTTGGCGTAATATGAATATGTGGGTTTCTCCTCCAGAGCTGTTATCCGGTGCCCCTCGGTGGCGAGGATGGCATAAGGCACCGACACCGAGTAGGGGATGGCGGCCACGGTGACGTCGGCTTGCTCCGCTTTATGGAAGATAAACATTTCTTCGAGCGAAAGAGTTGTGAGCAGGTCGGAATTCATCACCAGGGTGTGACCTCCGGCGGGATGATCCACCAGCGAGGCGGCGCCGATGGTGCCGAGCGGGGCTGTTTCCTCCACGCATTTCACGCTGATGCCGAAACGGGGCGTGGCGAAATGGGCGGCAACCTGCTCGGCCAGATAGCGGGTGGTGACGGTGACGTCGGTGATGCCTGCGCGGGCGAGGTTGCGGATGTTGTAGTCAATGATCGGCATGCCGTCGATTTCGAGCAGCGGCTTGGGAGTGGTGAGGGTGAGGGGGCGCAGCCTTTCCCCTTTGCCGCCGGCCATGAGGATAGCAGAGAGGGGCAGACGGGTCTCTACGCGTGTGAGGTCGAGGGTGTCGGTGAGGCAGCCCAGGGCATCGACCACGGGGAGGAGCCGGATACCCTTGCGACGCGCGTCGCGAATCTCCTCAACGGGCGATTTTTCCGTCACCGAGGTGAAGTCGTGATGGGCGGCGCGGCTGACGGGGGATTCGAGGGGAGCGCCTGCGAGCAGCGCGCGGCGTATGTCGCCGTCGGTGAGAGTGCCGGTGACACGTCCCTGACCGTCAGTGGCGATGAGCGTCATCACGCCATCGGTGAGACTGTTGAGCCGGCGCAGGGCTTCCATCAAGGTCGCCGAGTCGGAAATGATATGTGGTGAATCGGGTTTCATAGTGGCTGGTCTGCGCTGTGGCGCCCGGTCGGTTGGGCGCACACTCCGCATTATGCAACAAAATTAACACTTTCCCGGCAATCCACCGCAATTTTCCCTCCAAAAAAATATCCAATGTGCCGTAACAGTCAAATTACACTTGCATGGGGTAATTATCTTGCCGCCATGAGCGAACGGGCAATGGCGAGGTCGAGGGGCGTGTCGATGTCGAGCGACGCTTCGGCCTGCATAGGGAAAGGGATGCGGCGGGGGAAGGCGCCCATGGGCATGGCCCGGAGCGACGCCGGGTTGATGAGGTAGATGGCGCCATTGTATTCCCACGCGGGCGGGGCGTCCTGCCGGCGGGTATACAGGCCGTCGCCTTTCGAAATGTGGAGGTAGCCGGTTGCGGGGTCGGTCTCGAAACAGTTGTAATAAGGATTGGATGTGGCTTCCTTGACTGAAACCACCATGTCAGTGCTGTCAGGGTCGTAGAGCCGCATGGCCTCGACGATGTGCGAACCTGTGCGGAAAGGTGAGGTGGGTTGCAGAAGCACCACGCAGTCGTAGGCGATACCCGCTGCGTCGGCGTAGTCCATTGCGTGGAGGATTACCTCGCGTGAGCCGGCGGTGTCGGTCGAGAGACGGGCCGGTCGCATAAAAGGCACCTTAAGCCCTTCGGCTTCGGCGCATGCGGCGATTTCGGCATCATCGGTAGAGAGGATTATTCGTTTGCCGGCGTCATCCGTACAGATGGCAGCGAGCGCCTGCCGGGCAGCGTCGATGGTGTAGGCAATCAGCGGACGACCTGCAAGGTCTGCGATATTTTTGTGGGGAATACCCTTGCTGCCGCCGCGGGCGGGAATAACGAAGATGGGTTTCATAATGAAACACGCGTTAAAGTTTGTAGTCCGAAGGCCTGAAATTGCGGTCGTCGCCATCTCCCGGATTGTTCTCGCCGTTGTCGGGAATGAAGGTAGGAACGTTCAGAATGGGGTAGGGGTCGACAAAGCGCTTGGTGGCGATGGTCTCCAGCGGGATATTAATCAGGCGTTCGGTGATGCGGTCGATGGTGTCGGGCTTGGCGTAGGGGTTGACGGTGTCGAGTGCCATCCGCTTCCCCACGGGAGAAAGAGCGAATGAGATGGCCGAGTGGATCGAATCGACATCGGGTTCGCAATGGATGACCGACGAGGCGGCGATGCGTCCCTGCTGCCTGATACCGATGTCGACGGTGGGAATCTTGATCGACGGTACCTCCACAATACCGCTTGACGAGTTGCCGACCACGGCTGCCACGAAGTGAAGCGCCGAGATGTAGCGCCGGCGGCCAAGCGAGGGCACCACGGCGCAGCGGGCCGGGTTGCGGCGCCCGTAATCTTCGATCATGGAGATGATCACCTGACTGCGGGGGTCGTTGTTGGGATATGTGAAGATGATGTTTGACGCGGGGAAGGAATCGAGTGCCTCGAGCAACGCGCCGCATCGCTCCTCCACCGGAGCCGGGTCGAGCGTGGCCGGGTGGAGGGTCACAAGCAGAGTCTGGCTGTTGATCTCGATACCTAAAAAATCCTCAAGCTGGGCTTTGGTGAGGGTTTTCTCGGTGACGATGTTGTTGACGCCGAGGGCGCCGGTGTTCCACACATTTTTTGGGTTCTCTCCCATCGAAATCACGCGGTTGCGGTAGGCTTCGGTGGCAGTGAAATGGATGTTTGAGAGCTTTGTGAGGGCGTGTCGGATGTTGTCGTCGAAAGCACCCTCCGAAATCTCGCCGCCGGCGATATGTGCGATAGGCACATGCATGATGGTGGCGGCGGTAGCCACGGCAAGCATCTCGTATCGGTCGCCGAGAATCACCAGAATGTGTGGCTTTAGCCTTCCGAGCGCCCTCGCCACCCCCTGGAGGCATCGGCCTGATGCCAGGGCGGTGTCGAGGGGCGAATCGGATCGGGAGTTCATGGCTACACGTTCGTCGACGTGGAATCCGTCGTTGATGATTTCGTTGACCGTCATGCCGTATCGCGGGTCAAGGTGCATGTTCGTGGCGATAATCTGCAGCTGCACCTCGGGGCAATCCCTGAGCGTGCGTGCCACGCCGCTGAGGAGACCCCAGTCGGCGCGGGTGCTGGTGACAATGCAGATTTTACGACGGTCGACAGTCATTTATTTTGATAAAGCTCTTAAAAAGCGTGGGGAGATAAACAGTTGAGGAGAGTGCGGCCCGGCGCCGGGCCGCACATGAATGAATCAATAGATGTTGCCGCTGAAAGTGACTCTTGAGTTGATGCCGTAGCAATCGAAACTCAGGTTGAGAGAGCTACCGTAGACGCCGGTGCCGGAGAGCGAGGAGATGCGCATGTTGTCGGCGGTCTGACCTCCGATTTTGGGCACTACTTCTTCGATTGCAAATTCATAACCGGTGGGGGTGAATCGGTAGGGCACGCCGGCAATCACCATGGCGCCGTTGAGCGGCGAGGAGGCGGTGAAGATGGGCTTGTCGATGGTGATGGTGAGAGTCTTCGATGCACGGTCGAAAGTGATCAGATAATTGGGTTCACGGGTGGAGAAAGTGACAGACGAGGGCTGCTGCAGCTGGCTCGACGATGTGACTCCCTTGTATTCGTTGTTGACAAACTCAATGCTTATGCGGTTTTTGTTGTTGACCACAAAATTGAGGGCCACAAGATTCTGCATGCCGTTTTCGCGGGGTTTGAACTCGGCGTGGAAGTTGCTGATCTCGAGGGTGGAATATAAGGCGCGGCAGGAAACTGATGCGGCATTGTTGGCGGTAAAGCCGTTGTTGTTGACTGTGACGGGAATAGCGGGATAGTCAAAAGCCTCGGCACGTGACTGGGCATCATACTGGAAATCGGCTACCGACATCGCCAGCGTGCGGTCGTTGTTGTCCACTCTGAGTAGAATACGGCATCCGGGGAGTGTCTGCACTTCGCCTGAACCGCTGACGGGAGCGGCGACTACCATATTTTTACTCTGTTCGATATAGAGCGACGAGATGCTGTGCTGCGAGTTGGGATCGTCATCCTTGTTGTCGCCCAGGCATGAGGTGAAGCCGGGCAATGTTACGGCAGCGATCGCAATCAGAGAGAGAATGTTCTTGAATTTCATCTGGAATGGTTTATTTGGGTTAGGTACAATGAAGTTGTTGTAAGATTAAAATCGACGGCTATACCTCTGTGCATCAGCGGCGAGGGGTGCCATGGAATTCAACAGAGCGGCTGAAGCGGTCGCATGTGAATTCCAGCTCGAAAGTGTTGGTGTCGCCGTCATATTCTCCTTTGATCGCCGAAACCTTGAATGCGGGATAGGGAGTGCCGGCAATCTGGGGAATCAGCTCGGCAATTTTGAATTCATAGCCGTTGTCGTCGGTGAAGGTAAAGGGCACGCCGGAAAACACCATGGTGCCGAGGTTGGCGGGCATGGTGGCGAGGAAGCGGGGATGCTCGATTTCGATGACACATGTGCGGGTCTGACGGTCGAGGCGGACGGTGTAGACCGATTCCGTGGTGGAGAAGTCGGGATTGTCGTCGTCGCCGGTCACAGGGAATGACACTGTGGTGCCGGTGAATGTGAGGGTATTGATGTTGGCCGAGGGTTCGGTCTGGGGTTCGTCTTTGTCATCGTCGTCACCACAGGCAGTGATTGCTGTGGAGAGTACGGTCAGGAGCATCAGGGGGAGGTAACGGAGAAATTTCATGTCGGTAATATTAATGGGTTAGTTGTTAGGGCTTGTTTATTATTAAACAAGCTCTTAGAATTCAGTGTTATAAAGAAGCGAAAGCCCCACGGCGCAACCGTCGCCGCGCTGCGTGAAGGCATTGCCTATGGATACGAAATAGAATGTGCTGTAGCGTGTGCCGGTGAGATTTCTTCCCCACAGACGCAGGGTGAAATCGCTGTGCGACACAGCTGCCGAAGCGTTGAGCAGGGCATAGAAAGGCTGGCTGACAGTGTTGGCTTCGTTCCACTGTATTCGGCCTGTGCCTGTGAGGTCGGCTTCTAGTTCGAGCCGGTCGATGAACCCGTTGAACCCGCGGCGCCATCCGGTGCCGAGAAAGAGAGTGTTGCGGGGGGCGTAGGGCACGCGTTTACCCGAGTAGTCGGCGCGGCCGTTGTTGAAGCGGATGAAACGGGCGTCGGTGAAGCCCCATGAGCCTCGGGCAAACCATCCGGCGGGAGCGTGGTAAGAGGCCGAGACCTCCACGCCGCGCGAGCGTGACCGTCCGGCATTGGCCATGATGCGGCCTGTGATGCTTCCTTCGGGAAACATGGTCACCTGCTGGTTGTCGATTTCGAGCCAGAATGCCGCAAGGTCGGCCGAAATGCGGCCGTCGAGCAGGCTGAGATGGGCGCCCAGCTCGTAGTTCCAGTCGGTCTCGGGGCGGTAGCTCACGATTTCTTCTGCGTCGTAGAGCATTGCCAAGCCCATTTCCGACATAATGCGCTGCTGCAGGAAGTCGGAGAACATCTGGGTGTTGTAGCCCCCGGATTTGTAACCTTTGGTGACTGTGGCGTAAAGATTGCCCATGGTTTCGGGCAGCGTATAGGTCAGAGAGAATTTAGGGAGCAGCTGGGTGTAGTCCTTCGAGATGAATCCGCGGTCGTCGATGTCGAGCGGTGTGTGGCTGTAGACAGGGAGGATGCCGCCGGCCAGCGACGAGTTGTCGTAGGTGGTGAACCCGGTGTTGCAGAAACTGCGGTAGTGGAGCTGCGTGCGTTCCCAGTCGAACCGCAGACCCACCCCGAGAGTGAAGCCGCCAAGTTTCAGGGTGCTTTCGTGATAGACCGACATGCCGCCCGACGGGAGCCTGAATTCGCTGCCGAGCACGAAATTGTCGGAATCCCACCCGATAGGGTAGTGTGGATTGGCGTTGTTGCGGTTGCTCACTATCAGACGGTCGATGCCTGTGGAGTAGAATGTGACCGGAGCATTCATGCGGCTGTGGCGCCAGAAACCGAAAAGGCCGGCCAGCCAGCTGTATTTTCCCGTCTGTGGTCCGCGAGCCACGAAATCGCCTGTGAATGCCCATTCGCGGCGTTTCTGCCTGAGGGTGAAATATGGGTCGGTGGTGAAATCCTGATCCAGCACCATGTCGTCGTTGAGATACTGCATGCTGAGGATCGACGAAAAGGTGATGTCGCGGAACTGGTGTTTTACCGTGAGACCGTCGACAAACGACCATCGGCTGTAGTAGCATGTGTCGTTATAGGCGATCCGGCCTTCGGCGAGATTCTCATAGGGATAACCGCTCTGACGTGCGCGGGTGGCCATCGCCACATTTTCCACCACAACGTTCGCGGCGGGGCGGAATGCCGTCTTCCAGCGTAGCGAGCCGAGACACTCGCGTCCGACAGCCGAGCTGTTGTAGCTGTTGTGGTGCCAGCCGTCGATGCCCGACACTTCGCCTGTGACACTCATTCCGAGCGTGGGCTTGATTTTGCCGTAGAAGCCTGCCGACACCCGGTAGGAATCGCGGGAGCCGTAGGAAACGCGCGCCTTCATGCCTTGGAAACTCAGTGGCGAAACGGTGTAGATGTTCATCAGTCCGGCCATGGTGTTGCGCCCGTAGAGGATGTTCTGCGGGCCGCGGAGAATTTCCACTCGGTCGATGTCGGCGAGGTCAAAGTCGTAGTTATCCTTGTTGATGATGGGGATATTGTCGATGTTCAGACCCACGGCGGGCTGGTCGATGCGCGTGCCCAATCCTCTGACGTAGACCGACGAAGTCATGCGCGAGCCATAGGCCGGCATGTAGAAGTTAGGGGCGAGAGCCGAGGCCTGGCGCATGTTCACGAGATCGTAATCGGCTACCGTGCGGCTACCGATATATGTCACCGCCTCGTCGGCATTGGGGTGATTGCCCCCTTTGATAGCTGTCACCGATACTTCGCCAAGAGCCACACTGCGGGGCGCCGGCACCGAGTCGGCGTTGTGGCCCGCGGAGGCGGCAGCCACCTGGGCATGGAAACATAATATAGTGAGAGCTATAAAGATACGTATCATTTCAGAATGCCGGCCGATAGCTTTAGCCGGTTGCGGTGCAAATTTACTAAAATAATTCCGAAATTCAGCAAAAGTAGCGTTTATTTAAGCTCTTTTATAATATGTGTGTGATTGGTGCGAGCCGATGCTTTCCATGCGATATGCATGTGTAAATAAACCATAAAAAACAGGCGCGGATTTGTACGCGTGGATTTTATTCGTTAAATTTGAGCCGCGAACATGAAACGGTGCCCGATTGCGGCCCGCAGAAACTAACCTGAAACCAACCCTCATATCACCGCGTCGATCTATTACAATGGCTAAAGGATTACCAAGCGAAGACACCCGCCTGATTGAGCGTCTGCGTCAGCCCGAGAGCTGCCGTGAGGCGTTCAACGAGGTTATTCGTCTATATTCCGAGCCATTGTACTGGCAGATACGCCGCATGGTCGAGAGTCACGACGATGCAAATGATATCCTCCAGAATACGTTTCTGAAAGCATGGCAGTCGGTTGACGGTTTTCGCGGCGATGCCAAACTCTCTACATGGCTTTACAAAATCGCGCTCAACGAATCAATATCGCATCTGGCGCGTGAGCGCAAGCGTCTGAGCCTCAGTCTCGACGATGAGGAGAGCCATCTGGTCAATCTCATTGAGAGCGACGAATATGTCGACGGCGACGATCTCGCCCGCGAGCTGCGCAAGGCCGTGGCCATGCTCCCAGAAAAGCAGCGCATAGTGTTCAATATGAAATATTACGACGATATGAAATATGAGCGGATGTCGGAAATACTCGGCACCTCGGTCGGCGCCCTGAAAGCGTCGTATCATCTCGCCGTTAAGAAGATAGAACAATATTTCAGCGGCAAGGAATGATTCTTTATCACAGGCCGGCGCCATTCAATATCCCCGTGCCATTCATTATCCCCGTGCCATTCATTATCATAGACTTTAACCATCGTTTTCTCGAAAAACCGACATTATGACTATTTTTTTTTGACATAAATTTAAACCTTTGTCAAATGCGGAAGTCATAATTTTGCTTCGACATCCACCGGAGGTTCACGGCAGCAAAATTCCGGGCGGATGAATTATTCTCCAGTTGCTTCAAAAACGACTACAATGAAAACGGAAAATGCCAACATACTCGAAAAAATCGGCCGGCGCGACGGAATGACCGTCCCCGCAGGATATTTCGACGACTTTGCGGCGAAGATGGCGGCCTCGCTCCCAGCCAATCCTCAGGCCGAAGAGCCGCGCAAGTTGCGCGCACCACGCACCATGTGGGATCGCGTGCGCCCGTTTGTGTATCTTGCCGCCATGTTTGCCGGCATCTGGTGCATGGTCCACATATTCACCATGCCCGGCGCACGGGGCGTAGACCTTTCGATTGACAATAACGAAGTGCTGTCCAATGCATTGCGCGACGACAACTTCATATTCGATTATATCCGCGATGACGTCAACGACCGCGAGGTGCTCGACCAGATGTATGAAGACAGCATCGATGTCGATGAGATCAGTTTCTCGTCGGATACCCTCCCCGAAAGCGTTCTCTGATTCATTCAACTATTTCTATCTCCCCCCCCTATGAAAAGAAACATCGCTCTGATTTTCATGATATGGATGGTGCTTTTGGGCGCGTTCCAGGCTTATGGCGCACGCAATGACGACCGTGCGAAGTGGATGGATGAGATGCGCCGTTTCAAACGCTCATATTTCACAAAGGAACTCGACCTTACCACTCAGCAGCAGAACAGGTTTTTCCCTCTCTACGAGGAGATGGAGGATCAGGTGCAGAAAATCGACGGCGAAACCCGCCAGATGGAGCGACGTGTGGCCGAACTGAAAAACGCCTCGGATCTCGAATACCACAAGGCTACCGAAGCAATCTACGACGGGCAGGTGCGACAGGCTGAGATCGAGCGCGAATATGTGGAGAAATTCCAGTCGATACTCTCGCGCAAGCAGATTTTCAAAATAAAAGCCGTGGAACGACAATTCAACCGCGAGCTGATGAAGCAGCACCGCCGGCTGCATCAGCGTAACATTCCCGCCGACCGCTGATGAATTCATAAACGGCTATCGTAAAATATACGCTTAAGATATAGTAAAATATATGCCGGGGGCATGCCGAAAGTAAATTTTTTCTGCGTGTCCCCGGCCTGTTTCAGGAACCTTGCCCCCTTGCTGTGCGTTACACTACAGAAGGCTCATTTACCCCTGATGTGTTATGAACTACCTGATCAAATCATTTATATTATTTATCGCTTTAATGTGTGCCAACATCTCCCATGGTGCGTCGCAAAAACCACAGCAACCCGATTTTGCATTTCCCGAGAAGGTGGAGAAAACTGCCTCCGCCGACCTTGAGCGTGCGCTCAGTAAGGGCGACGGCCGTGCGGCTGTTGATGCCATGATCCGTCTCGGAATTGCAAAGGCTATCGTAAACACCGATTCCCTCCCTGTGGTGCTCGAGAGAATCAACACGCTGACAGCACGGGAGAAGGATCCCGTAACAAAAGCTGTGCTCAATACTCTAAGCGCAAATATATATTGCAGAATCTATGACAACGACGAGTGGGTGATTAACCGTCGTCCTGCGCTGGCTTCGGCGGGCGAGGATTACACTCTATGGAGCAGAAGCCAGTTTCTCGACCGTGTGATTGCACTTACCCGTGCATCGCTCGCCGATACCCCGGCTTTGGCCGCCGTACCGGTTGAGAATTGGAAAGGAGTTGTCGACATTAACCGGGCCTCGCGGCAATTCTATCCCACGATGCTCGATTTCGTGGGTTCACAAGGGATTGCTAACCTCCGGCAGTTCTCGTCAAATCTGTCGGTGCTAAACCCTGCGTTGCTCAGCCATCCTACCGATGTCTCGCTCTTCCCGGGTCAGTGCCCTCCGCTTGCCGATATTCTTGAAATATACGGCACACTGCTTGAGTTTCATGCTGAAGACTCGGCTCCCTACTTCATTAATGCTGTGAACGTGCGCAAATTCATAGCCCCCGATCTGTTCGGAATCAGTTATGAAGAGGCTCAGAAACGGCTCCGCGACGAATTGCTCAATATCTACAAGGCCAATCGAGCCAACGAATACTCAGGCGTCTGTCTGCTGGCTGCCACCGAGAATTGCGAGCCCGGTACCGGTGCCCGCGAGACAGTGGAGATGCTCCGCGAGTTTGCCGCCAACCATCCCTCTTTCTATGCTATCGAGGAGGTGAACAACCGCATAAAGTATCTCACCAATCCTCAGGCCGATGTGTCTCTGCCACGGAGCATGGCTCCCGGCGTGCCCTTCAAAGTGCAGGTACGCTCGCTCAGCTGCACTACAGTTAAGGTGGATTTCTACCGGTTGCCGTCAATGCTCCCCTCCGACGACAACACCGTAAGACTGACCAAGCTGCCGCCGGTGACACTCTCAAAGAGCGTTACCTTTGACTCCGAAGTACCTTTTGAAGCAACAAAGACATTTGAGATTCAGTTTGACACTCCGGGCATGTATACCTATCGTGTCACTGCCGACGGCAAAAACAGCCGCAATAATTATCAGCTGCTCAATTGCTCGCGTCTGTCACTCGGAGTCGGCGGAGTTGTTGACGACAACGCCGCATGGGTGATGGACCCCGTCACCGGCGAGCCTGTAGAGGGTGCGCAGGTGTGGTATCTTCCATGGAGCCGGAAAGCCGATTTTTCACGTCTGCCCGGCACCACTTCAGCCAACGGTTCGATCCCTTTGGGAAAAATCGGTAACGGCAAACTGGGCGCCCGCAAAGGTGACGACTTGTATTCTCCGTTGCAATATTATTATCCCGGACGTTCATTCGACAATGAGGTTGCCCCGCATGCACAGATTTTCACTTCGTTGAGGCTCTATCGTCCCGGCGACACAATGAAATTCTCGGTTGTGGCTTATGACCAGAGTGCCACCGAACGCACACTCGCCGATTCACGCCAGTTGCGCATGGTGCTTCACGACGTCAATTATCAGCCGGTCGACACCGTGATGGTGACCACCGATTCATGGGGGCGTGCCGAGGGTGAGTTTTCACTCCCCTCCGCCGGTCTTACAGGTCTGTTCACCTTGGAGGCTTATCAGACAGGAGGCCGCAAGGGGCGCATCGGTCTGTCCACATTCGAGGTGAGCGATTACAAACTCCCCACGTTTACGGTAGAGACCGTAGCGGTCAATCGTCCCACAGCGCTTGCAAGCGGCGCCTCGGTCGAAGGCAAAGCGCAGACCTACAGCGGATTCCCTGTAGCCGACGCGCAGGTCAAGGCCACACTTCAGGTGCAGGTTGGCCGCTGGTGGTGGGCGCGTCAGTCGCCTGAATTCTTCACTGCGGAGACCACGACCGATGCCTCGGGAAGTTTCACCGTCGACATTCCCGCCGAGGCCATTGCTTCGGCTCCCGCCCCTGACGGACTGTTCACCTGCAATATCCAGGTGACATCGGCCGATGGCGAGAGTCATGCCGTCACCGCTACCTTCAATATGGGTAAACCGTTGATTCTTAAATCCGACATACCCAACATCGTCTTCCTTGGCGCCCCTGTCAAGGCTTCGGTTGAGGCTACCGACGTCAACGGCGCCGCGCAATCCATCCCCCTCCGGTATAAGGTGTTGAAAGACAGCGTGGAGGTCTCCTCCGGAAATGTCACATCGGGTAAAGTCGATTCGTTGATCAGCCGGCTTGCCCCCGGAACCTACAGCTTTGAATTCTGTGCGGTCGACTCTGCGCTGGCCGATGCCGTGTCAGCTGAAAATGTCATTATCTACGGCTCTGCCGGCACCCCCTGCCCGGTGGCTCGTCCGCTATGGGTGCCCCGCAGCGAGGTCGAGGCCGACAGCAAAGGTTCGGCGACCATCCCCTTCGGCAGCGATGCAGCCGATGCCTGGGTGCGTGTCCTCGCGGCAGCATATCCCTCGCAGATGTTCGAACAGAAATGGATAAGAACCGCCGCCGGTATGCAGGATCTGACGGTGACGCTTCCCGAGGGGGTTGACAAAGCCACCGTAGAGCTTTCGTGCATCCGCAATTTCAAATCTTATAGCAGCACGGTGACCATCCGCAGGGCATCCTCGCAGAAATCGATCAAAACCCACATCACCACCTTCCGCGACCGTGTGACTCCTAACGACCGGGAGAAAATCACAATCAAAGTGGTGCCGCAGGGCGATACTCAGGCTCTAAGTGCTGTTATACTCGACATGTCGAATCTCGCCATCGATCAGCTGCAGAACAATCCGCTGTCGATGCCGGCATTCCAGTTGCCTTCCGCGCGTCTGAGAGTCGGCGCTCCCATGTTTGACGAATCCTCGGTATATGTTTCCCACGATTACCGCCGTTCGCGGGTGCGCAACATCGAATCACCAGTTTTCAATTTCTACGGGCAGTCGATGTTCCCCACTGTGCTTTATGAAACTATAGCGATGCCTGTGATGGCTAAATCGTCATATAGAATCGCCGGTCTCAAGATGGCCGATACAGCCAACGCTGTGGAGAGTGTAGAGGAAGAGGCTGCGGCCGAAGACAAGGTAGCTCTTACCGAGGGTGCTTCGACCAACGATGCCGGTGCCGGAAGCATCGGGAATGACGATGCCGCCCGGGAGAAGCAGCCCGAGTGCCGCCCGTCGGAAATTCCGCTGGCATTCTTCCGTCCGATGCTCAACACCGCCCCCGACGGTTCGCTCGAAATCACCTACGACGTTCCTGACGCCAACACCACCTGGGTGCTCCGCGCGCTCGCATATAACAAATCGCTGCTGTCTGACGCCGCCGAGGTCAATATAGTGTCGTCGAAACCGGTGATGGTGTCGCTCAATGCTCCGCGCTTTGTGCGTGGCGGCGACTCGCTCACTCTTGCAGCTTCGGTGATGAACAACACCGGTGAATCCCGCACTATAAAGGTCGCTTCCCGTGCCATGCTCTCAGGCAGCGATAAGGTTCTGTTCTCTGACGAGACCGAAGTGAAACTCGACTCCATGGCTTCGGCGGTGGTGCGTCTGCCTGTTAAAGTTTCGGGTGATGAATGCGGCATAGAATATGTGGTGTTTGCCTCCTCCGACGATTTCACCGACGGCGAACGCACGCTCATGCCGGTGCTCCCCTCCGAACAGGATGTCGCCGAATCTGAGATCCGCTACATCGCTTCAGGCAATCCGCATTTCGAGATACAGTTGCCCGCCCTCGGCAAAGGTGACCGCGCATATCTCAATTTCACCGAGAATCCCTCCTGGATGGTGGTATCGGCGCTTCCCGGATTGCGCGAAAACAGCATAAACTCATCCGTCGAGGCAGCGGCGGCGCTCTTCTCGGCCTGCGTGGCCCGCGGCATCATGCGTTCCAATCCCGAAATCTCCAAGGTGGTGCGCCAGTGGGTGGCTAATCCCGAAGATTCCGCATTGGTGTCGAATCTGCAGAAGAATCAAGAGCTAAAATCGATGCTCCTCTCGGCCACTCCCTGGGTTTCCGAAGCTCTGAACGACACGCAGCGCATGCAGCGTCTGGCTCTCATTTTCGACCACCGTCAGGTGCAGGGCGTGATTGACAATGCGCTCGACATACTTGCCAAGACACGTGCCGACGGTGGATGGGCATGGACTGCCAACTATCCCCGGGTATCGGAGTGGGCCTCCTACTCGGTGATGGAGATGCTGGGCGACCTGCGGTCGCTTGGCTGGCTTCCCGCCGACAAACGTCTGAAAGGCTGGATCGGCGAGACCTGCGCCTATCTCGACCGCGAAGCCGTGGAGAGCTATAGGAAATTCCCTGCTTCGGATTTCTGGCTCTATACCGTTATCCGTGACAAGTTCCCCGACCACAAGCCCTCTACTGCCGCCTTGCGTGTTATCGAGGCTCAGGTGCAGAAATGTCTGGCCAAGTGGCGCGATGCAGGTGTGGCACTGCGGGCTGTTTATGCTCAGATTCTCAATTCCCACGGCTATAATGCCACGGCACGCCAACTCATAGCTTCGCTCACCGAGATGGCGACCCGCACGCCCGGGAAAGGGATGTGGTGGCAGCAGCTCGACCACACTTCGTTCTGGAGCTATGACCGCATTGGCCAGACCTCGATGATTCTCGATGCTTTCAATGCCGTTGACCCCTCCTCGGAGTGCATCGACGCCATCCGCCAATGGCTGTTCCTCAACAAGATGAACAACGACTGGGGTTCGGCGACCATAACCACCCAGGTAATCTCCTCGATTCTCAACTCCGGTTCACAGCTGAAGGTCAACACCCGCGGTACAGCAGTGCGTGTGGGAGATGAACTGATAGTCCCCGACCGACAGGAATATGCCACCGGCGCATTCACGCAGAATATCACCCCGATGCTTTCCAAGCCTGCCATGCTGACGGTCGACCGTCAGGCCGACTATCCTTCGGTGGTTGGCGTGGTGACCATGCGCACACTGCCCATGGCATCCATTAAGGGCGCAGGCTGTGCCGAAGCCTCGATAAGCAAAAGCCTCTGCATAATGCGCGACGGTCAGTGGGTGCCCTCCGAAACCTTCGATGTCGGCGACAAAGTGCGGGTAGAGCTTATCCTCAAAGTAGAGGATGACCTCTCATATATCGTAATAGAGGATCTACGCGCCGCCGGTCTCGAACCTGTGGAGCAGTTGCCTGCCCCGGTGTGGGCCGAGGGCCTCTGTTTCTACCGCGAGAACCGCGATTCGCAGACCAACATATTCATTGACCGTCTGCCCCGCGGCACCTATCGTCTGGCTTATGAGCTTTATGCCTCGCAGGCAGGCACTTTCTCGTCGGGCGCAGCCCGTCTCCAGAGTCAATATAATCCAATCGTGGCCGCGCACTCGGCGTCGGCTCCTGTAATCATCAAGTGACAATGCTTTCACGCATATCCCGCCTTGTCGTGGCCGCGGCGCTCCTGCTCGGGAGCATCACGGTCACGGCCGTTGCTCCCAAACATGAAATGCGCGGACTGTGGGTTGCCACAGTCTATGGCATCGACTGGCCATCGCGCGTCGGCAGCACCGCCGCCGATGCCGCCGCTCAGAAAAAAGAACTGATAGCGCTGCTCGACATGGCCCGCGAATCAGGTTTCAACTCAATCATGCTGCAGGTGCGTCCCATGGGCGACGCATTCTACCGTTCATCGTTCGAACCCTGGAGCGCCTATCTCACCGGCGCACGCGGGCAGGCGCCCGTCACCGGGTGGGATCCGTTGAAATTCGCCGTCGAGGAATCGCACAAGCGCGGTCTCGAGCTGCATGCCTGGGTCAATCCTTTCAGATTCTCGGCATCGGGGCTTCCCGACACGTCTACCGATCGCAAGATCATATCGAAAGGATGGATTCTGACAAACAAAAAGACGGTGAAGACGCCCGCCCGCAAAAAGGTGGTGAAAGGGCGCAAAGGACGCAAGCGCACCATCACCGTGCCCGGCAAGACCACCGTGGTCAACGGAGTGTCGATCTTCGACCCCGGGAATCCTGAAGCCCGCGCCCATGTAGTTGAGGTGTGCCGCGAGATTGTGCGCAACTATGATATCGATGGTCTGATATTCGACGATTATTTCTATCCCGACAAGTTTCCTGTGGCCGACGGTCTCGATCCCGAAGAGGAGGGAAACCGTCGTCGTGACAATGTGGCTGTTGCCATCCGTGAAATCCATGAAATGATTCAGAGCGAAAAACCTTATGTGCGCTTCGGCGTGTCGCCTGCCGGTGTGGCAGGCGGCAACGGTAAGGCTACTGTGCCCTATGACGGGCTGGAACCGCCCGCGGTTGGCGAGGACTGGATGTACGAGGATATTTATTGCGACCCATTGCGATGGCTGGCCGACGGCACCGTAGACTATGTCTCGCCTCAGATCTATTGGCCCCGCGATCATGCCACAAATCCGTTTGAGCCTCTTGCATCGTGGTGGGCCGGGGTGGCACGCTATTTCAAACGCGATATGTACGTGAGCCAGAGTGTATCCTCTCTTCCGGCCGGAAGCGACGCGTGGCTCGAACAGCGTGCCGAGGTGAACGCCACTCGAGCCGACTCCCGGCGCGAGCACACCGTTCCGGGGCAGATTTTCTACTCCGCAGCGCACTTCAACGGCAAGAAAGCAAGTGGATTGGGTGCCGAACTCGCCATCCACGAATACCGCACGCCGGCGCTGCTCCCCGCCATGACCTGGAAAGAGGCGCCCGCGCAGCAACAGGCTCGCGATCTTGTCCGCAAGAACAACACCCTGAGCTGGTATTCGCCTCAGGATGGCCGGTGGGTTTGCTATGCTATCCCTCGCGATGTAACCCCCATTGACGCTCTCGACCCCGCGAATAACGGTTTCTCACCTGAATATATCATGGGCATCACTTACGAGAACCATTTCGACATACCTCTGCGGTTTCTCAAGAACTACTGGTATGCTGTCGCTCCTTACGACCGCTACGGAAATGAAGGGGAACCGATTACCATTGGCGCCCCTAAGTTCTGATCGGTGTGCGCCCTCTCTTTATAGCCGCTCTATCGTTTTATATATGTAAGCAAAACCGATGAATTTTGACGAAAAATATATGAGGCGTGCCCTGCAGCTCGCCGCCAACGGACGCGGATTCACCGTGCCCAATCCCATGGTCGGCGCCGTGATTGTGGCTCCCGACGGCAGAGTGATAGGGGAGGGGTGGCACCGTCGCTGCGGAGAGGGGCATGCCGAAGTCAATGCAGTGGCATCGGTAAGAGAAGCCGACAGGCCGTTTATGAGACAGTCGACCATATATGTGACTCTGGAGCCATGTTCGCATTTCGGAAAGACACCTCCCTGCGCCCGATTGCTGATTGAAACAGGTATACCGCGTGTGGTAGTGGGAGCCGGCGATCCTAATCCCAAAGTCAACGGGCGCGGCATCGCCATGCTCCGCGAGGTCGGTGCAGAGGTGATTACGGGCGTGCTCGCCGATGAATCGCGTCGGCTCAACCATATATTCTTCAGATCGCAGACACTCCACCGTCCGTTCATCACTCTGAAATGGGCGCAGTCGGCCGACGGATTCATGGATGCGCGCCGCCAGCCGGGTGAACCGGCCTATAGTTTCTCCACACCTCTTTCACGTCTCGCAACCATGCAGTTGCGTGCGCAACACGAGGGAATACTCACCACCGCAACCACGCTCCTTGCCGATAATCCGCGGCTCAACCTCCGCGGGTTTTCGGGGCGCGATCCCCGGCCATTCATCATCGACAGGTCGGGGCGTCTGCGCGACGCTGTCGACGACAGCTGCGCCGATGCAGCCTGTCGGTTCCATCTGCTTGATCCCCGGCGCACCCCATCACCGGTGATATTTTCGCCACATACTTCCGATATCGACCTATCCGACCCTACCGCTCCTTTTCACGCCATGTATGACCGTTACGGCATTACCTCTGTGCTCGTCGAAGCCGGACCGCGCTATCTCTCGGCGCTCATTGCCGCTGATCTCTGGGATGCCATCAGAATAGAGACCGCGCCCGTGGAACTCGGCTCCTCGGGAACCCATCCGGCACCCCTCATCCCCGGGGTGACATTGCGGTTGGATCAGAGCCAATCCGCTCCCCGGAGCTTCGACATCCGGCACCTCGGACGCTTCACTTTTATAACCCGCCGTTAACTTTTTATGATGCCCGACAGAATTTTTAATTGTTATTTTTTCTGTTAGTTGGTGAAAAATTGCTATCTTTGTGGTCGTAAAACCATGCCTTGCGGCACGGTATAGTGCCTTTTTGCGCGTATATATCTGATTTATAACGCAATGTGGCAACTTATCAGAATTAACCCTACCAGGAATCACAACAACATAGTTCATGATATCTTTAGGAATTTTCGGCATCGATGCCGTGGTTTTCGCCATTGTGGCTCTGCTCACCGGAGCAGGGTTGGTGTGGCTGGCCATGTGGATTGCAAGCCTTATTTCTCCCCGCTCATTCAACCCGCAGAAAGGTGAGGCCTATGAATGCGGCATCCCCACCCGAGGTGAATCCATGGCACGCCTGCATGTCGGGTATTATCTTTTTGCCATCCTCTTTCTGATGTTCGACGTAGAAACGGTTCTTCTGTTTCCCTGGGCAGTGAAAATGCGTGCCCTTGGCGGTGAAGGCGTTCTCTGCGTCGCAGTTTTTTTCGGAATCTTAGTGCTGGGTCTGGCCTACGCCTGGCGGAAAGGAGCGCTTGAATGGAAATGACAAAAGTTACCGCCCAGGGAGTTCCCTACGAAGCCTGGAAAGACAATGAATATATCGAGAAGCTGGTAGCGCAGCTTCAGGCCTCGGGCACCAACGTGCTGGTAGGCTCGATGGACAAACTTATCAACTGGGGGCGTTCCAACTCCATCTGGCCCCTCACCTTCGCCACCAGTTGCTGCGGCATCGAATTCGTGTCGCTCGGGGCTGCCCGCTTCGACATGGCGCGGTTTGGATGGGAAGTTGCCCGTTCGTCGCCCCGTCAGGCCGACTTCATGATGGTGGCCGGCACCATCGTGCACCGCATGGTGCCCGTGTTCCGCCGCCTTTATGACCAGCTGGCCGAGCCGAAGTATGTGATAGCCTGCGGTTCATGTGCCATCTCGGGCGGTCCTTTCCGCAACAGCTACCATGTGGCGCGCGGCATCGACGACATCGTTCCCGTCGACGTATATTGCCCCGGCTGTCCTCCCCGTCCCGAAGCCATGATCTACGCCATCATGCAGCTTTCGCGAAAAATCAAGGTGGAGCGCTTCTTCGGCGGCGTGAACCGTCAGGAGAGCCGCAAACAGTTCCTCCAGGAGCATCCCGCCTGCGAGAACCCGCAGTCGAGAATCGACTGATCCCGCGCATCTAATTCCGAAACCATCATATTACCAACACCATACATGGCTAACTTGCAGGAAACAATCTCAAAGAAATTCCCCGAAGCAACTTTCGAGGAAGGTGAGATTTTGCTGGTAAACATTCTCGACGCGAAGCTTCACGAACTGGTGAAGACTCTCCGCGACGAGCTTAAATTCGACTATCTCGTCACCATAGTGGGCATGGACTGGGTGTCGTCGCTCGGATGCATCTATTATCTCGCATCCTCCGACATGCAGCAGTTTGTCTCCGTGAAAACCCAGACAACTGATCGCGACAACCCGATGCTCCACTCCATTGCCGACCTCTACCGCATCGCATGCACCTACGAGCGCGAAGTCTTTGACTTCTACGGCATTCGCTTCATCAACAATCCCGATATGCGCCGTCTGTTTCTCAACATCGACTGGGTGGGTTATCCCCTGCGCAAGGATTATGATGCCGATCCCGGCATCAATCCCGTATCGATCGAGAACGAGCGACAGACCGACCATACCGACTGCTGGGTCGAGCAGCCCGACGGTTCGATAAAGCACACTCGTCCCCGTGTGTTCGAGCCTGATGACTTCGTTGTCAACATCGGTCCCCAGCATCCCGCCACCCACGGTGTGCTCCGTTTCCGCACGGCTGTCGACGGCGAGACCATTAAGAAAATCGACGTATATTTAGGCTATATCCACCGCGGCGTGGAGAAGCTCTGCGAAAACCTAAACTATCCGCAGACGCTTCATTTCATGGACCGTCTGGACTATTTCTCGGCCCACAATTATCACCACGGTCTTTGCCTCTGCATCGAGAAAGCGCTTGGTATCGAAGTGCCGCGCCGCGCCCAGATCATCCGCGTGCTCATGGACGAGTTGTCGCGTATAGCCTCGCACTGCCTTTTCATCGGCACTTTCTGTATGGACCTCGGCGCCACCACGATGCTGTTCTACAGTCTGCGCGTGCGCGAGCAGATTCTCGACATAATGGAGCGCACCTGCGGCGCACGCATGACATTCAACTACGATGTCATAGGCGGCGTCATGGCCGATCTCGACGAGAATTTCGTGAAGGACACCCGCGAACTGCTGGCCACTCTCGACCGCAACGTGGCTGAATATAACAAACTCTTCACCGGCAACGTAATCACCAAAAATCGTATGACCGGCGTGGGCGTGATCACCCGCGAGGATGCAATCTCGTCGGGCGTCACCGGCCCTTCGGGTCGTGCATCGGGCTGGGCCTGCGACGTGCGTAAGGTTCATCCTTATTCCGTATATCCCGAACTGAAGTTCGAGCAGGTAATCCGCACAGAAGGCGACTCAATGGCTCGCTTCTGCAACCGCGTGGACGAAATCATCCAGTCGAAAGGCATCATCGAGCAGCTGCTCGAGATGCTTCCCGAAGGTGAAATCTGTGCCAAAGTGCCCAAGGTTGTCAAACTGCCTGTGGGTCATTGGTTTCAGGTGGTGGAAGGTTGCCGCGGTGTCTTCGGTGTCTACATCGAGAGCGACGGTTCGTCGCGTCCCTACCGTCTGAAGCTCGCCACGCCCGGCCTCCCGTCGGCCATGGTGGTCGACCATATCACCCGCGGACAAAAAATTGCCGACCTCATCACCATCGGCGGCTCAATGGACTACATCGTTCCCGATATTGACCGATAAACCAATCACTAACAACGATATAAGAAATCACATTACTTGTCATGAGTAATATCACAATCGATAACTTCAGCAGCCTGTCGACATGGTTCGACACTATGCTCAACAACTATATGCCCTCCTGGCTGGCAACCACCATCGAGTGTCTCCTCGTGGGCGTGGGGCTGCTGCTGGCCTATTCGGTGCTGGCGCTGTTCTACATCCTTTACGAGCGTAAAATCTGTGCCTATTTCCAGTGCCGTGTCGGTCCCAACCGTGTCGGTCCCTGGGGTCTGCTCCAGTCGGTGGCCGACATGTTCAAGATTCTTATCAAGGAGCTTATCCATCTGAATCATGTCGATCAGTTCCTTTTTGCCCTGGCACCCTATCTGGTGATCATTGCCTCCATGCTCTGTTTCGCTGTGCTACCCTGGGGCAACGGACTGCAGATCATAGACTTCAACATCGGCATCTTCTTCCTGCTGGCATGTTCGTCGATCGGTGTGCTCGGCATTCTGCTGGCCGGCTGGTCGTCAAACAATAAGTTCACTCTTATAGGCGCTCTCCGCTCGGGTTCGCAGATGGTGAGCTACGAACTGTCTGTTGGTCTGTCGATTCTCACCATGGTTGTCTTCGCCGGCACCATGAGCGTAGAGGAGATAGTTATGGCTCAGAAAGATCACTGGTTTATCTTCTCGGCCCACATCCCGGCTCTCATCGCTTTCATCATATATATGATTGCCGGCACAGCCGAGACCAACCGCGGCCCCTTTGACCTTCCCGAAGCCGAGTCGGAACTTACCGCCGGCTATCATACCGAATATTCCGGTATTCATTTCGGATTCTTCTATCTGGCAGAATACCTTAATCTGTTCATTGTGTCGGGCGTGGCCACGCTGCTCTTCTTCGGCGGCTGGATGCCCTTCCAGATCAGCGGTTGGGACGGGTTCAACACCGTCATGGGCTATTGCCCCTCGATTGTGTGGTTCCTGCTCAAGTGCTTCGTGATTTCATTCATCATCATCTGGTTCAAGTGGACCTATCCCCGTCTGCGCATCGACCAGCTGCTGAGCCTCGAATGGAAATATCTCCTCCCCATCAATCTGGTCAACCTCGCCCTGATGGTGTGGATCGTGGCCGAAGGCCTCTACTTCTGATTTAAAACAAAACGCATAAACTCGCAACAAGATGAGCGACAATTACGGAAAAATAGCCCAGGTGATCGGCCCCGTGGTCGATGTTACCTTCGAGGGCGACCAGAACATTCTGCCGCCGATTTTCACCGCACTCAAGGTGAAGCGTCCCGACGGTTCCGACCTTATTCTCGAGGTGGAGCAGCATATCGGTGAAGACACCGCCCGCTGCGTGGCCATGGACAGCACCGACGGCCTTCAGCGCGGTCTGCGTGCCGAATCTATGGGCCGTCCGATCGCCGTGCCTACCGGCGATCAGGTCAAGGGCCGTCTGCTCAACGTAATCGGCGATGCCATCGACCATCTGCCCGCCCTCAACCGCGAATCACTCCGCTCGATTCATCAGCCCGCTCCCTCGTTTGAGGACCTTACCATAAGCACCGAGATTCTCTACACCGGTATCAAGGTCATCGACCTGCTGGAACCTTATAGCAAAGGTGGCAAGATCGGTCTGTTCGGTGGCGCCGGTGTGGGCAAGACCGTGCTCATCATGGAGCTTATCAACAATATCGCCAAGGGGCACAACGGTTTCTCGGTGTTCACCGGCGTGGGCGAACGCACACGCGAGGGCAACGACCTCCTTCACGAAATGATCGAGAGCGGCGTAATCCGCTACGGCAAGAAGTTCGAGGAGTCGATGGAGAAAGGCGACTGGAACCTTGCCGACGTAGACATGGAGCAGGTGCAGCAGTCGCAGGCAGCACTGGTGTTCGGTCAGATGAACGAACCCCCGGGCGCACGTCTGCGCGTGGCCCTTACCGGTCTTACGGTAGCCGAGCAGTTCCGTGACCAGGATGGCGGCGGTAAGGATATTCTTCTCTTTATCGACAACATTTTCCGTTTCACTCAGGCCGGTTCCGAGGTTTCGGCTCTCCTTGGCCGCATGCCTTCGGCCGTGGGTTACCAGCCTACACTGGCATCGGAAATGGGTGCCCTGCAGGAACGAATCACTTCGACAAAGAATGGTTCGATTACCTCGGTGCAGGCCATCTACGTGCCTGCCGACGACCTTACCGACCCTGCTCCCGCCACCACTTTCAGTTTCCTCGACGCCACCACCGTGCTCTCGCGTAAAATCGCCGAACTCGGTATCTATCCCGCCGTGGATCCCCTCGAATCCACCTCGCGTATTCTCGATCCCAATATTATAGGTGAAGACCACTACAACACGGCTCAGGCCGTGAAGCAGTTGCTGCAGAAATATAACGAGTTGCAGGACATCATCGCCATCCTCGGTGTTGACGAACTTTCCGACGAGGACAAACTGGTTGTTGCCCGCGCCCGCCGTGCCCAGCGATTCCTGTCGCAGCCGTTCCATGTGGCCGAGCAGTTCACAGGTCTGCCCGGTGTGATGGTGCCTCTGAGCGAGACCATCCGTGGCTTCAAGATGATTCTGTCGGGCGAGATGGACCAATATCCCGAACAGGCTTTCCTCAACGTCGGCACCATCGACGAGGCTATCGAGAAGGGCAAGAAACTGCTTGCCGAGGTTCAGTAATTCCGGCTCGGAGTCGTTGCAGACACATTCAACATATAATGTCAAACCGCTACTGAATGGTACTCAAGATAATCTCAGCTGAAAAAGTGCTTTTCGAAGGTGAAGCCTCAATGGTGACCCTTCCCGGCGAAATGGGGCAGTTTACGGTGCTGCCGCACCACGCCTCGCTGATTTCAACCCTCGTAAAAGGCAAAATCAAATATGCCGAGGCTTCCGGGCGCCATGAAATTGAGGTAGAGGGAGGCATCGCCGACATCGACCACGATGTGGTGTCGGTCTGCATCTACTGATTCAGTCACTTTCCAACAACGTCAACCCTGAATCTTCCAATGAAGAAGTTATTGATAATAATGGCACTCCTGACAGGCTGCTTCTCGGCAGCTCTGGCTTCTGTGGCGTCTTCCACCTCCGAAAAACTTCATGAGGCCGAAGAAGCGACCCGGACCGAGGCTCAGGAAGAGAAGCTCGACATCAAGGAGATCATCTTTGATCATCTCGGTGATGCCTATGGCTGGGAGATGCCTTTCAACCACCATAAGCGCATCCCTTTGCCCTGCATCCTGATATGCCGTGCCGGCGTTCACTTCTTCTGGTCGTCCGATATTCCCCATGAGCCGGGTGAGATTTTCCGCAAAGGGGATACCGAGCTGATGATTGCTCCCGACGGGCAATACAAAGGCAAACTCTTGGAGGTGGTGAGCAAGGATGAAGCCACCGGCAAAGTGACAGAAATCTACAAACCGTGGGACATCTCCATCACCAAGAATGTTGCGGCAATCTTCATCGCCTGCATAGTGGTGCTCATTCTGGTGCTGAAACTCGCCCGTTGGTACAAGAAAAACCCGTTCAAGGCACCCCGCCGCATGACCGGCGCCATCGATGCCCTCACAGAATTCATATACAAGGGAGTGGTAAAGCCCACACTCAAAGAGGATAGCTCGCGTTTCGCGCCCTATCTGCTCACAGTGTTCTACTTCATCTTCTTCATGAATCTGCTGGGACTGATTGTGGTGTTCCCGGGCGGTGCCAATGTCACCGGCAACATCGCCGTGACGCTGGTGCTCGCGCTCTTCACATTCTTCATCACCAACGTATTCGCCACCAAGATTTACTGGAAAGATATTTTCTGGCCCGATGTTCCCATCTGGCTGAAATGTCCGCTCCCCATCATGCAGGTGATTGAGATTTTCGGAATCTTCACCAAGCCTGCGGCACTGACAGTGCGTCTGTTCGCCAACATGATGGGCGGTCACATGATAGTGCTCATCCTCACGATGCTCATCTTCATTTTCGCCGCCATGGGCGTAGCGGTAGCATCGGGTACGGCAGTGATTTCAATCCTGTTCTCCGTGTTCATGCTGCTGATCGATGTGCTTGTGAGCTTCATCCAGGCCTATGTGTTCACCATGCTGTCGACCATCTTCATCGGTCTTGCCCAGGAAAAGGAGCATGGCCATGAAGAGAAGACTCCCTCCAAAGCATAATATACAGATAAATAACAAAAAAATATAAAACCCCTAATCAAAAACTCTTCGCTATGTTAGCAATGATTTTAGCAGCAGTTGAGGCTCTTCTTGGTCTCGGTGCATCAATCGGCGCAGGTATCGCAGCTATCGCAGCCGGTATCGGTATTGGTAAAATCGGCGGCGCCGCCATGGAAGCCATCGCCCGTCAGCCCGAAGCCGCCGGCGACATCCGCTCCAACATGATTGTGATCGCCGCCCTTATCGAAGGTGTGGCTCTTTTCGCAGTCATCGTCTGCATCCTCGCGCTGTTCGTCTAACCGCTGACTTCCGACCCGGAGCGTGCCGCCCGGTTCAGGGCGGCGCGCCCCGCCGGAATGAACTTATTTCTCAAACTTCAAACCCTTAACACTGAGGTTATCTTCACTATGGAACTTTTCAAAGTTGATTTTGGCTTGACCATCTGGATGTTTGTGGCATTCGCCATACTGTTTTTCATCCTGTGGAAGTTCGCCTGGCCCTACATCATGAAGGGTATAGACGGGCGTGCCGACCTTATAGATAAGGGTGTTGAGTATGCTCAAAGCGCCAAGGAAAAACTCGACAACGCCAACGCCGAAGCCGACCGCCAGATTCAGGCAGCCCACAAGCGTGAGGCCGACATCATCGCCGACGCCAACAAGATGCGCACCCAGATTATCGAAAGCGCCCGCGAGGACGCCCGCAAGGAAGCGCAGAAAGAGAAGGACGCCGCAAAGCTTTCCATCGAACAGAGCCGTCGCGAGGCCGAGCAGAGTATTCGCGATCAGGTGAGTGACATGGCCATCGAGATTGCCGGGAAAGTCACCCGCAATCAGCTCAAGAGCGATGACGCCCAAAAGAAACTTGTCAACACATACCTTGACGAAATTGAAAGCAAGAACTGATTAACTGAGGACCCTTTTGTAATTCTCCAATCGCAATGAATGAAGGTTTAATTCCCAAACGATATGCCAAGGCTCTCTACAAGTTCGCTGTAGAACGGGGAGCCGACGCCGGGCTTTACCGTCTGATGGGCAACCTCAGCCACAGTTTTGCCGACAATCCCGCTCTGAACCGCACCATCGACAATCCGTTTGTCGAGGATGCCAAAAAAGTGGAGCTGCTGAAGACGGCTGCCCATGTCGACGAGAATGTGCCCGCCACTGCCATGAAGGCTGTGTCGGAGGTCGACGCCGAGGTCTTTGCCGACTTCCTGAAACTTCTGGTGGAGAACCGCCGCCTGCCTCTGGCATGGGCTGCGAGCCGCGCCTACTGCGACATCTACCGCAAGGAGAACAGCATCTACAGAGTGAAAGTTGTGTCGGCCAAGCCCCTCGACAAGCAGGAGCAGCAGCGCCTCACCAAGTTTATCACCGCCCATCTCGATGGCGGCACTTCGGAAATGACGTTTGCCACCGATCCCGACATTATCGGCGGGTTCACGGTCGACATTGACAATGAGCGTCTCGACGCCTCGGTAAAGAACGAACTTAAACAATTGCGACTGAAGCTTTTGAGCCGCGTCTGAAGCGGCCACTGACAGTTACTTAAAACAATTACTGGACCAATGATTAATCCCAGCGAGATATCGGAAGTTTTGAAGCAGCAGCTTGAAAACGTTAACAAATCGGTTGCTTTCGAAGAAGTCGGCACTGTGCTCGACGTCGGCGACGGCGTTGCCCATGTCTACGGACTCGACAACGTGAGTGCCAACGAGCTTGTTGAGTTTGAGAACGGGGTGCGTGGCGTGGCCCTCAACCTCGAGGAAAGCAACGTGGGCGTGATTCTGCTCAACAGTGTCAACAAAGTGACCGAGAATATGACCGTGCGCCGCACCGGCGAAATCGCCTCGATTCCTGTGGGCGAAGGTCTTTTCGGACGTGTAATCAATATCCTCGGCGAGCCCATCGACGGCAAGGGACCCGTGGAGGGCAAACTCTATAACATGCCTCTGGAGCGCAAGGCTCCCGGTGTGATTTTCCGTCAGTCGGTCAAGACACCTCTGCAGACCGGTCTGAAAGCCGTCGACTCCATGGTGCCCATCGGCCGCGGACAGCGCGAGCTGATTATCGGCGACCGTCAGATCGGCAAGACCGCCGTGGCAGTCGACACCATCATCAACCAGCGCCAGAATTTCGAGCATGGCAAGCCCGTCTATTGCATCTATGTTGCCATCGGCCAGAAGGCATCGTCGGTAGCCGCTCTTGTGGAGACACTCCGCCAGCATGGCGCCATGGATTATACCTGCGTGGTGGCAGCCACGGCAGCCGACTCGGCGGCCATGCGCTATTACGCTCCCTTTGCCGGTGTGGCCATCGGTGAATTTATCCGCGACACCGGTCGCGACGCCCTTATCGTCTACGACGACCTCTCGAAGCAGGCCGTGGCCTACCGCGAGATTTCGCTGATTCTGAAACGACCCTCGGGCCGCGAGGCTTATCCCGGCGATATTTTCTACCTCCACTCGCGTCTGCTCGAACGTGCCGCCCGCATTATCGACAACCAGGAAGTGGCATCGCAGATGAACGACCTCCCCGAAGTGCTCAGACCTCTGGTGAAAGGTGGCGGTTCGCTCACCGCACTTCCCATAATCGAGACTCAGGCCGGCGACGTGTCGGCATATATTCCTACCAATGTGATTTCGATCACCGACGGCCAGATCTACCTTGAGACAGCGCTGTTCAACCGAGGCATCCGCCCGGCCATCAACGTGGGTATCTCGGTGTCGCGTGTAGGCGGTAATGCCCAGATCAAGTCGATGAAGAAAGTGGCTGGTACGCTGAAAATCGACCAGGCGCAGTTCCGCGAACTTGAATCGTTCACCAAATTCGGCGGCGACATCGACCCTGTGACCGCACGCGTCATCGACCGCGGCCGCAAGAACGAGCAGCTGCTGATTCAGCCCCAATATAAACCGTGGCCGGTCGAGGACCAGGTGGCAGTGATTTTCTGCGGCACCAAGGGTCTGCTTTCCTCCGTGCCTCTTGACAAGGTAGGGGAGTTCCAGCAGCTTCTGCTTCAGTTGCTCCATGCCCGTCATCAGGCCGATGTGCTTGATGTGATCAAAGCCGGAAAACTAACAGACGAAGTGGCTGAAAAGCTCACGGCCGCTGCTGCCGAGGTGGCTCAGCGCTATGCCTGATTTCTAATCTGATTCCCGTAAACAACAGTCAATGGCAACATTAAGAGAACTTAAAGGCAGAATCGGCTCGGTGGCTTCTTCGGAGAAGATCACCGGTGCCATGAAGATGATTTCCTCGGCCAAGATGCACAAGGCCGAGGGTGCCCTGCGCCAGCTGCGTCCTTACAGGGATCAGGTGGAGACCATTATTGCCAACATCATAGGTTCCGACGCTGCCTTTTCGTCGCCCCTGATGACTACGCACACAACTGTCAGCAATGCTGCTGTGGTGGTCTGGGGTTCTGACGACGGCCTCTGCGGCGCCTACAACATAAATATTTTCAAGGATCTTCTGGCACGGCTGGCCACACTCCGTCAGCAGCTCGGCGCCGGCTGCCGCATAACCGTTGTGCCTGTGGGGCGCAAGATTGCTGCGGCAGCGCGCAAAATCCAGCTCCCCGGAGTGGAAATCGACCTTCCCCGCGATGTCGACTCCAAGACCACTGACGTGCGTGATTTCACCTGGAGCCTCCGCGATGATTTTCTGAGCGGACGTTTCGACCGCGTTGATCTGCTCTATATGTCGTATAAGTCGGTGAGCCGGCAGCGCATCGAGAGCAAGGGACTGCTCCCCGTCACCGAGGAAGCGTTCAGCTCCTTCGCGGGGAAAGAGAGCTCGAAGCCCTATCTGTTCGAGCCTTCGGCCGAAGCGATTTTCTCTAAGGTCCTTCCGATGTATCTCCTCGCGGTGATGCAGGATGTGTTCACCGAAAACCGCGCAAGCGAGCAGGCCGCCCGCGTGATGGCCATGCAGTCGGCCAACGACAATGCCAAGAAGCTCCTCGACCAGCTGCAGCTTGAATTCAACAAGCTGCGTCAGCAGGCCATCACCACCGAACTGCTCGATATTCTCGGCGGCCAGGTGAGATAAGATTCCGGTCGGAAATCCTCCGGCCTGTTTCTTCCAAAACGCGAACAACGAAAAATATATACTGATCTTAATAACCGACATGGGTAGTATCAAAGATTATTTCAAAGGATTGGGACAGGGCGTGACAAGCCTCTTCAAAGGTCTCTCTGTGACCGGAAAGGAATTCGTCACCCCTAAAATCACCGAGAAATATCCCGACAACCGCGAAAACATGAACATCTCGCAGCGTTTCCGTGCACGCCTGGAACTTGTCTACGACAAGGATGGCAACCACAAGTGCATTGCATGCGGCACCTGCGAGCGCGTCTGCCCCAACGGCACCATCACTCTTGAAACCAAGATGACGGAGACCTGGGACGGCAAGAAGAAAAAGAAACTCGAAAAATACATTTACGACCTTGGCAGCTGCACTTTCTGCCAGCTGTGCGTGCAGAACTGTCCCACACATGCTCTTGACTTCAGCAACGATTTCGAGCAGGCTGTGTTCACCCGCGACCAGCTGGTGAAGAAACTCAACTATCTGCCCGAAAAGCCCGAGCCGGAGCCTACACCCGAGCAGCGTGCCAAGTTCGAGGCCGAGAAGAAGGCCAAGGCCGAGGCTGCCCGCAAGGCTGCCGAAGCTAAAGCCGCTGCCGCCGCTGCCGCTCCCGCCGAGGCGAATGCCGCAGCCAACGCCGCTCCCGCGGTCGAGCTTGACGAAAAGGCCAGGAAGGCGCTCGCCGCCGCCGAGGCCACAGGCGATCCCGAGAAGATTGCCAAGGTGAAAGCCGCCCTCGAGAAAGCCGCAGCCCTAAAAGCTGCCAAAGGGAATGCATAAGCTTTCCTCGCTTACAGGGGAACGCATAAGCATCCACATCCGCAATCAAGCGGAGCGCATTTCAACCAATAGAAAAAAGTAAACTAAAATATGGATTCAGTAGGAAGTATCATCGTCTATGTGGTAATCGCCCTGGCGATTGTCATCTGCTCGGTGCTTGCTGTCACCACGCGCAAGATTCTGCGCGCCGCCACATATCTGCTGTTTGCCCTCTTCGCCACCGCCGGACTTTATTTTCAGCTCGATTATGAGTTTCTTGGTGCGGTGCAGATCGCGGTATACGCAGGCGGCATCGTGGTGTTGTTCGTCTTTTCCATTCTTCTGACGAGCCACCCCGGCGACAACAGCGCCAAACTCACCTCCAGAAAGCGCGTCCTCGGTCTGACAGGGGCGCTGCTGATGTTGATTGTATCGGGCTACGCACTTGTAAGCCGCTGCGACCTCTGGTCGGCCACGGCTTCGGGCGCTAATCCTCCGATGCAGGAAATAGGCACCCGCCTGCTCTCCACCGGCACCGACGGCTATCTGCTCCCCTTCGAGGCAATCAGTGTGCTGCTTCTGGCGTGCATTATCGGCGGTGTGGTCGTTGCCCGCAAAGACAAACAGTAATTCAAACCGCAGCAATATATATCTTACATGGACACAATTCTCTGGTATCTCATTCCGAGCCTCGTGATGTTCTGCTGCGGTGTTTACGGTTTCATCACCCGCCGCAACATGATCGCGATGCTCATCTCGCTCGAGCTGATGCTCAACGCGGTCGACATCAATTTCGTGGTCTTCAACCGCTTCCTCTGGCCCGGAGCCCTCGAAGGCATGTTCTTCACCTTATTCGCCATAGCGCTGGCCGCCGCCGAGACCGCTCTGGCAATCGCCATTATCATCAATGTTTTCCGCGCGACGAAGACGACCGATATTGACGAAGTTTCCAAAATGAAATTCTAAGCAACGACATGGGACAAGTAATTCCTGTTCTTATTCTGGCACTGCCACTGCTGATGTTCCTGCTGCTGGGCCTGTGCGGCCACAAGATGTCGCACAAATGGGCCGGTATTCTGGGCACCTGCAACATGGGCGTGACCATGGTGCTGGCCTATATCGTAGCCTTCACCTATTTCTTCTCGGGGCAGCCTGAGTTTATATCCGCCGAGGGCGTCCGCCTGCAGCATTTCCTTTTCGACTGGGAGTGGCTGGCATTCACCGATACCCTCGTAATCCATCTGGGCTTTCTCATTGACCCCATCGCGGCTCTGCTGTTGGTGGTGGTGACCACCATCTCGTTTATGGTGCACCTCTACAGCAACGGCTACATGCGTGACCATCACGGTGTGTGGGAGACCGGCTTCCAGCGTTTCTACGCTTTCCTGTCGCTCTTCAGCTTCTCGATGCTCGGTCTGGTGGTGGCCACCAACATTTTCCAGATGTATATCTTCTGGGAGCTTGTGGGTGCCTCCTCCTATCTGCTGATCGGTTTCTATTATACCAAACCGTCGGCCGTGTCGGCATCGAAGAAGGCATTCATCGTGACTCGCTTCGCCGACCTCGGCTTCCTGATCGGTATTCTGGTACTGAGCTATTACACTCAGACTTTCGACTTCATCAACTTCACCTCCACCGAGGTGCAGGTTGAGGGTGTGACCGACGTATACCGCATCAGCGCCGGAACTGCCGAATCGGTCCGCGCATTCATCGCCAACCATCCCGCCCCCATGTTTATGGGCGCATCGGTGCTCACCTGGGCGCTCGTGCTGATTTTTATGGGCGGCATGGGCAAATCGGCCATGATGCCTCTTCACATCTGGCTCCCCGACGCCATGGAAGGTCCTACCCCTGTGTCGGCCCTCATCCACGCCGCCACCATGGTTGTGGCAGGTGTCTATCTGGTAGCACGTCTCTTCCCGCTCTACCTGATGGAAAATTCGGCGCTCGAAATCATCACTATAGTGGGCATGCTCACCGCGCTTTATGCAGCAATGGTAGCATGCACGCAGATCGACATCAAGCGCGTGCTCGCTTTCTCAACCATCTCGCAGATTGCGTTCATGATGGTTTCGCTCGGCGTGGCCCGTCCGGAGCTTCATGATGCCGTGGGCTACATGGCTTCGATGTTCCACCTGTTCACCCATGCGATGTTCAAGGCTCTGCTCTTCCTTTGCGCCGGCGCCCTGATTCATGCCATCGGCAGCAACGACTACACTGCCATGGGCGGCCTGCGCAAGCGCATGCCTGTGACTCACGCGGCTTTCCTTATCGGATGTCTCGCCATCGCCGGTATCATCCCGTTTGCCGGTTTCTTCTCGAAAGACGAGATTCTGACCGCCTGCGCTCTGAACAACACCTTCTACTATATCTGGATGTCGGCCGTGGCCGGTCTGACCGCCTTCTATATGTTCCGTCTCTACTACCTCATCTTCTGGTGGAAGGAGTACAAGACGCCCCAAGGCCATCATGATCCTCACGATCAGCCCTGGACCATGACTCTGCCTCTGGTGATTCTCTCCGTAGTTTCGTGTGTGGCCGGTTTCGTGCCCATGGGTAATCTTGTCACCTGGAACGGCGCTCCTATGCATCATTTCGAGCACCCCACATTCTGGAGCAATCTCGAGGCTCTGAACTGGGGCGTTGCCGGCATCAGCCTCGGCGTCGCCGTTGTAGCTATCGTTCTGGCCACAGTGATGTATCGCAAAGAGAACGCCATCCCCTCGCGTATGCGCAAGGCTCTGCCCGCGCTCTGGACATGGTGCCACCATCGCTTCTACTGGGACGAACTCTATCAGTTCATCACGCATAAAATCATCTTCGGTTGCATCAGCCGTCCCATCGCATGGTTCGACCGTCATGTCATCGACGGTTCGATGGACGGTATGGCCTGGGTGACCAACCGCATATCATATGCCATCCGCGGCCTCCAGTCGGGCAATGTGCAGTTCTATGTATGGTTCTACCTCATCGGAGTGCTGCTGCTCGGTGCCATTGTGGCCATCTGCTGGATGTGATTCCCTCTAAAGTGAAAATATAGTATTACAGAAATATAGAAACAGAGATGTTTTCCAACCTTCTCATTTACTTCGTGGTAATACCCCTGCTGATGCTTGCGGGCTTTGCCATCTGCAAGAATATAAAGCAGGTACGCGCCGTGGCCGTGACAGGCTCCACCGCGCTGCTCGGGCTGAGCATCTGGCTGCTGGTCGATTATATCGCCCAGCGCAACGCCGGTGCCACCGCCGAGATGCTGTTCCAGGGATCGTGGTGCTGGTTCAAGCCTCTCCACATCAACCTGGCGGTCGGTGTCGACGGCATATCGGTGGCCATGCTTATCCTTTCATCGATAATTGTGTTCGCCGGATCGTTCGCATCGTGGAAAATGGACGATGCACGCCACTTCTTCATGTGGCTGATCCTGCTGTCGACCGGTGTGTTCGGCTTCTTCATCAGCATTGACCTCTTCACCATGTTCATGTTCTATGAGGTAGCGCTTATCCCCATGTATCTGCTCATCGGCGTGTGGGGCACAGGCCGCAAGGAATATTCGGCCATGAAGCTTACACTGATGCTTATGGGCGGCTCGGCATTCCTGATGCTCAGCCTCATCGGCATCTACTACCACTCGGCTCCCGAAGGACAGACCCTCACATGGAACATTCTTGACATAGCCAAAAACGCTTCTATTCCCCACGACTGGCAATATTTCCTGTTCCCGATGTGCTTTGTGGGCTTCGGCGTTCTCGGCGCCATGTTCCCCTTCCACACATGGAGCCCCGACGGTCATGCATGCGCCCCTACAGCGGTATCGATGCTCCACGCAGGCGTTCTAATGAAGCTCGGCGGCTATGGCTGTTTCCGCGTGGCCATGTATCTGATGCCTCAGGCCGCCAACGATCTGGCATGGATTTTCCTTATCCTCACAGGCATCTCGGTGGTCTACGGCGCCTTCTCGGCCTGCGTTCAGACTGACCTGAAATATATCAACGCCTACTCCTCGGTGTCGCACTGCGGCATGGTGCTCTTCGCCATTCTGATGATCAACACCACGGCCATGACCGGTGCCATAATGCAGATGCTCTCCCACGGTCTGATGACGGCTCTCTTCTTCGCGCTGATCGGTATGATCTACGGCCGCACCCACACCCGCGACATCCGGTTGATGGGTGGTCTGATGAAGATAATGCCATTCCTTGGTGTGGCATATGTGATTGCCGGTATGGCCTCGCTGGGTCTGCCCGGTCTCTCGGGTTTCGTAGCCGAGATGACGATCTTCGTAGGCTCGTTTGAGCATGCCGACATGTTCCACCGCACCTTCACCATCATAGCCTGCTGCTCCATCGTCATCACCGCGGTATACATCCTCCGCGTTGTGGGCAAGCTGCTGTTCGGTCCCGTTCAGGACGAGCACCATCTGGCTCTTACCGATGCCGTTTGGTGGGAACGTTTCTCGGTAATCACACTTATTGTGTGTGTGGCCGCCATCGGTTGCTTCCCCAATTTCTTCGAAAGCCTTATTCGTTTCACCTTCAGCCCCGAAATATTCCAGGCCATCGGGCTTAACTAAGCCAGGGCACGGATCAATCTGTTATTCACATGGATTACTCGCAATTTTTGGCAATGAAACAGGAAATAGCCCTGCTTGTGGTTTTCCTGCTTGTATTCCTCTATGATACATTCATGCCCCGCAAGGCCACCGGCGCCATAGCCTCGGTGACAATCGCGCTGTTCGCCATCTTCACGGCCTGCTGTTTCATCTGGCCCGCAGGTGATGCCGAAGCATTCTCCCGGATGTATGTCACCACTCCGGTCTGCGGCATGATCAAAAATATCCTTAATGTGGGTGTGCTCATCGTGCTCATCCAGTCGATGAGCTGGACCAACTCCGATGCGCAGGCACCCCGCCGCGGCGAATATTACGAGCTGCTGTTGCTGACACTCTTCGGCATGTACCTGATGATTTCGGCACGTCATTTCCTGCTCTTCCTCATCGGTCTGGAGTCGGCTTCGCTTCCTCTGGCTGCCATGGTCGCTTTCGACAAGAACCGTTATGAGAGCCATGAGGCTGCTGTGAAATATCTGCTCACCGCAGTGTTCTCGTCGGCCATCTTCATGATGGGTCTGTCGCTCGTTTACGGTCTCGCAGGCACGCTCTACTTCGACACCATAGCTCTGAATCTTACATCGCAGCCTTCGGCGCTGCTGATTGTGGCCATGGCCTTTGTGGTGGCCGGCGTAGGATTCAAACTCTCGCTTGTTCCGTTCCATCTCTGGACCGCCGATGTATATCAGGGAGCGCCCACCTCGGTCACTTCCTACCTGTCGGTGATCTCCAAAGGTGCCGCAGCCTTTGCGTTTCTGGTGATTCTGGCGCAGGTGTTCGGCACATTCTACGAGAGCGTGTGGGAGTGGATGCTCTATGCTCTCATCATCGCCACTATCACAGTAGGTAACCTTTTCGCCATCCGTCAGCGCAATCTCAAGCGTTTCCTCGCTTTCTCGTCGATTTCGCAGGCCGGATACATCATGCTCGGCGTGATTGGCAACAATGCCATGGGACTCTCGGCAATGATGTATTACATTCTTGTTTACATCTTCTCCAACCTCGCCGCATTCGGTGTGATCGGAGCGATAGAGAACAAGACCGGAAAGGTTTCGATGGATGACTACAGCGGTCTCTCCAAAACCAACCCCTGGCTGGCTTTCTCGATGACTCTGGCAATGTTCTCCCTCGCAGGTATTCCCCCCTTCGCCGGATTCTTCAGCAAATTCTTCATCTTCACCTCGGCAATCAATCAGACCGTTGCGTTCCCCGATCTCAACCCCTATCCCATCTATATCCTGGTGCTTGTGGCGTTGATCAACACCATCGTGTCGCTCTACTATTATCTGCTCGTGGTGAAAGCCATGTACATTTCGCCCGATGAACCACAGATTGCCGGTTTCCGTTCTACCTGCCCCGAGCGCGTCGGCCTCTGGATTACCGTATTAGGCATCATCGCCCTCGGCATTGTAAGCTATTTCTACGACAGCATTCTCGCCGTCGCCGATCCTCAGGCTCTAATCGCCGGCTGACCTTGACATAACATTAATCTCCATTACGCGATTAATCCCCAATACGCGGGGCGCCCTCCTTACCGAGAGCGCCCCGCCGCCTTTTCGTAACCATCCGATATAAGACGCATACAAACAATATTTCACTAATTTTTGTTGTATAATTCTGTTTGAACTGACAGAAATTCGTTATTTTTGCGATGTATTTCTCCTTGTCACCAACCGACGGCCGAGGCAGGCTGTCTCACTCAATAGGAAACATTCAGTATTAAACAATCTCAATGCAATCATTATGTCAAAAGGTTCAATCAGTTTTTATTCAAGCACGTTCTTTAAATGTCTGATGGCAGTCGGACTTGTTGTCGCTATTGGTGACATAATTTATGAAATTTTCACCGAATCATTCCACGGAATAAACGTGATTACCGGTCTGTGGGCTTTGGCGACATACGCAGCCTACTTCATAGGTAAGACCATTAAATCCGAGATGTTTCAAAAGGTGATTATGTGGATTGTGCTGATCTCCCTGATTTCACTGCCCATATTCATCAGATTCTGCTGATTTTTTTGGAGAATTGGCGAATAGTTATTAAATTTGCGGCATAATGGGATGAAAGCCCCATATCATACAGTTTTTCTGAAATGGCTTTTTAAGTATCAGAAACGGCTTTTTCAGTTTTAATTACTTCATTTTCTGCTATGAAGCGTCAACATCTTTTCAACAGCAAGCAATGCGGTGCCGCACCTCTATGCGGCGCGAAGATGTGATGCGCATAGTGTCCCACTCCAACATTTTCAACCGCAATTGATGCCCCGTCAGCCCGTGGTGCGCTTTGTCGCATTCCGGCAGGCCGGGTGTGGTGCGCTTTGTAGCGTCGTGTCGCGTCTGCCGGGCGCAGCGAGATCTTTGACATGTTGGGATGTCAGGAGGAGGGCCTCCGACATCAGAAAATGAATAATTAACCCGGGGATGTGGATTTAAGATTGCTTAGTCTTCATTCCCACTTAAAAACTGTATGAAATGAAAAATGAATCACCAATTAGCGTAGAGGCTATGATGTTTGTCGCAGCCCGGAAAATGAAATTTCTCTTAACGACAATCAACTTGCGCGGTTGGGTTTTGACGCCCGCCACGACTTTCTGCTTGACGCCGATTTCGACGGAATCGTATTGCAGCTTGAATTTGCCAGCAAGCGATATTTCAGCGACGATATGCGCGGAGTGCGTCGCCAGGTCAGCGTAATGCTGGTTGATGCCACGGAGCGTGTGCCGGTGACGCAGAAATCCATCAGGGTGGCGATGTTGGCCACTGAGTCGCATCAGACCCGACATGTGGTTTTCAGTATGGCCGAGGCCGGATTCCGCAATGGCCATACCTATCGGGTGGTAGTGCGCGATGACACTGCGGGCACTTTGCTCGAAGAATCGGTTATCCACACTTTCAGCACCGAAGTACTGGAACACCCCTGCCTTTGGTTTGAGGTGACCGGAGGCGGTATCCGTCCCGATTGGGAGCCTTTCAGCATCTACAGGTCGGTGAAAGTGGAGTCGGGCAAGGAACTAAATGTGCGTTTCAATCTCACGCATAACTTCGGTGGCAATGTGCCGGCAATATTTCCCGAACTGGAGGTGCGCCTCTATAACCCCGAGGGTGAGCCGACTTTAGTACGCTTCATCGAGCCGAAATTTGTCGAATGCCGGGAGGGGTCAATGTATGTGGAGATGCCGTTCTTCTCGAGCTCTCTCTACCGCGGCCCCTATTACGCCGAACTGCTCTGCATGCAATATCCCATCGCCGGGTTTGTGTTCAGCACCCGTGGCCCCGAAGTGAAAGGGGAGAGCTATGGGGCCAATATCGTTCCTTTCGACGAATATTCCCAGGAGGCCGCTGTGGATCGTTTTCGCATGTTTGCCGAAAGCGTGGAGGATTCTGAAAAGGAGCTCGAGACGGAGGATTTTGACGAGCTTCTCGACAGTTTTATCCGTAACGAGCAGGCTGCTCTTGCCGATGTGCCTGACGTCGAGGAGAATGCGGATGAAGACGGGGAGGCAGAGGAGCTGAAGGAGGAGCCTCAGGCCGCCTCGGGAGAGCATCGCTCTATTGTCGACTCCCTTTCGATTCTGACGGGACTGACATCGGTGAAAAACAAACTCGGGAAGTATGAAAAGTTGGTCACATTCAACAAGATGCGGGCTGAAAACGGTTTGCCTGTGGGGAATGTGCCTCTGCATGCAATGTTTCTCGGCTCACCGGGCACCGGCAAAACCACTGTGGCCCGACGTGTAGGCCTGATGCTCCGTCGCGCAGGAGTTCTGTCGAAAGGTCATGTAGTGGTGCGCGAGCGTGCCACGCTTCTTGGACAGAACTACAGCAGCGAATCGGAAAACACCCTCAAGGCCATCGAGGAGGCGCAGGGAGGCATACTTCTGATCGATGAGGCGTATCAGCTGTTCCAGCCCAACGATCCGCGCGACCCAGGCAAATTTGTAATCGAGTCGCTTCTGACGGTGTTGGCCGATGAATCGCGGCGCGACTGGATGCTTATTCTCGCGGGTTATCCCGACCGGATGCGCCGTATGTTCGAAATGAATTCCGGACTTAAATCGCGCATCCCCGATTCAAACATCTATGAGTTTGAGGATTTCACCGAATCCGAACTGATGGAGATTGCCGAGCGCTATTTCGAACGCAACGGTTTCTCGCTCTCGGCCGATGCCCGCGATGCGCTTGCACAGCGGCTCAGAGCGGATTACAGTCATCGCGATTCGTCGTTCGGCAACGCGCGTCATGTGATAAACATGATACTGACCGACATAGTGCCGGCGATGGCCGAGCGTGTGATCGAAGGTGGCGAAATCGACAAGACCCGGCTGACTGAAATTCAGGCTTGCGATATTCCCGCCCGGCAATCATCCGTTAACACTTCGTCGCGCCGCAGGGTGGGATTCAGTGCCTGACTGTCAGCCCTGCCGCTCTTTAAGCCCCATGGCAATATCTTCGACGACCTTGGGGAAGTATTGCTTCTCAAGGGCATGTACTTTGGCGGCGATGTCGTCGGGAGTGTCGTGGGGCGACAGGGCGGTGCGGTATTGGGCGATGCACTCGCCCGCGTCGATCCGCGCGTCTACATAGTGGATTGTGATGCCGGTTTCGGTTTCGCCGGCAGCCTTGACAGCTTCGTGTACATGGTGTCCCCACATCCCTTTTCCTCCATATTTTGGCAGTAGGGAGGGGTGGATGTTGATGATGCGGCGGTGGAATCTTTCGAGCAGATAATCGGGTATAAACAGCAGGAAGCCAGCTAAGACGATAAGGTCGCACCCCTCGACGGTTTTAAGGACGAGCCGGGGATCTTCGCTGAATTCGCGTCGGGTGATCACTTTGGCCGGTACTCCAAGCCGCTGTGCGCGCTCAATGGCGCGGGCCTCCGGCTTGCTGCTGACGACCACGGAAACGCCGACATTTTCATTGCCTTGAAAATGCCGGATAAGGTTTTCGCAGTTTGTCCCTTCTCCACTGACGAAGATGGCTATATTGATTTTTCTCATATTCTTCTTGTCCAATCTGATGCAAAATTAACTATTCAGATTGTGTTATACAAATCGCGGCGGAGATATGGGCATAAAAACAGGCCACCCCCGGGAGCGCGCTCCCGGGGGTGGCCTGTTCAGTCTATTGCCCTCGCAGGCGGTCAGTCACGGCGGAAAATGTCGCGGGTATATACCTTGGATTCCACATCGTCGAGGCATGAGTCATAGCGGTTTGCCACTATGGCTTTCGACATTTCTTTGAATCTGGCGAGGTCGTTCACGACGAGACTGCCGAAAAATGTGGTGCCATCTTCGAGTGTCGGCTCGTAAATAATGACCTGTGCGCCCTTGGCTTTGATGCGCTTCATCACTCCCTGGATCGACGACTGGCGGAAGTTGTCGGAGTTTGACTTCATCGTCAGGCGGTATACGCCAATGATGCATGGCGTTTCGTGGCCTGCGTTATACTGGTTGTTGGCCGAGTAGGTGTAATAGCCGGCAAGATTGAGTATCTGGTCGGCAATGAAATCCTTGCGGGTGCGGTTCGATTCCACGATGGCGCTCATCATGTTCTGAGGAACCGCGGTATAGTTGGCCAACAGCTGTTTGGTGTCCTTGGGCAGACAATAGCCTCCATATCCGAACGAAGGGTTGTTGTAGTGCGAGCCGATACGGGGATCCAGGCCGACTCCCTCGATTATGGCGCGTGAATCAAGTCCCTTGACCTCGGCGTAGGTGTCGAGTTCGTTGAAGTAGCTTACGCGGAGTGCAAGATAGGTGTTGGCAAAGAGTTTTACGGCCTCGGCTTCCTTCATGCCCATATAAAGCACGGGTATATCCTCTTTTATCGCACCCTGCTGCAGCAGGCCGACAAAGATGTGAGCCGCCCGGTCAAGCATGGCAATGTCGGTAACCTTGCTAATTGCCTCGTTCTCGTCGTCCACACCTTCCTTTTCAATGATTTTGGGTATGCCGGCGATGATGCGCGAAGGATATAGGTTGTCGTAGAGAGCCTTGCTTTCGCGGAGAAATTCGGGGAAAAACAGTAGGTTGAATCGCCCGACGCCCTTTGCGGCGTATTTGGCATACAGACTGCGACAGTATCCCACAGGTATGGTCGATTTGATGACCATAACAGCGTCGGGATTCACGTCCAGCACCAGGTCGATGACATCCTCGATGCAGTGTGTGTCAAAGAAATTCTTGACGGGATCATAGTTTGTGGGAGCCGCAATGACCACGAAATCAGCATCTTTATAGGCTGCCGCTCCGTCGAGTGTCGCCGTCAGGTCAAGATCTTTCTCCGCCAGATACTTCTCGATGTACTCGTCCTGAATGGGCGACAGGCGGCTGTTGATTTTCTCCACCTTTTCGGGAATCACGTCGACAGCCGTGACATGATTGTGCTGCGCCAGAAGAGTGGCGATACTAAGCCCGACATATCCGGTGCCGGCAACAGCTATGTTATATCTCTCTTTCATCATCATAGTTTGTAACCGCTCAGGAAGACTTTTATTTTTCAATGGATGCCTTGATGTTGTCGACTATATAACGGACATTTTCGTCTGTAACCCATGGACCCGCGGGGAGGCAGATTCCGACTTTGAAGAGCGATTCGCTGACGCCGTTGGTGTAGGCCGGATTGTTGCGATACACAGGCTGCCGGTGCATCGGTTTCCACAAGGGGCGCGATTCGATGTTGGCTGCGTCGAGCGCCATGCGGAGAGCCTCCACATTGTCGTTGGGCTGACAGTCGGTCACGGCCGATGATGTGGAATGGGTGACTCCGGCGGCGCCACCTACGGCACCGGTGATAACCTGCTTGTAGGCATTCTCCTGCCCCTTGATTCGCAGGGCGGCGTCGAGCGTGGCGGTGCAGAGCCAGAAGTTGGAGTCGAACTCGGGCGAGGGGGCCTTGTGCACCGTTATTCCCTCGACGTCGGCGAGAAGATCTTCATATAGAGCCTGCACGTGGCGGTGGTGGGCGATATGCTCGTCGACAATAGTCATCTGGCCGCGGCCGATGCCTGCGCAGATGTTCGACATTCGGTAGTTGTAGCCTATGGCCTCATGCTGGTAATAAGGATAGCTTTCGCGGGCCTGTGTGGCATACCAAAGAATCTCGCGGGCCGAGTCGGCGTCGGGACAGATCAGTGCGCCTCCGCCTGAAGTGGTGATCATCTTGTTGCCGTTGAACGACAGCACGCCATAGCGGCCGAAAGTGCCGAGCACCTGACCGCGGAAACGTGAGCCGAAGCCCTCGGCGGCGTCCTCGATTACCGGAATGCCGTAATGGTCGGCAATCTCCATTATGCGGTCAATACGGTATGGCATGCCATAAAGAGCCACAGGAATTATGGCCTTGGGCTTCTTCCCGGTTTTAGCGATGCGGTCTTTAATAGCCGTTTCGAGCAGGTCGGGATCCATATTCCACGTTTCGGCTTCAGAATCGACAAACACCGGAGTAGCGCCCAGATACGTTACAGGATGGCTCGACGCACAGAACGTAAACGACTGCACCAGCACCTCGTCGCCGGGGCCAACGCCGCAGGCAATCAGCGCCAGATGCACCGCAGCCGTACCGGCCGACAGCGCCACCACCTTCTTGTCGAGCGGCTCAGCGCTCTCGCAGCGGTTCACCGACGCTTCTGAGCCTTCCCGATGGTTTACTCTCGCTTTGGGACCTTCACAATGGTTTACAAACGCCTCAAGATCCTTCTCGAAGCCATTGACATTCGGTCCCAGAGGCACCACCCAGTTATCGGCAAACGCCTCCTTTATAAAATCCATCTCCCTGCCGCTCATATGCGCCAGGCATAGCAATATCCGTTCCATACTCATAATTAGTTAATCTTGTGTCCCGGGAAAATTTGTTTCCCCTCAGCGAGTTTTTTTATAAGTTTTTCCGATTCCGCAGCGAGAGATTTGTTGGATCCCGGCAGATTAGTGACCGTCTTGATACCGGGGATAAGAGCATCGCCGGTAAAGACCGCATCACCCACGACCCATGTGATGCAACCCGGGTTATGACCGGGCGTGAAGTGCGCTTCTGCCGTCAATCCGTCTCCAAATGATAACCTCTCGCCGTCGCATACAATTTGAATGTTATCCGGAAAGTTGAAAACGAAAGGCATCTCGTGGTAATGCGACATATTTTTTTTAGCGTTCAGAAGAGCCTCCTTTCCGGCCTCATTCGTGTATACCACAACATCGGGATTCATTTCCACAAGACGGTTAAGCCCATAGATATGATCGAAATGCCCATGCGTAAGCAAAACAGCCTTCACATCCACGAATCCATCCCATTCATCTCCCGCATCCACCACAGCTTGGTCTACTCGGTAGGAAACGGAATTGAACAGGGAATTACGGTTTGATTGAATCATTTAAATCGAAAGTCTTGACAATTCTCGCGGGATTTCCAGCTATGACGCAATTGGCAGGAAAGACTCCTTTAACTATAGCACCGGCTCCAATTACAGAATTGTCTCCGATGACGGTACCTTTGAGGATTATTGCATTCAATCCAACCCATACATTATTGCCTATTATGACTGGTTGAGGTTCGTCGAGATCGGTCAGCCTATGTGTCGAGCATATGATATGAGTGTCGGAATCTAAAATCTGAATACCAGTTGCAAAGATACATCCTTTGCCAATCCTGATACTTGTTCGTGCGCAGATGTGCACTCCATTTAAAATACTATTATCTCCGATTGAAATTTCAGAATCCGTACCCCATAAGATTAACTGTGTGGCTGATCCATAACCCGCGAGGTAACTTTTTGGGCGAACGCCTAATCTGCAGTTTGAACCGATGAAAATTGCCCCCCCCCTGCAATGCTTTGTAACAGAGCTGGTTATGTAAACAATCGTGCCCGCACCAATCTTTACCCATGCTTTCCTTGAAAGTCGATAACGGCTCAACGAGAGAATTATCGCTCTAAAGACCAATAATATTTTTTGTATCATGTGTTTCGTTTGATACGAATATTTGTGTTCTTGAAAAGAATGTTGGGCACAACTCCTAATTACAGTCTTAATAGATGGCCGTAATAGTCGTTGTATTTTTCCGGGAAGAACGTATCCCAGCCACCGCCATGATGGAAAGTGACTTCTCCGAAATATAATTTCCCATCGACCTCATAGAAGTCGACTCGTATATATCGGGGAAATATTTTGGCGATTTCGGTTCCCATGGAAATCATATCATCGAGTCGCTCTGGACGTGGCACATCAGATGACCCCATTCCTTTAAAATAGGTGTCCTTAGGCACCCATGAAAATGGAAGCTTGTTCCAGTCTTTGTCGTAGATTACGCGGTCATTTTTACCTTCACGATCAAACGAGACGTAAATGAATGCAATTTCACCGTTAATGAAATGAAGTTTGTAGTCATTTGGTATCGTTCCGTTTTTCGTCTCCAAAAGTTTCTCGACGAGAATTCGTGGCTTGATAAATTTGTACTGATATTCCTTGCTATAGTCATACCAGTTTTCCGACAGCCAGTAACGGCATTCCTGACGCAGAGTCTTCCAATCAATGTCTTCCGGACGCCGAACAATTTTCCATTGTGCCATTGCGTGGTTTGACTTGATTATGCACGGAAAACTCGGGATATTTTCCGGACGGACTTCTTTGACATTCGTAGTCTCGAATAGAAGTGGAACGAGGTATTCATCACCGAATTTCGATGAGAAGAACTCGCGGGCGTAAAACTTATCTGCGAAGAAGGAATGCCATCTTTCTCGATCGTAAAGTTTCATCCATTGGAGCTTCTCGTTAAGTTTTCGGGGTGCATCAAGATCCGGTTTATAACCGAAAATTCGTTTGTAGTCCCTGACAACTACATATTTGTCGGGAAGAATGTGATAATTGAAGAAATGAAACACACCTCGTGCCATATACCATGCATGCATTCCGAGACGGCTTCGTTTCAGTTTCTGTTTCAGTTTGGGTATATCCATTTTGTTATTTGTTTATGACCAGATAATTTCTGAGAATCCATTATCTTCTGACCATTTCTGATGGTTATTTTTAGAAACGACCACGCCTTTATCCGCCCAACTAAGAAAAGGCACGTCCGTAATACTATCTGAATAGGCTACTGAGTAGTCTGGCCTTGTTTGGAAAAATGAATTCAAAAGAATGGTTTTATTGTTGTTCATGCAGTTTACCCCATCAAGTGAGCCAAGACATATACCATGATTAAATTTGATTTCATTGGCAATGATTCCATCAACTCCGAACTGATTGGCAAAATGTTTGATATAGACACTATATCCACCAGAGACAATCAATATTTTATATCCATTGTTTTTAAGTTCTTTGAGCAAATTGACCGTAGCACTGATTAAATTCGGTTTGATTCGTGTCTCGTAATAGAGTAAGGAACAGTCTTCAATTTCTTTCATGGTATATCCTTTCAAAAGCCATAGTTTATAACGTTTCAGTAGATACAGTTCGCTACCGTAAATCCGGTCCAAAAGGCTCAAAAACTTCATTTTGTTCAAAATCCGTAATGCCAATCCGGCAACAGTAATAAACGGTCGAGGAGAGTTACGGCATACAAAATCAACGAAAGCATCTGCTGTCTGGAAATTGACAAGAGTCTCGCAGAAGTCAAAAAGAGCCCATTTGTCTTTAGAGGGTAGCATAGAAACTGTCAATGACATTCAAAACAATGTTCATCTGTTGCACTGTTCCGATAGTGATACGGAAGCAATTTTTGACGGTAGGTCCCTGTGTGCAGTCTCTGACAAAAATGTTGTTGGCAGCGAGATGTTCAAGAAGAGCCATCTTATCTTCATAGGAATTGAATTCAATCATGATGAAGTTTCCAAAGCTGGGAACAGGTCGAAGATAGGAACTATGTTTGGAAAGCAAAGTCTCCATGAAATATTTCTTTGCCCGATTGACTTCTCCTACGTAATCCCACATATAATCAATGTCTGACAGTACGGCAAGTGCAGCGACCTGAGCAAACGTTGTAAGGTTTTTTGGATTTCTAATACGATTGATAAACTGCACATTGTCCTTGGATGCCAAAAGATATCCGATACGGAAATTGGCGAGACCAAAAGCCTTGCTCATTGTCCTTGAAATCAGGATATTGTCATACTTAAGGACAAGATCTTTTGATGTTTTCCCTGAAAATTCGTAATAGGCTTCATCAATGAGAAACAACGTATCAGGGAAATCATTAAGCAGTGATTCTATATAATCTATACTGTGGATGTTACCAGTTGGATTGTTGGGATTGCAGATGTACACTACGGCCGGTTCTATACGGCGGATATCATCTTCGAATTTTAAGTGGTCAAAAGAGAAATCAGGTTCATAATTAGACCAATGTACATCGGCGCCATTGGCTTGACAGGTGAGCCTGAAATTGTCATATGATGGGCCGAGAATGACAACAGGGTCTCCTACACTGATAAACACTTTACAGATATATTCATGTAGTGAGTCGGAACTGTTGAAGTACTGGAGGTTCTCCATAGGCAATCCCACATAATCTGAAAGTAGCAAGAGCAGCTCCTCATTAAGTGTGGAAGGATAAAGATTGAAGAACATGGGTTCTTCCATCAATTTGTATATCCGTTCTTTTACAAGAGGACTGGGAGGAATAGTCGATTCGTTCCAATCAAGTTTAAATATGGATGTCCTTTCTTCCGGTTGGACTTTCCATATTTTATGTGAAGCAAGTTTGTAAGGTTTTACGTTTCGAAGGTATTTATTTGGAAACTTCATAAAAACGTATGTTAATATTCGATTAGATCGGATATGGTTATTTTATCGCAGCAGAATTCCATACAAGCCCAGGCAAGGCCGACGCCGAAGCCGCAGGCAAGCATTCTGCAATCGTTTGTACGCAACGTCTCGGCGCAACGTGTCACCATTGTCAAGGGTATGGAGGCACTTGTCACATTGCCGAAGTCGTTCAGGCAATAGGGTACTTTTTCAGATGGAACACCTAATGACTTGCGTATTTTTTCATCAATGAACTTATTAGCCTGATGAAGCAGAAGAAAGTCGATTTCTTCTAAATCAATATTGAATTCGGCAATCATTTCTTTCAGCGCTCTGGGAGGCCGTTTAATGGCGAATGCGAATACATCCATTCCGTTGACCACCATGTCTGTGCCTTTCCTGACTATTCCTGGCTCCACTTCAATATCGATGACTGAGCCAGTGTCAGCCGGGAACCTTGTGCCGCCATGTTTTGCCCATACGGCTTGATATCCCGAGCCGTCGACGCCGAACATAAAGTTCATTTTATGAGGCTTGGACGAAACTTCCAGAGCGGTTACGGTAGCAGCGTCGCCGAACAGCGGCCTTACTGTGCGGTCATTTCTACTGCGGTTTTTTGTATTGGTCTCTGCGGCAATAAGCAGCCCCTTTTTGAAAGTGCCGTGGCTCATCATGGAGGAAGCTACACTCATACCGTAGATCCATCCGGAGCATCCGAGAGGGAGATCCATGACGAAGCAGTCATTACGCAATCCTATTCTATCCTGCAATATGCAGGCGGTCTGAGGTGCGATGAAATCTCGGGAAGTACACACGTAGAAAAGACAATCGATTTCAGTTGCTTTCCATCCTAAATCCTCAAGTAGTCGCTCTACGGCCTTTATGGAGAGATCTGAGGCGGTGATGCCCTCACCGGCCATTCTATGACGTTCGATTCCGGTCGAGGCAATGACTTTACGTGCTTCCTGCTCGTCTGCAAAAATCGGCAGAGTCAGATTTTCCTCGATTGTGGCGGGAACGCACGCCGAAATTCCGGCGATACGAATATTTTCGATAGTTAATCGTGACATTTATAAAGTTCGTTTTTTCTTGCCGGATGCCGTCTTAGGAATGGCATTGACAACTTCAAAGAATCGGGGAAGTTTATATGCCTCAAGCATTGACAGGAGGCGTGATTTTATATCATCAGGAGACCCTTTGAATGAACCTCTGACCAAATATACTTTTGGAACTTCGCCAAGTATGCCGTCGGGATCTTTGACAGCCACGCACATTGATTCCCCTACACCAGCTTTGGACAGAGCCTCTTCGATTTCGACCGGACTGACTTTTTTCCCCCCGACATTGATAAGCTCTTTTTTTCGGGCCACGAGATACAAACTGCCGTCAGCAGTTTTATATCCCCAGTCTCCAGTTCTGAAATATCCGTTGATGAATGCCCCGGCATTATCGGACTCATTGTAATATGAGGTGGTGACCATATTGCCCTTGATGCAGATCTCTCCTTCTTGCAATGGTTCAAGCTCTGTGCCGGTTTCGTCAAGAATGGCGACCTCAACCTTTTCTGATACGCTTCTGCCAATGGTAGCCAAATCATCTCTGGATTCGTGAAATTCCATGAAGACTGCGCGAGAAGCTTCAGTAAGTCCATAATGCATACAGATGCGTGTGTCGGGAAACAATTCATTAAGCAACTCTTTATCCTCCGTTGCCATAGTTGCGCTTCCTATCTCGATGTATCTGATGCGGTTGGCGAAACGACCGATTCTGTTTCCGCTGAAACGCTTTATATAAGCCCATACGGCTGGCACCATGCCAAAACCGGTGACACCGTAATGATCAAAAGCGTCAAAGACAGATTTGAGGTTTGCAAAACCATTGTGAAGCACTACGGTGCTGCCAGCCAATATGTTGCATCGCAGTCTGCCTAAACCGAAAGAGTGGCAGAGGGGAAGCCCGAGTAACTCGACATCATCGGAGGTGTTGTGGATAAAGCCATTGATGTTGGTGGCCGAGGAGTAGATGTTGTCATGACTGAGTTTGACACCTTTGGGTTTCCCGGTGGTGCCTGAGGTGAACATCACATCAGCTGTCATGCCGGATTTTAACTCCTTCCCTGATGAAAGCGAAATGCAGTCAGGATATTCCAGCGAAGTGTATGATAACGATGGTATGCCTTCAATGTCCATCCCTATTGCAAGATCCGGCTGTGTCACAGATGATATGTATGCAAGGTGTTCGGCATTGTTTTTCGCATCTACGACGACATTGACAACCCCTATGAGGTGTGCCCCGAGATATAGATACACGAAGTCGATTTCTTTCTGAGCGGAGAGCATAATGCGGTCGCCGGCCCTCAGGCCTCTATTCTGTAGCAATGTAGCTGCCCGTTCTATCTTGGAGGTGAGTCCACTGTATGAGATATTCTCACCATCCACGGTTATGAGTGCGACTTTCGAGGGGTCTTCTACCGCGTGGGAATAGAGTGACTTCAGTAGGGGACTATGTGAAATATCGGGTATCTTCACGAGATTTTCTCTATTTCATCAATCAAAGCTTTCACGGAATTAAGCTCGAAAAGATCGTCGATAGGGAATTCGATTCCCATTTGTGCTTCAATGGCAGCAATAATGGCCATATTGCCCATTGAGTCCCACTGCTCGATGTCACCGATGGAAAGAGACTCCGTAATTATTTCAGGAGCGACATTGAGAGTGGTAGCAATTATTTCTCTGATTTTTTCAAAAGTAGTCATATGAGTTGTTTCAGTTGATTGACAGACCTCCGTCGACTATCATTGATGTACCAGTAATCCAAGAAGATGCTTCGGAAAGTAAAAATACTGCGGCATTGGCGATATCTTCGGGTTGCCCGTAACGTTTTAGCGGATAGCGTTTGGCGTCTTCGTAAAGTTGCTCGTCGGATACTGTGCCTCGGTGTATTAGAGGAGTGTCAACCATAGCCGGGCATATGCTGTTGACCCTAATCCTGCGCGCGGCAAATTCTTTCGCGGCAAATTTCATGAAAGAGTCAAGTGCGGCTTTGGAAGCTCCATATATCCCGTTCCCGCCGGAGAACACATGTGTCCCCCCCATGGATGCCAAGAGCACCAGAGAACCGTTTTTTGCGATTTTCTTTTTTTTGTAAAGCAACCGCATAAGCTCGACAGTTGAGAAGAAATTTACGTTGAATATCTCGTCGAAATGCTCGCGGTCGCAGAATTGAACAGGGAGAGTGAGCCCTTTGCCGGCACAGAAGGTAGCTCCGTCCAGAGCGGGAACTGAATCGACAAGATTCAGAATCTGTGCTTCGTCGGTCAGTTCAACAGAAAGAACGATGTGCCCTTCCCCCGACATTTCTGACAAAGTTTCGTCGAGCCGCTGTTGATTTCTGGCCACAAGAACCACCGATGCCCCAAGTCTTGAGGCCAAAACAGCAGTGGCCTTACCGATTCCGGAGGAGGCACCGGTCACAAGTATGGTCTTGCCCTGAAGCGTGAACGGGTTTTCTAATTGTTCGATCATAGTTCTACCAGGGGAGAAATGAACAGGTTGTCACATTCAAAAGCCACACTACCCCATGACAGACCTACTCCGAAGGCGCATCCTATAATTTTTTTGTGTCCTGAAAGCCTGTCGGCCAGCTGTGTGACAATAGTAAGTGGAATAGATGCCGACGAAGTGTTCCCGAAATGTGTCATGCTGTAAGGCACTTTCTCTTCCTCGAGTTTGAGTTTTTTGCGGATAGTCTCGTTCATCATGCGGTTTGCCTGATGGAAGACGAAATAATCATATTCCGAGTAGTCAAAACCGAACTGTTTAGCGAGCTGCTTTATCGATTTTGGAGCGGTGGAGATTCCGAAAGCGAATACATCCATGCCCTTCATCCTTGTTTGCAGTGCATGACGCCTACGGCCGTCTTCGCAGTCTTCAAGTATGAGAGATTGGGCCGTGAAGGGATTGCGTGTGCCACCGCCGGGGCGGATGATGGCGTCGTAGCCGGTGCCATCTGTGCCGAGTTCCATCATTATAGGAGCCGATCCGGGAGAGTATTCCAGAGCCGTGACGGTTCCTGCATAGCCGAACAGCTGGTCAGGCTCTTCAGCAGCATGTTTTCTCGCGTCGCCGGCCATAAGCAGAACTTTGTGCAGATTGCCGCTCTCAAGAAGCGACAATGTAACCGAAAGCCCGTAGACCCAGCCTGAACATCCCAACGAGATGTCGAGGCTCATACAACTTTTTTTTAGCCCGAGTTTGCCGTGAAGGACGCAGGCGGTAGCCGGCAGGATATAGTCGGGAGTCTGGCTGACAAAAATCAGACCGTCAATCTCTTCTTTATCCCATCCGAGGTCTTGTATGAGCCGTTCGGCTGCTGCCTGGCAAAGGTCTGAGGTCGTGAAATCATTAGAGAATCGTTTCTCAATGATTCCGGTGGTCTGCATATATTCTTCAGCTGCATATTTGTCGGTAGTTGAAATAGTAGGCTCCACGTGGCGCGGGACGCCGGCACTTATTCCGACAATGCGGCTGTTGTTGAATTTCAGGAACGCCATCAGGCTTTTGCTTTGACAGTGTTGAAAAGATCCTCGACGGTATTGGCGTTCTTGATGTCGTCGCCTTTGAGGGTTACATCGTATTCCTCATCGACCATGGCGATTATGCCGAGGGCGATGAGCGACGACCATTCTTCAAGGTCGCGGAAAGCAGTGGCAGCGGTGATTTCTGCGGGGTCTGTTTCGTCGAACTGGTCGGCGAAGTTTTTGATGAAGTCGTTAAGATCCATTATTGATTGATTTTGAGTTAGAATTCGATTTTCTTTGCCGGATTTCCCATATAGAGATGACCGTCTTTGGGGTTACGAAGAAGCGGTGACAATGGCGAAAGTGTAACATCGTTACCGATTTTAACGCACTGTTTTACAAACGACATGGCTCCAAATAGGTTACGACAACCTATTCTTACCTCTCCGGATATGCGGCAGGCTGGCATGAACACATTGAAATCGCCTATAACTGTGTCGTGACCGATTACTACGCTGCCGTTCATCAGGTTGAAGTCGCCGATGGTTACAGAGGTTGTAACACTGCAGCCATGGGTGATAATATTGCCTCGACCGATTGAGAATGAGTCTTTATCTGCGACTCTGAAATCGGGCGATATAATGTTGGGATAGGTTATAAGCGGATTTTCGATATTGTTGTATACCTTTTCCTCAGTCTTGGGGTTGCCGAGGCAGATGGCAACATCTAGCGGTTTGTTCCATCTGTTCAGTATTTCCCTTCCACCTAAAACGGTGCCGAATGTGCCAATTTGAGACCCGACTGCAATGCCGTCGTCGAAGAAGCCGATAAGGTTCCATTGCGGCTCGATGGCGTTGATGTTGCGGATCAGGCAGGCGACTTCGCGACCAAGACCGCCGGCACCGTATATGGCGATGTCTTTCATAATCAATCCTTGATGGTTGAAATCAATTGTGGCCGTTGAATGCTTCCATGGTCGCGGCGGTGGAGGAGTTGATGTCGGCGCGACCGAGTACTTTTTTCAAGGTAGTGAATATCACGCGGCAGTCTGTGGCGAATGAAATGTGGTCGACATACCAGACGTCGAGTTCAAATTTCTTTTGCCATGATATGGCGTTGCGGCCGTGGCACTGGGCCCAACCGGTGATGCCGGGGCGCACTTCGTGGCGGCGCGCCTGCTCGGGTGAATAAAGTGGCAGATATTGAACGAGTAGGGGGCGGGGACCGATGAGCGACATGTCGCCACGGAGCACGTTCCAAAGTTGTGGCAGTTCGTCGATGGATGTGGAGCGGACGAACCGCCCTACTTTAGTCAGGCGTTCGCCATCGGGCAGTAGATTGCCGTCGGCATCCCGCTGGTCGGTCATGGTCTTGAATTTCACGACCTTAAATATTTTGCCATTCTTGCCCGGCCGCTCCTGTGTGAAGAATGCGCCGGCTCCGCGATTGGCGAAGTGAAGCCACACGGTAACAGCCGCAAGGGGAAATGACAGCACCAACAGCGCTCCGGCTGATGCGGCAATATCAATGGCTCGCTTGAAAACATCCCTGTACAGTTTCATCTCTGTTGTAACGTTTCTGATGTCGGATATATTATTGGCAGGGCGGTTTATTCTTCGCTGTCGCCGGTCAATTCTTTCCGGGAACTTGATAGTGAGAATGTTTTATTGTGCAGGTCGGCTTTTACGTAGTAGCTTTTCGGCCGGCTCAGAGGGATGTTGGCGTCAACGAATCTGTCGGAGAGGATGGAGATGCGATGCGATGGGGTGTTCTGATTTCGAGAGAACTGTGCGATAACGCCCGTTGATTGGTTATATTGCAGGCTTTTCAACTCATCGGCGGCCCCGCGGAAATAGTCGTATACGCGGTTGATGGTCTCTCCTTTTATCAGACTTCGCAATGACATGTTTCAATATCAATTATTTGGAAGATTGCCGCGATACGTTGTCAATGGGCTTACGCAATATCTCGTTGTAAAATTCTTTGAGACAACGGCGCACGTAGGTCTGTTCGTAGCGTGAGGCGATGAGTGGGCGGGCTGCGGCGCCCATCGCAGTGGCTTCGGTGGGAGTACCGGCCATGCGTTTCATTGCGTTGTAGAGAGACTCGGTGTCGCGGGGCGGTATGATTACGCCATTACGACCTTCGATGATGATTTCGCGACTGCCGTTTATGTCTGTGACGATGGATGGAAGACCCATGGCACCGGCCTCGATGACTACGTTGGGGAACCCCTCGCGATAGCTCGGGAAGACGAGCGCGTCAGAGGCGGCGAGCCAGGGTCGGACATCCGACTGCCTGCCGACTGCCTCGATGAAGTCGTTATGCTTGATTTCGTTGAGTGTTTCCGGTTTTAATGGATCGAGATCCTGTTCCATTTCTCCCACGAGCAGCAGGCGGGTATTGGGATATTCGGAGTGAAGGCGATGAAAGGCTTCGACGAGTTCGTTGATCCCTTTGTCGCGGACGAGCCGGCCGACGAACACGAAAGTGAACGCGTCGGGACGGCGCAGCCTGGCGGCTTCGGCCTGTACCTCGGGCAATCCAGGATTGTAATGATCGAGGTCAATACCGCGCACATTGCCGTGACCAAGCACTTTCAATGGCTTTCTGGTGATTTTATAGTTGATAAGGTCGTTTTTCACGCCTTCCCCTTCTGGTATTACGTGCGTGGCGCAGGCGCATGTGATGCGGTCGGTGAGAATGAGAATACGCTGCGTGAGCCCGGTTGCAGTAGGGAAAACAAGACCGGTGAAAGTGTGGACGCGCACAGGCACCCGGCAGATCCACGCCGCTATCATCGACAGAAGTCCGGCTTTGGGGGTCATTGAGTGAACCATGGCAGGCTGTTCGTACCGGAACACTCTTACAAGTCGCCACAGGCTCTTCAAATCGCGCCAAGGCGATATATGCCGCTCCATGGCTACGGCTGCGGTTCTTACGCCCTCGCGGCTGCCGAGTTCGTCAAGCTCGGCTCCGGGCGAGCTTACTGCCACAACCTCATAGCCCTCCTGCTCCTGCAGCTCCCGCAACAGTCCCCGGCAAAACGCGGCCAGCGACCCCGGCACCGTCGATGTTCGTATTATCTTGATTGCAGACATAAGTATTCAGAAGGAGTGCAAATCTTCTCCCGCTTAAATCTTACACACCGATATATTTGCTGAATTTAGCTATGGGTTTATACTCTAAAAGCAAAATCATCCCCATACTAATGCTGACTACAACTATAAATAATAATAAAATATTTGGCCAAGCCGAACCCTGAAAAAAGAAAAGCGTGACTATTGTGTTGATTATAAATTGATGTATCAAGTATATACTTCACTGAATTATCCGCAAGATTGACAGTCATATCACTATTGTGAAGGAAATAATTCAAGAAGTACTCTTTAATCATATATTGCTTGTAACCGGCACATATTATGAAGTCTTTTACGCCATATGCGCTGTATATTTTCATAATATGCCACAGGATCGGTTTGCCGCCGATTTCTATCATCGGTTTTGGCATATACTGCGTTTTTTCGCTAAAACGAGTTCCGTAACCGCCGGCAAATATTATGGCTTTCATATTGTTTGTCATCGCTTACTGAATAATAACGACATACGATAATTCAGTGAAATGAAAATGGCTCGTATAATTCCAGAATATTTGATTATCAATGAAGATCTTACATTCATTGCAATCCATTCGAAGATAGATAAGCGGTAATTTGATTGCTTGATCCCTTCCCGAATAACGTTGAAAAACGGGTGTTCCTTTCGAGCGATAGTCACAGCGTCGGATCTGCTACAGCCTAAAACTCCGTTAAGGCGATATCTGGTTACCTGATGTAGAAAATTTGGACGTAAATGTTCTGGAATAGTTTTAATCCGAAACGCATCGTAATTGTATTCATAGTCAATGTCGCGTTTCGTGGAATGGGAAAGACTTAGCGGGTGTCGTGTGTAATTGTAAACATTGGCGTATATGAATTTTGGTTGCTTGGTCATGGCAAAAGAATAGGCAATGTTCATAAGAGCATCTTCCCCGTTTGTTATGGTCCGGGGAATATCAAGCATGGAGGGATTCAGAATCGCCCGACGATATAACTTGGCTCCGATACCAGGTGGAATAACGCCATTCATTGTTGCCATCTGCCAATGTGTTGGAGTCTCCATTGCGCCGACTTTTTCTTTCTGAGGGGTAAGAAACCCTACGATAAGGTCGGTATTGCTGTCTGCTGATGAATAGAGATTAGCTAAGGCATCTGAGGGAAGTGTGTCATCGGCGTCAACAAATGTTACCCATTCTCCCCGGGCTTTCTCTAATGCCCGTTTTCGTGCCATGGATACGCCTCCATTGTCGTTATTTAAAAGTGTTATGGACAAATGGGGGTGTTGGGTTATAAAATTCTGGACATTCTCGGCTGTGCGATCGGTACTGCCGTCGTTCGAAACAATAATTTCAAAGTCGGAAAATGTTTGGGCGGCTAAGGATTCCAGACATTTTACGATAAATTCTTCCGCGTTATATGCCGGGATAAGAATCGAGATTGATATTGCCATTATTTATTCAATAGATTCCAATAACATTTTGCATACTGCTCTGCCATAACGGATATATCATAACGTATTGCATTTCGGAAGCAGGCAGCAGCGAATGTATTGTATTTTTCGGGTGAAGCTTCCAAACTGATTATTTCGGTGGCGAGGGCTTTGGAGTCGCTGTGGGGGAAGAGGATTCCTGCGCCGCCGACTACTTCGCGGAGTCCGTCGACATCCGAGGCGAGCATGGGGCGACCGACGGCCATACCTTCGACCGACGAGAGCGACAATCCCTCGAAGTGAGATGACATCACCACGTAGTCGGCGGCATGAAGCAGCTCTGCAACATCGGTGCGGAGGCCGAGAAAGTGGACGCGGTCATCAAGTGCCAGCTCTTTTGTCAGCGCTTCGAGTTCGGGACGACGGACGCCGTCGCCGACCAGAAAGAGGTGAAATTTGTCGGGCAGTAAGCTAAGGGCACGGATAAGTGTATCCTGATCTTTTTCCCATCGAAAGCCGGCCACCATTATCAGTTTCCGGCTTCCCGGCACAAGGCGCTCAAGTTCATCGGAGGGAGTTGCTCCGGAGTATTTTGCGATGTCGACACCGTTATTAATTGTGAGGATCTTGGTTTTGCATTTCCCGAGGTATTCGCACAGATTTTTCTCGGTTTTGGCAGCTATGCATATGACTCGATCATAACGGTTATACATCCACTTATCGATTAATTTGAAGCCTCTGATTGATCTGCGTCGGTTGGAGCCTCCATGCTCCGTGGTGACCAATTTTGTGTTGGAAAATATGCGGCATAGGGCAGCGAACATCTGCGGAGCAGTGTTGTGGGTGTGCACCACATCGTATTTGCGCATGAACGGCAATAGAAGGATCAGGCGCAAAGGAGAATAAACGGAGCCTCCGATGCCGAGGTCAAACACCTTTATTCCGGCGGCTTCGACTTCGCGCCGGAAAGGCGTATCAGTTCCGTCAAAGAGCAAAAGATCTACGTCAAGATCCTTGGCTTTCAGCCGAGGCAGCAGATCCACCATCAGTTTCTCTGCCCCGCCTGTCCTAAGAGATGTTATGACATGAAGTATTCTCATTTTACAGTCGCTCTGTCTTTGATGTGGAGAAGCCATCCGAGAGGAAGCGGCAGCCGACCCCATCTGGCAATTCGTATGCGATTCTTAGATGTGGTGCAAAACGCGAATCTCCAATAGTTGATGGCCATGCGTAACTTTGCCGTGAATGAGGGTGCGAAGTCAAACCACTCGGAGTAGGTCATCATCGATGCTATCGGGCTTTTCATCCGCGCAATCGTTATTGTGTTGGAGAGGCCGTCGGGCTGGTATTCGACAGTATAGATCGGTTTGTTGAAATATCGTAGCCTGTATTTGAGCCCGATGCGGTTCCATACCAGTGCTTCGGGGCAAAACCGCTCTCCCGGTATCTCAGGAAACGGATATTCACGCAAAACGTTGGTGCGGAACACCTCTTTGAGATCACCGGTCACTCTCCATTTATTACGGATCTCCTGCGGAGCGGCATCGATGGAGGCGCAGGGCAGGCCGCTGCCAACGATCGAGCCGTCGGCATATTGGTCAAGGCCGCAGACCCCTGCGAAACTATCGTTATCTTTAATAGCGGTGAATGCTTCGATCACATCGGCGACAGCCGTTTCCGGCAGCCAGTCGTCGCTGTCGGCGATAAAAAATAGTTCGCCGCGGGCCTCCCGGGCAGCAAGGTTCACAGCGGTGTGTTTTCCGCCATTGGATTTGCGCAGATAGCGGATAGGGAGGATACCGTCACGTATGAATCCGTTTACCACAGACTCTGTGCTGTCGGTTGAACCGTCGTCGACAACCAGCCATTCAAAGTCCTTGCAGTTTTGTCTGCAAAGGCTTTGATAAAGTCGGGGCAACAGCGCTGCCCGGTTGTATGTGGGTGTGGCTATCGTGACCAGCATTTCACTAATTTTTCTCTAAGGCTGGATTGCACTTTGTCAAGCATTACCGCTATCAGGAATACTCCGATAGATAAGCCTAAGACTTCGGTGATATAAAGCCAGTAACCATGCGTGGTATATTCCGTTATGAGAAAGCGCCTTATGTAGGGAATAAGTACTGGCTGCATGTGCAGAAGATATGCCATAAGGCATCCGGTGGCTGCATAGTTGATTGCGCGGCTGTGGAAATTCCACTTCCTGAAGATGAATATCAGGCTTACGGCTTCGGCAAGAATCAGCGGATTGGTGTAGCGTAGACCGATAAATCCGAAATAGAACAGGACTGCCTGTGCTGTAACCGATGCTATGAACAGCAGCACGCAGTGTCGGTCAAGAAGTTCCGATCCGTAAAGACGCATGTATCGTGCCAACAGATATAAGAATCCGAACCAGATTACGCTGTAGCCGCCCTCAGTGCCGAGCACGGGAGCACGGAAGATGAAATCGTAAATGAGAATGATCGCATATCCTGACGCTAACAATGTATTCAGACGTCGGCGATCGAGTGTTTTAATGGCTTCGTTGAGGATAGGCGCAATGATCAGTAGGCCGATATAATCGATGACGAACCAATATGAATTGCCGCCGAGCAGATATTCATACACACCCTCGAGCGATGCAACCGATGCGGTGGGAAGCCATCCGAGTATCAGAGCCAATACCAATAGTGGGACAGTGCAGAACAGCAGCATGAAGATCAATGATGGAGCTTTCTGCAGTCCACGGCGGATGCCGAACCATCCGGAAATCAGCACGAAAGCATTGACCGAACCGATGCAGACCGATTCCACAACGCATTTGGCAAGGTGTTCCGATTCGGAGGTGAAGCCGCTGCCCACAAACCACATATTTCCATGCTCGACAAGGATCATGATAATCAGAATGATGCGCAGCAGCTCAAATGATGAATTCCGTGTCACTCGAAAAGGCTGAAAAATTCGCGGGCGATTTTCTCGCGGCCATGTTCGCGGAGCACGGCTTCTTTGCCGGCTCGGGCTATTTCCTCAATGGTCGATGGCTCATGAGCAAGGCGGTTGAGCCAATCGGCCAGTTCGACGCGGTCGCGATATAAAACACATTCTTTACCGCTTTTCACGGCGATGTTTTCCAACGCCAGCGGGGTGCCTATCACCATCAGACCGTTGGCAAAAGCGTCAAGCACCTTCCCTTTTGTACCGGTTCCTACAGCCACCGGTGTCAGCTGTATGTGGTGCGAAGATATTTCGGCGGCATAGTCGTCGACGTATCCTTTGATTTCAATATCATAACCGGCGGTTTTCAGCATGTTGGCCATATCGCCCCACCCTTTGCCCAGAAAAGTTATCTTATAGCGCTCCTTAGTGCTGAGGGGCAACGATTTCATGGCTTCGAAAGCATCGTCGGCGGCATGAGCCATTGTGACATCGTAGCGCCCAGCCACCAATATCTTCAACGGATCTTTATCCGAAGCTGACGACCGAAGGTGCTCCGACAAGTCGTAATGAGGGTGGCGGATAAACCGCACGTCGGCTGCCGGATTTAGCTGTCTGAGGAATCGGGCGTCTTCATCTCCCACCAGATGATATTTTATCTCTGGTCCGGCAGGGAAACGCGAGGCCATCACGGCATATCGGTGATACATCAGAGCATAGCGGAATATGGATTTTACGCTTGTCGGTACTCCGTTCATTGCCAGCATGCGATGATAGTACATCGCCTCGCAGTCGGGACCGCTGACTACGACCGGCACCCCGGGGAATAGTTTAGCCATCCGTGCAATATCTTCTCCATAAATCCAAAGAGCCGAATCCGAACCTTTAAGATATGAGTTGATTTCGGTACGAACATTTTCAGGCAACGGCAGATAGCCGAGAACAGGCCTGGAAAGTAACAGTCGCACCGGAGCCGGACTCAGATACCGGAACCAGGAAGGTCTGCCGACTATGTGGATCTTTATGCCCAACGCTGTTTCAGACTTCCTGATCTGCTCTGGCGTGCAACCGTTGAGGTTGAACGACCACACCTCCAACGCCACATCATCGGGGTGGAAAGCCATCAGATGGTAGGGCAGAGCGCTCGCGCCGCGAAAATTAGTAGCAGTGGGCGTATGCAGCGAAATCAGGGCGATGCGTTTCATTTCGGAAGCCTGAATGCAGGTGTGTGGAATTTGTCCCGGTCGTAGCGATGGTCATATTCATAACGCTCCCATGAATAGTCTGGATAACGGTGTCCGTCGGTCAGGAATGTCTTGTAGGGATAAAGATTGTTGTATACTTGCCACGAATTGTAAACTCTTATATATAGGGCAAGCATCACTACTATCATTAGCATCCCGAATCCGTTTTTTACACGGCGGTGGTTGTCGGCGGTGGTGCATATCAGCGTGACGGTGTAGATGATCCCCAAAGTGAAGAACCAGGCCACGCGACCGCCGTCGCTTGAGCGGATAAACAGCAGCAACAGCGCACAGAAGCACCATGCCATATTTAGAAATATAATGTTGCGACGGTTCTCCTCAATTTTCTTATAGTTAGCAAGGATTATCCACACAAAAAATATCACTTCGAGCAGGTAAGCTACTCGTGCGCCCGAGTCGGCGTTGTAATTACCCATGTTCACGTCGTACGACACATTGGAGAAAGCGTCGTAGAGCGCACCGGTTACGCCCGACAGGCCAATTGCGGCACACACCAGCAAAATAGCCACCACCAACGCGGGCTTCAGTTTCTTCATGGGCATGAAAACCAAACCGGCAAAAACTATCCCCGATTTGTGCAGGAAAGCCACCAGCAGGACTATCAGGAAAAATTTCCACAACTTCTTTTCAATCAGATACGTCACGCCGAGCCATGCCACTGAGAATGCAAGCACCTGTCTCAGATAGGTGAAAGTGAAGAAAAACACCATGCCGAGAAACAGAATTATCCCCAGCGGATAATTCGGCAGATTCTTTGCAAACGCCTTATACATGCAGAAATATATCAGCAGCGTTACGATAAGAATATAAATATACCGGTTTGCCGTAATGCACCCGATAGCATAATTGAAAGCTGTATAACCCGGCTCGAAATATGTCAGAGCAGGTGCATTCCGGGCATTAAACCCATTGCTCACCCCGCCGGCTATACTTTCAAACACTTCACCATAGATATATCGGTCATATCCTCCCAACATATCTCCAAATCCCACGAATAGAGCCAACGCTCCCATATAGCACACCAAGAACGCCTTGCTGCGGTTCTCAGCCTTTCCAGCCATATAGGCGCACACCGGTATGAAAAATATGATCAGATACAGCCACATATAATAATAACTTATGCTTTTGATTCAGACAAACGCTCAAATAGCGAAACCCATTGAGCCAAAATCTTTTCGATATAATATTCTTTTGACATTCGAAGCGATTCTGAGCCATATCTTTTACGCATATTTTCATTTTCGATAAGTGAAGATATGTGATGAGCCATTGTGTCTGTATCTCCAACATTTTTTACCAAGAAGCCATTTAAACCATGCGATATTAATTCAGCCGGCCCAGATGGGCAGTCAAATGATACAATAGGAAGGCCGCATGTCATTGCCTCGCAGATTGTCAATGGAAAGCCTTCATAACGAGAACTTAATACATAAATACTACTTTCACATAATGCGGCAGGAACATTATCGGTTTGTCCAAGTATTTTTATGTGTTTTAATCCCAGATTAGATATTTGATTATTATAAATGGTAGGATCTCCACCGCCATAAATTTTTAACTGCCAATCGGGGTAGTGTTCTTCTAATAGTTTCCAACAATCAATCAATAAGTCAAATCCCTTCTGCTTGACCATTCTGCCAATAGCGACAATTTCCTTTGATGTACAATCAGATGTTTTGTCAGAGCTTATCGTTATTGGATTATTAATTTTAACAACTTTATCGGTATGTTTGCGCCATTTCTTATAATCTGCTTTAGTAAGACAGACAATTTTGTCGTATTTTTGAGCTGTTCTTGTCATCAGCCATGTCTTAAATGCACCTACTATGGATGTTCTCAATTTACCGCATGAATTAGCCAGCCAATGTTTGTTTATATCGTAGGCAAAATGGAATTCAACAATTTTCCTGCTGCCATCTTTTAATGTGGGTAATAAGCTGAATTCCCTTCCGTAAGTGCTTATGCATATATCCTGAGGATTATCCTTTAGCCAGGCCGTCAAATATAGACATAACGTTTTTTTTTTGAAATTTTCTAAGTTAATTTTAATGCGTTTAACATTGTCGCTTAATTGGAAAAAATCATCAATGTCAGAATGTTGTGCGAATGTAACAATGGATACATCTTGATGAGCGTTGTCTGCTAACCAATTAGCTTTCTGGGTTACAACTCTCTCCATTCCGCCGGAATTTGAAAGAGACTCGATAATATAAGTGATCCTCATGCTTTACAACTGGAAAAAAGAATATCAAATTATGTTATTTTTTTTACGGACAAATAGATAATCGATGTGGAAAAATCGTATTATTTACCGATGATGTTTGTTTAGCCATTTGATTAGCATGAATTCTCTTGCAGTTTTCTTCGAACGAAGTGAAAATAGGAATTTTATGAAACAGACAATGTCTATTACAATAATTTCTAATAAATTTGGCACAAGAGGAAGTAGATATTTAGATATGAAGTAGCGGTATTTTCGATAATTAATATCGTTTACGATTTCCTTGGAAGTTGGTATTATACATGGATTTGGATAGCCGGATAACTCAAGATAATGCCAGTAAATTTCTCTTTCAGGAAATTTAACTTTGAACCACGGCTTAACATGTGCAGCGTAGTGAATAATAGACGGGTCATAGGCATTATTCCAATAGTCAGACCAACGTTGATTCTCGTCCAATATAGCTACCGAAAGAGGAGAATGGCCATACTGATATGGAAGTTGCAGCCAATGTTTGCGAAATACAAAATTAAGAGCGTCTTGATCCGCAAAAAAAACTTCTTCACGGTCTTTCGTGGCGAAATCCATTAGTTGTCTTCTGCAATCATGTTCTCTCCAATAGGCAAGATTTATAAGCATGACTCCGGCACAAAAAGACGGTTGGTTTAGACTCAGGCCCATAACAAATCGATGCTTTGTATTGCAGGGTAAATTATCCTTGACAGCTGCGACGCCATAATCTGACATGTCAATTTCTGAGAAGAGTTCTGATATGTCTTTACAAACTATTACGTCACAATCTAAATACAGTACGCGGTTTATAGACTCGGATAATAAGTCGGGCAACAGCAATCGATAATATGTAGCAATCGTAACAGGTGAATTCTTTTTTAGTTTTGCGTCTTTCACCTCATTATTATCTATATAATAAAAATGTATGATGTTTTGATACTGGTCGTTTAATTTTTGAAAAAGTGAAATGGATAAATCGGATAAACCGTTATGAAGTAAATGAGTGTGAACTTCATGCTCGGGATTATTATGATACAATGAGCATAGCATTGCCATGCAATGCTGGACGTATTTGTCATCAGTGCTACAAGTGATGTCTATTCTCATGTTTTTAACTTTTTTAATAATGGGTACATTCTCAAATATATGGACATTACCACAATTTTATCTTTAAGTTGAACGTATGGATTGAGGAATACCCACTTATTGATTTCTTGATGAAAATTTATCCAGTCTTTACAGTCTTTTTTTGAATTTACTGTTGTAAACAACCATTTCTTTACGAATACGAATTTATGTTGAAGTGTCTTATGTAACTGGCTGATTTTCACCCCCCCCTATAATTTAACAGTGATTTAATTAAAACTAAGTTAGCATACATTTGATTCGCCTGGTCAGTTACGTTATTTGTATTATTGGTTATAGAATCACTTCTAAAACGGTAATAATACAAGGGCTTTTTGTATGTTGATACAGTCCGAGATTTTAAAATAGATTGAATCAGTATGACATTATCTTCCATTATATTGCTGATAGGACTAATTATGTTTTCAAGCAGTTCTTTTCGAATTAGATGATTCCATAATGATCCCATTTTTTTTGAGAGCAAAATGTTTTTTATCCAATCGGTAGGCGTATCTTTTTCTGTATAAGATTCGATACTTAGGCGTTTGTCTTGTTTGCGAAAGAAATCGCATGCAACAATATCGGAATTGGTCGCTTCAATGTAGTTATACAATTCTTTATATGCATTTGTGTCAACGAAATCATCAGAATCGCATGCGATAATATATTGACCATTGGCTTCATTAATTCCTATAATGCGGCTTTTGGCTTGTCCTTGATTTGTTTCGTTTCGTATTACTTTTGAATTCTTTGCCCTCTCAGGATATTGGAGCATTAATCTATTAAGAATTTCGATGCTCCTGTCTGTAGAGCAATCATCTATAAATATGAATTCAACTGAGTCAAATGATTGATTGAAAAGACTTTCTACACATTTGCCTATATATTGTTCAACATTGTAAATGAGAACAACAACCGAAATTTTTGGACGCTCAAGCATACTTTCCAATTCTTCTGGCCAAGGCAGCCAAGGTATAATTTTTAATAAAACAAAAATTAGAAAAAGATGGCCATTTTTTAATGCGATGGTAAATTTTTATAAGTTCATAGAACCCTATTGACCAACCATGGTCTCCGATATGTGAATATATGAGGCTATCGGCTTTGTGTATTACTTTTGCCTTACGTCGAGTAGATACAATTTCGTTGGTAGATATTATCTTGTCGTAAAAACAGGATAGCCACTCTCCAAACGAAATGGTCGCATAAAGCTTCTGCCTATCTATTATTTTGTTTCTCCTTGTGTTAGAAATATTTCTTTCAGATAATCGAAAATTAAACCCATATTTATGGGTATAACAAATACCCTTCTCCGACATCATCAATGCCGTTGCTAAATCGCTAAACCAAGCATATGGGAAATCGATGAATCCGCCTTTGTGTTTTAGTGCTTCTGTTTTAAAAACATAATTGCCTATGCACCAGATTTGATCTGAGTATAATGAATTATAAAAAGCATCTAACTGAGTTTCGAACGTTTCATAAACACCTTCGATATCAATTACTTCATCATTGCCATTGATCCTTCGTGTGCGAGCCCGTATAATATCCACATCAGGATAGCGCGTAGCGCAATTATCCACGTCTTCTAAAAAGTTTGATTCATAAATATCATCGTCAGCAGCAATTATTAAATATTGCGATGTGCACAAGCTTAAAAGTAGGTTCCAATGTTTTACAAGTTTTTCCCCTCCGATATTTACGTTGTTTTTTCGGTATATTATACGTTTGTCGTTATATTTGTTTACAATATGCTGAATATTATGTGGAGAACAATCGTCGGAAATAATTATTTCAAAATCGTTGTATGATTGTTTTAGTATGCTCGTTAATGCCTTGTCCAAATATTCAGACTTGTATGCTGGTAGAAGAAATGTATATTTTGCCATGTCTAACTCTTTATAACACTTCTTAGAGTATGTTTGAATTTAAACCAAATTAAACATTATGAGACATAACAAACCCTCAATCAGAGTGTTTGTAGAAGAAAAACGATTAGTATGCATAAACTCAGCTTCTATCAGACACATCTGACCGAGGGGCAATGGTCTTATATAAACAAAGTATTCTTTGAAAATGATTGCAGACACCGCAAATATTCCCTTCGCTCCATATTCGAGGCAGTCCTTTATATTTTGGTCAGCGGTTGCCAGTGGCGCATGCTGCCGCATGACCTTCCCAAATGGCAGACGGTCTATTGGTACTTCCATAAATGGAGAACAGAAGGATATCTGAATCACTGTATAGAAAAACTCGTCATGAAGATACGTCGCAAACGTAAGCAGTCCGCCACACCCTCGGTCATGGCACTTGATGCCCAAAGCGTCAAGTGGGGCAACCGTAAGAGTGACAATGGGTTCGATGCCAACAAGAAAGTAAAAGGCATAAAGCGTAATATTGCTGTTGACCGCAACGGATTCATTCTCGGCAGATGCGTAAGCAACGCCGGCATACATGACTCCCGTGTTGCGCACCCTGTTTGTGAGCAAGTATCTGATGCGTGGCCTTCTGTAAGAAAGGGGCTTGTCGACCGCTGATACAGAGGCGAGCTGATAGATAACATCAAGCGGGATTTCAATATCGACATAGAAGTCTGTTCCACTCCAAACGGGACATGCGGCTTTACTCCAAAACCTCTTCGATGGGTTGTGGAACGGACATTCTCCTGGCTGGATGGCTTCCGTAGACTTACAAGAAACTACGAAATCACCAATGAGTCCGCAGAGGAGATGATTGATTTTGCCACGCTCAGACTGTTGCTTAATCATGTCGAACATTAAAAACTATTTAAATTCAAACACTCTCTTAGATTTCTAAAATTGTCCTCCGATTTTTTTAGTTGATCTTGAAAGTTGCCGTCTAATAATTTCTGAGGACAATTTTTCAGATTTATATATTTGTTAAAAAAGTCATTACAAGATGCACAGAAATCATTACCTAAACCCCAATCGCGGATGTAATCCAATGTTTTGGTGACGTCTAAACCAATATATGGTCTGCAATAACTCATGGCAGTTATACATCCATGAAGACTTGTCCCTATAAATCCTTGACTATTTGCGATTAAACACATAATATCCCATATATTTAGTTTCTCGAAAAGCCGTATCTTGTCATTTGCCATACACTCATAAATTTTATTGAGCGCCATCAAGTCTTCATGACCTTTTGCAAATCCGATTGGGCATAAATATATTTTTATGTTGTGCTCTTTGGTGATTTTTGCGAGATTACAACAAATTGCACTGATGTGTTGCTCTTCTAAACCTCGGTTTACTTGAAAGACAATGTAAGATGATTTAAAGTATTCGGGGTTTATTGATGCTCGATCAATAATCGTTTGTATAGGAAATATTTGGGAAATTTGAATAGCAGAATCAGGTGCGACAAAACTATCAATTCCAAGGCCTTTAAGTTTGGTGTGAGTAGTCTTGTTTCGAATTGAAAGATGATCTACTGACTTCAGGATTTTTTTATCGGTTATATCTAAACATTCATCAAAGTTTCCATCTATACAATTGTATATCAATTTATGGATGCCTTTAATTTCAAATTTGCCAATGCTGTAGGGGTATTTGGTGCTTGCCCCAAAAACAAACCGAGAAAGGTTGTTTACAATACGGTTCGCTTTTGCGCTACCCAGTGCCTTAGAGAATAATACGTTAAGTTTACTTAACCATTCATATTTATGGCCCAGACAGAATAGTACAAAAGGCCATTGGCAAAAAAGAGAATGCCCCCCCGCCAATATTACATCAAAGTTGTTATTTCCTACAAGATCTTTAATTTTCTTTATGGAATGTACCTTATGCCCGCCAAATTGAGAAAGATCGGAGTCAATGGTCGCGACATTAATGACTGTATCATAATATTCCCCGATTTTTTCTCGCAGGATGTGAGAAAACAATAAATCGCCATAGTTGTACCTGTCATTTGGTGCTATAATTACGCAAGTTTTCATCACAATATTTTTTTATAGGAATTCAATTTTGACAACACAAAATTTCGTTCCGAAACATTTAATCCCCATCGAATGAATATTGCTGTCAATATGATCATGTAGATTATGGTCATACCTAATCTTGTCCATGAACAAAATATGTCAGAAATCGAGCAATGAAGTATATAAATAATTAAAAAAGGAAGAACTTCTACAATAAAGGATTTTAAAAGGACATTCTTGAAATATTTAGATATATCAATATTGTTGAGTTTCTTTGCATAATATAGTCGAAAAACAACAGTAATAAGCGTTATGCAAAGATGGACGTACATTACAGATGTTGGATTAAATCCCAACTGTAAAAATATATAGGAAATTGGAACAATGGTCAATAATGTGCCGCCAAGCACTATTTGGTAATTGCGTATATTACCCGTTGCCGATGCCGCGATTATTAGTGGTGTTATCATGGCCTCGATTATAGAAATTATTAGAATTAGTCTGATAAAGGAGCCACAATATTCGGGCAGCATTTTGAGCCAAAGTTTAATAATGAAGTTAGTTTCTAAAAGGAATGGAACAGAAAATATGAATACTAGAAAAAACGAAATTTTAGAACCTTCAAACACAAGTTTGTTGAGATATTCATTGTCGCCGTTAGAGTATGATTTGACAATTTGTGGATTCATTGCCGTCTGAAAACCACCGGCAAATTGCTTTATGGCATTTTGCACTTGCATTGAAATGGCTCTGGTTGCATTGATGATGGGACCGAAGAATATGTTAAGCAATATATTTATACCTTGTGTAAAGCCGATATATGCCAATTCTCCGATCAACGTCCAAGATGTAAATGAAAACATCCGCTTGAGAAGCTGCTGATTGAATTTAAAGATGAATTTCACTTCGGGGAATTTCATTTTGCAATAAAGCAGGTAGAGTAGAAATGAAACAACTTGAACAGATAATAGCAAATATGCGTAAACTTCTAATTTAGCGGTTGATATAGTTGAAATTAGTAATGCCACCAATAGTTTTAGTGAGACATCCACCGTTGAAAAGTATGCGAAAATGTTCATTCTTTCAAAGGCGATTATAAGTGAAGTGCATGGCACCCCAATAATCATAATCATCGTGGAAAGAATAGTACAGTGATAAACAACTAAAGCCGCTGGCATTTGTTCTGGTGGAATTACAAGTTTATACATCACAAACCATAGGCCAACGGTCTCGGCCAAAATCATTATAATAATAGCAATGGATGCATGAATTATTATCGAATTAGAAAATACCTTGTTGATAAAAGAGTTTTCTTTCTTACCCAATTCAAAGTTCAAAAATCTTTGAGTAGATCTAGTCATAGAACTATTGATGAACCCAAATAGGCCTACAACACCTCCGATGATATTGTAAACGCCGTAGTCCGTAATCCCTAGTGCATTTATTACAATTCTGCTTGTATATAACCCGACAATCATCATTATGAAAGTGCGGATATACAGTAGGAGCGTGTTTTTGGCTATGCGTTTAGAGCGCGTTTCCACTTATGATAATGCGAAGAAAGAAGAGTTTGCGGGTCGAAAATACGGCTTGCGATTTCCTTTTGAGGTGGATGGTACAGGCGGTAAGGGTATGCCTACGGCGTCGTCAACACCGGTGGGCACTGACGTGGCGGAGGGAATAGGAAGTCGGTACGATAGTCATTAAAGACTCTGACTGTAATCTCTTGGTGATAGATAGTAAGTCGGCAGCAAAGTTACGGATTATTTTTGATTTTATGGCGCCTCCCGCTATGTTTTTTCGTTGTGGTAAACAGAATGAGGGTGTGTGAAGAGGGTGTGTCATAATGGCTCATCTGGGTAGTCGCCTGAAGGGTTCGGCCTCGGTCACAATCTCCAGATTGCTCCCATCAGCCTCACCTCCAAGCTCCTGCCATCTGAACCATTCTGACAGCACCTCCCATCCGGATAGAAAAGGCGCTGTGTCAAAATGCTTGACACAGCGCCTTTATGTGGATTTAGATGGATCTGAATTGGGAGATTACTTCACTTCCTCAAATGTGATATATATTGAATTACAATATTTTTTTAGTACATGACAAAAATTGAAATTATGCTGTTAAACATCTAAATTTCAGACGATTATATTTGCAAAAGTCCCTGAAAATTAGTAATTTAAAGGAAAAGTTTGACCGCTTTTCTCCATGAAAACTACTAATTCCAAGGACTTGGTCAAAGTTAACCAAATCCTTCCGATTATGCAAGAGCATCTTGGAAAAACAATGAATCTGGCAAGAATAAAGCTGATGGCACTTATGCTTCATGCCCTTTGCGTGGTGCAGACCGTCAGCCTTCACAAACTTGCATCGGCAATGCCCAACAGCCGTGACAAAGATACGAATCTGCGTCGTATCCAAAGGTTCATCGCCAAGTTCGCCCTTGATCTTGATGTCGTAGCCAAAATCATATTTTCCTTGCTTCCCGACAAGACCGGTCTGGTATTGTCGATGGATCGTACCAACTGGAAATTCGGCGAGGTCAACATCAACATCCTCATGCTCGGAGTCACATATATGGGTATCGCATTCCCTTTGATTTTCAAGCTCCTTGACAAACGGGGCAATTCCAACTGGGAGGAACGCAGAGACATCATGCTGCGTTTCATACGGCTCTTCGGATATGAATGTATCGACTCTCTTGTCGCCGACCGAGAGTTCATCGGCAAGGAGTGGATTGGAAAAGGCGCGTGCGTTTGACCCCTTCGGGCGCGCGGGGCTGACCCCTTTGGG